>Ga0181525_10003495_pt1 | contig 12401 bp, 17 predicted proteins | sample PEATcosm2014_Bin_48_FD_121100 | JGI IMG/M metagenome (GOLD analysis project Ga0181525, IMG submission 121100) | Peatland microbial communities from MTU Mesocosm Facility, Houghton, MI, USA - PEATcosm2014_Bin06_10_metaG | ecosystem: Environmental > Terrestrial > Soil > Wetlands > Peat | place... | reverse complement strand
TTCAAGCGAAGCCTTTGCATCCGGCGTGATCTTCACAATACCACGCTGGCCCGCGAGCGAGGCCGCGACGTAAAGATTCCCTTCTGCATCGAGTGCCAAACCTTGCGGGCGGCCGAGGCCACGATAGAACGTGCTGACCTTACCTTGCGGATCGATCTTATAGACGGCGTCAAAACTTGAAGTGGTGGGGCCCGTAACAAAAAGATCTGCCTGTGCCCCGACGGCCAGGTGATACGCCGAAACACTCGGCTCGATGGTGGCGAAAACAAAAATCTGGCGGTCGGGCGCGATTTTGAAAATCGTGCCGCTGCGGTCGCCCACAAAAAGATTGCCCAGGCGATCAAAAGCAATCCCTGTAGCCACGCCCATACTCTCGGCGTAGGTAGATAGCGTCCCATTCGGCGCGACGCGGTACACCGTGCCCTCATAACGCGATGAAACGAACATTTGCCCACTGCGATCAAAAGCAATCCCAGTCGGATTCATCATGTCCGCAACAAAAGGCTTGACGTTATAGTTCGTGTCAATTTTGTAGATCGCCACTGGCACCTTTTGCCCGCGCGAGCCGGAAAACGTCACATAGATATTGCCTTCTGCATCGAGCGCCGGGTTTGCCACCGGATGCAGGTTGTCAGCGATGGGCACAGCGATCTTCACTCCCTGCGGATTGCTGCGATGGCCGTTGGTGGAAACGACAATCGAGCCAGAAGCAGCGCCTGGCGGCACTTTCACAACTACCAAGTCGTCAGAGCTGATCACCACGGATCCGTCCAGGTCTTCAAACTGGACGCGTGGCCGCCGAAATTCCTGGGGTCGCAGCGAGCTGCCTAGGATCCGCAACTCACCCCCCGGCAGAGCCGCACGGGGTTGTATACCCTCAATATGCGGATTGCCGTTGACGTTCTTTTTTCCCAACAAGGGAAGCGACATGAGCTATAACTCGTTAGCCTTCGACCACGAAACGCCACCTAAACTAGAGGCCCGGAACGAGATGGAAATGTAGCATGACCTGCATCACAATCAGGACGTACAGCCCCGCTCCCAAATCGTCGACCACGATTCCCGTTCCTTCCGGCAATTTCTCCAGAAGGCGAATCGGCGGCGGTTTTACGATGTCGAATCCTCTAAAAAGTATAAAGCCCAACAAGAGAGATTGCCACGCGACGGGAGCCCAGGCCAAAGCTATTAACTGCCCGGCAACTTCATCAATCACGACAAACTGTGGGTCTTTAATGGAGGTGGCGCGTACTATGGCTGTGGCCGCCGGAATTCCTGCCGCGACAACTCCAGCTACCAGCAGCCACATTGCAAGCGGTTGGAATTTCACCGCAATCCAACGAGAGAGCAGCCACCACAACAGTACGGCGGCCGCCGATCCCCAAGTGCCCGGACCGGGTCGCATCTTCCCCGCTCCGAAAAACGTCCCCACGACGATCGCCCAGCGCGGGGCTTGGATCTTCGCGCTCATACTTCGTCTTCCGTCTGTGAGACATCCTCGCTGGTATCCGTCACCGGCGACGCGATCCGATACGCCCCGCTTGCCCACTTACCTAAATCGATCAGTCGGCAACGCTCGCTGCAAAAAGGAAAGTCCTCGGCGCCACTCGCGACTTCAGCTTTGCAGGTAGGGCATGTCAAGTGGGCTGGCTGTTTGCGAGGCATAGCTTTTGAAATCTCTACTCGATAATGCGAGCAACCAGATCGTAATCATGCGATTCAGTGATCTCGGCGCGATAAAACTTGCCGAATTGCGGCTCGATATCGTCCGGCATGTCGTTAACGAAAACCTTGCCGTCAATTTCCGGCGCGTGCATCGGGGTACGGCCTTCAAATAGAAGATCCGTCTCTTCGGATGTACTTTCCAGCAGCAAATCGACTTCCCTGCCGATCAGATTCTTCTTGTTCTTCTTGCTGATCTTCCGCTGAATCTGCATCAGATGCTTGCGGCGGCGTTCGATTTCACGCTCCGAAAGCTTCCCCTCACCATGAAACGCTCCCGCGCCCTCCTGATCGGAATAGCCGAACGCGCCCATCCAATCGAACTCGACTTCGCGCACGAAGTCGCACAATTCTTCAAATTCTTTTTCCGTCTCGCCCGGAAAGCCGACGATGAATGAGGTGCGCAGCGTCAAATCTGGAATCGTCCGCCGCATTTTCTCAATCGACTTCAGAAAAATCTCCGCTCCGCCGCCGCGTTTCATTCGCTTTAATACGGTCGCCGAGGCATGTTGCAGCGGAACGTCCATGTAGGAGCAAATCTTGTCGTGCGCAGCAATCGTGTCCAGCAACTTGCCGGTGATCTTGTTCGGATAAGCATAGAGAAACCTTATCCAACGCACGTCTTCAATGGCCGCCAGCTTTTCCAGCAGCAACGCCAGGCCATCTTTGAGTCCGAAATCTTCTCCGTAGCAGGTCGTATCCTGGCCAATAAGCGTGATTTCGCGTACGCTGGCCATTGCCAATTTTTCAGCTTCCGCGATGACCGATTCGAATCTTCGGGAACGAAACTTACCGCGCAACTGAGGAATGATGCAAAAGCTGCAAGGGTGATCACAACCTTCAGCGATCTTGATGTAGGCAGTGTGCTTCGCCGTGGCTAAAATTCGCGGCGTCGCTTCGTCATAAAGATAATTCGGCAGATCGGCAATCGCACCGTCCCAACTATCGCGCGAAAAGCGGCCTTGTGCGGCGCGTGCATCGCCCTCAGCTCGCGAAGTCAAAATATTGAACGGCGAATTCCCCGGCCCCGGCGCAGACACTCCAGCCGCACTAAGAATTTTCTCCAACTCGCCCGTCCCGACTACCGCATCGACTTCCGGAATATTCTTCTGAATTTCTTCTCGAAAGCGCTCGACCAAGCACCCAGCCACGACCAGTTTCCTGGCCTTGCCATCCGTTTTGTGGCGGGCCATTTCAAGGATCGTATTTACCGATTCCTGCTGCGCACTGGCAATAAAAGAGCAGGTATTGACCACGATCACATCGGCGTCTTCCGCCCGCTGCGTCAATTCAGCGCCGGAATGTGCCAGCATCCCCATCATCACCTCGCTATCGACGAGGTTCTTGGGGCAGCCCAGGCTGACGAAGCCCACTTTGGTGGACTTTTCGTCCTTAGCCGCGGCATCTTTTTGTTCAGGAAAAATCGGCGATTGAGGCATGAAATCTATTTAATTCTAACATTTTGCCGTCGCAAGCTCAGATTTCAGTCGTTGCATCGCACCAACGCCTCAAGCGTCTAAAATAGAGCTATCCCCGATGGATCTAGCCGCCAAAATCCGCAGCCTGCCCACGTCTGCTGGCGTGTATCTCTACAAGAACGCCGAGGGCGACATCATCTATGTCGGTAAGGCCAAGAACCTGCGCAACCGCGTCAGTTCGTACTTTCACGAGGCGCGCATCGCCGATGCCAAGACCGACACCCTCGTGCGCGAAGCCGTCGATGTCGACTACGTTGTCGTTGACAACGAAAAAGAGGCGCTCGCCCTCGAAAACAATCTCATCAAGCAAAAGAAGCCGCGCTTCAACATTCTGCTCCGCGACGACAAGACTTACCCCTACGTCAAACTCACTTTGGGTGAGCGATTTCCCCGCGTTTATGTAACCCGACGGCTCAAGAAAGATGGCAGCGAGTATTATGGGCCATTTTTTCCCGGCAATCTCGCGTACCGCATTGTCGATCTAATTCACCGCACATTTCTCGTTCCCTCCTGCAACGTGGATCTCACCCGCTTCCATCCGCGCCCCTGTTTGCAGTTTTACATCAAGCGCTGCCTCGGGCCCTGCGTGGAAGGTTTAACAACTTCCGATATCTACCAGGAAGCAGTCGCCGACGTGAAATTGTTTCTCGATGGCCGGGGCGCGGATCTGGCGAAATCCCTTCGCTCGCGTATGCAGCAGGCCGCAGAGTCACAAGAATTTGAGCGCGCCGCCCGTTACCGCGACATGATTTCCACCGTCGAGCAGCTGCAAGAGAAACAGCGCATCGCCGCTGCCGAAGGCGACGACGCCGACGTCTTCGGCTACCACTTCGAAAACAACATGCTGGCCGTAAACCTCTTCCACGTTCGCGGCGGGAAAGTTCTGGATCGCCGTGAATTTTTCTGGGAGGATTTGCCCGACTTTGCGGCTGATCTAAACCTCGCCGGAGAATTCAATCCTTCTGAGTTCTTTTCGACGTTTCTCCAGCAACTCTATCTCGGCCAACCCTACGTCCCGCGAAATCTCTACGTACCCGTGGATTTTGACGATCGGGAGATATTGGAGGAACTCCTCAGCGACCAGCTTGCGGCCAAAGACCCTCGAGCGCCGCATGTTCACATCTCGACTCCGCAGCGTGGAGAAAAGCGTTCTCTCATTGACCTTGCAGGCGCAAACGCCAAGCAGTCGTATGACCAGCGCTTCCGCGTGATGAAGCCGAACGCTAAAGCTATGCAAGAGGCGCTGAGGGACGCGCTCGCTCTTCCTGAACTACCCACCCGCATCGAGTGCTTCGACATCTCGCACATACAAGGCGCGGAAACCGTCGCTTCAATGGTCGTGTGGGAAGACGGCAAGATGAAGAAATCCGACTACCGCAAATTCATCATCAAGACGGTCGAAGGCGTGGACGATTTCGCCTCCATGCGCGAAGTTGTCGGACGGCGTTATGCCCGCTTACAGCAAGAAAAGAAAAAAATGCCGAGCCTAGTTTTGATTGACGGTGGTCTCGGTCAGCTTCATGCCGCCGCGAAGGCGCTCGAATCGTGTGAAGTCATTAATCAGCCGCTGGCCTCGATAGCCAAGCGCGAAGAGATTATTTACGTCTATGGTCAGGAATCCGAACCGGTCGTACTCGACCACCATTCGCCTGTATTGCATCTTGTGCAATTGGTTCGTGATGAAGCCCATCGCTTCGCCGTGACCTTCCACCGCAAACGCCGCCAGATGCGTGACCGCTCAACGGAATTATTAGAAATTCCCGGCGTAGGCGAGAGCACGACTCGGAGACTGCTTCAACACTTCGGGAGCCTGCAAGCCGTCAAGCAAGCTGACGCAGCAGCGTTGTCGTCCGTCGTTACACGATCTCAGGCGGAAGCCATCGAGCGGCATTTTCGAAGCTAGAGCCTTACTTCTCTCCGTTGCTGTTACCCATGTCCACCGCGACCTTCCACGAGCCGTCGCGTTGTTTCTCCCATATCGTCACATATTTTCCATGCGCGATGATGGGCTTGCCCTCTTTGTCTTTGCCACGATACTCGTAGGTGCCGAAAGTGTATGCAAGGTCGCGAGACGGAGCCATTGCCGCCTTCAAAGGCTGCCACGTCAGGACGTTGCCTTGATCGAGGAAGCCCATGGTCTTCCGAATGGCTTCCTTTCCCTCAATCATCGGCGCCCCATCGGGCAATTCAACGGCATTGTCGGCGTAGTAGGAGATATACCCGGCTGAACCGTGCTCCGCCGTCGCTTTCATGAACTCAGCTTCGAGATCCATAAGCCTATCGAGGTCTTCCTTCACGGTCGTTTGCGCTGACGCAGAAGCAATCAACGTAAGCACGGACAAAGCCAACACGATTCGAGCCGCAGTCTTTCTCATGTTTTGCACCCGCCTTATTTCAATTCGACTTCCTCTCCCCCCAACTGCTGATTAATCAGCCGTGAGAGCAGCGGCTTCAGGCTTTCGCCAGACTTAGCGAGGACAAACGATTGCTCAGCTTCGGACCAATCAAGCTTGAAGCTGGTCGCCAGCGCGGAGATCCAAATCTGCCGCACCGGAGCGTTGGGAGAAATCACAAACCGCGCACCATCTTCAAAAGAGATATGCAGCGCGCCCGATTGGTCTTCCACTTCAAAATCCGCCGTCTCTTCGGCCGTGATAAGACTCTGCTTCAACGCTTCGAGCGCCACATCCGCGTGCCGGCGAAATTCCTGCTCGTTCGGTTCAGTCATGGGAAAAGTATAAATCGCGGGCTCGTCTCTGCTCTAAACCCTTGTCATCCCGAAGCCTCGCAGCGCCACGCAACCACTCTAACCACCTTGTCATTCCGAGCCATTCGGAGTCGCGCTTGCGCGACGAGAACGCGCGTAGGAATCCGCTTTTCCGTTCGACGATCTGACGGCACCAGATTCGCACCTCGCGCCCTACGCAGAACGACGGGATGGCTCACACCGGGCGCAGCGCATCAATCTTCGCGGCCATAATGAAGTCGCTCTCTGTCAGCCCCTTCACTGCATGCGTCCATAACGTAATGCCAACCTTCCCCCACGAAAGCGCAATATCAGGATGGTGTCCCTGCTCTTCTGCCAACGCGCCGACCCGATTGGTGAAATCGAGCGCCTGCTGAAAATCAGGAAATGTAAACGTCCGCGTGATGTGGTGCTCGCTGACCACTTCCCAGTTGGGCAATTGATGGCTCAGAGCGTGCAGCGCCTCGCCTTTCAGCGCGGGCTCGCCGCCTCGGCAGGGCACACAGGTTTTTTGCGCAAGAGACAGAGATGACGATGATGACGACGCTGAAGACATGGCAACCTCCGCGTACCATTTTAGCCGCGTCCATGCCGATTTGCGCCGGTGCCCCACCCCGCCGCGTTATGGCGGCAGGGTGGGGCTTAATTCACCGTCATCCCCTAAAGCCACTTACTTGCGGAGGTTCTCGTCGTAAGTACTCAGGCTATTCTGGTTGTCGTTGCCCAACTCCTTGGTCGTGAAACCGTAGGTGAGCAGACTGGCCGTTCCGCCGAAGTTGTTATAGACGGCCCAGCCATACACGTTATTCTTTATCTCCTCCGGCGTGGACGGCCGCAATTTGGTCACGTAGTAATACGAGCAGCCGCATGCGCCCTGGTAGCCGCCCAGTTCATCGAGCGTGCCATCGGCGAAGGTGGCGACCGTGCCAGTCACCAGCAGTCCTGAGTTCGATGGATACTTTGCCACCAATCCAGCCATGGTGCCAGTAACGCCGTTGGTGAAGCAGGTCGTAGAGCCTGACGCCGTTGGGTAATGCGTGCCGCTTGTGACACCGGTTTTCTCCACGGTGAGCTGGATGTAGTCGCAATATTGGGCTGTTTATCGTGATCAAGAAATCCCAGCTTCACGCTCTGCCCGAAAGCCGCAACGCAACTGAGAATCAGGACCGCGACGCCGATGGAGCTTTTCAATTTCATGGGGACACCTCCGGAAGCATAAAACCACCCACCACACATGGAAATGTCATGCGGATGTAATCTGCATGTCAAAGTTTCGCTCAGGTTGCCGAACAGGGGTGGCCCATTCAAGCCGTTCTTTGTCTTCGGTCTTGGTGGGACTTGAGTGGGCAGTTTGGGTCGGGTGGTGCCCACATTGGCCCACTACTTCCCCTACGGATCTATGTTTTCAGAGCAACGATTCAATTTTGTCGAACTGCTGATTCCATGCAATTTTAGACAAGACTTTCACGAACAGTGGTAGCCCTACCTCCGTTACTCTGACCTTTGTTTTCCCGCCCGACTCTGTGAACTCGGTCGTCACTATAATTTCGTCCGGCCAATGACCAGGAACCGGCGCTTGCGAGCCCGGAATTGCTCTGCCGGTCGCATCGGAAAACGACATAGTGGACACGATTCTGCTATTCGGAATGACCTCCCTGTAAACGCCTGTGTTCCAAGACATTTTCCCCTTCGGAGACTTCATTGACCAGAGAAAGGTCCCGCCCACTCGTGGGTCGTTTCTGATGATCGGCGCGGTGTAACCCTTGGGGCCCCACCACTTCGTAATGAAGGCAGGATCATTCCAGACCCGCCACAACTTATCGGGCGAAGCGTTGAAGGTTCGCTCATAGGAACCGGTCGTATTGACCCTCAGGGCAACGTAGGTAAGTACGGCCAGTGCTAACACAGTGCCGGCGAGTATCTTGTAGAGCATCCTGAGCCTCCTTTTCTTCATTTCTCACGCCGGCAACGACGTCAATAATTCCTCAAGCCGGTCGTAGCTCACTCCCATTCCGCTTTCCATACCTGTCGCAAGCATCGCCGCGCGCATCTTGCCATCGGGCAGCGTCATTCGCATGGTCATCAACGTTCCCGGGCCATCGGCCTCAAATCGCGTTTCAATATGGTTGTCTGGCGTGGGATCCGGCAGGTGCATCCGCTCGATATGTACGATCCTGCTGTAAGGCTTCAGTTCCACGTATTCGCCAGTAATGTGAAATCCACCGCCTTTGCCATTCGTCCACTCATAACGGAACTTGCCGCCCGGCCTAGCCTCGTTGATGCATACGGGCATCGTCCATCCTTCCGGTCCAAGCAACCATTTCTGGATTATTTTTGGATCGGTATGGGCGCGGTACACGGCCTCGGGTGGCGCAGCGAAACGCCTTGTCACAATTACGTGGGTGTCTCCTTCGGTCTTCAGCGTCATCTTGCTCATCGTTTTTTCCCTTTCTTGTGTTTTTCCACCTCTTGTTTTGTCATCCTCTCCAGAACTTCGTCCAGCCGGTCATAGTTTGCCGCAAGGGCCTTTCGCAGCATTCCAAGCCATTGATCCATCGCTTCAATACCCGTATTCGAGAGACGACGAGGACGCTTCGTACCCTCAACTCGGCGAACGATCAGTCCCGCATCTTCGAGCACCTTCAAGTGCTGCGAGATTGCGGGTTGCGTCATTTCGAACGGCTCCGCCAATTCGTTAACGGTCGCCTCACCTGTGGCAAGACGTGCAAGAATCGCCCGACGCGTCGAATCTGCCAAAGCAGAAAAAACAGCATCCAGAGTCTCCATAACAGTTAACTTATATAAGTAATCACTTATCGTCAAGGAGATTTTATCCCGGAACTGTCCGGTATATTGGAGCTGTTCCGCAGCTGTGTCGCGAATTAGATGTGTCGTGAATTAGACGTGTCCGTCGCGACTGCTTGCTAGTCGGCGCGTCACTCGTCATTCATTCCCCGGCGATGTGGCAACCGAAGGTCTTCTGGTTTGTGGGATGGGCCATCGTCCTATCCTCCTTGGTGTTAATCCTTACTCCGTGGCAATGGCACCATCGTTTCGGCGAGAAAGTGCTTCCGATACTCATTCGTCGCATGAAACTTTTTGCCATCGGGCTATTGGCCTTCGGAGTTTTACTTATTTATGGAGCGTCCTGAGCGCAGCGAAGGACCTGTGCACTTTTCTGAATTTCCAACACCCCATCACCGGAGAACAAATCAATCTTGAGGCAGCTTTGCCGTCTGGACTCTCATTGCATCAGTAGGTTCACGGCAGCGCCGACTAACGGCAGGAGGTGCGCCTCGGGGTGGTCCTGTCTGTCCCCGATTGCCCGTGAGGGGGACGGTACCCCGGCACTCCACTCGGAGTACACTACGAGCACCAAGGAGCACACTGCGAGCACACTCAGTACATGGAGCACCGTACCGCTATCTAAATCCTTTGCAATGAATATATCGAGCGCGCACTTACGCGGACGTTGAATACCCGTTCGCGCAATTGCGCCAAGTTCTTTGGCTTCGGTCTCAGCCCTCCATGTCCTCGCATTTCGGGAAGTGCGCATCTAAGTCCTTGTATTTCTTCGGCTTGTAGCCCATTATCAAACTCAGCCAAGAGAGATTGCCCTTTGTGTCGGCAAGCCTCGTGGCCGATACAACTGCGTGGGCGCGCGCCACGCAGTTTCAATAATTTACGAGTGATCCCTTTATGACTAAAACGCCATTATTGAATACCCCCGCCTTAAAGCGCGAAGCCTTGCGTGACCAGGTTTGGCCCGGTTCCTCCACAGAGGTGTGGAACAGGAAAACGGAAAAAGGCTTCACCACAATTCCTCGCACGCTTGGACTAATCATGACGCTCATAGAGGAACTAGTGGAGCGCAAAAAAGGCCATGACGTCTCAAGGGTCTACTTTGAGCTTTGGTGCCGTTCTTTCGACGAAGGGTTCATAGATAATCTCGACGAGGAATCGTCTGCCTTCGCTGCTGGGTTTACCACAGAGCGCAGCCTTCGGTCTTGGAGGGAGCGCGTCGATACGCTCGTCGAGCTTGGTTTTGTTCGAATTGCACCGAGGGGCAACAAGGCACAGGGCTATGTGCTTCTTGAAGACCCGCATAAAGTGGTTAAGGCGCTGCAAGCGCAGAATCGTATTCGCGCAGAATGGTGGGGTGCATATATCAAGCGGTGTAGCGAAATTGGGTATAAGTTGCCGTGAGATATTCTTGCGCGTTTGAACAAAATCGCAGGACGATAAATCCGTAGACGAAAATGGTGCGATTAGTAGCGATATCCGACGGGTTGCGCATTCAATCTTCGTTTCGGCTTAACTGGGACTTTACGAATCGAACTGGTCAAATGAGGACAGAGAGTATCTTGCGCGAACTTTATGGCGGCCTGTGGCACACGACGCGCATAGATCGCTTCGAGAAGATTCTTGAGAGCGGCGCGATATTGCCCGAGCCAGATATTCCGGAAAACGAACGGTGGGGAACTGCCATTGGACAAGAGGGTTATCCTTATGTTCGTACTCTGGGTGCAGTGAGTCTGTTCGATTTTTGTCAGTTCGATCGTCAGACCTACGATGAGAAATATCCAGGGTCCTCTCTATACTATTTCGTGCCGTGTCAGCTTCAATGGGATAGCGCCGTCTGGCTCGGGATAGATCGTGAAAAGATTGCGCCCGGATTTATCTCAGCAGTCGAATTGCTAAAGAAATGGAAGTCTGAAAAGTCGTATCGCCGCTTCATGGCCGAAATCGAAGCAGCTCATTTGGGGCCGGTGCCGGTTTCTGCCTTAACGCGGGCTTTTCGAGTTTCAAAGGAGGACGATCAATTCGTCCCTCTTGCGCTCACGCCTTAATTGATAGTTGATGGGCTCAAAGGTTGGCGGCCCATGGTCCTAATCGGCTAGTTTAGAGCCCTCATTCCGATCTCCGACGTGCCAGCGACAGTTGGCTCACTCAAGCAGTCCCTTGCCTTGAGTGGGGACGTTGAGCGAGAGAAGACCGTCAGCCCACATAACCGCGACTGCCGTCAAGTCCACTTTAGTAGCTACGGATGCCCGCATGACGCGCTCGTTCTTGTCCCGCTAAATCCAATCAAATGCGGCACTTCCAAGGACAAGAAAGCAGCCGAAGGAAATCCACAGGCGGCTTGATTCGATGTTCATCCGTCACACTCGCACTGTGACGGATGCCCTCGCGCTCCACAGGTCAAAACTCCTAGGATTTTGATATCCAGTGGTCGGTTTCTCGCTGCGAGGCGCATGGTGCGTCGAATGCAAGCTGTATCGCCAAAACGCGTTTTGAACGCGACCCTCATGGTTGCGCTGTTCGCCTGCGCATCTCTCGTGTCTCTCTCGTCACGTTATGCGCGCGCGGAAATGGCGCGTTCGGTTGGCGCACCCGTGCTTCCCATTTCGCGTTTGCGTCCGCTCGCTTCAAAGTCGGGATACATTTTCGCCGGAACGGTTACTTCGATTGCGGTTGCTGAACCTCACAATGCAAAAGACATACCTACCGTTCGCATCACGTTTCATGTGAACGAAGGCGTGCGCGGCGTGCGCACCGGGCAAACACTCATCATCCGCGAATGGATGGGCGCGTGGGAAAACGGCCAGCGCTATCGCGTGGGCGAAAAAGCATTTCTGTTTCTCTATAGCCCCAGCAAGTTGGGACTTACGAGCGCGGTCGGCGGCGGGCAAGGACGATTTTCAATAAATCGAACGGGCGGCGTCGGTGTTAGTCCAGTTTTGTTGCCGGTTGGCCCACAAAACGGCCCGCAAAAGCCAGTGTATGAACGAGTTCCCGGTCGAATCTCAATCCCCTTGCGTGATTTTGAACGCGCGGTTCGCCTCGCTGGAGGTAACGCGCCATGATGCGACGCTTTCTTATTGGTCTGCTACTCGCTCTTGCAGTTGTCATCCTGCTGGCGCTGATCGACTTTACGACTCCAGCCGGCGCGAGCGGGCCAAAATATATTGCAGGCGTCAGTTACTTCGATCCGCAAACCATTGGCACGCCATTGGTTTGGGCCAATGGCCTGGTGAATTACTTTACCGATCAGGGCAACTTGAGCCCGATCATGCCGGGACCGAGCGCCGACGCGCTCGTCGCGGACGCAATCAGCCAATGGGCATCGATTCCCACAGCGGCGGTTGCGTTCTATCACGGCGGACAATTGGCGGAAGACGTAAATGGCTCAAATGTTTACGTGAATTCCGACGGCACAATCAGCGAACCCGCGGACATTATGCCGAGCGCGATAGGAACCCCGCTGGGAGTGGTCTATGACTACGACGGCTCAGTGACCGATGCCTTTCTGGGCCAGGGCGCGGGCGATCCGAGTGAGTGTTTTTATAACGCGGTCTATGGCGGACTCGACAACTTCGCGACCGATGCCACGTTTCTGCATGCGCTGATCGTAATCAACGGGCAATGCATTTTGGATTCGTCGCAGCAACCGGACG
>Ga0181525_10003494_pt1 | contig 12402 bp, 19 predicted proteins | sample PEATcosm2014_Bin_48_FD_121100 | JGI IMG/M metagenome (GOLD analysis project Ga0181525, IMG submission 121100) | Peatland microbial communities from MTU Mesocosm Facility, Houghton, MI, USA - PEATcosm2014_Bin06_10_metaG | ecosystem: Environmental > Terrestrial > Soil > Wetlands > Peat | place... | reverse complement strand
AACATATCGAACTGTTGATGAAATAAGCTGACGACGCGTGGGAAGGCTGCCGTGGCGAGCGTGAATTCGGCCGCACTGCAGCGGTTCCGGGGCAGGCCTCACAGATAGGCTAAATCTACAGGATTACCTTTTTATTTTAAGACTCGGGTAGCGTAGCGACTATCCCGTCTATTATCCCGTTTACCCCTATGCCTCCAGTTGATCTCACCACCAGCCTGTGGCTCAGCACCGGCTTGGCCAGGAACTTTATGTCATCGATGCTTACGGCGTCCCTTCCCTGTATCAGGGCTCTCGCCTTTCCGCACCTCATGAAGCTTATCTCCGACCTCGGGCTTCCGCCGAGTATTACGTGGATGTCCGTCCTCGTTGCATCCACCATCCTGGTCACGTAGTGCATGATCTCTTCCGGCATCCTGATCTTCTCCATGTCCTTCTGCATCTGCAGTATGTCCTCAAGGCCTATGACCTTGTTGGTCACGATCTTCACCTCGCTCTCCTTTAGCTTGAGCATCTCCTCTTCCTCTGCCATGGATGGATAATTGACGGCAATCCTCATGAGGAACCTGTCGGCCAGCACCTTAGGTATGGTCACTGTTCCTTCCACGCTGATAGGGTTCTGGGTGGCATAGGCGATGAACGGGTTCATCAGCGGCAGCGTCCCTTCCGACCCGGCTATCGTCACCTGCTTCTCCTCCAGGGCCTCCAGAAGGCCTGCTATCGTCCTCTGGGGCATTCTGTTCAGCTCGTCGATCAGCAGCATGTTCGCGAAGATGGGGCCCTTCTTGAGCACCACATCGTGGGTTCTCTCGTCCATGTAGGTGTAGCCCACTATGTCCGGCGTCGTCAGGTCCGGGGTTCCCTGGACCCTCTTGAACTCGGCGGTTATGGCATCCGCCAGAGCCTTGGTCATGGTGGTCTTTGCGACCCCTGGCATTCCCTCCAGCAGGACGTGGCCGTTTGCCACCAGTGCTATGAACATAAGCTCGATGACATCCGTCTTTCCGGCTATGTGCTTGCGCACCTCCCCCAGCACCGCTTCCCAGGCAGACTTGGCATCCATCAGATAACCTTTTATAACCTCAGATAGGAATTGTATAGAAGGCTTATTATATTCATTACAAAAGCCTCAGTGATAGCCATGATTGGGAGAGAAGTAAAAGAAAGCAAGCCTGTTTCCATTTCGGAGGTTGCGAAGATCCTCGAGGACAACTCGGGCGCAACGCCTACTTACGAGCAGCAGGTTGCATTGGAGCACGCTAAAAAGGTCACGGAAGGCAAGACCGAGAAGATAAGGAAGTCGCTGGAGGATCTGAAGATCATCTCCGAGCAGGGCGTCATAAAGGTTCTTGAGGTCATGCCCAAGAACATGAGCACGCTTAGGCAGGTCCTTTCAAGGGAGAAGAAAACCTTCGCCGACGAGGACCTCACAAAGATTCTTGAGCTCACCAAGGGTAAGTGAGCACGGTGGTTGGAATGGATGAGCTGCGAGAGGAAAGAAGGGAGGAGAATGCCTACGTTTTGGATTTCCTAACCAGCGGTAAGTCCCACTCCAGCAGGTCCGAGCCGCTCGCCCAGATGATGGGTGAGGAGAAGTTCACGCTGCTTGAGGCGACCATAAAGCCGGGCGCAGTCGTTGCGGTCGGCGAAAGGGTCTACATAGGCAAAGATGAAAGGGAGAAGATACTGCTCATCAAGTCGAGGATCACCTGGGACGAGCTTACCACTGCCGCGAAGGGCGACATCGACGCTATAGTGCTCAAGATAGTGCAGACGAACGAAAAGAGGTTCGTTGAGATATTCAATACGGCCGGGCCCCTGAACATAAGGGAGCACGCACTCGAGCTGCTGCCGGGCATCGGGAAGAAGCACCTGGAGGCCATACTGAAGGCCAGGGAAACGAAGAAGTTCGAGAGCTTCGCGGATATATCGGCAAGGATCCCGCAGCTGCAGGACCCGAGCAGGCCGATAAAGGAGAGGATCATATCAGAACTGCAGGGGAACGAGCGCTTCTACATGTTCACCAAGCCCTACAGAAAGATCCCGGGCAGGTTCTAGGCTTATTATTTTACCATTGTCTTTTTGAAGAGGTAGGCTATGCCGCTTGTAGCCCAGGCGATTACCAAACCGATCCCTACTCCCTTGAAATATATGTTTCCAGTATGGTAGGAAATGGCAAGGAATATGGCGCTTAGGACGAACTCCAATATTATGAGTGCCTCAATCAAATGATGCTCCAAAATGTTTTTTCTCCAGGCCTGCATGTTTCCACCATTTGGCATATGCTCTGCAGATGCTTAAATATTCAGTCCTTTACGTATGGGTTCCTTGCTTGGTTAGGACTTGCTTTACCAGTCTGCCGTTTTGTGTCCGGCATGTGCTAGCACCCATCCAAGTTAGGCTTTTTCCCTAAGGAAGGACCTGAAGTGTGAAAGGGAAAGTTTTACGTCTTCCATCTCTCTTGCATGTTCTGAGGATATCGGGGTCCTGCTACCCTGTGGAACGGTGGCTCGAAGCTTTACGCCGAGTGCGTGGCTAACCACAGAAAGCATCTTATCCATTTGGTTGAGAAGCTTCGGAGCCTGCTGAAGAGCCTTTTGGTCTTCTCTCCCCTGCCTCTTTGCAATGGCGCTTACGGTTGTGGTCATTTTCTCACCAAATAGCTTAACGTCTGTTCAAATATTTATAGCTAATCAGGAGTAGCTTTCGTTGAAGATTTCGACGTAAATCTAGTTACGCCTTCTTCAAATGCAGACCTGGTACTATGAGGCGCTTGGTCGCGTTGAATACTCTCAGCTCGACGACATAGGCGCTGCCCCGCTTTTCCATCACGCTGGCGATCTTGCCCTTGTAGCGCGGATGAGGGATGTTCTTCATGTTGGCCTTCGGGACAATGGCCACCTTGTCGCCTGGCTTGAATTCCTTGATTACCTCCCTGACGCTGATCTTGTGGGGCATGTTGTGCCTTGCCAGGTTCCTGCTGTGCCTTGAGAATAAACCTCTTGATCGCATTGTCATGACTATCACACTTCATTAGCGATTAATCTCTTGTCTTTACGTATATAAAGCTTAGCGTTTCGAACCGCCGTTGGAGGGGAGAGGGGTATTTATACGTTCTGATAGAAGCATATACGAAATACATGGCAGGTTCTAGGGGCAATTCACCTGTTCACAAGCACGTGAAGTTGAAGCCCACTTATCAGGTGGTCAATATAGTCACCAAGGCGAAGCTCGACGTTGAGCTCGACCTCTACGGCCTGGCCAGGATGTCTCACAACATAGACTACGAGCCGGAGCAGTTCCCAGGTGCAATCTACAAGGTCAAGGACCCTAAGGCGTCAATCCTGCTTTTCAAGAACGGAAACATGGTCTGTGCCGGAGCAAGAAGGGTATCAGACGTGAAGAAGGCCATCGACAAGGCGGTCGACCTGGTCAACGCCTACATCGCCTCGAAGAACAGGTAATCACGCCTTTGCTACTTTAACTATTGCCGAACTTGTGCAGAATCTATTTAAAGATATCCATACAAGCTGTAACGAAGTGTTTTGAAATGACTTTTGAAGGAGACGGAGAGGCTGGCTAACCACGCAACTCTAGTGACGACATTTCTGGTTATTTCTTCTTCTGCTCCTCTTCATAGGTCTTTAGTCTCTCGTACTGGACGGTCTTGGTGTTATCTACCCTATTCAGAGGCAGCGTTCCGCAGAGTATCTTTGTCATAGTCATGCCGCTCAGCTTTATGCCCTTCACGTTGGCGTAGAGCTCGCGCATGGCGTTCTCCAGGTCGCCGTCCTCCCGCACAGGGATCATGAAAAGTACGCCGTAGGGCGCCCCCATGTTCGCGCCCAGTGCAACGCGGTTGATGTCGTGCTTCGAGTCCTCCAGCACCTGGAAACGGTATAGCTCGTGCCTTGTCGACGCGAATGCGCCCTCGTCGATTATCTCGAGCAGTATCAGCGCCATGTACTTCACGGGCATGGCGGGTATGCAGATGCTGCACCTCTGCACGACGCCCCTCTCGATAAGCGAGTCGAAGCTGTACTTGGCGGATCCGTCCGACATGCCGTTGGTCTGCTCTATCTCCCTGAATGGAGTTCTTGCGTCTGCGTTGAGCGCGCGCAGGGTTGCGTACTCGTTCTTCGACAGCGAGGTCGCCTTGCGCTCGTGCCTCCTAGACCACACCGACTTCAGCAGCCTCTTCTCTATGAACTCCTGGCGCAGCGGCATGATCCCCTTTACCACGTCGAAATATGAGACGTACCACTCTGATTCGATGTCCTTAAGCGAGGGGCTCATCCTTATGCCCCTCAGCACGGCCGGAAGGCTCTCTCCCCCGGTTACGTTGTAGTCGTTGACGGCGGCGACAATGAGCGTGAGGTCGTACTTGCTGTCCGATGACAGGGCGGCGAACTGGATCGACGGATTGTCAGCTATGTCCTTCCTTAGCGTCTCCGGGTCCGGCCTCGATGATATGAACCTGGCGAATACTATGAAGTACAGGTAGCCGAGGCCCTCTATCAGGATCTTGGGCCTGTAGGTTATGCCGAGCCTCTTCTCCAGCGACCTGACTCGGTAAACGGTCTTCTTTTCATCCGAGCCGAGTCTGTGGGCGAGCTCCGAGAGCTGCAGCCTCCCGTCCATCGTCAATTCGGTAAGTATCGTCCTGTCCAGGTCGGTCAGGCTCGGCGTCCGCTGTTGGAGTTGCTTTTCTTCTGGCATTATGACCCGGCCCCCCTTTGATTCAATCATCGCCCTTGCCGAGTCAAGGTCGTTGTTCTGGACCTTCCTCGACCTGAATTCGCCGGCGTCCGTAATGGCACCCAGGTATCTTGATTCCAGGGACCGGTACTTCTTCTCTGTGGGGTCCCATTTTATCACCTGTTTGTAGGCATAGTAGTGACCACCGATTCGCTTCAGTGAGACAGGGAAGCCAAAGCTGGCCTTTAGCTCAGCGCACTTGACCAAAACCGCCGATGGCACTCGTCCGGGCGTCGATCTCCTTGCCATAAGTATAATTTAACCTATTAAATATTTATATCTTTAGTTAGTTTTAAGGCTATTAACTAGTATCGAATCGGCTTATTCGGCAATTTGCTTCTTTATTTACCCAATAAACATAAATCAATAACTCGTTAAATGGGGAATCGGATATATATAAGCCAATTCAAATATCTACTTGTCTGTTTTCGATTTCGAAACCAGCACACTCAGTACTTTGTACTGAAAACCCACCATCCAAACCTGGTGCACGCCCAACGTGCATCAAACCTGTGCGGGACTTGTTCCCGCACCTTTTTCTACTTATCTAGAAGGTTTAGCCGGTGGCTTATGACGACAGCCAAAAGGTCTAGATACGCTTATATATTTGGAAAAAGAAAATAATTATGTTGATTAGAATGAACCAGAAGACAATGTCCCAAAAGGATATAAGGGGGGCAATTACGATAAGGGCGGACACAAAGGCCATGAAGCAACAGGGGAGTGCCAAGATTGCTCCAGTCTTCTTTATGGCTGCAGGTCTTTGCATGTTCCTTGCAATCGACTCGGCTCATCAGGAGTCATCTAACCGCATCGAGAAAGTGGCCAGTGACGTGGCCGTAGTGCAGAACTATGTTGATACCAGTACCAACAAAGTGGCGGCTTTGGATGCGATTAAAGACCTTAAGATTAGGGGCGCATCTGACATAGCTTCAAATCTCGTTTCAAAGGCAACGGATTGGGACTTTGTTAATGCCGCGACGTTGGTTTTGGGCGATAAGTAAGGCATGTATGACAAGCGTCATACCCGCTGGATACCATTAAGTATTTGGAAAAAGAAAAGGATATGTTGTGAATGATATGGCAGTAAAAATGTTGGACGGAAGCACGGTTGATTTCAGTGAGGCGAAGGTCGCACCGGAGGTCGAGTTCGGCTTTTCAGACACAGCGTCGGCAAGAGCCACGGCAGCGAGGGAGTGGGAGAAGACCAGATCTGAGATAATACACAAGCTCGTTATCCCGGGAGCGATACTGGCAGTAGGTAGTGCAGTTGCTGCTGGAATCGTCCTTTATGGCATGCTTAGATATAGCACTCCGGCAACTGCTTCTTCTGCAAAGCAGCCGCAGGCTCAGGTTCAGAAGGTAACTGGCATTTCACCGAGAAAGTAGATACTTAGCTAAATCCTATCAGGGCGGCGCCAATCGCGATCACCGCGACGCCGACCCATCTAAGGGCCGGTATGTTCTCATGCAGCACAGAGAGTGCGAGGAACACCGCCACCACGTAGCTTATCCCGTTTAGGCCATATGCCCAGCTGAGGTGCGACCTGCTCAGCACCACGAAATAGATTGATATGGACACCCCGTAGGCGATGAGCCCTGGAATCAGGTACAGCAGGGCTGTGGGGATGGATGCCAGGTTTGAGACCCCAAGCTTGAAGAGCAGCTGCCCGGTGGCCGCCAGCAGAGCCGACACCACCAGCATGGAGAAAAGCAATGATTTCGACGATTTCAGCTTGAATGCCATTTTACCACTAGCTTACGGCCACTATGGCTATCCCTATGAAGACCAGCAGGATTCCGATGATCCTTATGGCCGAGATGCGCTCCTTGAGCATCACAGCCGATATCAGCGTCACGAATATGAATGAGCTGGCGAAGACCGGATAGACTATGGACAGCTGCCCGCCTGACAGCGCCACAAGGTAAAGACCCAGCGCCACCAGGTAGCCCACCAGGCCTACGATGACATCCCGCTTCAGGACGAACTTGAGCAGGTGCTTCAGGGAGCCGATCTTGTCCCCTGCCCTCTTGAAGAGCAGCTGCGACAGCGACGAGACCAGAGCCGCGATAAGTGTTAAAAGCATGACTTCGTATATACTCATCAAACCACTGGTGCTTTTTTGGACCGCTATATAGAGACCGAAATGATCACTTCGATCCTTACGATCGTTCTCGTTATATTGTGCATCGCCGTATTTATAGCGTATGGTGCAGCCTCGCTTTTCTACGCTGTCGTCGTGCTGGCCCTCATCGTAGGGTTCATCAACGCCTGGCTGATAGCCAAGGCCGGAGGGGCGGGCGTCGCGCCGAAGCCCAAGGCGGTCGTGAAGAAGGCCAAGGGAAGGAGAAAGAGATAAGGGATAATAGTGGACACCCTGGTCATTGCCGAGAAGCCCAGCGTCGCGCTGAGGATGGCCATGGCGCTCGGGGACGGAAAGCCCAAGCGCCTGACCCACAACAGCGTCAGCTACTATGAAATTGACGGCAAGGATGGCAAGATCTACATCGCGCCTGCCGTAGGTCACATTTTCTCGCTCGTGCAGGCCGTGCGGCAGAGTGGCTACCCGGTCCTTGAGGTCAAATGGGCGCCGTCGCATGAGTCCAACAAGAAGGCGGAATTCACCAAGAAGTACCTTGATGTCCTAAAGGACCTGGCGAAGAAATCGCAGAGCTTCATAAACGCCTGCGACTTCGACACCGAGGGAACCGTCATCGGCACCAACATAATAAAATACGCGACCAAGGACGGCCTCAAGCACGCCAAGAGGATGAAGTTCTCCACCACCACCGTCCCGGACATAAAGGAGGCCTATGCTCACCTCATGCCGCTTGACATTAACAACTTCTACGCCGGAGAGGCCCGCCACATGCTGGACTGGCTCTGGGGCATAAACCTTAGCAGAGCCTTGACCAGCGCGGTGTTCATACCTGGCCCGCGCAGAAAGGCGCTCAGCATCGGCAGGGTGCAGGGTCCGGCGCTGGCTCTTCTCGCAGTGAGGGAGAAGGAGATAGCTGCCTTCAAGCCCGTTCCGTTCTGGAAGCTTTTCATAACTGTTAAGGGAATCGAGTTCTCTAACACCCGGGGAGAGATATTTGAGCACGACAAGGCCAAGGCCGCCCACGAAGCCACCACCGCGGCGCAGAAGGCGGCGCACGTCGACCTTGTTGAGGCCAGGGAACAGATATCCCGGCCCTATCCGCCGTTCGATCTGACATCCTTGCAGCTTGAGGCCAGCCGAACACTGAAATATGACCCCTCTGCTACGCTCGCGATAGCGCAGACGCTCTATGAGCGCTCCTACATATCATACCCGAGAACTTCATCGCAGAAGCTGCCCGCCACGCTGGGGCTGCCGAAGGTGATAGCTGACCTCGCCACTAACCCGAAGTATGCGGAGCGCGCAAAGATACTGATCAAAGGAAAGATGTTCAAGCCGATGGAAGGCGCCAAGGCGGACGAGGCCCACCCGGCGATATATCCAACCGGTGTAATGCCCGGCGGGCTGGAAAGCCAGGAGGAGGCGCTCTACAACCTTGTCACCGAGCGATTCCTCGCATGCTTTGCACCGAACGCCAAGCTCGCCAAGACCAAGGTAGTGGTGAAGGCCGGCGGCGAGAGCTACTCGGCCGACGGAACGAAGATCATGGAGAAGGGATGGCTGGACTTCTACAAGTTCGCGACCCTGGGGGAGAAGGAGCTCTCCGAATTCAAGAAGGACGAGAAGGTCGACATATCGAAGACCGAGATAAAGGAGTCGAAGACATCCCCACCCAAGAGGTACGGAAAGGCCTCGCTCATCGCTGAGCTGGAGCGGAGGGACCTCGGGACCAAGGCGACGAGGGCCGCAATAATAGACACGCTGTTCAGGAGGGAGTACATAGCCGGCACGCCGATAACCGTGACCGAGTTCGGCATGAGCATTTATGAGACGCTCCATGCCAACGTGCAGATGATAATCGAGGAAGAAACAACCAGGAAGCTGGAGAAGGACATGGAGCTGATATCTCAGGGGAAGAAGACAGAGGATGAGGTAATCAAGGAAGGGAAGGGGATGCTGCTGGACGCGCTGAAGCTCTTCGACTCCAACAAGGCCAAGATAAAGGAGGAGCTGATGAAAGGGCTCTCGCTCCACAACCAGGCGATACTGGGCAAGTGCCCGACCGACGGCGGGGACCTGGTCATAAGGAAGTCACGCGCAGGGAAGCAGTTTGCCGCCTGCACTAACTACCCGAAATGCACGCAGACATATTCAGTACCTCAAGGGGCGCTGATAGCGCCGACTGGCAAGACCTGCGAGCTGTGCCACACCCCCATAATCAAAGTTATACGCAGAGGAAAGGCTCCATTTGAGATGGACCTTGACCCGTCCTGCAAGTCAAAGGAGAGCCTGAATGACCAGATTCCGGAAGTTGTGAGGATGGACGGCCAGGCAAAGGAAGTTATACCGATTAAGCCCCAAGTGATTGCAGCAACTCCGCAGGTGGTCGTTTCAATTGAACCCGCACCGGCAAAGAAGGTGCGCAAGGCCGCCAAGCAGAAGATCCCCAAGTCTGCAGTCACGATCAAGAAGCCAAGGAAAACAAAGAAGGAATGATTTCATGCTACTACCACCCGCATACAAGAGGCTGAAGAGGGCGCCGCAGGTAATGCTGCCCAAGGACATAGGAATGGTTATCGCCTATTCGGGAATCGACAGGAACAGCAAGTGCTTTGACGCCGGAAGCGGCAGCGGATGGCTTGCAGTATCATTGGCCCGCGTGGCCAAGGAGGTTACCAGCTATGAGATGCGCGACGAATTCTTGAAGGTCGCGCAAAAGAATGCTGAAGCGGAGGGGCTCACCAACCTGAAGGTAAGAAAGGGAGACCCGATAAAGAAGATCGTGCCGAAAAACCTCGACCTTGTCACTCTCGACATGCCGGATTCCGACAAGGCGGTGCCGAACGGATTCAAGGCGCTGAAGAAAGGAGGCCACATCTTCGGTTACCTGCCCCACATAGAGCAGCTCAAGAAGTTTGTCAGGGCGCTGAACAAGACGGGCTTCCAGAACATTTATTGCTGCGAGATAATTCAGCGTGAGATAATGACCAGAGCAGAAGGCACCAGGCCCTCGACCAAGGGGCTCTGGCACACCGCCTATCTTGTCTTTGCCAGAAAGCCAGAATAGTCGGCTCAGGCGACTACGTTTTCACTGAAGTTTAGCTGGTACTCGGGTATGCCGAGTGAGATCCCGTATTGGGTCGCACGATCGTATTCTGCCTTCTTTCGCCTATCGATATAGAATACTTTTCCCCTGAATATGATGTAATGATGGGTGTCATTCTTGAAGTCGGCGTACCAGTCGTGGTCGGGATCCATGCAGCCGCTGATCTCCTTGGCGACCTTGGATGCCTTGTTCTGTGGGATCTCGACAGTGTGAAGGGTCCAGTTCTTTACCCAGGGAGTCCTGCTCTTTTCAGTGACCCTCTCAATTTCCGTCGACTTTATCGTCAGCTTCTTGAGGACCGCCTTGTCGGCTAGGCTCTCCTCGATCACAACACCAACGAAATCAGTTCCCATGTTTTTACCTTTTCAAAATCTTGACGGGGAGTAACAACGACTCCTTAAGTGTAATTCTCTTCTATTATGCTTTATTTCTTCTTCTTGCTTCTAAGAATAAAGAAGCAGCCGAAAAGTAGCACTATTATACCACCTATCGTTAACACATAAGAAGTTGTGGAATAACCGTATGCGTCGCAAGTATTACCTGAGCTTACAAGCACGCCATTCACTGACTGTACTGCAGTTCCAGAAATTCCTGCTATACAGACCTTAGAAATTGGAGCCAACAAGATTAACGCCAAGCCGATAACTACAGTTATCGCCCCAATTATGGTATTCTTGTTCATAATTGCACCTAGTAACACTAACAAAATAAAGATTTAACGCTATTGGGCTGTGATGTATGCTTAACGCGAGTTGACGGGGGTGAGATTCGAACTCACGGTCTCTAGATTTCTCTTCATAGCAAATGAATGCTCGTTACTCATAGTGCTAAGCACATGAGTCTAGCGCTCTACCAGGCTGAGCTACCCCGCCGTGTCCTAAAACACAAGCAACTTAAGGTGCTTAAATATATAAATTGCTATCGCAATGTAAGCGTGGGAGCATGGAAGTAAGGCAAATGATAGAGGAGACTGGTAAGACTTGGCACTTCAGCAAGGACACCGAATACTCGGATAGGGACATGGAGCTGCAGTACCTGGCGCTTGCACTGGGAGGCGAGGCCGGCGAGCTGCAGAACATCATAAAGAAGATCGTGCGAAGGAAGCACCACACGACTGGGCACTCAAACGACGAGCTCGAAAAGGAGGTGCCGCACGAGATGGTGGACGTGATGTATTATCTTTTCAGGATGGCGGCGCTGCTGGAAATAGACCTCGACAAGGCCTTCGTGGAGAAGATGGAGATCAACAAGGCAAGGTACAACAAATGACCGTATTCAACAGCCCCATAGAAATAGATACCGAATGCGCAAAGGAGAAAGCGTTCAAGGGATCCAAGGTGATCTGGGTGCTGGGTCCGATAGATCCCAAAAGGCACGCCATGCTCCAGGAGATGGTTACGCCGAACATCCACAGCATCGATGTAAGTGAGATACTGGAATCGAAGAATCCGGAAAAGCTTGTGGGAAAGTCACCGATCCTGGTGTGCGAGCACGGCATTACTTCTCTTTTTATCGCCCAGAAGCTTAGAAAGGACGGGATTGAAGCATTCTCGATAGAAGGCGGAGTAGATGACATGCTGAAATGGTAAAATCAGCGCTTCCTTATTTGGTAATCAATTACTATTTCAGAATCAGTTGACGAGTAGGTTCTGACTGCCCTGCAGAACAGCTTTTTTACAGAGTACTTGTTTTTCTTTGCGTGTGCGCTTATCGCCTTCCAAGACTCTTTCTCCAGTTTGTCGGTCTTTCCGAATATGTAAAGGTGTATTGTTGCCTTTTTCTTTGCCACAATAACTGCCTCGTCAAGGAAGTCCAGGCTTGACCAGGGCAGCGGCATGATTATTCTGTCGGCCGAGTTATTGTGGTTCTTTGCTACCTTCTTTACATCGCCGAGGATCGGGATGACGTTAGGCGTCTTGTTGATCTTTATGTTCTCCTTCATGTAGCGCACTGACGCCGGATTCGCCTCTATTGCCGTGACTATCGATCCCTTGAACTTCTTTGCCAACTCGATTGCGAAGGGCCCTGCTCCCGCGAACATGACGCAGACATCCTCGCCATCCTTTGCGAGGGCAAGCATTCTCGACCGCTCAAATGAGAGCCTGCTGGAGAAGAAGGTCTTTCTCGGATCAAACCTGAAGGTGCAGCCATTTTCCCTGTAATCGACGGTGTATATCTTTTTCCCTGCCAGATAGACGAGTTTCCTGGTCCTGAACTTTCCTTCCACCGGGCCTGCCTTGAGGAGAACGGTCTGTATCCTATTATCGAATTGGGTCAGCTGAAGCGCCGCCTTCCTGGCCTCCGGCCTGCTGCCCCTGAACTCTATTATCGCCGTCGTCCCCAGCAGGTCGTACCCTATGCTGCTCTTCACGTTCTTTGCTGGGCTGCCGGTTTTCATCATTTTACCCTTATCTATATGGCCAAAACTGATATTTATTT
>Ga0181525_10003492_pt1 | contig 12402 bp, 15 predicted proteins | sample PEATcosm2014_Bin_48_FD_121100 | JGI IMG/M metagenome (GOLD analysis project Ga0181525, IMG submission 121100) | Peatland microbial communities from MTU Mesocosm Facility, Houghton, MI, USA - PEATcosm2014_Bin06_10_metaG | ecosystem: Environmental > Terrestrial > Soil > Wetlands > Peat | place... | reverse complement strand
TGGAGGGGCATCATTCTCATCTTCTGGCTGGTGCTGTTGCTCGTCATCCTCAGGTGGAGCCTCATCCGTCTCCGGTTGAACGTCGTCATGCTCAGGTTCACCCTCATACTCCCCCTCATCAACCTCAATATCTCCATGCTGATCTTCCCCATTCTCATCTTGATCCTGCTCCTGTGCTCCAGGCTCCTCAGTCTGTACCTGGTTATCATCTCCACCTCCATACCCATTCTCATCAACATTCACATCGTCCTCGTGCTGTTGAAGGTTTTCTTGGTCATCTGGCTGAGGTTCGCCATCTTCTGGGTATTGCTCATCGACATTTGGCGCCCCACCTTCAAGATCCTGCTCTAGAGTATCCGGCTCACCGCCTTCGGGGCCTTGCTCGTCAGTCTCCGGCTGTTGATCTAAGGTATCTGGATCGCCACCATCCACTCCACCATCATCAGCAGGGTATCCACAAAGATTCTCGTCTTCACCCCCCTGCCCTCCATCACCGTTCTCATCCTCGTACCCCTGATAAGCCATGGTCGCACCGCCTGCGAGGACAGCTCCTCCAGCGGCGCCCATTAGCGCATCTCCTACTCCGCTTCCATCATTATCATCATTATCGTATTGCTGGTTGTAACCTTGGCTTTGATTCTGATATCCGTATTGGTTTGGCTCAGGATATTGACCTTGAGCTTGTTGAGGAATAGGTTGATGGGTTGGTGGGGGAGCTACTGTACGGACTACTGGCGCCGTTGGATGAACAGTGCTTTGGGAAGTCCCAGCAGGTGCTCGGTTCAATGGGGCAGTGGTCGGCGGGGTTGCACGAGGAGCCACCGTTGGAGCGGAAGTAGGTGCTTTGGTCAAAGGCGTAGGAGCAGGTGCTACCGATGGCTTCTGAAGGACAGGGGCAGTTGTCCCAGTCACCGGTTTGGGCGTGCTAGTGCTTGTCACTGGAGCCAATGGAGTTGTTTTCGGCGTCTGCTGAGTAGAAGCAGGGGCTGGAGCCGTACTAGGCTTCACAGTGCTGACGATAGTTGTCTTGGTCGTACCGGGTACGGATGGTTTAGGAGGCCCTTGAACTGCTGGAGTCGTCCCCGTTGTCTTGTTGATGATCGTCGTTGTCGAAGTCGACGGTTTAGGGGGCCCCTGAGTAGTTGGGGTCTGAGCTGGGGGTGCCGTTGTTTTGTTGACGATGACTGTGGTGTTTGTTGCCCCAGAAGATTGCGTTTGCGTCTGAGGGGCCGCTGTTGTAGTCCCAGCTGGCTTGGAAGTTGAAGTCAGTAGGATCGTCTTTGTCTGTCCAGCAGCGGGTGTTGTTCCAGGGGCGGGAGCTGGACTCGTCCCAGCACTGGACGTCCCTGCAGCGGGCTTGGTTGGAACAGACGTTGTGGTTTTGGCAGGCACAGTAGTAGGTTTGGGGGGAATTGGCTTCCCGCTGACAATTGCCTCGACACGGCCTGATACATGCTCGACAGAATCGAGGACAGAGTTCAACTTGTCGACGCTGCTGCTTATCTTGTCCATGCTTATTTTTTGGAACCATTTTTTCTTGGCTGGGGGTGCGGCTGCTTCGGGAGCGGGAGTTGGCGCAGGGACCGTAGCCTTGGGTGTTGGGAGAGGAGTCTTTGCTGCTGGTTGGGGGGTCGGTGGTGCCACCTGTTTTGCTGCTGGAACGGAAGCCGTGACGATGGGCTTGGGTACTACAGCTGCTGACTGGTTTGAGGATGGTGTGCTGGGCTTTGAGGCCGGGACAGGCGCTTTTACAACAGGTTTGGGCGTTCCTGCTTGCTGAGTTGATGAGGTAATTGGCTTTACAGCTGGGATAGAAGCGGGCTGTCATCTCATTAGCAAGAATTCTTGAACGGAAAGCTGAGCGTTGAGGGGTGAAGCTCTAGAGACACGTGCGTATTTGGGCTGCTATGCAGCTTAATGTCTTTTAAGCACACAAGGGAGAATCGGTGAATTGCTGCTTGAAAACAAAGCGTACCTTTGGTGCCATTGCTGTTGCGGCAGGAGCTTTTACAACAGGCTTTGGAACCACTCCCGCTGCTGCAGTTGAGGTTGAGGGAGCGCTGGCAGGCTTAGGAGCTTGCGTGCTTGCAGCAGGTTTGATCATTGCTGGAGTAGTAGCTTTAGGAGCGTCCGTAGGAGGAACTGGTGGTGCGACTGCAGACATGATTGTCCGATAACAATGTGGAAGATTACCAAGAATAATGTTTGGGTTTCAGAGATGAGGGGAGCTCTGTGAACGGTGCGGAGGGGCTAATAACCCACTAGGGGCATCGAGGACGTGATTTTATATTTCCATCGAGTCCGGGGCTCAAGGTGTCTTTGAGCTGAAAGTGCGAATATTGGTTCTGGCCTCACCATTTGAGCTTTGGCCAATTGGACTTGTCTGAAGCTCACCCAAAGGAGAATTATACCGCCACAGAATGCAAAATGGGCAGGAATATCCCATATTGCATCGGCGATGTGCGCGAATCAACAGGGTTCAGTTGAAGTACTTCGAGAATCGGAGTTTCAGCGATAAACCTTTGCGAGTGGGGGCATGCGTCGATCTCTCCCCTATTCTCGGACGTGCTATGCCTGTCTGGATGAGAAGCAGAAGCGATTGGTTTTGGGTAGACGAACTCAGTCCACTTTGGGATTATCTGCGGGCTGGTAGCCGACCTGTCTGGGAGTTTGCGGCGTTCAGCCAGCCTCAGGTACAGGGCGAATACGCTCCAGCCTTCAAGCGCCACGCACAAAACAAGCTCAACGCGAGCGGGCACCAATTACCCTAAAAAGCTTGACAAAGCTTGACAGTGTTGACACCCCGCTAAATCCTCCTATCGCACGGCCCTGGCCCGATTTGAAAATTTTAAGGCTATTGGCAACGCCACTCGTGGTCTAGTTCTCAGCCCTCGGCAAGGAAACCCGTGTGGAGATAACTTCATTTTGTGGCTCTGGGCTTTTCTTCGTCCCCACTTTCGTAATGTACCCAATCTTGAGAGAGCATCAAGAGCTAGATCTGAAATGCTTTGTTCTGAAAGGTGCCTGGAAGAAAGAAGGAAAGACAGAAGCAGGGATCTTTAGACTGGAGCTGATACCAGTACGCGGCCGAATTCAACTCTTCTGGCTCTAGCCTCGCTCATCATTTCCTATCTGAAATTTGTAGCAAAGATCTCAGCTGGAATGATAGTCTCGTTGATTTCTGCATGTTGGATTGACGAAGTTCTAGCTCAATCAGAATGTCTCTCCCCCGAAGAGGGCTTCTATCGACAAGGTCCTGCTCTCTTGCCACCGACTTAGATCAAACTCTCTTCAAATCCCATTTATTATTTTGTGAGACTCGTCATCTTTTATTTGCATCTTTACAGCAACTTTACAGCACAGCACCTTTTTCCCACCTACAACATGGACACTGAAAAGTCCCCTTTGCCGGCGCCTAAGCCGGCGGACGAGGTCCCCAAAAGCTCTGCGCAGGCCCCGGTATCAACTAGCACAGTGCCACCAAATAAAACGGCAAAGAAAGTCCCTGAGGGGTACAAACTCGTCAAGAAACCTCAGCCAGATGGCACTTTCAAAACAGTACTCCGCCCAATTGCAAAAGATGCGGCCACCGGGATAACTTCCGCGTCAGTAGTTCCTGGCAAAGAGAGTGAAAAGCCTGCCAAGTCAATTACTGGAACATCTTCCCCGCCAAAACCTCCAACGAAGGTTATTCAGCAGCCTGCCAAGTCTCAAGCTGTTCCTGCCAACCCTCAATCCCAAGAGGCGGCATCCGAGGAACTTTCCAACACGGCGATCTCTACCACTAACAAGACTGATAAACCTTCAGCTGAGAAACCCTCCACAGAAACCTCGGTAGCCACGTCCAAGAAGACAGAAACTACTCCAGTTCACACTAGCAAGCTTGACGCTGTCAGCAAGTCAGCTCGAATCTTCGGGAGGTTTCATCGATTTCATAGGCACGCTTCGAGGCTTGCTGGAGCCTTCGACCCAGATCTTGTTGATTACGATGGGGATATAACGGTGTCTGATGACAGTTATGATGATGATAGCGACAACGACTCGGATGACTCGGACACAAATCACCACAACCAACAGAACAACAGGTCAAAGTTGGGTAATGGGTCACAAGAAACTGCAGCTAGCACTGCTCGAATTTTATCGAATACCAGCAGAGCACCGGCAACATATCCTAAAAAGCCACAAATTTCAGTGACTGAGAAGACCGATAGCAAAAACTCTGGCCAGCTCTCAAAGGATTCATCTGCTCAAGAGCAGGAGTTATTACCTGCTGAGAGGTGGGAAGATGGGAAAACCCAGCGACGCGCTCCAAGACCTCTTCCAGATCGTTCTGAAGACTGGGAAAGACTCGTCGTTTGGGCTCTTATGATGATGCTCCCAATCGCTTTCATCGGTATGTCTTTTTCTCATCTAATGAAGCCCACCACTAACCCACAAGCTAGGGCTCGGAATTGCCACCGCTTGCTTATACAAAAAGCCAACTACCTACAAGCCGACGACAGTCACTGACGATTATGTCTTTGTTTCAGAAGTCTACGTTAACACAAGGATGTCGGCAACAATCAAATATGCCACAAAGGCTGCCATCACAGCTTGGCCAATAGTTTTTGCAGCAATTCTTGCCCAGACTCTGAAAGCCTTCGCAACTTTCCAAGTCGAGAGAGGAATTCGCCTCATGGTGAGGATCAAGATTCCTCATATAAGATACTGGCTAACATACTCTCTAGACATTGGAGCAATTGATAAGCAGCCATTCGGTTGCAAGCGCAATCAAACAGCCATTCGTTCTTCGGAGACTCAACTGGATTACACTAGGACTCCTTGCTTTGTGGTCATTATCACCACTGGGGTCGCAAGCCATGCAATACACCACGTATACATATAAAGACATCCAAAATGTCACTAGCACCCTGTACTATCTCGATACCACCCAAGAAAACCCAGGTCTTTCTAGCAACTATCAGGCGGTGAACAACTACTCCGACTCAATGGATGTCCTCTTCGCAGCCGTCTTCCAGCAAAAAACTCAGTTTCAGCCAAATGGCTCCGACCCTTGGGGAAACCCACTCTTACCAGTCTATGAATACTTGCAAAATGATCCTCTGCTCGTGAACACAAGTCTGATGACCGAAGTCAATGACCCTTTGACTACAGATTATGCTTCATATTATGGCATCCCACTTTCTGGCTTTGATGAGTTCGATGCAGGGTATACTGGAACCTGGAACTTCACCATGGAGTCCTCATACTTGTATCTCGACTGTCCGTCCCTCCTTATTTACACGGAGCAACAAATTTTGGATGATCTCGCACAGTACAATCTCGACATTTCAAACCTTACCGATTTCCCCAGCACCTTGAGCGGCTCACTCCGGATGAATATGACCGTTCCAACACCCAGCAATTACACTGGAAATCTCACCTTCATCTCAGACTGCAGTGCATCCAAAACCGCAGATGGAGAGAGGACCTATGCATACTCCCTCTGCTCGCTCTCCCAAACCTTCGCCTCCTCGTATGTCAGTTGTGATAGCACAAACTGCACAGTGATCAGAACACAAAAACACCCTTCTCATCGTCCAACCACGATGACGGCCTTCGAGAGCGAATTTCTCAAATCTTCAGACACCGGGCTCAGCGCATATCCTGACATCGGCGACTCGCCCTACTCCATCACCGAGCTATATCTTCGTGACCCAACAAACGCTACTGAGCCCGGAACCGGTAGGGCTTGCGATCTCGGTCCCCTGGTCAACGAAACACTGGAGTTTACAGCAAGGCTCTCATATTTGCTCAACACCTTCTATTCGACAGGCTTCACGCACGATTTTACAATTGGTTCGCTCCCGGAACCTCCATTTGGAAATGTCACATTGAGTGACCCCATAACTGGTAAGGATTATTCAGTCCCGATCACGGGTACGGCGAAGGACGCGGTTCATACCTACCAGGACGACCTGTCGCCCGAGCTCTGGGGTATCAACTGGGCATTCATCGCCATCTTCGAATTCTGCGCTTTGACGCTGTTGTTGATCGGTCTTGCTGGTATTGTGCTTGAGGACAGGACTATCGCTCCGGATGTGCTTGGGTGGGTGAGCAATCTGGCGAGGCAGAGTAAGTATGTTAAGTTGCCGAAGGTGGAGGGCGATGATGGTGTTATGAGTGGAGCGGAGAGGGCCAGGAAGGCGCGCGACACGATGGTTATGATGCAAGAGATTAGGGGGAGAATTGTGCTAGGTAATGTTACTGAAGGAGCTGCAAGGCTGGAGAAGGGAAAGGTTTATCGTTGAGAGATTCTTGCGAACTTACTTACGAATGGTGTTTGGCGTGTTTTATAATGAGTACACGAATAGTTGACTGTTTCAAACTTCATGGTGGCTTTCATTGTTGACAACTCGAATCTAATGCGGGAAGTTTACATAATGTCCTCTTGCTTGCCAGTATGTTCTGCCGTTTAAGCATTGAGGTTGCATGAAAAAGAGCCTACAAACAAGTTTTTTCCCGGCTTTCGTAGTATGGTGGTGCCTAAATATTTGTAAGTATACATATCATCTCCCCCGTATTTCGAACTTCGATACATAGTAACTCCTAAACAAAGTTCCTAAACAAGCTTCTCATGTACCGTATGATGTATGAGGATATAAGTGGAATGTGACCATGAAACAAGGCCTGAACTCCCGTGGGCCGAGGAGACTAAATTTTCTACCTTAAATATCTCCATTCAGAGAGCCTTGCAGATCTCCACTGGGTTGAGGGAAATATGGATGACCTGGTTATTTCCTAATGCTTGGATCAAGTATGTGTCGACAAATTTTTATAGTTGATATCTAAATCATGCAATGAAGGCTTAGCTATACTCAAAGCAAAATTCAATAGTTTCGAGGACACTTCTAATGTCCTCCTTTCGGAAAAGGCTATTAGAGAAATTTAAGCGGGATCAAATCGAGCGGTGGCATCTACATCAACTTTTAGTTTGGGACTCTTCGCTGTTATTGAGGTGGATAGTGCTAATAGGTATACCACGTCATGACGGCGAAAAACGCAATGGGAGAACTCAGCATCGCAGAAGCATCCGCAAATATAACAAAAGCTGGAACGCCGCCCAGCAAGGGAGTCCTGCAATGAAAAGTATCTCCCTTATTCGCATGATTGTCCTGCCCAATAGTTTTAACGCCTTGAGGTCAGCTGCATTTCCCCCCTCCCGCATGGAAACGTACTGAAATTGCTACAGCATATCTCCTCCATGTCAATGGTCGATGGGGATGTAAATGATGCTTGAATCATTGCATCTGGTTTTGAGTACTACTGGGCTATCAGCATTGCCTTGAATACTGACTCTTCTAACCTGGGCTCTCGGAGTGCTTTTGCCTTGGAAGCAATAGCTTTCTAGGAAGCTGAAAGAGGCTGAAATATTTTGGAGGGAAGGGTAACGTGCGGCCTGAAGATGTTTGAAATATTCCTTTCATAGGCTTCCTTGGGGAGTATTGTATACTTATCTTTGGGTTAATTCTCTTGGAGGATCAAACATGTTGCGCTTAACGTACCAAGCTCTATGGGATAATTCACTGTCTCTGTTACAAATGTTCTTTGAGTTCTGGTAATTAAGAAAAAGAGCATCTCTTCAAGATTAGACAATGTCTTCTATAAAACCAATAGGACACTATCTTTTTAAGTTGAGGTGAATGTTTGTAATCAGCTAGGGATGTTTGCAATCGGGTTCGCTAGCAAAAGGGGGAAAATACTCGCTACGACATTTACCCGCGTGCCGAATTCAGGGGCTACGAGAGACCTCACTCACCCTTATGGTAATGAGTATTCTATTGGGAAAGAAACTTCTAAGGATTTACGAATGAACAGTGGTCGGGTAGATTAGATATGGCTCGGTCCTCTGTCCCGAGAACAGTTGCCAAAATTCACCCTGCAACAAAACAAGCAACCGGCGCGACTGTCTTCAATTGTACGGTACCACCACGAACATTGAAACCACACACAATCATCCACATTTTCATTGTACGTCAACACCACGAACATTGAAATCGCAATCATCCACACTCTCCATCATTGTACGTTAACATCACGAATATTGAAACCACACATAATCATTCACACCCTCTATCATTGTACCAACAAAGTTCGTACAATCCAAAGGCTTCGCAACAATGTGCAAAGACCACTTCACCGTGTACCCTTGCGGCCATATGCAGTACCTCGAGTTTGAGGCCTGCCAATTGTACCAGAAGGCTCTCAGACAATGCAAGAAGGGCAAGGAGAAGGTGGTGGAGCATTCGTCCCGTCACAATTGCCGCGAGTGTCGAAGTCAGGATGAGAAGGAGGCAAGAGACCAGTTCCGTGATGCAAATCGCGGACGATTCAAACACGAAGTCTAGGTAGGCGTTCAGCTTTCATCCCTCTGGGCTTTCGTTGTACTGACATAGACAGAAGAAATGGGGGGGAGAGCAGAGACGAATGTACGAGGAGGGGTGGAACAATGGGGAGGAATGGTACAGTGGGGAGAAATGGTACAATGGGAGGAGATGGGACGGGCTGGGGATGGAGGGCAATGACACAAAGATGTCAGAGAAAATCAAATGCAATGAACCACATGCATTAGTACATTCAGTGCGTGATTTTACTTGACCGTGATTTCGTACGTGACAATTGGCCGGAACAAGGCAAGGCAGTTCAAGAAATTTTTTCCAACGCATGAATCACATCTCATTGTACCTGAATCAAAGGAACAACAACAACCACGCGAAAATTACAACCTCAAAAAGCTCAAAACAGATCAGTAAGTTCCTCCCAAATGACGAGCATTGACGAACGAAACTAATCCTGTGACAGCAATAGTAGCAGGAGAGTTGATCACTGAGAAGCAAGCCGAGAGGCGGATTGCAATGCCTTTGAATCCTGCTCGAGGTGAGTCTTAGACACTTGGCGAGAAGCAGAACTAACAGTACGTTAAGTTGCTCCATATACAACTGATACCCAGTTCCTGTGCTACCTGGCAAGCACGAAGTACTACATGTAGACCTCCTTCCTCGGGGCTTTCACTTCTACCACCTCTACGACGCGCGATCGATTGTCCATGAAAGCAACCTGGTTCATCCCGGGCCACTTTCTTGGAACTTTTCCCGAAGAGTGCGCCATGATTCGAGACTCTAGCCAGGAAATTGGAGTGCTCGGCTATCCAAACAAAAAGAGATCACCATTTTCTACGACCGAAGAAAGGCCTGCCCGCCACCTCCAAAGACCTCCGCCAAGCAAGAATTGGCGTGGAGGCTTGAATGGACGAGATTGAAGCAACAATGATGGTGGGCATAATTCAGATCAGATACTACATCTGCACAAGTGCGAACAGAAAATTTGAAAGTAATATGGAGGGCGGAGTTCTTGAATGCGGATGTACAGTTGGGCTAAGGATCCGCCTGAGCAATTCACCAACCTGCAAGACCAGCTCTCAGCGCGCATGACTCGCCACGGACTGCTTTGAAGCAGTTGAAACAGGACAAGACGATGTAGGAGCTGTGGTTGAGCATCGCGGATGATCTGCAAGGATGAAAGTACGATACGGATACACTTCTTTATCGTTACGACTCATTTCAAAATCTGGTACTACACCTTTGTGATAGTTCGACGTGGAGAAGGGAATTGAATGTGGCGCAAGTGATTCCAATCATGGAGGGACGATCGAGGGTCAATTCATCTCTCACAAGATAAGATGAGAGCGGAGCTGGAAAGGGGAAGTAGTCTGCGAGAAGTGGAATGGCTCCAATATTCCCAACTTAAGATAACAGTAGGGCAGTCAGGAACGTTCAATCGTTGTGCAACAGTCTTCAGACCTCCCATTCGACCTCTAATACATGTGGATATTCCACTGCTGTTCTCGCGAGTATCCGATTGAAGGAATTATTTGTTTTAGCTCGTATGTGAATCAAAGCCGTTTTTCGCCCAATCCTCTTCTCCTCCAAAATGCTGAATGTACCATTCCAAGAAGTCTCGAGTCACACGAGGGCACTCTTCAGATTTAGGAACGTCCCTGCTCTCCAGGAGCCATCGCAACAGAAACGCAATATCATGTGCATCACTCCTCGTCTTAGCCTCCCCTCTCCCCATAATCGAACATTTTGCGTTCAGCAACAGCGCCGGCTTGAGGACTTTCGCAGATCCGATATCACAGTTGGCGTGGAGGCATCAAATTCTTCTTTAAACAACATCGGCGGTGTCAGAATCTCGATGTCGACTCTCGGATTGCTCGAGAAGTATGTATGCAGGGTCCTTTTCTCAACAACGAACCCTTCCTGACCCTTGAAGAGCTTCCTGATTTCCATTGTTTGACCCTTCGGAACAACGATATCAACATCGGTGGTCGTTCTTGGGGACCCTAGAAGTGCACACCCAGCACCTCCAACGATTGCGTATGCCTGATCTCCGAGGACTCTGCCAACGGCTTGTGCTGCTTCTCGAAAGGCTTCTACATCAGAAAGGTGAGCATACATTTTCGGCCCAGAATTTTTAACACTTTCTAAGTTCTCCGAGCTGTTCACATTGATATCCCGGAAACCCATAATGGTTTGTTGATCCGGGCTGACTGTGACGCGTTGCGTTGTGGAAGTAATGCAACATGTTGGGTTGCCTGATTCAAGGGGCAGCTTCATCCCAATACGGTCTAGCGCTTCGCTAAACACTCACGATTGTAAAAGGGGTAAAGAGGAGGGTGGATCTAGGCACCACCGCCTTAGAGTCCATCATATTTGAGGAAAGTTTAGTAAAACCTAAAGCCTGTACAATTGGAGACATAGGTGCAAGGTCTTGTTCATTTCGGCTCCTTTTTCTCACCACCTAGTCACGTGCCTCTATACTGCTTAATTGGTCCACTAGTGGTTGTCAGAATTCGTGACGCAAAGCTGCGTTTCAATATACTACAACTTATGGAACATTTGTAAAGTAACGAGCCACTACTTTCTAGATTGTTCCTTAGATCAGGGAATATTCAAAAAAGCAAAATGGTATACTAGGCTCTAAATTTCTCTCAGATAAAAGTATATCGAAAACCAGTATTGCGTTACGAATTCTGACACCCACTAGTGGTCAGCGGGGCCTTCAACCTTGGAAGTTCTCTATTCTGATTGCGTGGCGGTATAGGTGCCAAACTCCATTTGAATCCTGCTAGTTTTTCTCCTCATCCCTCGAAATACACCTATGCTAGCCTAGGGTACACTTTCTGTAACGTGAAACGTGATTGTGAAGCCACAATCCTCCTCAAAAAATATTCAATCAATCAAGACAAGAGCTCCCCAGAAAGAAAATCCCCATGTGTCCCGCAGTCTTGCTAAGAAAATTAAGGTAAAGTTACGGCACTTAGGCACGGACAATAAACCCATTCGTAACGCAAGGAAATGAAAGTGACAAAAACCCCTACCTTCCTCGCTTCCTCAACCTCAGCCAGAGGATTTCAACTCCTCGAATTGGCACAATTGATCTCCTGCCCAGTTTCGTTGAGGCGACGTATTTGGTGGTCTTGACGACGACATGCGAGTCGCAGTTCAACTAAGGCATTTTTCTGAGGGTGGATTAACATTATTCTATTCTGTAGTTTACTAATATATATATATAATCTCACTGCCTACTTTGGGTAACGACAGTGGTAGCTTTGATTCCCCCGCTCCAGTCGATACTATCTTCCGGCATCGGCACAGGGTTCAACTCCGTCTGACTCTCCGTATCACATTTCTCCCTCATCGCACTTCTGCTCCTCTTCCCTAGCATAAAGATGTTCTTCATCTGCTTCCTCTCCTCTTCACTGCCACCTGCCGTGATCGAGGTCGTAACACCGACCCTACTCAGCCCTAACAATTGTGCAAACTCCACACTGTACTCATTCGCATTGACATAATTGGCATGGCCTGTGAATCGCTTTTGTGAAAATTGTGAATCGTCGGAGGAGCGGCCTTCTTCAGAGTCAACGGTGCTGTCCAATCTCTTAGATGATGCGAAGTGGAAGAAGTTATTGAACATGGGCCGCAGCGTCGCGATGTTCATGGCCGTTATGGCGATAGCGGGTTCCACCATGGACCATTTTACTAGATTGATGCCTTCCCAGGAGTAATCGTCGGTGTTGGTGAGGCTTTTGATGTAGACGATCCTGACGATTGTTGCTGTGCTTGCACTGGAGAACAACGTATGTTAGAGATTTCTGGGTGGGGGTTTGAGCTACACCTACAAAAAGCCCAAAGAAAGAACCAAGATGACGGAAAGCTTCGTGCGAGGAGTCATCCGCATTTTCCACACGAAGAAGATTGGCAGGATGCCGAACGACCAGTCTGTAAGTGCTGACATTGCACAATGTGCGTACGTGACGCTTGCGAGGATCGGTGACCTCAGACATGTACCTTGCCCATCCCC
>Ga0181525_10003491_pt1 | contig 12403 bp, 13 predicted proteins | sample PEATcosm2014_Bin_48_FD_121100 | JGI IMG/M metagenome (GOLD analysis project Ga0181525, IMG submission 121100) | Peatland microbial communities from MTU Mesocosm Facility, Houghton, MI, USA - PEATcosm2014_Bin06_10_metaG | ecosystem: Environmental > Terrestrial > Soil > Wetlands > Peat | place... | reverse complement strand
TCGCGTTTTAGGCGGGCTTGTCTTGGCGCGTGCGCCCCGGCTATCAGACCCTCGTTCTCTTTCAAGAAGCGTCAACCATGGCCGGTCATTCCCAGTTCAAGAACATCATGTTCCGCAAGGGGCGCCAGGATAAGGAGCGCTCCAAGCTCTTCTCCAAGCTCGCCCGCGAAATCACGGTGGCGGCAAAGCAGGGCTTGCCGGACCCGGCGCTCAATGCGCGGTTGCGGGCTGCGATCGTGGCCGCTCGCGAAGAAAATATGCCGAAGGACAATATCGAGCGCGCGATCAAAAAGGCGTCCGGCGGCGATGCCGAGAACATCGAGGAAGTGCGCTACGAAGGCTATGGCCCGGGCGGCACCGCGCTGATCATCGAAACGCTCACCGACAACAGGAACCGCACGGCGGCCGACATCCGCGCCGCGTTCTCCAAATATGGCGGCGCGCTGGGCGAGACCAATTCCGTCGGCTTCCTCTTCGCCCATGTCGGATCGATCGTCTATCCGAAAGACAAGGGCAGCGACGATTCCATGCTGGAAGCGGCGATCGAAGCCGGCGCCGACGAATGCGTTTCGGGCGACGAAGGTCACGAATTTTTGTGCCGCATCGAAGATTACGGGACTGTGCGCGACGCGCTGGAAGCAAAGTTCGGCCGCCCGCAATCGGCCTCGATCGTCTGGCGTGCGCAGAACAATGTCGCCGTCAGCGACGAGGCGGGCGAAACGCTCGTCAAACTCCTCGACGTGCTCGACGACCATGACGACGTGCAGCACGTCTACGGCAATTACGAACTCTCCGACGCGCTGATGGAGAAATTGGGAGGGTAACCGTCGACATGCCAGGCTTTGGGTTTCTCGCTCCGCATCTCTCCATCACTCAATAAGATCGATCTGGTAATTGACTGCGAAGCGCGGATTGATCACGAAAAACGGCACGCGGCCGGCTTCGCAGGCAATCGTATCCGGATTTATGAGGTCCACGCTCTCAATGTTGGGATCGGATTTTCCCGTAGGCGGGCAGATGTTGAAGGTGTCGGGCCAGAGATAGCCGCTGTCGTCGCGACGATGATCCGGTTCGGCCGATTTCTCCACCGAGTGTGCGTGGTGCCGGCCGTTCCACTGACCCCCGACGTCGTTTCTGGCATAGAGATACATGGCCGAGTGCTCATATTTCATCTCGCCATTCACGACCTTGACCATGCCGGCTTCGATTTCATGATACTCGTTGTCGCCCAGGAACGCGCGCACGCGTCTGCATTCGCCGGGCCCAACGCCGTACCAGCCCCAAAAATTCGCGACGAACTCGTTCGGACCCTCGGGGTGACGCGTCACCATGGCGTAGCTGAGGGAAACGGCCTTGTCCGTTTTGTTGCACACAGTGAGCGCGGCCGATGCGGCCGTCGCCGAGAAAACCGCCAAGCCGGCGACCGCTGCGGAAAGGAAGATGCGATGGCCCATTTGATTGCCCCCGACAAATGGTCTCCGCAGCGGTTGCGGATTTCGCGCCGAATTTAATACATTCGAGGTCTCGGCGCCAGTTGCGTTCTCGTCCCGTTCCGCGACACTCGCTCCGGTGATTCTCCGGCGAGCCTTATGTCCACGATCCGCATTCTTGGTCTCGATCCCGGTCTCGCCCGAATGGGCTGGGGCGTCGTCGAGATGACGGGTACGCGGCTCGTCCATGTGGCGCATGGGGTTCTGACGAGCGATGCCAAGGCCGATCTGGGCCGGCGGCTCATGGTCCTTCATGAGGGCTTAGCCATCGTGATCGCCACGCAAAGGCCTGCCGCCATCGCCGTCGAACAGGCCTTCGTGCACAAGGATCCGTCGGCTGCGTTGAAGCTCGGCCACGCGCGCGCGGTCGCGTTGCTGGCGGCGGCACAAGCGGCCCTCGAGATCGCGGAATACGCGCCCAATCACGTCAAGAAATGTGTGGTCGGCTCGGGCCACGCCGGCAAGGAGCAGGTGCTGGCCATGGTGCGCCGTCTTCTGCCGACGGCAAATGTCGAACAGGCCGATGCCGCCGACGCACTCGCCTGCGCCATCACGCATGCGCATCTCTCGGGCACCCGCGCGCGCATCGCGGCGGCGTTGTCATGATCGGGAAGTTGACGGGGATCGTCGATCACGTCGCCGCCGATCACGCGATCATCGATGTGGGCGGCGTGGGTTATCTCGTGAGCTGCCCGTCCTCGACATTGTCGCGGCTCACCGCCGGCGCGAGCGTCAGCCTCATGGTCGAGACGCGGATCAACGACGAGACGATCAGGCTTTTCGGTTTCTTCACGGCGGAAGAGCGCGAATGGTTTCGCCTGTTGCAGACAGTGCAGAATGTCGGCGCGCGCGTGGCGCTCAATGTTCTGTCGTCGCTGTCTCCGCGCGAGCTCGAACGCGCGCTGGCGCTCGGCGACAAGGCGGTCATCGGCCGCGCGCAGGGCGTAGGCCCGAAACTCGCGACCCGCATCGCGACGGAACTGAAAGACAAGGCGCCCTCGATGATGGCACGCGGCGGCGACATGGCGCCCGCGATCCTGGCCAAGCCCGCCGGGCCCGAAGCCGACGCGCTCCTGGCCCTCGTCAAGCTCGGCTACAGCCAGGGGCAGGCCGCGGAAGCCGTCGCGCGCGCGGTGCGCGAACTCGGCGAACATACGGGCGCCGACATCCTCATCCGCGAAAGTTTGCGGGCGATGGGGCGTTGATCGATGCTACATCTTGAAGGCTTGGCGCTTTGAACGGCAGAAAAATTCACCGCAAAGACGCAGAGACGCTGAGAAAAGGAAGCGGCGCGCGAAGGCGCGCCAATTTTCCTTCTCTGCGTCTCGGCGCCTTTGCGGTAAATGTTCTTTGCAGCCAACCGCCCGATGTTGGCGGCGTGGCGGGCACGGATTGATGGCGACGGTGAAAGCAAAACCCGAAATGGATCGTCTCGTTGCGCCCGCGCGCGGCGAGGACGATGTGCTGGAGACGAGCCTCCGCCCCCGCAATCTTTCCGAATTCGTGGGCCAGCAGCAGGCGCGTGAGAATCTTTCCGTCTTTATCGAAGCGGCACGCGGGCGCGGCGACGCGCTCGATCATGTGCTGTTTTCCGGCCCGCCCGGTCTCGGCAAGACGACGCTCGCCCAGATCGTGGCGCGGGAGCTCGGAGTCAATTTCCGTTCGACGTCGGGGCCCGTGCTTGCGAAGGCGGGCGACCTCGCCGCGATCCTCACCAATCTCGAGCCGCGCGACGTTCTCTTCATCGACGAAATCCATCGCCTCAATCCGGCGGTCGAGGAAATCCTCTATCCCGCGATGGAGGACTTCGAGCTCGATCTCGTCATCGGAGAAGGCCCGGCGGCGCGTTCCGTGAAGATTGCGCTCGCGCCTTTCACGCTGGTGGGCGCGACGACCCGCTCCGGCCTGATCACGACGCCGCTCCGCGATCGCTTCGGCATTCCGGTTCGCCTGAATTTCTATTCGGCAGATGAACTCGTTTTAATCGTCGAGCGCGGCGCGCGGCTTCTGGGTCTCGATCTCACGAATGACGGCGCGCGCGAAATCGCCGGCCGCGCCCGCGGCACGCCGCGCATCGCGGGACGCCTGTTGAAACGCGTGCGCGATTTCGCGTCCGTCGCGAAACATGCGCGTGTCGACGCAAAGCTCGCCGATGCCGCACTCACTCGCCTCGAAGTCGACCATCGCGGTCTCGACGCCTTCGACAAACGCTATCTACAATTGATCGCCGAAGCATTCGGCGGCGGTCCCGTCGGCATCGAGACGATCGCAGCCGCGCTCGGCGAAGCGCGCGACGCCATCGAGGAGATCGTCGAGCCCTATCTCCTGCAGCAGGGTTTCGTGCAGAGGACGCCGCGCGGCCGCGTCGTCACCGGTGCGGCGTTCGCGCATCTGGGCCTCGCCCCGCCGCCGCGCGATCCTTCGCAGATCGGCCTTTTTGCGGACGGCGACGATGCGTGATGTCCAGGCTTTCGGGCGCTTCGAAGGCAAAACCCACATTCTGCCGGTGCGGATCTATTACGAAGACACCGATCTTTCGGGCGTCGTCTATCACGCGAATTACCTGCGCTACATGGAGCGGGGCCGTTCGGAATATTTCCGCGCCGCGGGCATCACGCGCCTTGCCATGCTGGAGGAAGCCGAGCCGACCGCCTGGACGCTCCGCAAAGCTGCGCTCGAATATTTCAAGCCCGCACGCGTCGACGATCTCATCGAGGTTCACACGGTCTGCACGGCGATCACGGGCGCCCGCATGACGGCGGATCAAAAAATCTTCACGAAGGGCGTGCTCCTCACGCGCGGACAGGTCGAGGCCTGCATCATCACGCTGTCGGGCAAGCCCCGACGCATCCCGGCGGAAATGCGACAGATTCTCGAACCTTTGGCAGTGGAAACAGAGACTTAATGTCTCTCGCCCAAATTCGGCCACGTTCGAATGGGCATTTGCCTTGCGATACGGAACAGGCTTGCTCACAACAAGGGGAACGGGGAACCATGTGCGGTCCCCTGTGTGCGAAAGGTCACCGATGATTGTCCGGCGTCTGGCTGCGGCCGCAGCGATGTTGTTTCTTCTCGCCAGCCCCGCGGCCCTCGCGCAATCGACGCCCCGCGCTGCGCCGACCGGGCCCGACGCGCAAAGCGCGCCGCTGGCCGCACCGGCAACCCCGGTTGAGGTGACCGACGCGGGCAATACGGGTCCGCAGGTCGACGGCATCTCCATCGTCTCGCTTTTTATGCGGGCCGATCCGATCGTCAAATCGGTCTTCGCGCTCCTGCTGCTGGCGTCGCTGTGGTCGTGGGCCATCATCATCAACAAATGGATCGCGCTCGGACGGCTCAGGCGCCGCGCCGACAAATTCGAGAAGACGTTCTGGTCCGGGCTCTCGCTCGATGAGCTCTATCAGCAATTTTCCCAGAACGCCGATCATCCGATGGCGGCGGTGTTCGTCTCGGCGCTGCGCGAATGGCGGCGCGCGTTTGAAGGCGGTCCGCCGCGCGAAGCGCTCCTTCCCGGCATCAAGGACCGTATCGACAAGGCCATGTCCGTCACCGTCATGCGTGAGACCGATGGCATCGAGCGGCAGCTCGGCTTCCTTGCAACCGTCGGCGCCACGGCGCCCTTCGTCGGCCTCTTCGGCACGGTGTGGGGAATCATGAATTCTTTTTCAGCAATCGCCGCGCGCCATGACACGACGCTGGCCGTCGTGGCGCCCGGTATCGCGGAAGCGCTGTTTGCGACAGCGATGGGCCTTCTCGCCGCCATTCCGGCCGTCATTTTCTACAACCGCTATGTCAACGAGATCGGTCGCTACGAAAACCGGCTCGCAGGCTTCTCCGATGAATTCTCGGCGATCCTGTCGCGGCAGCTCGACGAAAAGGCGAAATAGATGGCCGCGGCTCTGATGAGCAGGAACGGGCGTAGCCGGCGCAGGCGGCCGATGGCGGAGATCAACGTCACCCCCTTCGTCGACGTGATGCTCGTGCTCCTGATCGTGTTCATGGTGACGGCGCCGTTGCTGACCGCCGGCGTCCCCGTCGATCTGCCGAAGACGCATGCGCAGGCGCTCGGTCAGGATCGCGAACCGCTTTCGGTGACGGTGCGCCGCGACGGGCAGATCTATCTCCAGAACACACCCATTGCCGAAGACGATCTGGTGCCGAAGCTGACGGCCATCTCCGGCAACGGCTACGACCAGCGCATTTTCGTCCGCGGCGACAAATCCGTCGATTACGGCCGCGTCATGGAAGTGATGGCACTGATCAGCGCCGCCGGCTTTACGCATATCGGGCTCGTGACAGATGTCGCAAAGCCGAAGCACGACCAGGATTAGGATCTCGCTCGCTTCGGGCGCAGATCGGACAAGCTCGCCTGTCGGGCTGATCGGGGCGATTGCGCTTCACGCGGCGATCATCCTGGCCACGCTGTTCACCTGGGAACATCGCCTTGACATCGTGCAGGACACGACGCCCGTCGTGCCGGTCGATCTCGTGACCGTGGCCGACAAAACAAACGTTGCGCCGGCCGCGCCGATCGTGCCGCCACAACCGAAGATGGAACAGATTCCCGTTCCGCAGGCCGCGCCGCCCAATCTTGCCGCGCAAACGCCGCCCCTACCGCAGGATCAATCCGAGCCCGCGCCGGATCAGACAAAGTCGGAAGCGGCCGTGAAACCGCCGCCCGCTCCGGCCGTTCCCAAGGCGAAGCCGCAACTGCATCCCGATACGGCAAAGTCTTTGGACGCGCAGATGGCGGCGTTGCTCAACAATCTGGCGAAACCGTCGCCGCATCCCCATGCAGGAAATGGAACGGGAATGGCGGCCGATTTGAAGTCGATATTGTATAGCGAGATGCAGCCGTGCTGGACGGTCACCGCGATCGCCGGCGCCCCCGATCCCGAACAACTCTCCGTCTCGATCCATTTGGACTTAAATCCTGACGGTAGCGTCGCAGGACAGCCACAATTGGCTGCGCAATCTGCGGCGGCTGAAGCCGGCAATCCCTATATCCGTGCACTGGCCGACACGGCACTGCGAGCAATCCGGAAATGTGCGCCCTACAAGCTTCCGGTGAATCGTTATCAAGACTGGCGGAGTGCCGATCTCAGTTTTTCGCCGCAGTCGTTCACACAGTAGAAGAGAGGACCGCATGCACAAGTTCGCACGTCTATTTGGCCTGATCGCGATCGCGTGCATGGGTTGCCTGTCTTCGGCGAATGCAGCTCTGCAAGTCGACATCAATCAGGGCAATCTCCAGCCCATGCCGATTGCCATTCCCGATTTCAACGGCGGGGGCGCGGGCCAGAACATCGCGAGCGTGGTGCGCGCCGATCTCGAGCGCTCGGGTCTCTTCAAGCCGCTCGATCCCAAATCCTTCATCGACAAGATCGGCAGCATCAACGTGCCGCCCAACTACGCGAACTGGCGCGTGATCAACGCGCAGGCACTTGTCACCGGAGAAGCGGCCACCCAGCCCGACGGTCGGCTTCGCGTCGCGTTCCGCTTGTGGGACGTGTTCGGCGGAGAGCAAATGATCGGCAAGGAATATACGACGGCGCCGGAAAGCTGGCGGCGCGTGGCCCACATCATCTCCGACGAGATCTATCAGCGTATCACTGGCGAGAAGGGCTATTTCGACACGCGCGTCGTGTTCATCTCGGAAAGCGGCCCGCTTATCAACCGCAAGAAACGCCTCGCGATCATGGACGAGGACGGCGCCAATCCGAGCTTTCTCACCGACGGCGCCTATCTTGTGCTGACGCCGCGCTTCAATCCGACGGCGCAGATGATCGCCTATATGTCCTACATCGCAGGCAAGCCGCGCGTGTACATCTTCGACATCGACAGCGGCCGCCAGCAGATGCTGGGCGACTTCCCCAATATGACGTTTTCGCCGCGCTTCTCGCCGGACGGCAACAAGGTCGTCATGTCGCTGGAGCAGGGCGGCGTATCCGAAATCTATGTGATGGATCTGAGAACGCGTCAGCCCACGCGCCTCACCAACGACCACGCGATCGACACGTCGCCGTCCTTCTCACCCGACGGGCGCCAGATCACCTTCGAATCCGATCGCGGCGGCACGCAGCAGATCTATGTGATGAATGCCGACGGCTCGGGCTCGCACCGGATCAGCTTCGGCGCCGGCCGGAACGCGACGCCCGTCTGGAGCCCGCGTGGGGACCTGATCGCCTTCACCAAGCAGGACGGCGGCATCTTCCACATCGGGGTCATGCGTCCCGACGGCTCGGGCGAGCGTATGCTTTCAACGGGTTGGGAGGATGAGGGCCCGACCTGGGCGCCGAACGGCCGCGTCCTCATGTACACCCGCACCTTGCGCGGCGGCCATGGCTCGCAGATCTGGTCGGTCGACGCGACCGGGCGGAACGAGCGGCGCGTTTTGACCCCGGGCGATGCATCCGATCCGGCCTGGTCGCCGTTGATTCAATAGCTCCGGAATTCGCCAAGCATGACGCAGGTTTCATGCATCTTTTGTCGCAAATACACGTTAAAGTAGCCTCGTGCGCACTTGTTCGCGGCGGCCCTCGCGCACGTCCCCGGGCCGCGTTCTCTGGAGTGGGATTCCCATGACGAAATTTTCTACGGGCCCGATTTTGTGCGCCGTTTCGGCGCTCGCTTTGCTCGCGGCCTGCACCACGAAGCCGCAAGCCGCCGCGGAAGCACCGCCCCCCGCCGCCGCCACAACGCAGACCATGACGCAGTCGAGCATTATTGGCGGCAGCGCCGAAGATCTGCGGGTCAATGTCGGCGACACGGTGCATTTCGCTTTCGACCGCTCCGACGTTCAGGACGAAGATCGCGGCACGCTGCAGCGCCAGGCCGCGTGGCTGCAGAAATATCCGCAGATCCGTGTGACCATCCAGGGCAATTGCGACGAGCGCGGAACACGCGAATACAATCTCGCGCTGGGTGCGCGTCGCGCCAATGCCGTGAAGGAATATCTCGTGAGCCTCGGCGTCTCTGCGGCGCGTCTCGAGACGATCTCCTACGGCAAGGAACGTCCGGTGTGCACGGAATCGAACGACAGCTGCTGGGCGCAGAACCGCCGCGGCGTGACGGTCATCTCCTCGGGCGGCGCATCGTCCTGAGCAGAAGCGATTGGATTTGAATAAAGGGGCGCCTTCGGGCGCCCCTTGTCGTTTGTGCCAATCTCGTTTCCGCTGGGCCTCAATTTCGGCTAAGTGTTGGGACGACATGGCGAAACGTCGAAATTCCGAACGGGCAACGATGATGAAAACAACGACCTTGCGATTGGCCGCTGCAGCGCTTGCGCTTTCCCTGTGCGCTATTCCGGTATCGGGAAATGCCGCCGATAGCGCGACGAACACGCAGCCGACGCCCGCCGAGCGGGCGCACATGAACGCGCTCGCGCAGCAACTGGGCGACGACAATGCGCAAGCCCAGCCCGAGCAAACCGCCGATCTCTTCGGTCCCTCCGACGCCGAAAAGGCCGCGGCTGCGGCCGCGGTTCAGCACGAGCAGGCGCAGGATGCGAGCATTGCCACGCTCAACCAGCGCGCCGGCGACATCGAGGATTCGCTTCGCCGCCTGACGGGTCAGATCGAAGTCCTCAACCATCGTCTCGACGAGATGGATCAGCGCATCGACCGCATGAAGAAGGATTTCGACTACAAGCTTTGCCAGCTCTCCGCGCAGCAACTGGGCGCCGCCGCAACGCCGGGCGCACCGAACGCGCTGCCCTGCAATGGTGCTGCATCGGGCGCGACCTACGCACCGCCGGCGCCGAGCGACACGCCACCGCCGCCGAGCGGCGTCACGCATCTGGCGCCGCCGCCCGGCGTGCTCGGAACGCTGCCTGCCGGTTCTGTGAACACTGCGCCGCCACCCGACGCTTCGCCGGATGTCACGCCGCCGCCGCCCGCGAACCAGACGGCCAGCCTCGACACGCACGCGCAATTCGAATCCGCGATGAGCCTGCTCACCAAATCGCAATATGATGCGGCGAGCGGCGCGTTCCGCAATTTCGCCGATACGTATGCGAAAGACCCGCTCGCCCCGCAGGCGCTCTACTGGGTCGGCGATATTGCGTATGTGCAGAAGGACTTCCCGACGGCGGCGCGCACCTTCGCGGAGTCGCTGAAGAAATATCCGACCAGCACGCGCGCGCCCGAAAGCATGCTGAAGCTCGGCCAGTCGTTGATCGCCATGAATCAAAAGGACGAAGGCTGCACGGCGCTGCGCGCGCTCGCCGTCAAATTCCCCAAGGCATCCCCGACCGTTCTCAGCCAGGCGTTGGCCGTGCGCAAGGCCGGCGGCTGCAAGCATTGACGTGACGCGAGATACGCTCGAGACCGATTTTGCTGCGGCGATGGCGCGTTCGCTGGCTCTGGGCGCACCCTGGCCCGGCGCGGTCGCTGTTTCGGGCGGCGGCGATTCCAAAGCCCTTATGCTGCTTCTGGCCCATTGGGCGCGCGCGGCAAGGCGTTTTCCGCCGGTTGTTCTGACGGTCGATCACGGGCTGACCCAGGACGCATCGCGCGCCGCCCAAACGGTCGTCCGCGACGCAAAGCGTTTCGGTCTGAGCGCGCACAAGCTGATCTGGAAGGGCGCCAAGCCCGATGCCGACATCGAGGCGGCCGCGCGCGATGCACGTTATCGGCTGATGGGAGACTGGTGCGAGACCCATCGTATAAAAGGACTCTATGTGGCGCACACGATGGAGGATCAGGCGGAGACGTTCCTGTTGCGGCTTGCGCGGGGAAGCGGTCTCGACGGATTGGCGGCGATGCGCACGCGCTCGCCCTACCCGTTGCCCGGATTCGAGCGGCTTTGCGTCGTGCGGCCCCTTCTCGAACTCGAACGGACGCGGCTGCGCGGCTATCTCGAAAGCCGAAACGAAAAGTGGTCCGAGGATCCGATGAATGCGGATCCCCGTTTCGCGCGCGTGCGCATTCGCGAGGCGTGGCCTCTTCTGACGGAGCTGGGACTTTCTGCCACGCGCATTGCTGCTGCGGCGCAGCATCTGGCGCGGGCGCGCGACGCGCTGGACGATGCGACGGGGGAACTTCTGGAAGCGGCCTGCCGGTTCGAGCCGGATCGTGTCGTCGTCGACGGCGCGCGTCTTGCTGCCGCGTCCCCGGAAATCGGGCTTCGCGCGCTCGCGCTCATTCTTTCGCGCGTATCAGGTGACGCATACCGGCCGCGTTTCGAACGGCTCGAGCGGCTCTACCGTCTGATTCGAGAGGGCGAGTTCAAATCCGCGCGAACCTTGCATGGGTGCCGGATCGGGCGCGCCCCGAAAGCCGCCGCCGTTTTCGGTTCGTTTACGCTGATTGTCGCACGAGAGCCCGTTCGAACCCTGCAGCGGACAGGCGTTGCCGACCGTCAGCAAATTTCTTAACGTTTAAATGGCTGGCAACGGGCTATGAAGCTCCCTATCTGTTACGGTAGGTCCGTGCCCAGCGCCCGGTGCCCCAGGAAAGGACGGCCGTGAACAATCTCCGAAATCTCATCCTTTGGATCATCATCGCGCTCCTGTTGGTGGCGCTTTTCAACATGTTCCAGGGGACGAGCCCGCGTCCGAACGCCAAGGCCCTCACCTATACCGAATTCACGCAGGACGTGCAGGAAGGCCAGGTCAAGACGGTCACCATCATCGGCGACCAGATCCGCGGCACGCTGAACAACGACCAGACGTTCACGACCTACACGCCCACCAACGACCCCGACCTCATCCCCACGATGAAGTCGAAGAAGGTCAACATCACGGTCCAGCCGCCGGATGACGGCGTCCCCTCGTTGATGAGCATTTTCATCAACTGGTTCCCGATGCTTCTCCTGATCGCGGTGTGGATCTTCTTCCTCCGGCAGATGCAGTCCGGTGGCGGCAAGGCCATGGGCTTCGGCAAGAGCCGGGCGAAGCTCCTGACCGAACGCACCGGCCGCGTCACGTTCGAAGACGTCGCCGGCGTCGATGAGGCCAAGGAAGAGGTCAAGGAAATCGTCGAATTCCTGCGCGACCCGCAGAAATTCCAGCGCTTGGGCGGCCGTATCCCGAAGGGCGTGCTGCTCGTGGGCCCGCCGGGCACCGGCAAGACGCTGCTGGCACGCGCCATCGCCGGCGAGGCGAATGTGCCGTTCTTCACAATCTCCGGTTCGGACTTCGTCGAGATGTTCGTGGGCGTTGGTGCGTCCCGCGTCCGCGACATGTTCGAGCAGGCGAAGAAGAACGCGCCCTGCATCGTCTTCATCGACGAAATCGACGCAGTCGGCCGCCATCGCGGCGCCGGCCTCGGCGGCGGCAATGACGAGCGCGAGCAAACGCTGAACCAGCTGCTCGTCGAGATGGACGGCTTCGAGGCGAATGAAGGCGTGATCCTGATCGCTGCCACCAACCGTCCCGACGTGCTCGACCCCGCTCTGTTGCGCCCGGGCCGTTTCGACCGCGAAGTCGTCGTGCCCAATCCCGATCTCGGCGGCCGCGACAAGATCCTGCGCGTGCATCTGCGCAAGGTCCCGCTCGCGAGCGACGTCGACCCGCGCGTCATCGCGCGCGGCACGCCCGGCTTCTCGGGCGCCGATCTCGCCAATCTCGTCAACGAGGCGGCCTTGCTGGCGGCACGCCGCGGCAAGCGCGTCGTGACGATGACCGAACTCGAAGACGCCAAGGACAAGGTGATGATGGGCGCGGAACGCCGCTCGCTCGCCATGACCGACGACGAGCGCCGCAACACGGCCTATCACGAAGGCGGTCACGCGCTCGTGGCGTTGAGCGTCGAAGGCTCCGATCCGATCCACAAGGCCACGATCATTCCGCGCGGTCGTGCGCTGGGCATGGTCATGCGTCTGCCGGAGCAGGATCAACTTTCGGTCACGCGCCAGAAGATGCTGGCCGACATTTGCGTCGCCTTCGGCGGCCGTCTCGCCGAAGAGATCAT
>Ga0181525_10003489_pt1 | contig 12412 bp, 10 predicted proteins | sample PEATcosm2014_Bin_48_FD_121100 | JGI IMG/M metagenome (GOLD analysis project Ga0181525, IMG submission 121100) | Peatland microbial communities from MTU Mesocosm Facility, Houghton, MI, USA - PEATcosm2014_Bin06_10_metaG | ecosystem: Environmental > Terrestrial > Soil > Wetlands > Peat | place... | reverse complement strand
CAATTCTTCGATCTATGGCTATCGTAAGGGCGAGTTCCCGGCCAAGGTTTACCAGGTCAACCTAGCCACTGGAAAGACAACTACGATCCAGGAACTGCGGCCCGAGAGCTCAACCGGCGTGGTGAGCGTCTTCCCCGTCGTGGTGACCCGTGACGCTTCCCGCTTTGCCTATAGCTACTACCAGGTGTTTTCCGTTCTTTACATAATTTCGGGCGTGAAATAAGAATCCGCAGCGCGAATTGACGCTAATCCAGCGACCCCGAAAAATCCGCCGGTACGTAGTGAAAGAAAATGGAAGTCGACGTATGCCCCGCCGCTAGCGCTTCGCGATAATGCGGCACAGTGGTTCCCCGGTACACGAGCCCATCGCCTGGCGCCTGATAAACCGTGGCAATACCTCCGCCCGTTTCCAGTCGTATCGGCCACGAAGTTGCCAGCTCCGGTTCGGGAGAAAAATCCAGACATAATGTGACGCTGAACTCGCACTGCTCCCGATCGGTGTGTTTTTTCAACTCCGCTCCGCTCAAGTAAGACGCCAGGTACACATACGAAGGCTTGACCGGTTCTCCCACCATAGCGCCCACCACATTCGCGATCTGATAGTGGAAGAAACGCGCGACGCTTTCGTTGTGGGCCGCATAGCGCCGCGCACTCTGCTCGTCGCCGAGTCGAATGGCTCCGCTTCGTACCGCGTGCCGGTAGTAGCGACGCAAAGCGGCAACATGGAAGGGATGAATCAAGTTCCTGACGGATGCGTATCCTCTTTCTTGAAAGCTGCGGACGCCTTTCTCGACGACGTGAGCCCATTCCGCACGGCGCCGTTCAACCCGGCCTTCTCGCGTCAAAATGCCAGCCACCGCGAAAAGGAAACGCGCCTCCCGATCCAGCGAGTCGGGCACCGGCTTACCGGTGCGAAGATGCGAAACTACCGCCTCCAGCCGAGGACCAAGCCAAAACGGCTGCAACGTATTGGTGGCAGGGTCGCGCACCCACGCCACCGTTTTCTGCAAGTTGAAATTCTTCAGCAAATGCCGATGCGGTTCCAGCTCTGCCGGCACCTCGCCCGCGGCTAGGACGAAACATTCAGGGTTGAGAAAAAGCTGCTGGTCAGAACAGTGGGACAAGCCTGACGCGAGTTGCTTTGGAATCAGGTGCAGCGGCAACTCGTCGAGCAGACAATAGAATTGGCCAGGGGGCAGTGCCGCGGTGAGAGTTTGCCGCGACCCGGCCCCCATGAGGCTTGCAATCCATTCAAGCCATGCCGGGTCTTTTACTTGTGAAGCCATCCGTTTAGGGTAAAGCGGCTGTCAGCGAACGCCCCTGACGGGCATTCCACTGGTGTTATCTCGTGCAACACTGAGCACGGGAAGAACACGATCTGGTTCTGTTGCGGCATGATGCTCTGGTAACCGCCGGCGCCGTTCCCGGGCCAGTCGTAAAGACGTAACTCCCCGCCCTCGAATGGGCGCGGCTCGCGATGGAAAAAGTAAACGAACGTCACCCGGCGAGATGCGATCATTTCTTGCGTGTCGTCGCAGTGCGGGCGGAAAAAGTCTCCGTCGTTGCTGGCTGTGATCTGGGCCTCGGCATGCGTGACCTGAAACTCCTCGATCCCCAGCTTCTCCAGAACCCTGGGCAATACACCCCGAATTCTTTCCAGGATGACCTCCTGATGCTCTCCCAGGTCCATGAGCACCCGCGAACGGCGATGGTCGTAATCAAGCGTCCCAGGCTCTCCGCTGGGCGAAATTACTTCGCTGCTCCGGAACTCCATCTCATGTCGCAATGCGTAGGAGATAAGTTCGTCAAGCTCCTGCGGAGCCAGGAATTCATCCAGAACTACGCATTGTGCTTGAGCAATCTTCGGCAGGTCCAAAACGGCGACGCTGCTTCCCTGCTCAAGGTAGCTCTGCTGCACTGGAAGGCCGAACGGTCGAGTACTACTTGGCGGTTGCGGTGTACGGCTCGGCGGTTGAGGCGCACGGTTTGGCGGTTGCGGCGCACGGTGCGGCGGATGAGGAGCAGTGGTTGGTGGCTGTGGCGTGCTGCTCGGCGGTTGCGGTGTGCCGCTCGGCGGCTGAGGAGTGGGGTCGGTCGGCTGCGGTCCTCCCGGACGTCTCGGAGCTTGACTGGGCGGCTGTGGGGTTTGACTCGGAGGTTGAGGTGAGCGCAACTGAAGCGGGACAACAGATGTAGTCTCCTCCGCCCCGGAAGAGCTCGACCCCTGAGCGAGAATCTGGTCCACAATATTGCTGCCCAACAAGGCAAAAGCACGTTGGGCTACGGTTTCACCCACCGCACGGGCGATGGCCGCGGTTACAGCGGATTGTGTTTCTGGGTTGCCGCTCGAGATCGCCCTGGAGTTTTGCAGGAGACTCATCAGGAGTTCCCGCTCTCGCGGGATCAGGATTCGTTCGTCCCGCATTAACGTTTCAGAAAAGGCATCAAGAATCTGCTTCGCCGTCATCTGGCACACTCCTCCCATTGTTTGGCTGAACCGTTTTAGTTCCAGTGGGGCGAGCGGGGGAAGCAGCTCTCGAAAAAACCCTATCACCAAGACCGTCGATTATCAAACAGAAAGATGATGCAAAATATGCTGCGCTCGCATTTGAGTAGTGCCGACCGACAACGCGAACTCGAGGCAGGATTTTAGCGGCTGGCCATCGCACCCACCATCGAGTGAAAAATCTTCATCCCGTCGGTACCACCAAGTTCAGGTTCGGAGGCACGTTCGGGATGAGGCATCATTCCGACAACGTTGCCGCCCGCACTGCAGATGCCGGCGATGTTGTCCATCGAACCATTTGGATTGGCGGAGGCCGAAATCTCGCCGCCCGGGGTCGAATAGCGAAATACCACGCGGTCGTTGCGATGCAACTCATCCAAAGTCGCCTGATCGCAGAAGTAGTTACCCTCCATATGGCCTATGGGGATCGTCAATACTTCTCCGCGCGAACAGGCATTGGTGAAGGGAGTGGCCGCATTCTCCACACGCACGTCGACCGGCTTGCAGACGTATTTCAATCCAGTATTGCGCATGAGAGCCCCCGGCAACAGCCCCGACTCGCATAGGATCTGAAACCCGTTGCAGATTCCCAACACCAGACCCCCGCCGTCCGCAAAGCGGCGCACCGACTCCATCACCGGAGAGAACTTCGCAATTGCGCCAGTCCGCAAATAATCGCCAAACGCAAACCCTCCGGGGACGATGATGGCATCGCAGTTTTCCAGATCATGAGATTCATGCCAGAGGAAAGTTACCGGCTGCCGGGCAATCTGTTGAACCGTCCAGTAGGCATCGTGGTCACAGTTCGAGCCGGGAAAAATGATGACTCCAAATTTCATCGCCTGTCAGCCTGTCCTCGTGTGGGATTTGAGGTCAGTTTAGCACGGCAGGAAGGGCCCGCCGCTGCTCCGCGATTTACTAGAATAGTTTTGGGAAGGGCACGACTTCAGTCTTTAGCCTGCCCTGAGCAAGCGAAGCGCGCCGAAGGGTGCCGTCCAGAAGCAATAAAGACACCGGCTTCAGCCGCTGAAGGACTCGGCGGCGCACTCCTCCGCTTCGAAACAGCCTCGGCGTTGTTACGCCTGCTACCGTTTCTCGGCGTCCGGTTTCGAGGAAAGGTTCGACGGAGCAAGAACGGTAAGGGGCGCAAGCAACGGCGGCGTCCGAGGACTGATCGCGGGCAGAGTCGGCGCGGCTTGCAACGCCTCTTGTTCAAGCTGCGCGGTCATATCCGCCGTTGGGTCTGGCGGTGGAACTCCTTTGGCCCGCACGATCGCCCAGTGCCAATCCTGGTCGGGGAAAAGTGAAAAGTTCAAAGGCGTGCGAAAAATTGCCGTCGCGGAAGGCGCCGCCGATCCCTTCACCCGCAACAGCAAAGTCACGTCAGGCTGTTTCTGGCTGGGTTGCTCCCCGAAAGACTGCGGAGGTCCGTCGCTTGCCGCTACCGGGAGAACCCGCGCCGGACCGCGGTACGCAGCCTCGACCGGATCGCGCTTCCGAACAATCGTCAGACCGATGACCAGTTCGCGCAAATCCCATGAAGTTCCGTTATGCATCGACACCTGCAATGAATCGCCATCGATCGTCGCCGGCCCATCCAGCTTGGCCAGTTCGCTGCGCGGCAACTCATCGAGTTCAATCGGATCGGAGAGCAGCGAACTCGTCTTTGAACTGAACGACAAGCTGCACGTCACATCGGGCGTGGAGACGCGAAAATTCTTGCCTCCGGGATCGAGGGAGAAAATCATCGAAGTACCGGCCGCGTGGTGGCTCTCGGCGTCATCCACGACCTTCGATAGATTATCGTTATCAATCACCGTATCCGGCGCGGCGGGTTTCTTCCGAAGACTGCGTGCGACGTCGCCTAGCGGAGTCTCACCGGGATCATCCTGTGCCAAAACGCAGGGAGAGAGCACCAGCAGCAGAATTCCTGAAACCAGCGCCAACTTAATATGCACTGCCATAGCTTTTCGCACGGAGTTCGGAGGCTCGCCAAACCATTCTGCCGTAAAGCACCGTGCGCGCGAATAGGATTAGGACGGCGCGAACATGATTCATCAACTATGGTTTAGCAACCATGGTCGATTCACAAGACTCGCAACGGCCTTACTGCGATTGTATTGAGATGGAGTAGCGAGGCGCAGGTTACCCTGGATTACTTTAGTGCTTGACCTTCCGAGCAGAAAGGAAAGACAGGCGCAGCAGAGCAGCAGAAAGGAAGAGGAGCGCGCGCTGACGAAATGGAAGCGCAACGGGGCGCGCGCCCCAATCTTACCCCAAGCGTTCTAAAGCAGACCCGAAGACCGCAAACGCGAAACTGGATCAGCTACGGGTTGCCGCCGGAACACCCAACGGGCCACCGCAAATCCCAGAGCCGCGTAACACAGATGCATGAACCTCATAGAGCCCCCAAAAATCTGAATCCCGTTATTACCTCAGGGGAGGATCAGCATCACTATCGGCAAAATAGCAGTGGAATCGGGAGTGAACAAGGCCCAAGAGTGCCATTGCGGTGGCACGGAAGTAATAGGAAGCTAGGAAGCTAGAGGGAATCAAATTATGGCAGCCAAAACAAGTGGAATTGTTACTGGATATGCAAGGATGTGGCCGCGAGAGATTTTCGACGCAAAGAACGGGAACCAATTGCTCGCACGAGGATGCGAATTCCTGACGCAGAAGGGCGTATACATTCTCTATCGAGACGAGCACCCGTACTATATCGGGAAAACATCAAGGTCGCTTTTCGGCAGAATGCGCGGTCACGCTGTCAGACCTGAAGCGCGGTACTACAATTTTTGGAACATGTTTTCTGCTTTCGCTGTTCCAGATGGTACTAAACGGGATGAGCTAGAAGCTATCTTGATTGCAGCAATGCCGACTGTAAACAGCGCAGAGCCGAAGTTAAACAAGATGAGGTTCCCCCCGCAAGTTGTACAGTTTCAGAAGAGCCTCCGCGCAACTAAAGTCAAGGATGCGCTCGGCCCCAATCTGAATAAGAACAAGTAGCCCTGCCCAAAAACTCCTATTCTTGCCCAAAAAGTAGGCTAAGAATGCCAGTTATTAGGCAAAGCCTTAGGAAACTCGCCACCTTCCGCGCCGCCCTACTTCTTCTCAAGCGTCTTGCGAGCGGCCTGGAGTTCTTTCAGTTTTGCGGCGTCGACCTTCGGATAGCTAAGACTTAGTTCTTCCAGCGTTTCCACGATCGCCGCGGAAACCGCGAGATGCGTGAACCACTTGTTATCCGCGGGAATCACGTACCACGGCGCGTGCTTGGTCGAGGTGTTGCGAATCATCTCTTCGTAGGCTTTCTGATACTCATCCCAATACTCGCGTTCGTGGATGTCGGCCGCCGAAAACTTCCAGTTCTTCTGCGGTTCGTCGAGTCGCGCCAGAAAGCGCTGCTTCTGCTCTTTCTTCGACAAATGCAGAAAGAACTTGCGGATCACCGTCCCGCTACGCGCCATGTGCCGCTCGAAGCTGCGAATGTCTTCGAAGCGCTCATCCCAAATATCCTTCGTCACCAGCGATGGCGGAAGATTCTGGCTCTCGAGCACCTTGGGGTGCACCCGCACCACCAGCACCTCTTCGTAATAAGAGCGGTTGAAAATCCCGATATGCCCGCGCTCCGGCAGATGTTCGTTCGTGCGCCACAGGAAATCGTGTTGCAATTCCGTGCTTGACGGCACCTTGAACGAGTAGACCTGGCAGCCCTCGGGATTCACCCCGGACATCACATGCTTGATGGTGCCATCCTTGCCGGCCGCATCCATAGCCTGAAAGATGAGCAGCAACGACCAGCGGTCTTGCGCATAAAGCTTGCCCTGAAGCTCCTCCATGCGCGCAACGTACTTTTGCAGGTGCTCCTCGGCATGCTCCTCAGAACGCACCTGCCCTGTGTCAGCCGGATCGAAGTCTTTCAGCCGGAAATGCTTGTCCTCGTCAATGCGGTAGGATTTTGCCAGTTTGCTGGTTTTCATGATGGGTTTCACCGTCGATCGCTGTGGCCGCCCTGATTAAGAAGTTTATCAAGTACACAGCGGATGGCGAATCCCAATATGGGGTCGATCTCTCCCTTTCGGCAAACGAAAGAAAGTGCCGTCACTTCACCGCCGTGATAAAAAGACTTGTGACCGGATCTCTGACGATACTCTTGAAACCAGCTTGTCTCAACGCGCTCTCGATCTCCGCCAGATGCTCGGCGCTCTGGCCGGCGTAAGGGGCGATCTTTATTTTCGCCCCGGACTTCATGACCTTAAACGCGCTTTTAGCCGCGTCGACCCAATTCACCTGTCCTCTCACGATGTTGTTTGACACGATTTCATCCACGGATTCCGGGTCGAAGACGTCCGCGATTTCCTCTGCCTTGCCAACGATGAGTCTCGGAATGTCCCGTACGCGCTGATCCTTTAGCGGGTTCACATTGATTGCGTCTGCAACTTCGCCGGTTCCTCCCAGATTCACTCTGACCGACTTACCCGCGGCCCGCAGATCGGAGGCATACACTCTGGCCTGCACCCGCCAGGATTCCGCCGCAATTTCAGCCGGAGTTGCCGGGTTCGCCGTCTTGATTGGAGACCGCGCGCCCGCGGCCCACAGCCCCAGATCGATGGTTAAAGCCTGTGCCGCTCGCGCGTCGCGTCTCTCCTGCTCCAGCATGCGTCGCAGTGCCGTGCACAGCCTCGGCGCCGATGTGTCGGAAATGACGGTCGGATAGATGTGTCCCCCCACGCCGACATAATAGGAATACGCTGGGGCGCCGAAGTTTTGCACTGCTTGTTCCGCCCACACATCAGATTTGTATACCAACTGGATCTCAACTGCGCCGGCGATGGGATCGTCGTCCAGATGTGGCATCGTACGCGGGATGACAATGCTGTCTTGATCAAGACCAGTGATCGGCACTTGCTTTCGGTAAAGATAAAAGGACCCGCCCCAGATGGGTATCCCGACGCTCTTAACCACGTTCTCGATGTAGTTATCTTCGCTCGAAGGGTCATCTCCCCCGAGGTCAACAGTGTACTCGGCAAGGTCTGCCATCGTTTTGTTGGCAGCCACTTCGAGGCGCAGGACAGGAGCGTAAGAGAGAGCCCAAGGATCGGCACCTTGGAGTTCGACATTGAATCTTAAACCCGGGTCCGTACCAAAAATCACCCACAACTTTTGAGCTTTATCGACTCTCAGGTTGTACGTCCCAGGAGCGAGGTCGGTATCGACGGTGCCCTCGTATTTCTTGCCGGTCGAGTCAACGAACTCTACGTCACCTGAACTCTGCCCGGATGGAAGAACTATCTTAATCAGTGTCACCATCGGCTATTCTCCCTAACCCGGCCCCAATCTTGACTCATGCGGACAGTCTCGTCCCACCTGAATTAGTGTCGGCTGAAGCGGAATCGTTTCAGTCAGGCGAAAACGATCTAAGGTGTTGCGCGTTCAGGCTTCGACTGGCTTCTCTGTGACGAAGGGAAGTTTCGCTTGCTGCCAGGCGTCGAAGCCTCCAACGATATTGACCACGTTCTCAAAGCCGGCCCTCTGCAGCAGGCTGCAGGCGATCATGCTGCGGTACCCTCCCTTGCAGTGCACGGCAATCGGGACGTTGCGATCGATCTCCGGCGGAGCGACCTTGAAATTGTCCAGCGGCCACCAGGAAGCGCCCGCAATGTGGCCGGCTTCCCACTCGGACTCGCGACGCACATCGAGCACCTGCAGGCCGGGCCCTTGCAACCGCTCCCTGACTGCTTCAACGTTCATCTCAGGAAGTGTGGCCAGCGGAAATCCCGCGTCGCTCCACGCTGCGATTCCCCCTTTCAGGAATCCCCGTGTATCTTCAAGGCCGACGCGCGCCAGCCTCATCCGCGCTTCCGCCACTGCCTCCTGCGATTCCGCAACCAGCACCGGACGCGCTGCCAAACCCAGCAACGCTCCTGCCCACGAAGCAAACTGCCCCGACAATGCGATGCTTACCGACCCCGGCACGTGCCCAGCCGCAAACTGCTCACCCGGCCGAACGTCCAGCACAATTACGCCCTCCTCCAGCAGCGCTTTCAACTCACCTGCTTCGACCGCCGGCAAAGCTGGCAGATCAGAGAGCGCCGACGCGCCGGCACGATTGATTTCCGCATCCTGCAAAAAATATTCCGGGCGAGTCGGCAGGTTACTCGTCAGCTGCTTCACGAACTCTTCCCTGCTGTTGATCTGCAACGCATAATTCGTAAGCCGCTCCGTGCCGATCGTCGAGACCCTCTCGGCCCGCATGTTGCGCCCGCACAGCGAACCCGCTCCGTGCGCCGGGTAAACCAAAACGTTGTCCGGAAGTGTGAGAATCTTTTTGTGCAGGCTGTCGTAAAGCATCCCCGCGAGTTGCGCGGGACCATAGCGCTTCGAAAGATCGGGGCGCCCCACGTCCCCTAGAAACAGCGTATCTCCCGTCAGTAACGCCCAAGGAGCAGTAGACTTCTCTTCGTCGGTAATTATCAGACAAACACTCTCCGGCGTGTGCCCGGGCGTTTCCAGCGCAGTGATTCGCGTCTTCCCGACTTTCAACTCAAAACCATCCTGCACCACCACGTGAGCGAACGTCGCCTCCGCCTCTTTTCCGATATAGATTCGTGCGCCCGTTCTGGCTGCTAGCTCTCGATGACCCGAAACGAAGTCGGCATGCAGGTGAGTTTCGAAGATGTGGCGAATAGAAACGTGGTTTGCCTCTGCGGCTTGCAGGTAAATCTCCACGTCGCGCTGCGGATCGACCACCGCCGCTTCGCCTTCCGAGGCCAGCATGTAAGACGCGTGCGCCAGACAGCCCAAATAAAACTGCTCGAAGTACATCAATGCTCCCCTTTGCGGATCCTGAATTGATTCTATCTGGCAAGGCAGGATGCTGGAATTCTCACTTTATGAGTCAGTACGATTTAATGTCGAGCGATTAAGTTTTACAATTCAGTTGGAGCAAACCGAGCCGATAGTATGGACGCATTACTATTGCATCGAATTCATTTCGCTTTCACCATCACCTTCCACTATCTGTTTCCACAGTTGACGATGGGGTTGGCCCTGCTGATCGTGGCGCTCAAAACCATCGCGATCCGCCGCCATGACGAGCGCTACCACGAAGCCGCGCGCTTCTGGGCCAGGATATTCGCCATCAATTTTCTCATCGGCGTAGTGACCGGCATCCCGATGGAATTTCAGTTCGGCACCAACTGGTCGCAGTTCTCGCGGACCACCGGCGGCGTCATCGGCCAGCCGCTTGCCATGGAAGGTGTTTTTTCATTCTTCCTGGAATCGGCATTTCTGGGTCTTTTCCTCTTCGGCGAAAAACGGCTTTCCCCTTGGAAACACTGGGCCTGCGCCTTCCTGGTTTTCATCGGATCATGGATCTCCGGCTTCTTCATCATTGTCACCAACGCGTGGATGCAGCACCCCGTCGCCTACCGCGTCCTGCCCAACGGAGTCTACGAGGTCACTAGCTTCTGGGGTCTGCTCACCAATCCTTGGGCGTTGTTGCAGTATGCGCACAATATGTCAGGCGCGGTAATTACGGGCGCCTTCGTCATGTGCTCGGTGGGCGCGTTTTACGTTCTCGAAAACCGCTTTGCAGACCACGGCAAAATATTTCTGCGCGTGGGCGTAATTGCCGGGGTCATCTCTTGCATCACACAAATCTTTCCCACCGGCGACTTGCACGGCCGCTACGTTGCCAAGCACCAGCCCGCGGCCGTTGCCGGCATGGAAGGCCTGTTCAGCACCCGCAGCGGCGCTCCCATCGTGCTCATCGGCCAGCCCAACGAGGAAAATCAGACCATCGACAACCCCATCGCGGTAAATGACGTCTTGAGTTTTCTGATTTATGGCACCACGAAAGCCGAAGTCCAGGGCCTGAACCAGTTTCCTCGCGATCAATGGCCCGGCCCTCTGCCGCTGTTGTTTTATAGCTACCACATCATGGCCGGACTCGGCACTTACTTCGTCTTGCTCATGACGATCGCAGCGCTTTTGCTATGGCGCGGAAAGCTGTTTCATACCCGCTGGATTTTGTGGCCGCTCTTGTTGAGCCTGCCGCTTCCCTACATCGCCAACACCGCCGGATGGATGACCGCGGAAATCGGCCGCCAGCCCTGGGTCGTCTACGGCCTGATTCGCACATCCGACGGCTACTCAAAATATGTTTCCAGCGGCAACAGCCTGTTTACGCTGCTCGGATTCATGGGTCTCTACACCGTGCTCTCGATTCTTTTTATCGTGCTCATTTACCGCATCGTCGATCAAGGGCCGACCCGCGAACTCGCTGCCGTGCCCAAACACGCGCCATCAACCATAGCCTGAGAAGTAAGGAAAGAAGAAAATAAGATGGGTTTCATCTGGTTTTGGATTGTCGCGGTCATGCTGGTCGCCTACGTGGTGCTCGACGGCTTCGATCTCGGCGTCGGCATTCTGCACCTGTTTCTTGCGCGAACCGAGCAGGAGCGCCAGCTCACCCTGCGCAGCATCGGCCCGGTCTGGGACGGCAACGAAGTCTGGCTGCTGGCCGGGGGCGGCACGCTTTATTTTGCCTTCCCTCTGGTCTATGCCTCCGCGTTCAGCGGATTTTATTTGGCGCTGATGATTGTTCTCTGGCTGCTCATTCTGCGCGGCATCAGTGTTGAATTGAGGATGCACGTCAACGTCACAGTGTGGAAATCCTTCTTCGACGGCCTCTTCGTTTTCTCGAGCGCGCTGCTCGCTATTTTCTACGGAGCGGCGCTGGCCAACGTCATCCGCGGCGTTCCACTGCACGAAGACGGATACTTCTTCCTGCCCCTGTGGACGAACTGGCGCGTCGGAGAGCAACCCGGGATTCTCGACTGGTATACCGTCATCGGCGGCGTGGTTGCACTCGTCGCCCTCGCCGTGCACGGAGCGCTCTATCTTGCCGTGAAAACCGAAGCCGATCTGCAACAACGCGCGCGTACCACGGCCCGGCGTCTCTGGATTCTGCTTTTTGTTTTAACGGTTGTGAGCCTGCCCGCGACCATGATTGCCCGCAGCGATACGCTTACCAACTATCGCTCTTATCCGATCGCCTTTTTAGTTCCTGTCGTGGTCATTCTCGCTCTGCTCGGCATGATTCATTTCTGCCGCAAAGGAGACGACCGCAAGGCCTTCGCCTGCTCCTGCGCCTATCTCACCGTCATGCTCGTCGGAGCCGCCATCGGGCTTTATCCGCGTCTGCTTCCAGCCACCACCGGATCGCAATACGACATCACCATCGATAAATCTCTCTCCGGACCGCACACCCTCCACGTCGGCCTCGTCTGGTGGGCATTCGGCATGTGCCTGGCCTTCACCTACTTCTTCGTCGTCTACCGCATGTTCCGTGGAAAAGTCTCTCTGGAAGGCGAAGGTTACGGCCACTGAACATTTGTGCCCGGAACTCATGGAGTACTCTGATTAGTGCTCTCCAAACCGGAAAAGATGTCGGCCGTTCCGATTTCCGGGGCATTGACCTCCCGTAACCCACCCACCTGTGCGTCCGCTTCCGCCCGTGTGTATATTGAAAAATGATTCGTGCTGCTGCTCGAAAACATTCCGCTCGCGCCGCTCACCACCATCAAAATCGGAGGCCCGGCGAAGTATTTCGTCGAAGCCAAGAGCGTCAGCGATGTGCAGGAGGCCGTTGCCTTCGCAAGCTCGCGCGACCTGCCCTTATTTGTTGTGGGCGGCGGCAGCAATCTCATCGTTGCCGACGCCGGTTGGCCCGGCTTGGTGTTGAAGATCGCGGTTCAAGGCATTAACCGACACAGCGGCGACGAAGACGGCAAAATTCTCTTCGATGCAGGCGCCGGCGAATCGTGGGACAAATTTGTCTCCCACGCCGTGCGCGCGAATTGCGCCGGCGTCGAGTGCCTCAGCGGCATTCCGGGCAGCGTGGGT
>Ga0181525_10003488_pt1 | contig 12415 bp, 11 predicted proteins | sample PEATcosm2014_Bin_48_FD_121100 | JGI IMG/M metagenome (GOLD analysis project Ga0181525, IMG submission 121100) | Peatland microbial communities from MTU Mesocosm Facility, Houghton, MI, USA - PEATcosm2014_Bin06_10_metaG | ecosystem: Environmental > Terrestrial > Soil > Wetlands > Peat | place... | reverse complement strand
CGCGGCCTGCCGGAAGGTTGGCGTCGAGGTTGATGCCGGCCACGATGTGGCTGAGCGGCCAGACGGGATGCTGCGCGAAATATTGCGAGCCCAGAAGCCCCTGCTCTTCCATCGTCCAGCAGATGATGGCGATGGAACGTTTGGGATGCGGCTTGTCATGGGCGAATTTCTCGCCGATCTCGAAGATGCTCGAGACGCCCATGCCGTTGTCGACGGCGCCGTTGTAGATCTTGTCCGGCCCCGGCACATCTGGCTTGACGCCCAGATGATCCCAATGCGCCGTGTACAGAATATATTGATCGGGATGCGCCGAACCGCGCACGACGCCGATGACGTTGCGCGTATGAATGTGCGTGACCGTCGAATGCGCGTCTGCCGTGAGACTGTCGCCCGTCATGGGCACGGCCTTGAAGCCAGGCTTGTTGGCGGCGGCCTTGAGCGTTGCGTAATCGAGACCCGCGCGCTTGAAAAGTTCCTTGGCCGTGTCGAGCGTGATCCAGCCCTCGATCGGCACCATGCTCATGTCCTTGTCTCGCGCATCGAGCCAGGATTTGGCGCCCGAATTCGAATTGCGCACGACCTGCCAGCCATAGGCGGCCGGCACCGTCTCGTGCACGATGATGGCGGCTGCAGCACCTTGTCGCGCTGCTTCCTCGTATTTGTAGGTCCAGCGGCCGTAATAGGTCATCGCCTTTCCCTTGAAGAATTTGGGATCGGGATTGGCGTCTTCATTGCCGGGGTCGTTGATGAGGATGACGACCGTCTTTCCCTTCACGTCGATGCCGGCATAGTCGTTCCAGTTGTATTCGGGCGCTACGACGCCGTAGCCCACGAACACAAGCGGCGCATCCTTGACCGTCACTTCGCTGCTTTTGAACCGGGGCGTCCAATAGACGGCGTCGTCCGGGAATTCGGGCGTGAGCACGCCTTGCGGCGTGGCGAAGCTGAGGCTCGATTTGGACGCATCGAGCGTGATGTTCACGGCCGGCACGGGCTGGAAATAGCTTCCGTGATTGCCGGGGGCGAGGCCGATGCGCTTCATCTCGTCGGCCAGCCATTGCGACGCCGCCTCGCCGGCCACCGTGCCCGGTCCGCGGCCCTGGAAGGCGTCGTCGGCGATCGCCTTGTCGCGGGCCGAAAGATCCTGGGCGGTGATTTCGGCGCTGGTCACGGGATGCGGCGGGTAGGACTGGGAGAGTGCCGGGACGGCCAGAAGCGAAGCGCCGGCAAGGATCGCGAGCGCGCGCGTGGACTGGGAAAACATGGGCGGAGGATACCCCTTCGGATGGCGTGGCGCATCCTAAGTCCTTCCGCAGGCGGCGCAACGCTCGATTGCGTCCGGGGCGGCTGCCGGAATTCGGGCGGGCTGCTAGGGTCGGCCGTCTTCAGAGGAATTGCCCCATGGAATTCATCACCTCCCACGGAACCCGCGCCGCAGGCCTGCCCTTCTCCGATGCCGTCCGCGTCGGCGACGTCCTCTACCTGTCCGGCCAACTCGGCAACGTCCCCGGCAAGATGGAACTCGCGCCCGGCGGCATCGAAGGCCAGACGCGCCAGATGATGGAGAACATCGCCCGCGTTCTGAACGCGAACGGGCTCTCCTTCGACGATGTCTTCAAATGCACGGTGATGATGAAGGACATGAGCGAGTGGGCGGCCTTCAACAAGATCTACGTCACCTATTTCAAATCCGACCGCCTCCCGTCCCGCTCCGCCTTCGGCGCATCGGGCCTCGCGCTGAACGCGGCAGTGGAAGTGGAATGCTGGGCGTATGCGGGGGAGAAGTGAAACTGTCGAGAAGCCGTGCTTCCGACACACATTTCGAAGAGTTCGATAAACGCGCGAGATAGCGACGAACTAACCTCGTCGCATGAGCAATGGCATCGGAGCGCGGGCGGCCCGCCCGCATCGTGGCTGGCACGAACGCGGCTATCTCCCGCATTTCGATGCCGGCGCCGTTGTTCAGACGGTCACGTTCCGACTCACCGACAGTCTGCCGCGGGAGTTCTATGAGAAGGCGGCGGCCGTCGCTGCGAATGACATCGAGCGAGCCGTCCTGCTTGAAAGAGGAATCGATCAAGGTCGCGGAGACTGCATTCTAAGCGATCCCAAGAACGCCGAAATTCTCCGCGGTGCTCTCCAGCATTTTGATGGGGAACGCTATCGGCTGCTGGCGTGGGTCGTCATGCCGAACCATGTCCATGCCATGATCGAACAGATGGAAGGCCACGCTTTGACCGGCATTCTGCACAGCTGGAAATCGTATTCGGCGCACGCCATCAACAAGGCGCGAGCTTCGAGCCGCCGTGTCTGGTCGCCCGACTATTTCGATCGCTACGTTCGCAACGAAGATCACTACGCGCATGTGAAATATTATATCGAGTACAATCCCGTGAAGGCACGCCTCGTGGGAAAGCCGGAGGATTGGGCCTATTCGTCGGCTTCACTGCGAACGTAGACCTGCGGACGGGACGTCCGCGCTCCGGCGCCATTGCTTCGCCTGCGGACGTCGACTTCAAACGACAGAGCGGATTTCGAATGCTGAAATCCGGAACATCTCGAAGAACATGCCTCGGTGCTAAAACGATGGCGCCGGAGCGCGGCCGTCTCGGCCGCATCACAGCGGAATATTGTCGTGCTTTTTCCAGATTTGCGGGACTTGCTTGTTTCGCAGCATGCGCAGGCTCCGGATGATGCGCCAGCGCGTCGAGTGGGGGCGGATGACGTCGTCGATGTAGCCGCGGCCGGCGGCGACGAAGGGGTTCAGGAACCGGTCTTCGTATTCCTTGGTGCGTTCGGCGATGGCGTCCTTGGAGCCCGCTTCCTGGCGGAAGATGATCTCGACCGCGCCCTTCGCGCCCATCACCGCGATCTGCGCCGTGGGCCAGGCATAGTTCACATCCGCGCGCATATGCTTCGACGCCATCACGTCATAGGCGCCGCCATAGGCCTTGCGCGTGATGCAGGTGACTTTCGGGCACGTCGCTTCGGTATAGGCGAAAAGAAGCTTGGCGCCGTGCTTGATGATGCCGCCATGTTCCTGGGCCGTGCCCGGCAGGAAACCCGGCACGTCGACGAACGTCACGATCGGAATGTTGAAGCAGTCGCAGAAGCGCACGAAGCGCGCGGCCTTGCGGCTCGCGTCCGAATCGAGCACGCCCGCCAGCACCATCGGCTGGTTGGCGACGAAGCCGACCGTCGAGCCCTCGAGCCGGCCGAAGCCGGTGATGATGTTCTTCGCGAACGCTTCGCCGATCTCGAAGAAATCGCCCTCGTCCACGATCTTCAGGAGCAGTTCCTTCATGTCGTAGGGCTTGTTGGGATTCTCCGGCACCAGCGTGTCGAGCGACATCTCCTCGCGGTGCGGGGAATCGTGCGTCGGCCAATGCGGCGGCTTCTCGCGATTGTTGAGCGGCAGGAAATCGTAGAGCCGGCGCATTTCCTCGATGGCGATGACGTCGTTGTCGAATGCGCCGTCGGCGACGGAGGATTTCGTCGTATGGACTTTGGCGCCGCCCAATTGCTCGGGCGTCACGTCTTCCTGCGTCACCGTCTTCACCACTTCGGGGCCGGTGATGAACATGTAGGAGGTGTCGCGCACCATGAAGATGAAGTCGGTCATGGCCGGCGAATAGACGTCGCCGCCGGCGCAGGGGCCCATGATCACCGATATCTGCGGCACCACGCCGCTCGCCAGCACGTTGCGCTTGAAGACTTCGCCATAGCCCGCGAGCGATGCCACGCCTTCCTGGATGCGCGCGCCGCCCGCGTCGAGCAATCCGATCACGGGCGCCTGGTTCTGCAGCGCCATGTCCTGGATCTTGCAGATCTTCTGGGCATGCGTTTCGGAGAGCGAGCCGCCGAAGACGGTGAAGTCCTTCGCGAAGACATACACCATGCGTCCGTTGATCGTGCCCCATCCGGTGACGACGCCGTCGCCCGGGATGCGGTTCTTGTCGGCGCCGAAATCGGTGTTCCGGTGCTCCACGAACATGTCGAATTCTTCGAACGAGTTGGTGTCGAGCAGGAGCTCGAGCCGTTCACGGGCGGTGAGCTTGCCGCGGGCATGTTGCGAAGCGATGCGGGCCTCGCCGCCGCCGAGCCGTGCGCGCCGGCGCCGCTCTTCGAGCTCGTGGAGAATGTGCTTCATGGAAAAATCCCGCCAAAACCGGGAAAGACAGGCCACAGCCTGGGCCAAAGGGTCAAGGGTGCGCGAGCCGCAGGAAGCGTTCGATGGCCGCCAGCTCCTGGCCCAGCCGCGCGGCGCGGGCTTCGGCCTCGGCGTCCCGCCCCCAGACCTCGTTCTGGAACGTCTCGTCGAGGCGGGCGAGCGCGGAGGCCTCCCCGGCCGAGAGCCTTCCGTCCATCAGGGCCAGCGCAAGCACGATCGAGCCGGTCAGCGAGGCCGCGCCGTGGAGCGCCACGAGGGTGAAGTCGTCGCACGTGCCGACGGCAGCCGCGAAAGCATTCCGGCTCTCCACCGACTGTTCGATAAAGGCGATGCCCGTCCCGACCGCGAGCCGGGCGCCGTAGCGCTCGACGGCCCAATCGAGAAGCGGGTTCCAGGCCACCGCCTGGCGCGCGACGAGCGCCTGCGGCCCTTCGGCGCGATAACAGAGAAGGTCGCTGCCGCCATAGGCGAGGATCTCGTCCGCAATCCGCGCGCGGTGATGGGGCGCCGTGTCGATCGCGGCATAGGCCAGGCGCGTAAGCGGCATCGTTGCGGGATCGAGGACATCTTCCTGCGCGCGCCATTCCCCGGCCACGGCCTCGGCAAGCGCCCGCGTCGGCAAGGTGAGAAGCGCGCGGGCGGGCGTCTTCACCGGCCTGTCGTCGAGGCGCACGACATACGCGCCGCCGTCTTCGCCGACCGCGACCGTCTTGTAGAACTTCGCGATGCGATTCATGGCTTCTTTTTCGGGTCGAACGGGTTCTCTTCCATCTCCGGATCGAAACCGAGAAACATCCAGCTCTTGCGCATGTGCGCGGGGATGGGCGCGGTCACGCGCAGGCGCTGACTGTCCGGATGCGCGATATCGATGTAGCGCGCGTGAAGATGCAGCTTGTCGGGAATCTCGCCCTTTCCGCGGGCGGCCTTCCCGCCATATTTGAAGTCGCCGATGATGGGATGGCCGATCGATGCCAGATGCACGCGAATCTGATGCGTGCGGCCGGTTACCGGCCTGAGCGCGAGCCAGGAATATTTGTCCCCCGCCCGGTCGACCACGACGTAATCGGTAATGGCGAATTTGGCTTCTTCGTCGTCATCGTCGGCAATGACCATTTTTTCGTCGCGGCCGTGCGGACCGTGCCCGCCCTCCTTGCCGATCGCCGCCTTGACGGTGCCGCGCGCCTCTTTCGGCATGCCTTTGACCAGCGCCCAATAGATCTTCTTGGCGTCGCGTGCGGCAAGCGAGTTGCCGAGGGAAGTGGCCGCAGGAACGGTGCGCGCGACGACGAGGACGCCGGACGTATCGCGATCGAGGCGATGGACGAGCCGCGGCCGCTGGTTCTTGCCGAGCGTCAAATGCTCCAACAATCCATCCACATGCCGTGTGATCCCGGTGCCGCCCTGCGTCGCCAGACCCGGCGGCTTGTTGAGAACGTACACGGATTGATCCGAATAGATTACAAGGCCTTCCGCGAATATCCTCTCTTGTTCAGAGAGCTGTGAAAGGCCTGTTTGTGATTCTGTGGGTTCTTTGTCCACAGTGCTGTTGATATTGTGAACCTGTGGCGGCAAGCGGATGATTTGTCCTGCCGATACCCGGTCGCCCGACTCGACGCGCTTGCCGTCCAGCCTTATCTGGCCTGTGCGCAGCAGCTTCTCCAGCAGGCCGTGTGTGACCTCGGGGAAATGCCGCTTGAACCAGCGGTCGAGACGGATTCCGTCTTCGTCTCGGGCGACGGATGCGCTTTCGGTACCGCTCATTGCTCAATCTCGTATCGTTGACGCATTACATCGAGTCGCCTAGCGTTCCCAGCCAGGGGATGGGGTTCCCCCTTTAACCGCCTGATGCCGCATGGCTCAAGGCTGATGACTCCTACCGCCTTCGGATGAGGTGGGCGGAGTCTGTCTGCAACCGCGCGGACATGCCCGGATTTTACCGCCTCACCCGCTGGCCGGCCGTTAAAGGTGAGAGGTGGAATTTTGAGATGAATTTTCAACTTTATTTAGCAATCGCCGCCGGCGGCGCCCTGGGGACCGTCGGGCGCTATTTCCTCTCGGGCGTCGTCGCCAACGCGTTCGGCGAGACATTCCCCTGGGGCACGCTGATCATCAATGTCACGGGCTCGTTCGTCATCGGCCTTTTCGCGGCGCTGACGGGGCCGGACGGGCGTTATCTCGTCTCGAGCACGATGCGGCAATTCGTGATGATCGGCCTTTGCGGAGGCTATACGACGTTCTCGTCGTTCAGCCTGCAGACGCTCAACCTGATGCGCGACGGCGAATGGCTTTCGGTGGGCGGGAACATTGTGGGCTCGGTCGTGCTGTGTCTTCTCTTCGTGTGGCTGGGCGCCATGCTGGCGGGGGAAATCAATCAGCTGAAGGGAGCGTAACATGCAGGTTCCCAAGGACGCGGTCTCGCTCCGCATTTTTCTCGGCGAGAACGACAAACATCAGGGAAAGCCGCTCTACGAAGCGATCGTGCTCGCCGCGCGCAAGGCGGGGCTCGCGGGCGCGACCGTCCTGCGCGGCCCCATGGGCTTCGGTCATTCGAGCCGCCTGCACACGGCGAAGATCCTCCGCCTCTCGGAAGACTTGCCGCTCCTGATCGAGATCGTCGACAGCGAAGCGAAGATCGACGCGTTTCTGCCAACGCTCGACGCGATGATGGGAAGCGGCCTCGTGACGATGGAGAAGGTGAAGGTCCTGCGATACGGGGATGGGTCTGGAAGTTAGGACTCGGCTTCACCGGGACCGCGGACATCTTGTCCGCATCGCGAAGTTTGCACCGGTGTGCGGGCTGGAAGCCCGCGGTCCCGGTGAAGTCTTTCTGGTCCTAAAACAGTGGCTTTCCTGTCGCGCTCGGGAGTGACACGCCCAGGATCTTCGCGACCGTCGGCGCGATGTCGCGCATGTCGATTTCGCCGAGACTTCCCGACTTCGCAATTCCCGGACCATTGATGATGAATGTCGCGCGCATCTCGGGATGCGTCGGGAAATAGCCATGCGTGCCCTTGATCGAGCCGGGCGTCACGAGCGCACCGTCCAGCTTGTGCCCGGCCTCGTAGCCGATTTTATAATCGACCCAGAAACTCGGCTCCACGCCGCCGCCAAGCGCCGCAATACCTTTGCGGTCGATCACTTCGTTGATGCCGTTTGCCGGATCGGCGGCGAGCTTCCGCAAAAGTGCCGCGACCTTTGCCTGCAGTGCCGCATCGTCGGGATTGGCGAGCATGATCGCCGACGAACCGCCGGAATCCCAGGGCTCGGCCTTCCAGGCGGTGATCTTGTGCGAGACGGGATCGACCGTGATGAGACCGGCCGCAACGAACGCGCTGATCAGGTTGACGTCATGCTCGACGGGCGCAAAACCGTGATCGGACACGATGGCGACGACCAGATCGGGCTCGGCTGCGCGCGCTTCGGCGACGAGCTTGCCCACCGCCCCATCTGTTGCCTCGATCGCTTCATGCGCTTCTTTCGAGCCCGGACCGAAAGCGTGCTGCTTGCCGTCGACGCTTGCCAGATGCAGCGTCATGAATTCCGGTTTCTTATGCGCGATGAGTGCGCCGGCGAGCCTGGCGCGCGCCACATCGTTCGCGGGCTCTTCGCCGAATGCATCTTTCAGCGTCACACCGCTCGCCGCTGCGAGCTCGGCCGGAAGGCCCGGCGTCGACAGCGCTGCCTGCAGCTTCACGTCGTCCGGCGTGAAGGTGCGCCAATATTCCGGGATGTTGTAGTCGATGGACATCGTGCCGACACTCACCGGCCAGCCCATGCTGGCGACGGGACGATGAGCTGCATGCATCACATCCCAAAGCGTCGGCACCTTGATATCGACGGAATACCAGTACCACCCGTCGCTATTTTTCTTGAGCGGATCGAACACCGTGTTGTCAGTGATCCCGTGAACTTGCGGCCAGACACCGGTGATGAGTGTGGTGTGATTGGGATAGGTGACCGTCGGCAGCACGTTGTGCACGCCCGTGGCATAGGCGCCGTTTTCCATGAGCCCGCGCAACACCGGCACTTTCAGTCCGCGCTGCTGCGCCTCGATGATGTCGCCGGGCCTGAGCCCGTCGACCGAGATCATCAGGACAGGGTTGGCCTGAGCCGCGCCCGCCCAGACGAGTGCTGCCAATGAAAGCGAAACAGCTGCCGGAATCCGCATCATGTGCCCCCTGATTTTGAACTTTGGGATCTTGACGCGTTTTGTGACGCGCGCATGTCAATCGGCGTCGCCGCCCTTCTTCTTGCGCAGTTTCGCCCAATATTCGAGCCGCTTTGCGATCTCGCGTTCGAAACCGGTTTCCTTCGGACGATAGAACTCCTGCCGCGCCATGCCGTCGGGGAAATAGTTCTGGCCGGAGAAACCTTCTTCGGCCTCGTGATCGTATTCATAGCCTTTGCCATAGCCGAGATTCTTCATCAGCTTGGTCGGCGCATTCAGGATATGGGCGGGCGGCATGAGCGAGCCGTGTTCGGCGGCCGCGCGCTTGGCCGCACCTTGCGCGACGTAAACCGCGTTCGATTTGGGCGCGCTCGCGAGATAGAGCACGCATTGCACCAGCGCGATCTCGCCTTCGGGCGAACCCAGGAAATCGTAGACGTCTTTCGCGGCAATCGCCTGCACGACGGCCTGCGGATCGGCGAGGCCGATGTCTTCCACGCTCGCGCGCACCAGACGCCTGGCGATGTAAAGCGGCTGCTCGCCGCCCGCCAGCATGCGCGCGAGCCAATAAAGTGCGGCGTCCGGATCGGAGCCGCGGATCGATTTGTGGAGTGCGGAGATGAGATTGTAGTGTTCTTCACGGCTCTTGTCGTAGAGCGGCGCGCGCCGCTGCACGGCGGCGACGAGGCCTGCCGAGTCGAGCGGCTTCGCGACTTTCAGCTCCGCCACTTCCTCCGCAAGATTGAGGAGATAGCGCCCGTCGCCGTCGGCCATGGCGCGCAGGCTTGCGCGTGCATCGTCGTCAAGCGGAAGTTTTCTCTTGTAGTGCGCCTCGGCGCGTTCGAGCAGCGTTTCGAGTGCCTGATCGTCGAGCCGGCGCAAGACCAGCACCTGCGTGCGCGAGAGCAACGCGCCGTTCAATTCGAAGGAGGGGTTTTCCGTCGTGGCCCCGACGAGGACGATCGTGCCGTCCTCCACCACAGGAAGGAAGCTGTCCTGCTGGCTTCGATTGAAGCGGTGGATCTCATCGATGAAGAGAAGCGTGCCCTGCCCCGTCCGGCGGCGCAGACGCGCTGCATCGAAGGTCTTCTTGAGATCGGCGACACCGGAAAAGACCGCGGACAATTGCTCGAAATGGAGCTTGAACGCGTTCGAGAGAAGCCGCGCGATCGTCGTCTTGCCGGTGCCGGGCGGTCCCCAGAGGATGATCGAATGCGGGACGCCCCGCGCCACCATCCGCCCGATCGGGCCTTCGGGACCGAGCAGATGATCCTGGCCGACGACTTCGCCAAGCGTTATCGGCCGCAGCCGATCCGCCAACGGACGCGGCGCGTCGTCGGGCAATCCCCCGGCTTCGAAGAGGTCGGTCATCTCAAAGAGTGTAACGCGGGACCCGGGCGAATGGCGAATAGCGAGTGGCGAATGGTCATGGATGGCAGTCCTATTCGCTATTCGCCAGCAAGCGCAGCGAGCGAATTCGCCATTCGCGACTACCCACCGACATTCAGCGTCAGCCGCTGGCCGCCGCGTTCGACGATCAGGTCCCAGTGGCCGCCGGCGGCGTTCAGCGCGCGCGTGAGTTCGCTCACCGAGTGGACCTCCGTGCCGTTCACCGAGCGCACGATGTCGCCCTGCTGGAAGCCGTAGCGGGCGGCGAGCGTGTTGGGATTGGTGGAAGTGACGACGACGCCCTTGGCGGATGTCGCCATCTCGAGGTCGAGGGCGGCGGCCGGAGAGAGATTTTCGATCTTGGCACCCGTCATCGGATTGCGTCCGCCGATCACCGTCGCGTTGCGCGGCGGATCCTCAGGCGGCAGACCAAGCTTCACCGCCACATCGCGCACTGGCCCACCGCCCGCGACATGCGCCTTCACGACGTCACCCGCCTTGTGGGTCGCGATCCGGTAGTTGAGCGCCTGCATGTCTTCGACATCGACGCCGTCGATACTGAGGATCACATCGCCCACCTTGAGACCCGCGCTCGCCGCGGGGCCGCCGGGATACTCGCTCTTGAGAAGCACGCCACCCGGACGCGAGAGCCCCATGGTCTGGGCGATCTCCGCGGTAACTGGCTGTCCGTCGGCGCCGAACCACGGAAGCTTGACGCCGCCGCCCAGAGCGCCTTCCACGACGCGGCGCGCGAGATTGGCGGGAATGGCGAACCCGATACCGATGGATTCGCCCGTGCGCGAATAGATCGCCGTGTTGATGCCGGCGAGCTTGCCGTCGGTCGTGACCAGCGCGCCGCCCGAATTGCCGGGATTGATGGCGGCGTCGGTCTGGATGAAGAACTGATAGTCGCTGGCGCTGATCTGCGTGCGCGCGAGTGCCGAGACGATGCCCATTGTCACGGTCTGGCCGACGCCGAACGGATCGCCGATGGCGAGCACAAGATCGCCCACCTGCAGATGATCGCTGTCGCCGAAATCGACCGTCGGCAGATGCTCGCCCTTGGTGTCGATCTTGAGAACCGCGAGATCGGTGTGGCTGTCGGCGAGAAGCACCTTCGCCTTGAACTCGCGGCGGTCGGACAAGGCCACCACGATGTCCTGCCCGCCTTCCACGACGTGGTTGTTGGTGAGCACCACGCCGTCGGCGCGGACAATGACGCCGGAGCCCAGCGATTGCTGCACGCGCTGGCGGAATTCGGGAGACGCGCCGAAGAACCGCTGGAAGAAGGGGTCGGCGAAAAGCGGGTTCGTCTGCTGCTGCACGACCGAGCGCGCATAGACATTGACGACGGCGGGCGCCACGCGCTTGACGATCGGCGCAAATGTCAGCTGCACCTGGCCCGCCGATTGCGGAACCTGGGCGGCGGCGACAGGGGCTGCCAGGGCAATAGCAAACAGCGCAACAGTGAAAATCCGTCTCATTTCAAATCCCTCTCGAGCGCCCGTCCACATTCGTCATGGCTGGACCTGAGCCAGCCACCCATCGCGCGCGCGTCTGCGCGCGAACGACTCTTTTTGCCGATGGGTGGCAGGGTCAAGCCCTGCCATGACAAGCGTGTGTTCAATTCTCCAACCTTCCAAAACGCAAAAGGGCGGCACAATGGCCGCCCTGTGTAACGCTAAAGTTTGAACCGGCGATTACGCATCGCTCCCGGCTTCTTCGTGTTCGACAACCGGACCGGAATCGAGGCCCTTCGCGTCGACGTCGCGGTCGACGAATTCGATGAACGCCATCGGGGCATTGTCGCCGAAGCGGAAGCCGGCCTTCAGGATGCGGATATAGCCGCCCGGACGTTCGGCATAGCGAGGACCCAGCACATCAAAGAGCTTGCGCACCTGCACGGCATCGCGGATCTGGGCCAGCGCCTGGCGCCGCGCATGCAGGTCGGTACCGCCGCGCCGGGACAGCGTCACGAGCTTCTCCATGACGGGACGAAGCTCCTTCGCCTTGGGCAGCGTCGTCTTGATCTGCTCGTGCTTGATGAGCGCGGCCGTCATGTTCGCGAACATGGCGGTCCGGTGGGCGCTGGTGCGGCCAAGTTTGCGGCCTTGATTGCGGTGACGCATTTAAATCCTTGTCATGGCCGGCCAGCGTAAGCGCGAGCCGGCCACCCCTTTCCTGCTTAATACTGGTCTTCGTATCGCTTCGCGAGATCTTCGATGTTCTCCGGCGGCCAGCCCGGCACTTCCATGCCGAGATGCAGGCCCATCTCCGCCAGCACCGCCTTGATCTCGTTCAGCGACTTGCGGCCGAAGTTCGGCGTGCGAAGCATTTCCGCTTCCGTCTTCTGGATGAGGTCGCCGATATAGACGATGTTGTCGTTCTTCAGGCAGTTGGCCGAACGCACCGAAAGCTCGAGCTCGTCGACCTTCTTGAGGAGCACCGGATTGAACGCGAGATCGGGCTTCGCCTCTTCGGCGACGCGCTCGCGCGGCTCTTCGAAGTTGATGAAGACCTGGAGCTGGTCCTGCAGGATGCGCGCGGCGTAAGCGACCGCGTTGTCCGGCGTGACCGCACCGTTCGTCTCGACCGTCAGCGTGAGCTTGTCGTAGTCGAGGATCTGGCCCTCGCGGGTGTTCTCGACCTTGTAGCTCACCTTCTTCACGGGGCTGAAAAGCGAGTCG
>Ga0181525_10003487_pt1 | contig 12416 bp, 9 predicted proteins | sample PEATcosm2014_Bin_48_FD_121100 | JGI IMG/M metagenome (GOLD analysis project Ga0181525, IMG submission 121100) | Peatland microbial communities from MTU Mesocosm Facility, Houghton, MI, USA - PEATcosm2014_Bin06_10_metaG | ecosystem: Environmental > Terrestrial > Soil > Wetlands > Peat | place... | reverse complement strand
CAAGGCGGGCGATAAGCTCTTCGAGCCGTTGCGCACCGAATTGCGGCGACAGATTACGGATTGGTCCGGCGCGCGGATCGATGTGGTACCCGCCGAGTTGGGCGACGATAGCGTGCTTTGGGGTGCTTTGGCGCTGGCGGAACAGCTATGAGCGGGGCTTAGAGCCCCGCGCAGGCCGAGGGCCTGCCCCACTAAGCTCATCTCAAAAATGGCAGATACGCCGGCACACTGCGGCGGTAGCGTTCAAACTCCTCGCCGAAACGGGCGCGCAGCAGGCCTTCTTCCGCGTGGATGCGGATTTCCGTCCCTGCGATGTAGAGCGCGATGGCGAGCAGCAATACCGGCCAGCGCGCGAAGAGCAGCCCGGTGGCCAGCAACATCATAAGCAGGGACGCATATACCGGATGCCGCACCACGGCGTACGGGCCCGTGCGGATCAGTTCATGGTCGGGATACAAGCCGGCCAGAATGCGGAGCTGCTTGCCCAGATGCCGCACCGACATCCAGCCGAAGACCGCCGCGGCAGGCGCCAGCGCCATCGACGCGATGATGCGCGCCGCACCCGGCACGCTGGTGCCAGGCAACCAGAACCAGGCGAGGAATATGCCCGCGCTTTCCAGCGCCAGGCCTAAATCGCCCGAATGCGCCATCACTTCCGCTTGCCGCTTCGGGCCAGTGAACCGCTTGCGCAAGAAGGGGTACAGCCACATCACCCACATGGCGAGCAGTTCGATCACGCCAATCGCGAAAAGGTTCATCTGGCCGAATCCCCGGCCAGTTTGATGGCGCGGCCGGTACGCGCGGACTCGCGCGCGGCCACCAGGATTTCGGTCACGATCATATTGTTGTCGAGGGACGAAAGGCCGGCGGGCTTGCGCTTGCCGCGCGCGACCGCCGCCAGATACGAAATGGAATCGTGCTCTTCAGGCGGCAGCGCCTCCAGCGTGCGGGCTTCTTCCTGCGCGCCCGGCAACCGCACGTGCAACGCATCGCCGCCAGTCGCGATAGCGTAGCCGCGCTCGCCGTACACCTCGAAATCCTTGCGGCCGAACGGCCAGTTCCAGGATGCCTGGATGATGCCCTGCGCCTTGGGATACTCGATCAGCACGGAGGCTTCATCGTCCACGCGCGCATAGATTTGGGGCTTGATAGTTTGGGTGATGGCGGTTACGGCCACGGGCCGCTGGTTGTCCATCATCCAGGTCATCAGGTTGGCGCCGTAACAGCCGAAATCGAAGAGCGCGCCCGCGCCGTTTTTGGCCGGATCGGTAAGCCAGCCGAGAAACTCCGGACCCACGCCGATCTCTTTGGGACCCTGGTGGCCATCCATCGCCACCATCTTGCGAATGTCGCCGGCGGCCTGCTGCTCCTTCACAATGCGCCACATGGCGGCGTGGCTGGGATACCAGGTGGTCTCGTAATTCACGATCACCTGAATGCCGCCTTCATGCGCGGCGCGCGCGATGGACCGCGCATCCGCCATATTTATGGCTAGCGGTTTTTCCATCATTACGTGAATGTGGCGCCGCGCGCAGGCTTCGACGACCATGGCATGGTTGAACGTGCTGGAGAAAGACGCCACGGCTTCCGGCTTCACGCGATCGAGCATGGCGCCCAGATCGGTGAAGAAAAGGGATTCCGCGAGACTATAGCGCTGCGCGTATCGGCGTTGGAGCGCGGTGTCGGGATCGAAGATGCCGGCGATTTCGACGTCCTGACGCTGGGCCGCGGCGCGGAGGAAACCGTCCACGTGGCCGTGCACGAGGCCAGCGATACAGATGCGCAACGGCGGCTCGCCGGCGGCTAGCAGAGGCAGCAGCCCGGCAGCCAGGGTCAATAACCTGACCATCTTGACAAGGATATGCATGCTGTAGAGCATGATAACCGGAAGCGCGGCGGCGGGTCCTGGAGGACCCGCGCACGGTCGAAAACCCAGTAGGCCATTGATTGGAGGGCGGCCAATCTTGGCCGCCAATCTTGGCCGCAGCCGCCTTTCGAGGCGGCCAGAGCCGGCTAAAAAGCCGGCTGCGGGCAGAATTGCCCGCCCTCCAACCTGGTTTTCACCCCTATTCGTGGGCCGCAGGCCCATCCTGACAGACCTGGAGGTCTGCCCCACTGCGGTCGCACCAGATTATGCTGTAAGAAGCCATGCGCACGTCCCTGGTCCTGCCGGCCGCCTGCCTCGCGGCCTTTGCGGCGGCCCCGTGTTACGGACAAACCGCCCCCGGCATTCCCCACCTCGAAAAACAAGGCTCGGCGACCCGCTTGATCGTCGACGGCCAGCCCTTCCTGGCTCTCGCCGGCGAATTAGGCAACAACAGCGCCACCGGCCTGGAGTTCATGCAGCCGCTCTGGCCCAAGCTGGCCGCCGGAAACTTGAACTGCGTCCTGGCCGCCATCTCCTGGGCGCAGATGGAGCCCACCGAAGGCCGCTACGAATTCGCCCTGGTCGACGGCTTGATCGACCAGGCCCGCCTCCATAATTTGAAGCTGGTGTTCCTGTGGTTCGGCAGTTGGAAGAACGGACTCTCCAGCTACGCTCCCTATTGGGTCAAGCAGGATTTTGGCCGCTTCCCGCGCATCCGCCTCGGCAACGGCAAGAGCATGGAACTGCTCAGCACCTTCGGCGACGCCACGCGGGATGCCGACGCGCGCGCGTTTCGCGCCCTCATGCGCCACATTAAGGAGATCGACGGCGCCCGCCACACCGTGGTGATGATGCAAGTCGAAAACGAAGTCGGCGTGCTGCGCGATTCGCGCGACCGGTCTCCCGCCGCCAACCAGGCCTTCGCCGCGCCCGTCCCGCGTGAGCTTCTGGACTATCTCCAGAGCCACCGCGACACCCTGGCGCCAGAACTCCGCGAACTCTGGGCCGCCAACGGATCGCGCAGTTCGGGCACCTGGGAGCAGGTTTTCGGGCCGGGCAAGCCCGACACCGTCTCGATGCCCATTCAAACCACCGCGCCGCCCATGTCCACCGAAGAGCACGAAACGGCTTGGCGCAGTCTGCATTGGCCGTCCGACGAAATCTTCATGGCCTGGAACTATGCGCGCTACGTGGGCAAAGTCGTGGCCGAGGGCAAACAGGAGTACGGCATTCCCATGTTCGTCAACGCCTGGCTGCAGCAGCCCAACCACGCCTGGCCCGGCACCTATCCGAGCGGCGGACCGCTGCCCCAGGTGCACGATATCTGGCGCGCCGGCGCGCCCGCCATCGACCTGCTGGCCCCCGACCTCTACCTCCAATACTTCGACGAGGTGGCCGCGCGCTTCATCCGCAATGCGAATCCGCTGTTCATCCCGGAGACCAGCGCCAACGCATCCAACGTGCTGATGGCCTTCGGCAAGTTCAACGCCATCGGTTTTTCGCCATTTTTCATCGAACGCACGGTGGGGCCGGACACCGATCTCGCCGAAGCCTACCGCGTGGTATCCAACCTCGCGCCCGCGATTGCCGCCCATCAGGGCACGCCGGAACTCGCCGCCATCCGCACCCGCCAGGGCGATCCGCCCGCGAAGCGCGCGCTCGGCGGTTACACGCTCGATCTCACTTTCACCGGCCGCGGCCGCCCACCCATCGCGCCGCCAGCCACGGCGCGGACGCCCTCGGCCCCGCCAGCTCAGCAGGAAGCCGTCCAGGGATCGGCCATCTTCGTGGCCGCCGGCCCCAACGAGTTCTTCATGGGCGCGGTCGGAGGCGGCGTGCGCATCGCATTCACTCCAACCACGCCGGGACCTTCGATGGTCGGACTGGGCGATGTGCAGGAAGGCCGTTTCGTGGATGGCAAATGGACCGTCATCCGTCAGTTGGGCGGCGACGACACCGGGCAGGGCGAGATCCTGACTGTGCGCCCTGGCACTACCTTGCGCGTGACCGTGTATCGCTATGAATAACAGGGTGCTATAGTTGGACCGCAGGAGGGCTTGACAATGACTTTAACGTGGCGCCCCGCTGCTTTCGCCGCGATCCTGCTGTTTCCGCTAGCCGCGTATCCGCAGTCTACCCTCACGGGGGCAGTTCAGTTCTCGACAAATTCCACCGGCACCTTCTCTGGCGGCCAAATATGGAATACCCTTGGCGGCGATTACTGGTGGGACGTATGGCTGGCGTTGAATCCGGATGCCACCTCGCCTGTCAACGGCCCATCCGACGCGCAAGCCGGCATTTCCATCCCGCTGGAGGCGGGCAGCACCCACAAATATTACATATTCGTCGAACCCTCCGGCAGCTTCAGCTTCAACGGCTTGAACCTGTTCTTCAACGGGAACGGTTCCACCCCGGGCATCTCGGTATTCGGCGCCTTCAACAGCGCTAAGTTTGCGCCAAACGGCGGCGCGTCGTTGACGCTACAAGGTACATCCGCGACGAGCTCGGGCACCAGCTACTACATCTCGGATGGTGTGGTCGTCGTTCTAACTGGCTATAACTTCAACGCCCCTGCGACTCCACCCGGCGACGTGTGCCAAGGGCTCGCCTTCACACCCTTGCCTGGAGACGTCCCGGATTACTACGGATCGTTTACCCTCCGCACCTTTTCGGCGGCATCTCTGACTCTCAGCCCCTATGGCGGCCCGCCGGGAACCAAACTGACAATTACCGGGACTGGCTTCGCGCCCGGCGAAACCGTCGATGTCTTCGCCGCTCACATTGGCGGTACCCTAATATCGACTCCGGCCGCTGACAGCACCGGCTCCTTCACTGTCACGCCACTCGAAACGCAGCTTCCCTACGGGCCCGCCAACTTTTTTGCCTTGGGCCTGACCAGCGGCAAACTCGGAGCCGCGCCGCTGTCCGTCACGCCGGGCCTGCTGCTGAGCCCCGCGACCGGCGTGCCGGGCGGAACCACGGAGGTGTACACCCTGGGCTTCGGCTCCGGTGAGACAGTGGATGTGTATTGGAACACTCCCCGGCAGTTACTCGGCACGGTGACTTCGAACGCCGAAGGCAGCGGTACACTGATAATCACCGTTCCGGCAGCCGCCGCGCCTGGCATCAACGGACTGATCGGACTTGGACAGACCACGGACGCCATCGGGTTGGGCGGCTTCAAGGTCGAATGAAAGGACTTACAATGGCTCGCAATGTTTCCCACTCCTGGCACTTCTTGATTCTACTGGCGCTGCCGATGCTTCCCCTCCCGGCGCTCGGCCAGTCGACACTGACGGGAGCCATGCTGTTCTCCACAACTTCCACCGGCGCGTGGAACGATTACGCGGAACTCAACACGGTTGGCGGCGATGGCTGGTGGGATCTGTGGCTGGCCCTGAATCCCGATGCTACTTCGCCGGTCAATGGTCCCACCGACGCGGAGGCGGGCATCTCGATTCCGCTGGAAACCGGCCACACTTATAAGTATTACTTCTTCGGCAGCGGTCCCTGCTGCACCTCCAGCGAAAGCTACACGGCCTTGAATCTGTTTTTCAATGGCGGCACAACTACCCCCGGCATCTCAGTTGCCGGGGCTCTCAACAGTCCGGCCTTCACGCCGGACAGTAACACCACCATCACTCTGGCAGCCGTTCCGGTAGCGGGCTCCGGCACCAGCTTCTCCATCGCCAACGGCGTCGTTGTGGTGCTAACCGGCTACCAGGCGAACGAGCCCGCCGCTGTGCCCGGAGATGTGGCCCAGCCCTTTGACTTCTCTCCCGGAGACTCCCTGAGTTTCTATGGCTCCTTCAGCTTGCAGGTGTGGCCGGCGGCGGCTCTGGACCTTAGCCAAGCCAGCGGCGCGCCGTACACAACGTTCTCCGCGACTGGGACGGGCTTCTCCCGCGGGGAGCCGGTCGATCTCTTCGCCGGCCAGACTAGCACTCCCTCGCTGATCGCGACTGCCACCGCTGGCTCCGCCGGCTCCTTCTCGGTCTCGGCTGTCGTGCCGCAGCACCCTTACGGCCCTGTGGACATATACGCGGTAGGCGCTACCAGCCACAAACTCGGAGCTGCGTCTCTATTCGTTGATCCAGGCCTGCACACTAGCCCCGGAACCGCGGCGCCTGGCGGCACTACCACCGCGTCCGTATTTGGCTTCGGCGGCGGCGAGACAGTCGATATCTATTGGAATAATCCACGGCAGTTACTCGGTACGGCGATCGCGAATGCTAAGGGAAGCAGTTCGTTGGGGATTACCGTCCCGTCAAGCGCCTCACCTGGAATCCAGGGGGTGATCGGGATCGGACAGACCACCGCGGCTATCGGCATAGGCTCGGTCACAGTAGAGTAGTGCCATCTGTTATGCTGATCGGCGAAAATGCCTAAACCAACCAAACCGCCGGTGCGCGCCAAACGCGCTAAGACCGAAATACAGGAAGAATTCGCCGGAATTCGCGAGGAGTCGGAAGCCGCCCGCGAGTCGGCCGACGCCAAAGCCGAGGAGGCCGCCCGCTTGCGCGCAGCCCAAGTCAGGCAAGCCGTCGAGGGCGCCACGGTTGAAGGCGTGGTGCAGAGGATCTCCGGCTTGGGCCTGGAAATCTCCAAGGCGATGGCGGACGTGTCCGGGAAGCTGGTGGAGGAAGTGGAGCGGCTTTCCGCGGTGCGCGAAGCCGTCGGACTGGAGCGCGCCGAACTGGAGCGCTTGCACAAGATCGATGTAGCCGCCACCGCACTCGACCAGATGGTGCAGGATCACGCCCGCGAGAAAGAGAGGCTGGAGGCCGAAATCGCGGAGCAGCGCGCGGCCTGGGAGCGGGAATCGGGCGAAGTCGAGCGCGAGCGCAAGGAGCAGGAAGACAACCTGAAGAAGGCCCGCGCGCGGGAGATCGAGGAGTACGAATACAAGAAGAACCTGGAGCGCAAGAAGGCGCAGGACAAATACGACGAAGATCAGCGCCTGCAGGAAAAGAAGAACAAGGAGCGCCAGGAGACCCTCGAAAAGAACTGGCAGTTGCGCGAGACCGCGTTGAAGGAGCAGGAGCAGGAACTGTTGCGCCTGCGCAAGGAAGCGCAAGATTTCCCCGAGACCGTGAAAACGGAATCCGAGAAAGCGGCGGCCCTGGCGTCCAAGGCGGCGGAGCGGAAATTCGAGCAGGAGATCCTGCTGCTGAAGAAGGAAGCGGACACCGAGAAGCGGCTATCGAGCCTGCAGGTGAAGACGCTCGAAGACACCATCGCCGGGCAGGCAGCCCAGATCGCGGCGCTGCAGAAGCAGGTGGAAGAAGCCAAGCAGCAGGTGCAGGACATCGCTTTGAAGGCCATCGAAGGGGCCTCCGGAGCCAAGGCGCTGGCGCACATCAATCAGATCGCCATGGAGCAGGCCAAGCGTCCGCAGCAGTGACGCGCGGCTATCGCTTCTTGGGCTGGTCGGGGAAAACGGCGTAACCCTCCGGCGGCGGGTACAGGGAAGCCAGCAGTTCCAGGCGTTTGCGCAGGTAGCGGCTGGGCATCTGCCGCGGGCCGGTTTCCACGTCGATATCGCAGCAGGTGCCGTGCAGATAGAGCGTCAGCGTGTCTTCAAAGGCCTGCCGCGCGTAGTCCCGAAACAATTTGGTTTCCTTGCGCACATTCGCCTGGCGCCGTACCAGCGCCTGTTTCAGATGCCAGCTCCGCTCATCCACCTCGCCATGCACTTCCGCGCTCAACTCCTCGCGCAATTGCTGCTGGAAGCTCTCCCGCGGGCCGGCCTGCCAGGTGTCGGCAATCAGCGCGGCCAGCGCGTTGTAAAAGGTGTAGTGGTAATTGGCGACGTCTTCTTCCTTGGTCCCGAGCACCAGGATCGTCATTCCCGCGGCCGTCGCGCGCGCCGAGGTCAACTGGCGTCCTTCCGCCGGTTTTTCGAAGCTGACGATGTCGGCCGCCCGGCCGCTGCCCTTTTCCAGGTAGGGCACCAGCGCCAGTCCTATCTGGCCCAGATCGGCGCAAATCTGGGGCGAAAGGGCCGCGATGGGATCGTGCAAATACTGGCGCAGATCCTCCTCCGCCATGGAAGGCGTGCAGAAATAGGAGAACGTATTGTTGAGCGGAATGAATTGGCCGCGGCAGCGGGTAACCAGATCCGCCACCGTGAGCCGCGGCTGGCCGTTTACAGTGGACATTTCGTGCAACCCGATTGTAGCAGAACGCAAAACCGCGCCGGAATAGCGGGACGGGCGCCCTAGCCGGTCCACCGGCCGCGGGCCGGCATTACCCCCTTCGCCGTTTCGGATTCAATTGTAGTGAAAATACTTGCCCTGTATAACTCCGGTTACTAAGATCGATGCTACACTTCGTACCAGACCAGCTAGCCATAAGTATGTAACCGACTTATACAGTAAGAGGAGAGTTTGATGCACAGATGGTTCTTGCTGCCGCTGTTAGTAACAATGCCGTGGCTTTGCCCCGCCGGAGAAAGTTCGGCGGATCGCGGCCCATTGCAACTGACTTTGAAGCGCGCGGTGGAACTGGCGCTATCGCCGGAAGGCAACACTTACATCCAGCTTTCCGACGAGAATCTGCGCCAGGCCAAATCCCGCTCCGCGGAAGTGCGCTCGGCCTTGCTGCCCGACATCGAAACGCAAGCTTCGCAAACCACGGCCATGCGGAGTCTGGCCGCACTGGGTTTGGATCTGGCCGCCACCGACACTCTCTTGGGAGCCGCCAAGAATCCCCCCTCCTGCACGGCCACTCCGATCATATGCAGCGTGCTCAACACCGCCGAGGCGCCGCTGCTGGCCGATATCGCCACAAAGATCCCGCGGGTGGTGGGCCCTTTTAACTCGGTGGATGTGCGTGCCCGGCTGACCCAGAGCGTTTTCGACTTCAGTAACATACGCCGCTATCAATCTTCCCGCGCCGCGTATCGCGCCGCCAAAGGCGACCGCAGCAACACTGACAACTCCGTCTCCGCCACGGTAGCCAAAGCCTACCTCGCCGCGCTGCGCGCGAATGCCGATGTGGAATCTTATCAGGCCGATGTCGGCCTGGCCGAAGCGGTTTTGAAGCAGGCGGAAAACCAGAAGCTCGCGGGCACCGGCACGGGTATCGAAGTCACTCGCGCCAGCGTGCAACTTGCCAATGAAAAGCAGCGCCTGCTAGTCGTCGAGAACGAGCGTACCAAGGCTTACCTGCAGTTGGCGCGGGCTATGGGACTCAACCTGGCTACGGAGTTGGAACTGACGGACAAGTTGAGTTATGAACCGCTGCCCGATATTACCGTTGAACAGGCCGAGAGCCAAGCCATCAACAACCGTCCGGATGTCAAAGCGCAAGCCGAGCGCGAAGCGGCTGCCCGCTTGGTCGCGAATGCCGTGAAGGGCGAGCGACTGCCGAGCCTGGTCGCGTATGCGGACTATGGCTCGACCGGAGTGAACGGCGATACCGTCACGCTGCTGCCCACGCGGGATTACGGCATATCCCTTCGCGTGCCGATCTTCGACGGTGGCCGCCGCGACGCCCACCGCGCCGAAACCGCCTCCCAATTCCGCCAGGAGCGCGTGCGCACCAACGACTTGCATGAACAGATCGAGCTGGAAGTCCGCATGGCTCTCGATAGCCTGCATTCCGCCGAAGCGCAAGCCAAAGTGGCGGAAGCCGGACTCTCACTGGCCCAGAGCGAGTTCACCCAGGCCCGCCGGCGCTACGAGGCCGGCGTCGCCAGCAGCCTGGAGGTCACCGATGCTCAAACGCGCCTGGAGCGCGCGCGCGACAATCGCATCACGGCGTTGTTCAACCATAATGTCGCCCGCATCGACCTCGGCCAAGCCACCGGCACTATCCAGTCCATGCTGGAGCCGGGACCGGCAGTTCTGCCCGATCGTCCCGTCATGACCGAACCAAAGGCCTCGAGTGCCTCGAGCGCCGACGCTCTCCCGCCGGAACTGCCCGTTCAACTGCCGGAACCGCGCCTGCCCGGGATCTTCGCGGTGGCGCTCTCCGCGCCCCCGCCAGCCGTGAGAACGGTTGCGGCCCGACGGGTTGCCGTGCGAAAAGCTACGCTACACAGGCGTGCCCGTCGCCGGGTCCACCGGCAGTCCGTAGCCGGGACAGCGCGCCGGGCAACCAAAACAGCCTGACCACCGTCAAATCCTTGGAGGGCGGGCTTCGGAGTCCGCGCGGAGCCTTAGCCCCGCCTGAGCCTGCTATAATGACTTCGGGTTCCAACTATGAACAGCCGTATTAAATATCTGGTTGTCTCCACCTCTACATGCGTCATGCTGCTGCTGGTTTTAGGCAATGTTTTAAGCAGAGGCGCATCGACCGACCGGCCGTATCCGCAGCTCGGCGTCTACACCGAAGTGCTGCACCGCATCAAGAGCGAGTACGTGGAAGAGCCGGACATGAAGAGCGTCACCCTGGGCGCTTTGAACGGGCTGCTCGAATCGGTCGATCCATTCGCCAGCTATCTGAATGCCGACCAATACAAGGACTACCTGAAGAACAAGGACGCGCATAAAGCCGGCGTGGGGCTGGTGCTGGCCAAGAAATTCGGATTTGTGGGCATCGTGGGCGTGACTCCCGGCTCGCCCGCCGCCAAGGCCGGTCTGGCCACTAACGACATGCTCGAAACCATCAACGGCGTGGCCACGCGCGATATGCCGCTGGCTTACGCCAGCCTGCTGTTGGAGGGCGAGGCCGGATCCAATGTGGATCTGACGGTAGTGCGCGTGCGCCGGCCGGAACCGCAAAAAATCAAGCTGACCCGCGCGGAAATCTTGTTTCCCGCCGTCGCTTCGAAGATGATGCCGGACAACATCGGCTACATTCAACCGGCCACGCTCGCGCCGGGCAAAGTCAAGGAAGTCGCGGCCGCGGTGGAATCACTTCAAAAACAAGGCGCGCAGAAGCTGATCCTGGATCTGCGGAATTGCGCCGTGGGTACGCCGCAGGATGGTATCGCGCTGGCCAACCTATTCCTGGCCAAAGGCGAGATCGTCTATTTGCAGGGCCAGAAAGTGCCGCGCCAGGACTTTGAGGCGGACCCAGCCAAGGACATCAGCAAGCTGCCGCTGGTGGTGATCACCAACCGGGGCACGGCGGACGGCGCCGAAATCGCCGCCGGAGCCTTGATGGACGACAAGCGCGCCGAAGTGGTCGGCGAGCGGACCTACGGCGACGCCTCCCTGCGCAAGGCCGTCACTATGGAAGACGGCGGCGCCATCATCCTCTCGGTAGCCAAGTATTATTCGCCGGACGGCAAAGCCATCCAGGACGTGGGCGTCACGCCGGAAACCATCATGTCGGAGCCCGAAGCCCAGGTGGAACTCGACGAGAACGACGAGCCGCTGCCCGTGGCTCCGGATCAGCCCGAACATAAACAGGAAGATCCGCTGCTCAAGAAAGCCGTCGAAATCGCCAACGGCCACAAGACCGCCTGATCCCTGTTGTGGGGCAGGCCCCCGGCCTGGGGCGGCCTCCAGGCCGCAAATCCTTCTCGGCTGGCCATGAGCAGACTCGGTGCCCGAAGGGCGCAACTTCTGGAGCCGAGGTTGACTGGGACGGTCGGCTCGCCAATTGGCTCCGGATTTCCTGAAAACGCTAACTCTGCGTAGCGGGTTCGAAGTGAAGCGGGAAATTTTCAACCGGAGTTGACAGTTCCTGGATCTCGGCCGCTTGCCTGGGGCAATTCGTTTTCTGGCGAGTGGACGACAGAATCTCACACCTAAGCGCTCCCCACAAGGAGACGCTCTTTGCCGGTGCACCGCGGGTGTTCGCCGATTTTCGTCGCTTTTCCCGCAGCTCTTGCCTTATATTGCTTTGTAATGGAACGCACTTGGAGCATGGAGCGGGGAACCTGGCCGCTCCTATGTCTGGCGCTCGCCACCATGATCGCGCACGCCTTCACGGGCGCCGCGTTCGGGTTTCACGGCGACGAATTGCAGTTTATGGATGACGCGCGTCATCTGGCGTGGGGATATGTGGCCTATCCGCCGATGACTCCGTTCTTCGCCCGCCTGTCGCTCGATCTGTTCGGAACATCCATTGCCGGCTTCCGGTTTTTTGCTTCGCTTGCGCAGGCCGTGGCGATTATCCTGACGGGGCTGATGGCGCGCGAAATGGGCGGCAGTGTGCGCGCTCAGGTGCTTGCGGGCGCGGCGCTGGTTCCTTACGCTTTGGGCGCGGGCGCCTTGATGGTCTACAACTCCTTCGATAACATTTGCTGGATTCTAGCGGCTTGGTTCGTCGTTAAGCTGCTTCGGTCGGGGGATGCGCGATGGTGGGTCGCGGTGGGCGCGGCGGTGGGATTCGGGATGATGGCGAAATACGCGATGGCCTTTTTCGCGGCGGCGATTGTCGGGGGCTTTCTGGTGACGGATGCGCGTCGTTATCTTGCGAGCCGATGGCTGTGGGCCGGCGGCGCGGCTGCGCTTCTCATCTGGGCTCCGAATCTCGTCTGGGAGGCCCGGCATCACCTCGTTTCGCTTGACTTTCTTCGTTCGATCCACGCGCGGGATGTAAGCCTGGGGCGCACGCAGAGCTTCCTGCCGGATCAGATTGATCACACGAT
>Ga0181525_10003486_pt1 | contig 12417 bp, 14 predicted proteins | sample PEATcosm2014_Bin_48_FD_121100 | JGI IMG/M metagenome (GOLD analysis project Ga0181525, IMG submission 121100) | Peatland microbial communities from MTU Mesocosm Facility, Houghton, MI, USA - PEATcosm2014_Bin06_10_metaG | ecosystem: Environmental > Terrestrial > Soil > Wetlands > Peat | place... | reverse complement strand
CGCCGCGGCGGCACGATCTTGTGGTCGTCGACGGTGACGCGGCCCTGCGCGTCCGCAGCATGCAATTTTTCGATGCATTGCTTCATGATGCGGACCGATTGGCGCATCTCTTCCATGCGGATGCAGTACCGGTCGTAATTGTCGCCGTTCTTGCCGATCGGAATGTCGAAATCGAGTTCGGCGTAACACTCATAGGGCTGGGCTTTCCGCAAATCCCACACCGCGCCCGAGCCGCGCACCATCACGCCGGAAAAGCCCCGCGCCCAGGCGTCTTCCAGTTTCACCACGCCGATATCGACATTGCGCTGCTTAAAGATGCGGTTCTCCGTGAGCAGCTCTTCGAGATCGTCGCAGACTTTAAGAAACGGGTCGCAGAAAGCGGCGATGTCGTCGATCAGCCGCGGCGGCAAATCCTGGTGCACGCCGCCGACGCGGAAATAAGCCGCATGCATGCGCGAGCCCGACGCCCGCTCATAAAAACCCATCAGCTTCTCGCGCTCCTCGAAGCCCCAGAGCGGCGGGGTGAGCGCGCCGATATCCATCGCTTGCGTCGTGACGTTAAGGATATGCGAGAGCAGTCGCCCGATCTCGCAATAGAGCACGCGGATGATTTGCGCGCGCCGCGGTATTTCGAGGCCGAGGAGCTTTTCCGCGGCAAGGCAGAATGCATGCTCCTGATTGATCGGCGCGACATAATCGAGCCGGTCGAAATACGGGATCGCCTGCAAATAGGTCTTGTGCTCGATCAGTTTTTCGGTGCCGCGGTGGAGCAAGCCGATATGCGGATCGACGCGCTCGACCACCTCGCCGTCGAGTTCGAGCACCAGACGCAGCACGCCATGCGCCGCGGGATGCTGCGGACCGAAGTTTATCGTGAAGTTGCGCGGCGCAGGCACGGCCATCAAGCGAACTCCTTCGCCTTCGCGGCTTTAGCCGCCAAGCGCGCATTGAACTTGTCCCACATGACGACGAAGCGGTCGTGGCGGCCTTCGCCGATCAGGTCGACGCCGTCATGGGCTTTGACCTTGAAACTGACCCGCTGCCCGGTGACCGCGGTACATTCGACATCCACCGTCACTGTCTGGCCCGGCAAAGTCGCCGCGAGATGACTGACGTCGACGTGGACGCCGAGACTGCCCTCGCCCGGATCGAGATGCGGCCCCAGAAGTTGCGTGCACGTCCACTCCATCAGCACGATCATATTGCCGGTGGCGAAGACTTTCGGCATCGCCGCGATCTCCGGCGATTCCGGATAGGTGTAGGGAACGGTCTTGTTCTCCGGCACCTTGTAGGCGAAGCGATGGGTCATGCCGGGCTTGAGGGTGGTTTTCACGATACCTCCCCGGGTTTCTTCGCCGACTTTTCGTCGCCCGGCAGCACATAATCGGTGCCCTCCCAAGGCGACAGAAAATCGAAATTGCGGAATTCCTGGTTGAGCCGCACCGGCTCGTAAACGACGCGCTTGAGCTCGTCGTCGTAGCGCACCTCGACGAAACCGGTCAGCGGAAAATCTTTGCGCAGCGGATGGCCCTCGAACCCGTAATCGGTAAGGATGCGCCGCATATCGGGGTGGCCGGTGAACACGATACCGTAAAGATCGAAAGTCTCGCGCTCGAACCAATCGGCCCCGGCAAACGCGTCGATGATCGAAGGCACCGGCGTCGTCTCGTCGGTCTCGGCCTTGACGCGGATGCGCTGGTTCAGCTTCGGCGACAGCAGATGATAGACCACGTCGAAACGCCGCTCCCGGCTCGGCCAGTCTACCGCGGTCACATCGAGCAGATTCCAGAACAGGCAGCGCGGATCGTCACGCAGGAAGCGCATCACTGCGACAATGTCCTTGGCCTGCACCGTCACGTTCAATTCATGATACGCGATGGCGTAGCCGGTCACCGACGAAGGAAGCGCGTCAGCGATCGCTTTACCAAGCGTGTCGAGCGTCTCATCCATGTTGCGTGTTCGATAGCTTCAACGTTCGATGGTGGCGGTGCGGCGGATTTTCTTTTGCAGCAACAACACGCCGTACAACAACGCTTCGGCGGTTGGCGGGCAGCCCGGCACGTAAATGTCCACCGGCACGATGCGGTCGCAGCCGCGCACTACCGAATACGAATAATGGTAGTAGCCGCCGCCGTTGGCGCACGAGCCCATGGAGATCACGTAACGCGGCTCCGGCATCTGGTCGTAGACTTTCCTCAGAGCGGGCGCCATTTTGTTGGTCAGCGTGCCGGCCACGATCATGACGTCGGACTGGCGCGGTGACGCGCGCGGCGCAAAGCCGAAGCGTTCGGCGTCGTAGCGCGGCATCGACATCTGCATCATCTCGACGGCACAGCAAGCAAGCCCGAAGGTCATCCACATCAGCGAGCCGGTGCGCGCCCAGGCGATCAGATCCGCGGTGGCCGCAACGAGGAATCCCTTGTCGGCAAGCTCGCTGTTGAGGCCCGAGAAAAACGGATCGTCCGCGCCAACCGGCTTCCCGGTGCGCGGGTCGAGGATACCCTGGCGCGGCGCGGCCACGGCGGGTTCGCTCAATCCCATTCCAGCGCTCCCTTCTTCCACTCATAGATAAAGCCGACCGTCAGCACGCCGAGAAACAGCATCATCGACCAGAAGCCGTAGACGCCGATGTGACCGAAGGCTGCCGCCCACGGAAACAGGAAGCTGACCTCGAGATCGAAAATGATGAAGAGGATGGCGACCAGGTAGAAGCGGACGTCGAATTTCATCCGCGCGTCGTCGAAGGCGTTGAAGCCGCACTCGTAGGCGGAAAGCTTTTCCGGATCGGGCTGCTTATAGGCGACCAGGAAGGCGACGACGAGAAGCACAACCCCGATCACGCCCGCGACACCGACAAACACAATGAGCGGCAGATAAGCGAGCAGCAATTGAGTCACGGATTGACTCATCCGGAGCCTTCCTGGTCGGTCATCGTCGAACCCATCCCGCGTCGGAGACAGGCCCGCCGCAGCGGGTTCCCGGGGTCACGCAGCGCCGATTTGCCCAAAAATCCAGCGAATTGGCGCTAGAAAGGGAACGTTTCGACCCTTAGCGCAGTGCACAAAAAGGTGCAAGGCAGCCTGTGCGCGGCAGGCACATTGACGCCGCCCCTATGCTCGATATTACCAAGTCGTGACAATTTTACCGGCCGTGGCAATTGTGCCGGGGACGCAAAAAATACGGGTGCGAACGATGAATGACGTGGCCAAGACTGCATCTGCGGCGATCAAGGGCGAGGAGCACTGGACCAGCAAAGACGACGGCGTAAAGCTGTTCCTGTTCGAGAAATGCGCCGGCGATCCAAAGATCAGCATCGGCACCATTCTGTTCGTCCACGGCTCGTCGATGGCAGCGCAGCCGACATTCGATCTTCAGGTCGAGGGCCGGCCGGATTCCTCGGTGATGGATTGGTTCGCGCGCCGCGGTTTTGATTGCTGGTGCGTCGATATGGAGGGTTACGGCCGCTCCACCAAGGACCGCGATAACAACGCGCCGATCGCCCAAGGCGCCGACGATTGCTTCGCCGCCGCAAGCTATATCCAAAAGCTGCGTGGAAAGCGGCCGTTCCTGGTCTACGGCATTTCGTCGGGCGCCTTGCGCGCGGCGCTGTTCGCGCAACGCCATCCCGACATGGTAGCGCGGCTCGCACTCGATGCCATGGTTTGGACCGGCGAGGGCTCGCCGACGCTTGCCGAGCGCAAGAAGAAGCTTCCCGAATTCAAAGCCAAGAACCGGCGGCCGATCGACAAAGCCTTCATTCATTCGATCTTCGACCGCGATCATCCCGGTACGGCCGAAGATCAGGTCATCGACGCCTTTGCCGACGCGGTGACGGCGCTCGACGATTCGGTGCCGACCGGGACTTATGTCGACATGTGCAGCCGGCTGCCGGTGGTCGACCCGGACAAGATCACGGTGCCGACGCTGATCATGCGGGGCCAGTGGGACGGCATTGCCGGCTTCGGCGACCTGGTGGCGTTTTTCGCCAAGCTGCCGAACCCCGACAAGCATTTTGCCGTGATGCCGGGGATTTCGCACGCGAGCTTCCAGCAGAAGAATTACGCGCTGGTCTATCACATATTGTGGAGCTTCTTCGCTCAGCCGGCACCGCTTTATCGCGGCTGAAATCAGAGCTAAGTCATTGAAATGGCGGGAGCGACGGGACTCGAACCCGCGACCTTCGGCGTGACAGGCCGACGCTCTAACCAACTGAGCTACGCCCCCGCGGACGCGGTCGGCACTTAAGGCCCACCCTGCGCCAAGTCAAGGATTTAGGCCGGGAATCGGGCTTTTCGGGCCGCCTTGTGCCCGCCACAGAGCCACCCCAGATAGCGCAGGCATGCCGAAAACATCGGTGGAATCGGCAAAACAAGCGTGGTCAGCGGTAGCCGAATCGTTTAACTGCTTCGCCGTGAGCGGCGCTTTTTCCACGCCACCGCTTCATTGAGGAGGGATTTATGACGCCTGGTAAGACAACTGCGACAACCGTGACATTGAAGCATCTCGCCGCAAGCCTTGCGGAGGATAACGAGCTTTCGAAAAAGCAGGCGGAAGCTATCCTCGGCGGCTTTGTCGGCAACATCGTCAAGCACCTGAAAAAGGGCGAGCGCATCCGCATCGGCGGCCTCGGCATCCTGCAGGTCAGAAAGCGCGCCGCGCGCATGGGACGTAATCCCGCCACCGGCGAACCCATCCAGATCAAGGCGAGCAAGAAAGTCGCCTTCCGCGCTTCGAAGGAACTCAAGGAAGCGGTCTGATCGGCTCGGCCGGCTGATCCGCTTAAAACGGGTCTCGCGCCACTCACCGCCCGCTCGCCATCGCAGAATTGCGAGGCGGCGGGCGATTTATTTTGTGGACCAGATTTGCTCTCGCCCGCGGCATAGGGCTGGCCTGCCAACTGAAGCAAGCGTGAGAGCCCTCCTACGCCCGCGCGGGCTTCGGCGGGCAACCTTCGCGGCGCCGCGCTTGCGAAGGTTGGTGGGCGGTGACGGACTCGAACCGCCGACATTCTGCGTGTAAAGCAGACGCTCTACCAACTGAGCTAACCGCCCGCACGGCGTGATGTATCGCCGCCTGTCGCCCGGCGCGCAAGAGCGCCGTTGGAACGAGGACCCATTGTGCCGTCAACCTAGCGGCAAAAATTTAATGTGTGCCCGGCGGCGGCAAAGTATGGGATAAACGCCGCAAATCAATAATACGGGCTGATGCCCGGAAAGGGGGAACATGTTCCGAAATTCGATGCTGACGATCGCCTTTGCCCTTGCGGCAACCGCAAGCGCGCAGGCCCAGCAATTCCCGCCGCAACCACCCCCGGCGGAGCAGGGCAATCCGCAAGAACGCGCCGCCTGCCATCCGGACGTTTCGAGGTATTGCCAGGCCCAATTGCAGGTCAACCCCGACGACGTACTGGGCATTCTCGGCTGCCTGCAGGCCAACCGCCCCAAAATCAGCAAAGCCTGCCAAGAGGTCCTGGCCAGTCACGGTCAGTGACGGGCGATCAAGACGCCTCTTCGTTCTCCGACACCAGAGTGAGGGTCGTTTCAGCTCGCGCGACGTGTTCCGCAAGCTTCACCCACGATCGCGCCAAGGTCAGCCAAAGCGCCTTGTCTTTATTGTCTTCGGCCAAATCCGCCATCGCAACGCATTCTTGCGCACATTTGCGGTGATCCAACTTGGTCCCCATTTGCTACTCCCGACGCAATGCAACACACGTCGGGAATTCCAATCCGTAAGTGCGGCAGCGGCAGGTTCGCGCTCGGGCGGAACTCGGGCGATCGAAGCCGCAAAGGCGGAACAAGGAACCGGCCTCCTGCCGAGGAATGCTCGCGCTTTCGGAGGTGCGGCAAGCGGCGGATCCCAATCCAACGCACCAATGTCATAGCGTGTACTCAATTTTGCTGCATATCTAGCTAAATTTCCTTCACCTGCCGCGAATCCTAAAAAATCATTACTCTTCGTATGCAGATTTCACCTAGCTGCGCTGCAGCATTACCATTCTGCAACGCACCACGGAACACCTATATCTCCCTGCTGAGACCGGTGGTTTGCCGGAGAAAGGAAATGAAATCATGCTGTTATCGATTATTCGACTGTTCCAGGATTGGAAGCGGTACGGGGCCGCGATGCAGGAGCTTTCGCACCTGAGCGACCGTGAGCTCGCCGACATCGGGATTACCCGAAGCGATATCTCTCGCGTTGCGAAGGAGCAGGCGCGTTTCTGCCCTTAAGTCGGCTCAAACTGCCCCGGTCCGAAAAACGGCGCCCGGCTCCAGCCGGGCGCTGTTTTTTTATGCCCGAGCTTACAAGGACGAGGCCGGCTCCATGCCCTTGGCCTTGATAAGCGGCAGCGCATGCGGCCCCGACAGGTATTTGACCAACGCGCGGGCGGCCGCGACATCCTTGCCCGCCGCACCGACACCCGCGGCATAGACCGTATAATTCTGGATCTCCGCCGGCAGCGGGCCGACCAGCGTGGTTCCAGCCACCGGCAGGATTTCGCTGATCTGGTGGACGCCGATCTCGGCTTCACCGTCGGCGATGTGATCGGCAACCGCGCCGCCCTGGACCAAGACCGCTTTGGCATTGACCTGGTCGGCGATGCCGAGCCGCGCCAGCAAGCTTTCGACATAAATGCCGCTCGATCCGCCGGCCTTGGGATCGATGAAGGCGACCGATTTCGCCGCCAACAGCGTTTGCCTAAAAGCCTCGACCGACGAAATGTCCGGCAACGGCGTGCCGGCTTTGACCACAACGCCGACGCCGGTCTTGGCGAGAGCGACGCGCGTGCCGGGCACGATCTTGTTCTCCTTGGTCAAAGCGTCGATCGCCTCCGGGGTCAAAACGGCAACGTCGAATTCTTCCTTGCCATCGCGGATCAAGGCGAGATGTTGCCCGACCGTTTTATAGGTCACGTTGATTTTGTTGCCGCTCTCCTTCTCGTATTGCGCGGCGAGCGGGGTGAGCACTTGCTTGAAAGCGCCGCCGCTGACGATTTGGAGAGTGGCGGCTGTTGCCGATTGCATCATGGTGAGCGACGTGGCGGCGACGAGCGCCGTTGTTAAGATTGCCGGGTTAGGCCGCATGTTGAGCTGTCAGTACGGGGCGGCGGGAATGCAGGTACCATAGTCCGCCTGTTTGTATCGGGGAAGGTCGCGCTTGAAGGTTCGCGTTGGATTTGCGCGCGTGTTAACGGAGCGCCATGCCGGTTCTTCCGCTGATCGACGCCGCCGTATTGTTGCCCGAACGCGGCGCACTGATCGGTCTTGATCTCGGCAACAAGACTATCGGCGTCGCCTCAAGCGACCCGGATCGGCGCGTCGCGGCGCCGGTCGAGACCATCGCACGCAGGCAGTTCAAACTCGACGCGGCGCGAATTCTCGAGCTGGCCGCCGAGCGGCGCGCCGCCGGTTTTGTGCTCGGACTGCCGATCAACATGGACGGAACGGAAGGACCGAGCGCGCAATCGACGCGCGCGTTCGCGCGCAATCTGGCGCGGCTCACCACGCTGCCCATCGCCTTGTGGGACGAGCGGCTGTCGACCGCGGCCGTCGAACGCGCGTTGATCGCGGCCGACGCCAGCCGGGCCCGCCGCAAGGCGGTGATCGATCAACACGCCGCCAGCTATATTCTTCAGGGCGCCCTCGACCGGCTGAGATCGCGAGCGCCCTGACGTCATCGCGACATCGATTGGCGACCGAAATTGCCGTCCATTACGATCCAGTTCCGCCTGCCGCCGCGTTTTCGGTGCATACCGGCGCCCGCGGCCATTGCGGGCTTGCCCCCCTGCCCGAATTGGGTCATAGCACCGCTTTGATGACGAAAGCCCAGCCGCCGACTCGGCACATCACTTCGATCAACGACCTGACCAATAAGGAGATCGAGACGATCTTCGAGGTCGCACAGGGCTTTTTGAAGGAACTTGCCGACCCCAACATTTCCTACCGGATCGGGCGCAGCACCAATCTGGCCTCAAAATTCATCCTGGCGAGCCTGTTCTACGAGCCTTCGACGCGCACGCGCCTGTCGTTCGAGAGCGCGATGCTCCGGCTCGGCGGCGCCAATATCACCAGCGCCGATCCGACGGTCAGTTCGGCGGCCAAGGGCGAGAGCCTCGCCGACACCATCCGCGTCATCTCCAACTACGCCGACATCGTCATCATCAGGCACCCGCGCGACGGCGCGGCGCGGCTCGCCGCCGAGTATTCGCAGATCCCGGTGGTCAATGGCGGCGACGGCAGTCACGAGCATCCGACGCAGACGCTGTGCGACCTGTTCACGCTGAAAGCAAAAAAGAAGAGCCTCAAGAATATGAAGGTCGCGATTGCCGGCGACCTCAAGGGCAGCCGTACCATCCATTCCTTCGTGTATGCGCTGGCCCGGTTCGGCGCCACGATCGATCCCCTGCCCGCTCCCGGAATGGAACTACCGCCGCATGTCGACCGTCGGCTGCGCCAGGAATTTCATTGCCGCATGGTGTCGAAGGATTCCGGACAGGCGCAAGGCGGCTCAATAGACGCGCTCTACGTCACGGCGGATCAGCCGCACCAATTGTCGCTCATCCCCGATCCCGAAATCGATTACGGGCTTCTGGTCCAGAAGAAGATCGACGCCGTCTATGTCACCCGCTTCCAGAAGGAACGCTGGACCGAAAAAGAGCGGCCCTATCCGAAGATCGACGCCAAGTTCCTAAATGAAGCGAAATTCTCCGACGCCAGCGTCATGCATCCCCTGCCGCGCGTCAACGAGCTCGACGCCTCATTCGATACCGATCGCCGCGCGGTCTACTTTCAGCAGGCCGCCTATGGTGTTCCGATCCGGATGGCCCTGATCGCGCTGCTCCTGCATCTGCAAAAGAACAAATCGCTGAGCCTGTTCGGCGGCGGTTTCGCCAAGTCCGGCCATCCGATCTATGTCCAGCCAATCGGCAAGGGCTTGCAATGCGACAATCCCAATTGCATCACCGGCGATCCCGCCGAGCGCCAATATGCCGCGAACAAGTTTTACGTCGTCGAGGAAGAGACGTCGCCGACCTGCAGGCTTCGCTGCCTTTATTGCGAGAAAGACGTCGACGAGGACGCCGCACGCGATTTTGTCGTCGCCGATACCGCGCGAAAGACTTATTCCTCCGGCTTGGCGGCGCTCGCGCGCGCGACCCCGGACAAACTCAAGCATCTCGTCATCCATCGCAGCGAAGCCGAGGCGGTGGCGGCGGGGTTTGCACCGCGCGACGGCGCGAAAAAGCTTCGCGCGAGTTAGCTTAAAGCCGCCATGTCGCTCGTGCCCGAATCCGCCGCGGCCTTAGTGTTCGGCTATCTATGCGGCTCGATCCCGTTCGGTGTCGTCTTGACGCGGCTTGCCGGAGCGCCGGACCTACGCACCGTCGGCTCGGGCAATATCGGCGCCACCAATGTCCTGCGCACCGGCAATAAGGCGCTTGCCGCCGCAACGCTCGCCGGCGACATGCTCAAAGGCACGGCCGCCGTTGCGATCGCGTTGGCCGTGCTCGGGCATCACGCGGCGCTCTACGCCGCGCTCGGCGCCTTTCTCGGTCACCTGTTCCCGGTCTGGCTGAGCTTTAAAGGCGGCAAGGGCGTCGCGACCTATATCGGCCTCCTGCTCGGCTTCGGGCTGTGGGTCGCTTTGCTCGGCTTTTGCGTGATCTGGCTCGCGATCGCGGCCGTGACCCGCTATTCGTCGCTGGCGGCGCTCCTCGCCAGCGCGGCGACGCCTGTCGTGCTGTGGTGGCACGGCGATCTGTCCGAAGCGAAGCTGTTCTTGCTGCTTTCGGCGCTGTTGTGGATCATGCATCGCGCCAATATCGCGCGGCTCGCGAGCGGCATCGAGACCAAGATCGGCGGTCAATCAGGACAGTGACACGTCACTCCGCCGCTTCAACCGCGGGGACATGCGCCGGCATGACCGGCGCGCCGTGGGTGTGTGGAATCTTGTCGGCGAACAACTCGACGAAATGATCGGTCTCGCCAGGCCCGGTTTGCGGACGCAGCGCTTCATCGAAATGCATGCGCGAAGCCGGATCCTTCATCACCTTCGCCATCATGCGGCGATAGCGCAGGATCACGCGCGCCCATTGCGAACAGACTTTGAGAAAATCGACGACCCGCCACGGATAGAACACCAACGGATTGACGATCGGCATGCCGTACCGCCGCTGCGTGCGTATCTTGCGACGGAAGAAACCGAATTGCAGCGGATGCACGCCCTCGATGCGCGAGGCGGAGGAAAACATCGTCAGCGAATCCAGAACCTTGGTGCGGTTGATGCCGGACACCACCGCGCGACGCATGATGGTCTCGACATGCGCGTCGGTGTAGTAACGCTGCCAGGCGTCCGCATAGACCTTGGTCCAGGTTTCTTTCGACATCAGCGGATGCGCGGTGCAGGCGTGCTCGAGATCGTATTTGTTCATGTCGGGATCCATCGGCACCCCGCGCATGTAGAGATTCTTGTGGTCCTCGGAGCCGGGCAGCGGCGTCAGATAGAAGAATTCGAGAATATCGACCGGCAGCTCTTTCTTGATGATTTCGATGTCGCGGGCGATGGTCTCGGGCGTGTCGGTCGGGAAGCCGAGAATATAGCCGGCATAGGTCATCACGTGCTGCTTCCGCCACGCCAACAGCATCTCGCGATATTCCCAAATCTTGTTCTGGCGCTTTTTCGCGCCCATCAGCGATTCGGGATTGATGTTCTCGAGGCCGAGAAAGATCGCGGTGCAGCCGGCGCGCGCCGCCTTCTCGATGAAGTTCGGAATGCGGTGGCAAAGCGTGTCGACTTGCAGCAACAGCTTGATGTTGAACTTGTCGCACTCGCGCAATTCGATCAGGCGGTCGAGGAGCGGCTCCCAATTGCGGTTGCGGGCGAAATTATCGTCGGTGACGAAAAACCGCGTGATGCCTTGCGCCACATTGGCGCGCACGATCGCCTCGACGTCGTCCGGCGTACGGTAACGCGACTTGCGGCCCTGCACGTTGATGATGGTGCAGAAGCTGCATTGGAACGGGCAGCCGCGACCGGCATCGAAGCTGGAATAGTGGCCGGCGACCCGCGTCACCACCGAGCGGGGCAGGATCGGAAACACCGCCGCCGCCATTTCCGGAAGATCATTGAGATATTTGTAGATCGGTTTCGCTTGTCCCGCCGCAACGTCGCGCAACACGTCGGCCATGCGCCCTTCGGCTTCGCCGGCGAACAGGTGAATGCCGAGGTCCATCGCTTCCTGAAGCTCGGGCGGCAATGCGGGCAACATCGAAATGCAGCCGCTGACGTGAAAGCCGCCCATGACAACCGAAATGCCCTGGGCGCGGAATTGCCGGCCGAGATCGAGCGCGCGCGGATATTGGTTCGATTGGACGCCGATCAGGCCGACCATGCCGGCGCCGGCGGCACGAATGCGCTGCGCCACGCCTTTGACGTGGACGACGGTATTGCACTCGTCGCAGGCTTCAACCTGGATCTCGACGTCGGGGCCGAGGACGGCGTTCTGGGCGCATTCCACGATCAGGCCGTGGACGCTCGCCAGTGAATTCGACGGCAGCGTCGAGCGCAGCCACTGGATGACGTAACCGTCCTTGTCGTAATGCGACGGCTTGATCAGGACGACGCGAAAAGCGCGCTTGGGCAAGTTACCGTGCAAGACACCCCCAAAAACCACGATAGGAAACGGAACCGCCAACCCGCAGCCTTGCGGTAAGCCGCCGCCAATGTGCGGGTTTGGCTGTCGCTTTGCAACAAATACCTTCGGGTTCCACCGCCTACGGTTGTGGTTGTAGAGTAGGGTTCCGCGTCAAGCGGTGAGGTGTTTCGGGGGCGGCGTGACCGACGGCACGGAACCCATCCGGCTCACGGATGAGCAGCGCATCGACTGGTTGCGGCTGATCCGCAGCCAGAATGTCGGGCCGCGCGGTATTATGGCGCAAACGCCACAAGCCAAATAGCTGTGGCGTCCCTACATGGCCATCCGATGAGGGAGGCTGACGTGTAGGAGCGCCCTGTGTTCCGCGCCGTGGCGTTAGCCGCCGCCCTCGCCTGTGGCGGGGTCGAAGGGGCGCAGGCAGTCCCAATCTATGGCGTTGAAGCGTTCATAGGGAATGAAGCCAATCCAGAACTCGTTTGTAACAGGAAGGCGACGACGGTCCACCCGATAGCAAAACTCTGTCCGGTTCTTGATGCCGCCCTTCCTTACGAAAATGTCGTCATATTCCACCCATCCCCAGACCAAGATGGGTGGGCCGACATCCTCGATAAGTCCGGCGCTGGCCACTTGATAGCGTGTACGCCATTCAGTTTGCGGCCCAATCAGCCCGTATCCGAACAAATTGGAACTGGGGAAATCAAAATTGGCTGGTGGCTCACCCTCAAAACGTTTCAGACTAATATTGGTCCGAACGTTTATTGCTGGCG
>Ga0181525_10003485_pt1 | contig 12418 bp, 13 predicted proteins | sample PEATcosm2014_Bin_48_FD_121100 | JGI IMG/M metagenome (GOLD analysis project Ga0181525, IMG submission 121100) | Peatland microbial communities from MTU Mesocosm Facility, Houghton, MI, USA - PEATcosm2014_Bin06_10_metaG | ecosystem: Environmental > Terrestrial > Soil > Wetlands > Peat | place... | reverse complement strand
CTGTTGCCCGGCGAGGCCTTTCACCCCGGCATGCGATGCGCGCGCGCGCGCCAACTCATCGACGCTGGCGCGGCCGTGGCGGTGGGCTCCAACTTCAATCCTGGCGCCGCCTCGACCTACAACATGGCGGCCATTGTGGCGCTGGCCTGTGCGCGCCTGGGAATGAGTCCCGCGGAAGCGATCTGCGCGGCAACATTCAATGCGGCCTGCGCCATCGGAGCGGGGCACGCGGCCGGCTCGCTCGAAGTGGGCAAACCCGCCGATCTGATCGTGCTGAACGCGCCGGATTACCGCGAGATCCCGTATCATTTCGGAGTCAATCTGGTGAACCGGACGGTGAAGCGCGGTGTGACGATCTACCAGGAAGGGAAGGTGGCGGCGCGGTAGAACTAGCGCCTCAGGGCGTTTCCGCCTGCTCCGACGAAATCTCCCAGACTCCCGCCGACCGGACCAGGGTCATGCGCTCGTCTTCTTCGCCAGCCGGCCGGCGATGTCCGGAGAACTGCCAATGTTTGCGAAAGGTGGCGACCGCGCGGCTTTCGCTGACTGGTGTAATTCCAAGGCCGGAGATACGATATACGTCCAGGCTGCCGTAGCGCGCCATGCTCTGGCGGACAGCGTCGCGACTCACATCGTGCCGCTTGAAATAGGTGCTCACGACCGGGGCGTAACATTGCGCGGCGGCGGCAATGTCGCCGCGCCGCAGCGCGCCGGTCCAGCGGGCCAGTAGCTGGTGAATCCCCGCGGTATCGGGCTCAGACTGGATTGGCACGCCCTCCACAACCGGCCGCGCGGCGGGCGGCGCGGCGGTTTTCACCACGATCCGTTCCACGCCGGTTTCCGGGTGCCACCACAGGTAGCCAAGCGCCCCGGCCAGCAGTCCCACCAGGGTTGCCGCGGTGTACCAGGGCCATCGTTTCCTGGCGGGACGCTCCGGTTCGAGCTCGGGACGGGGACGGGGGAGGGGCCAGGCCAGCAACGGCGGATGCGGGGCCCGCGGCGCTTCCATTGCTGGCAGAGGGGCCGAATGGCCGCAGCGGCGTACGAAGAAATCCGCTTCGCTCGTTTCCATCAAATTCGGCCTGACCAACAGCACCAGGTCCTCGGCCGCGTCAAAATACGCATGCATGAGGTCTTCGTCTTCCGGGCTAAGCTCGAACACCGGCAGTGTGTGGCTGCGGTAAAATCCCAGTACCGACAGGCCCGGTTGCGCGCCGCCGCGAAACCACTCCAGGGTTTCTTGCAGCAGTTCGCGGTCCGTATCCGAGAGACGGTATGAAGGTCCGAAGCGATGTTCCGAGGGGACCGGCTCGAAGTCGTCCACGACGATGACGTCCTCCTCGCGCCGGCCGAGCAGAATCCCGCCAGTCTCCGCGCCCCGGTGCGGCGCGGCGGCAAAAGCTTCGCTGATTTCCCGGTGGATGCCGTCCATGGCAAGCCGGCGGATCACGATCGGCGGCGACTCCGGCGCGCTGCAAGTCACATATTCGAGTCGCATTTCCTGGCTGGAGGATAGTCCTGGCATGCTTTGACGGCTACTGGTTCAGACGGCGGGTCGACGGGGTGCGTTGCGAAAACTAAGCTCCGCGCGTCCCGCCAAGCGTTAAAATCGATCCATGCGCGCATTCCGGATCTTTCTGCTGGCCGTCGCGGGCGCCGCCGTGCTCCTCGCCGCCAAGAATCTCGAAATCTACTTCATCGATGTCGAAGGCGGCCAAGCCACCCTGTTCGTGGCGCCCTCCGGCGAATCCCTGCTGGTCGATACCGGCTGGTCCGGCAACAACAGCCGCGACGCCAACCGAATCGCAGCGGCCGCCAAGCACGCGGGCGTGAAAGCTATCGACTACCTCCTGATCACGCATTTCCACGAGGACCACGTGGGCGGTGTACCGCAACTTGCCGCCAAGCTGCCGATCCGCAACTTTATCGACCATGGCGAGAGCGTGGAGCACGATCAACGCGCCAAGGAGCTTTACGCGGCCTACCTGGAATATCGCGCGAAGGGCAAGCACATCCTGGCGAAACCCGGTGACACCATCCCCATCAAGGGCCTGGACGTGAAGGTGCTGACGGCGGACGGCGATGAAATCGAAAACCCGCTGCCGGGCGCGGGACAAGCCAATCCGCTGTGCGCGGCGGACAAACTGCGCGCCCCCGACGCCACGGAAAACGCGCGCTCGGTGGGCACCATGATCACGTTTGGGAACTTCCGCGCCCTGGACCTGGGCGATCTGACCTGGAACAAAGAACACGAGCTGGTCTGCCCCAACAACAAAGTCGGCACCGTGGATCTCTACATCGTCTCGCACCACGGCATGGATATGTCCGGCTCGCCCGCCTTCGTGCAGGCGCTGCATGCGCGGGTAGCCATCATGGACAACGGCGCGCGCAAGGGCGGCTCGGTGCCCGCCTGGCAAACCATCCACAGTTCGCCCGGCCTGGAGGATATCTGGCAGTTGCACTATGCGGTCGGCGGCGGCAAGGAAAACAACGCGCCGGACACCTTCATCGCCAACACGGATGAGGCTGGCGACCTGGGGAATTGGATCCACGTAACCGTGCATCCCGATGGCAGCTTCACGGTGAATAACAGCCGCAACAAGTACTCGAAGACGTACGCCCCCAGAGGATAGCGGAAGCCATCATGAAAATCGCGGTCCTGGGCCTGGGGTTCATGGGCAGCACGCACGCGAATGCCTGGCTGCAGATCCCAGGCGCGGAACTGGCTGCGGTGGCCAGCCCCGATCCGCGGCGCCTCTCAGGCGATTTTACCGGCGTCCAGGGCAATCTGAGCGGGCCGGGCGGGAAGCTGGACTTCTCGGCAGCCGCCAAGTACGCGAGCGCGGAAGAAGCCGTTGCGGATCCGAATGTGGATGCCGTGGATATCTGCCTGCCCACGCATCTGCATGAGCGCATCGCCATACTGGCCCTGGGCGCGGGCAAACACGTGCTGGTGGAAAAGCCCTTGGCGCTCGATGGCGCGGCGGCCGATCGTATGATCGACGCATCCCGGCGCCACCGCCGCCTGCTGATGGCCGCGCAGGTGGTACGCTTCATTCCGCCGTATCGCACTGCGGCCGATATACTGCGGTCCGGGCGGCTGGGCGCGGTTCGTGCGGCAATTTTCCGGCGGCGTTGCGCCGCGCCCGCCTGGAGCGCCTGGCTCACAGACCCCGCGCGAAGCGGCGGCGCAGTGTTAGACCTGCTGATCCACGATATCGATTTCTGCCTGCATCTGTTCGGCCCGCCGGAAGCCGTGACCGCTTCCGGATACCAGGATCTGCCGCACGGCGTGGATTGGATGCTGGCGCAATTTTGGTTTCCGTCGATCGGCGCGGTGGCTATCTCGGGCGGCTGGCATCACCCGGCCGCGTATCCTTTTTCCATGGAGTTCACCATCGTGGCCGACAACGGCACACTGGAGTTCAATTCCGCCAACGCGCCGCTAGCCGAATACGGCGCGGATGGCCGGCAACATCCAGTCGAAGTGCCGGCCACCGATGGCTACCGCGCCGAACTCGAATACTTTCTGGAGTGCGCCACGCGCGGCGCGGAGCCGCTGGCGTGCCCGCCGGAAGAATCCGCCGCGGCGGTGAAACTGGCGCATCTCATGCTGGAATCCCGCGCCAGAAACGGAGAAAAGATGGCATGCAACCTTTGAGCGATATGGAAGTCGGCGTCATGTTTTGGGCGGGACGAGATCCGTGGGAAACCGTACGCGAGCTGAAATCATGGGGTGTCCGGTGCGGGCAGATGGGCATCCCGGGAGACATGCCGCTGGAAGGCGCGGCCGCAAGCTGGAAGCGGGCGCTGGCCGAGGAAGAATTCTCCGTGGTTACAGTGTTCGCCGCGTACGCGGGCGAGAGTTACGCGGACATCCCCACGGTGCGGCGAACCGTGGGCTTCGTGCCGCCCGCCACGCGCTCGGCGCGCGAGCTGCGCACCTTGGCGGTTAGTGGTTTCGCCGCCGAAATCGGCGCGCCTGCGATCGCCACGCACATTGGCTTCGTCCCGGAGGACCGGTCTTCGGAGGACTACCTGGCCGTGCGCGAAATGGTGCGCCGGGTGTGCGATCATGCTGCCGGGAACGGCCAGAACTTCGCATTGGAAACCGGTCAGGAGCCCGCGCCCGCGCTGCTCGAGTTCCTGTTATCCGTGAATCGGGCCAATCTCAAAATCAACTTCGACCCGGCCAACATGATCCTCTACGGGACCGGCGACCCGATTGCGGCGCTCGATATCCTGGCGCGGTACGTGGTTACGGTGCACTGCAAGGATGGCGACTGGCCGCCCAAGGATTCGCCTGGCGCGCTGGGCGAGGAACAGCCGCTGGGCCATGGTGCGGTAGGCATGGATCGGTTCATTGCCAAGCTGAAGGAGATAGGCTACAGGGGGCCGCTCACTATCGAGCGGGAGGAGCAGGACTCGGTTCGGCGCGCGCGCGATATTGCCATGGGCGCGGAGTTGCTGCGGCGGTTGGCCTGGGAGTCCGCCGCAGGCTGAGAGCCCGCCCCACTTAGTTGCGGCCGGCTTCGGCTTCCTTCTTCCGGGCTCCGCCGAGGATGTCAGTCAACGAATAGTTGCCTTCATGGCAAGCGTACTCGTAAATCGGGCCTGGCGTCGCACGGAACGGATACTCAATCGTCCACGGCCTGCTGAACGCCGCAGGGTCTTCGACGGTGGCTCGATACAAAATGGTGCCGGCATCGGTTCGCGTGAACCGTTCCACGACGTGCAGGTTTTCGGTGGATCCCCGGAAGCGCGTCTTATCCGTGAAATTCGTCGTATCGACCACTAAGGTATCGCCTTCCCAATGGCCCACCGAATCCCCCAGCCACTGCCGCACACTCGGCGAGGCATGCTTCGCGTTCATCCGGATGATACGAGCGTCGTGCACCATCTCGACCAGGATCAGCACGTTATCTGGGGTTTGCACGATCTGATAGTTATTGTTGTATAGAACCGGAAGCATCGGCGGTCCCGAGGTGGATCCGAACCCGAGCAGACACCGCTCGGAAAGGGGCCGATCCTTCACGCTGTCGAAGCTGCCGCCATAGGAAGCAGCGAGTCTGCGCCCAGCCTCCGGTGTCTGGCGGGGAACCTTTCCGTCCGGCGGATCGATGATCAAGGAAGTGCGCTTGACGCCATCCACGCGGGCGAACTCCGATCCGCGGTCAAGGAATAGCGCATTATACCCGCCGGTCCCCGCGGAGCCGGTGGCTGTCAATAACGGCCCCTCGGATTTTCCGTCGTATTCGGCGAGTTCGTTGGCGCTGGCCTTCTCGAGCACCTTGGCCTCGGCATCGGTGAGGGTAGCCTTGCCCGCCAGCGCGTTGGGGCGCTCGAGAGGCGTGATGGTCGCGTTGGTCCAGGTCCCCTGAAGGTCGGGATGCCCGTCGGGAGTGCGTGGCACGGCACTGGAGGTTTGGGCCAGGAGGCGCACCGCCAGCAGGACGGTGAGGGCGCCCGGGGATATTAAGGATCGATAGCGCATTTGGATTCCGCTCTCCTCTCTCGAATTACTTCTTTTCGTCATAAGGCGCGCCGGTGCCGGACGAGCCGAGGAACAGCTTTCTCCCGTCCGGAAGCGTAATGTCCTTGCCGTTGGCCCGCAGGGAGCCATCCTTGGACTGGTAACCGTCCACCACCACGGGGGTGCCGGGCGCCACACTCGCTTTTGTGAAGCCGCGCCGTAGCAGGACATTCGGACTGCCGGCTTCTACCATCCAGGTGGTCACCTTGCCATCCGGTCCTTTTACGTCGACATGAATCCAAGCGTGGGGGTTGATCAGTTCCACCTTGGAGACGACGCCCACCAGATGGACAGGCCTCTTGGCGTCGAACTCCGCCGCGAAAGCATGATGCGCCCATGCCGGCGACGACCCCAGAACCAGAGCGCAGGTGGTCACGGCTAAAAATTTCAGGTTCATTTCAGTCCTCTTCACTTCACGGCCTTCTTGCTGAACTTGCCATACATCAGCTCTTCGGCGAATTCCACGCACTTGAACTCCATCAACCGGGCGTTCTCTTCGACATGACGATAGAGCGGCATCTTGATCTTCCACGGGCGGGCGAACACCTTTGGATCTTCGATAGTTGCTTCGTAGGAGAGTATGTCCGGGCCCAGCGGCGTATAGCGTTCGATCACATGCAGCGCGTCGCTATGGAAATCGCCCGCCCTGTCGAACCAGGTGCGCTCATCCAAACCCGTGACGTCGATCACCAGAGTGTCGCCTTCCCAGTGGCCGAAAGACTGCCCCATCCAGGAATCGGCGGGCGCCGGCCCGGGATCCTGCAGGAATATATTGCGCACCGCGCCCGCATACTCGTAGGCGAAGAAGATAGCCTTCGCGCTATGAAAGATCTGAAAAGGATACGGCATGTAGGTGGCGCGCGGCACGCCTGGCAAGTAGCAACGCAACTCAGGGTCGGCGGTGGCGCGATTCTCAAAGTTGGATTTCTTCTGGTCCTTGGCCGCCGGCAGATAAGGAATCTCGCCGCCCTCAACCACTCCCGGGCCGCCGGGTTCGGCGCCGATCGCGCCCAGCGCGACCACCAGGCCGGTACGCGCCGCATGTTCCTCAAGGTCCCAATTCGCGGTGTTCAGCGCTTGCCAGATCCCGCTGAGGTCCGGCTTTCCGTCGGGCAGGCGATGCGGCTGCGCAGCCGGCTGAGCGCCAACATGGGTAACGGCCAGGAACAAGACAGTTATTGCGCCGGCTGGAATCTTCTTAGGCATCGTATGCGATCAGCCTCCCTGAAACAATCAGCCCGGTCCACAAGAGCAGGGAAAGCGATGCGGCCAGCTTGGCTTCGGTAGTTTCCGCCAAGTCAAGCCGCGCCGTGTTGCCGTAGACGCGGGCACGAAAAACGAGAGCATGAACTCCCACCAGGGCCAGGAGCGCCATCTTGACCCAAAACGCGGGGCTGCGGTAGAGCTTGATGGGTTCGGCCCAGGCGAGCAGCAAACCGGTGGAGACCACGACCACGAACCCCACCCACTTCCACATCTGCAGTTGACCCACGATGTCCGAAACCTTCCGGCGCCGCATGGCCCATCCTAGCAGGCGCAGGTCCGTTACCAGCACCATGCCGCCAAACAAGGCGATGGCGAACAGATGAATTCCGCCGATGATCGGATACGGAAGGGCGCCTTCGCGAATCGCCGTGCTCAGATCCGTGCTTTCTATCCAATCCAGCGCCGAAGGAATCGACATCCAGAGCTTCATCCTTTCAAACAAATGCGATCATCCGTCCGCCCGCCACGACCGCGGTCCATAGAACGAGCGACAGGCCGCCGGCAAACTTGGCGGCGAACGGCGAAGCGTCCGACCGCGTTATTTTGCGATAGATCGTGAAATGGAACAGCAACGCCACTAACAGGCACACCATCTTGAATTGAAACGAAGGGTTGTGGTGGTACTGGACGGCGTCCGCCGAGAACATCAACGGCCCAGTGATCAGCATGATCGCGAAGCCGGCCCAGGTCCACGGATCGAGATCCGCCGCCAGTTCCGCGGCGGACTGACGGCGCATGCCCCACCCGAGGAGACGAAGATCGACGATGGCGATGGTCCCGATGGAGAAGGCGAACCCTATGAAATGCAGGCTCTGGACCACCGGGAAGGCCCACTCGGGACCGTTCATCGCCTTCGCCCAAGGGCTGGTAGTCAGCCACTCGAAAAACGACGCCAGAGGCACGCTTCCCATTCTCTTCCGTGCCACAGTATAGCGCATTGCCGAGCGGGCGCGGCGTGGGTTGTGTTACCTATCGGAGGGGTCCTTTTTGAACGCGGTAATTGCGATCGCCGGTCCCACCGGCGCGGGCAAGAGCGAACTGGCGCTTAGGGTTGCCGAAGAGTTCGGCGGCGAAGTGGTCAACTGCGATTCGCTGCAGATTTATCGCTACTTCGACATCGGCACGGCCAAGCTGACGCCCGATGAAATGCGCGGGGTTCCGCATCATTTGATCGACATTCTCGATCCGGACCAGGTCTTCACGGCGGGCGAGTATGCCCGGTTGGGGCGCGCGGCGATGGCTGCGATTTCGAGCCACGGCAAGTTGCCGGTAGTAGCCGGCGGCACTGGATTCTATCTGCGGGCGTTGTTTGAAGGCTTGTTCCGTGGGCCCGCGCGAGACGAGGCCCTGCGCGGGCGGTTGGCGGCGCGCGAACGGCGGAAGCCCGGGTCGCTGCATCGCCTGCTAAGGCGATTCGATCCCGCCGCCGCGGCGCGCATTCACCCAAACGACGTGCCCAAGGTGATGCGCGCGGTAGAAGTGTGCCTGCTGGCGCGGCGGCCCGTAAGCGAGATGTTTAGCGAAGGCCGCGATCAGTTGGAGGGTTTTCGCACGCTGAAGATGGGGCTGGCGCCGGATCGGGACGAACTGTATCGGCGGCTGGACGAACGCTGCCGCCGCATGTTCGAGTCCGGGCTGGTGGAAGAGGTGAGGGGCATTCTGGATCGCGGATTTCCCATGGAGGCGAAACCGTTCGAATCGCACGGGTACCGGCAGGCCGTGCAGATGTTGCGCGGGGAATTAAATGCCAAAGAGGCGCTGTTTTACGCGCAGCGCAACACTCGAAACTACGCCAAACGGCAGATGACATGGTTCCGCAAGGAGCCGGAAATGGAATGGCTGAAGGGTTTTGGCGACGAATCGCACATTCAGGAGCGGGCTTTGGCCCGCGTGCGTGAATTCTTAACAAACTGCTGACATGGCGCGGCACAACCTCTGCCAACAGAGTCCGTCTTATCTTTAGACGGTCCGTGCGAACAGCACCCTTAGACTGTCAAAACGCTGAAGGAGCGAACTGAAGATGAAGAAGACATTGTTATTTGTGTGTTTGCTGGCCGGGATGGCCTTCGCCAGCCCCAAGTCGTTTACCGTAACGTTGTTTGAGCCGGCCACGATCGGCGGCACGGAGTTGAAGGCCGGCGATTACAGGTGCGAATTGCAGGAACAGAAGGTCGTGTTCAAGCATGGCCATGACACCGCCGAGGCGGCCGTGAAGGTGGAGTCGGGCGACGGGAAATACTCTTCCACCACGGTGCGGTACGCCAACGCCGATGGCAAGAATAAGGTCGAAGAGATCCGCGTGGGCGGCACCAACATGAAGCTGGTGCTGAACTAAGACCGCTCGTTAGTACGTGCGATAAGGAGCCGCGACGGGCCCTGGGAGGGGAAGAATGCCCACGAAGGTGTGGGTGCCTTCCCCGCCGCCCAGTCCGACATAGGCGCGAAACACTACTTTGGTGGCCGACCAGAGGGTCAAGCCGCCGCCGACGCCCTGGCGCATTCTTGCGAAGCTGAGATCCGAGGCCTGTGCGGCCACCTGGCCCGCGTCGTAGAAGACCATGATGCCCAGCGGCTTCCAGATGCGGCGATTGAATTCCACTTCGAAGACCATGTTATCCGGCGCGCGGAACCGGTAATCGGCAAAGGCGCGCAGGGACGGGTCGCCGTTGATGTCCGTGCCGCCCAGCGTATCCTGCAAATAAAACGGCACGGTGTTCGCGCCCGAGGTTTGCGCCAGCGTCAGGCGGGCATACACCGACAGGATGCTGTCGCGACGCGTCTCTTTGCCGGCGTGCTCCAGGTATAAGTTGTGCAGCAGGTCCGCGCGGAAACGGCCGAAGGAATACTGGCCGCTGCCGTGATCCTGATAATACTCGTAGCCTATCTTGTAGATCAAATCGAACGGTTCCCGATTGGGGAAGTGCGGGCGCACATAGAACTGGTAGTGAGTGAAAGCGGGCTGCGATATGATGCCGGGCGCTTGCAAGTTTGTGTAAGAGTCCGCCACGGAAGGGATCGTGCTGGTGGAGGCTGCGCCGATCGCCGGCCACACTCCCTCGGCTTTCGCGCCCACGTTCAGCCACCAAGCCAAGGGGATAGATACGCCGAGGCCTACGCGGATATCGCGCTCAGTGTAGAGAGCGACCGCGCTGCGGCCGGACAGCGGTCCTTCGCCGTAGTAATCCAACTTAGTCAGTTGCTGCGCAGTAACATAGGGCTGGATTTCGAACTTCTCTACGATCCTATGCTGGGGCGGGGTTCTGTCGGTCATGGAAGGCGCCGGGCGCTCTTTATCGAACTGCGCCACGAAATGGCCTTCCCATGCGCCTTGGACCGATCCCATTCCGCCGAGATCCCAGTTGTTCTGCCAGTTCTGTCCGAAGGTGAACAGGCGCTTGTATCCCAAGCCCAATCCCAGTCCATTGCCCGGCGCGAACATCTGGGCGTTGAAGTGGAGGGGATCGCCATTGAAGATGGGTTGCGCGCACTGGCCATCCTGCGTCCGGTCGAGGAGTTTGTCTTTCAAGGCAGGCGCGCAGTAATTCTCGATGGTGTGAACTTCCTTGGTCAACTGATCGTCGCCGAACGCGCCGGGCCCGAGCGAGGCAGCCATTGCAAACCAGACGATGCGTTTCATTGGACGCCCCTGAGCCGCCGTCCCACATCCTGCAAATAGGCAGAGGCCTGTTTTTCGGTTTGAATGTCGGCCGGAGACACGCCCGTGCGCTGCTCCGGCGGAAGGTATGCCCGCTCGGCCTGGTTGGCGTGCGACACCATGTCCTTTTGCATATTGGAAAGCGGATTGTCCTTGCTCGATGGCGGCGGCGCGCCGGGCGGAACGGCGGCCACGCGCGCTCCGACCATGGCTGTATGCGCCGCCAGGGCGACGGCGCGCGCCGCCATCGGATTGTTATCCGGCGTGGCCAGATTCAGGACCTGATCGAATGTCGCCGCGTTTTTGTCCCGACTGGTGAGAAACGTATTTTGCCAATCCGGCAGGAACAACTTGCGCGCGGTGGCGATGATGGAAGCGTGATCGTAGAACGTATTATCCGCGGTTCCGATCACCGTGCCGGCCTTGATGTATGGCGAAACCATGACGGCCGGCACGCGCACTCCGAGGCGCGTAAAATCGAATGGCGGGGCGGTGGAATTCTGGTTGTCCGGATTCACGCAGGCGGGCGGCGCGACGTGATCGAAAAGTCCGCCATGCTCGTCGTAGACGATCAGCAACAGCGTCTTCTGCCAGACTGCGGGGTTGCCGGTCAGCGCCGCATAGACCTCTTGAATCAGCGCTTCTCCGTCGCGCACGTCATGGTCGGGGTGCTGGTCGGCCGGCTCATGCGCTCCGCCGGTGTCGTCGGCGTTGTAACGCGGCTCGATGAAGCAGTAGTTCGGCAGAGCTTGCGGATTCTTGCAGTCGTTCAGGAAATCCTCGTATAGGCCAAAGTATGTGTTCTGGGCGCCCAGCAGTTCCTTGAAGGTCAGCGCCATGGTGTAGTCCTGGTAATAGATTTTGGCGGAGACCTGCTGCTGGTTCAGCACTGAATAAATGGTGTGCAGATTGCCGAGGAAAGGCGGCCCCACGGCGGAACCCATCGAAGTAGCCGCATGCGCGAACGAGCGGTTGGGCAAGGTGGGCCCCGGCACGGACGAAAACCAGCGATCGCAAACCGCGTAATTCTTCGCCAGGTAGGTTAGGTTAGGTACAGTCTGCGGAGAGAAGCATTTCATCACGTCCTTGGCGCGATTGGGATCGCCGCATACCTGGAAATAGCTTTGGATGAAACCCTGCATGGATGGCGCGGTCCCCGGCGCTACCTGCTGATTGGAGAAGATCTGGACGTTGACGTCGAACAACTCGTGACCCGGATCGGGCTCATAGTCGCCGATATATTTCGCGTCGCTCGAAACCTGCACCGGCGCGCCGGTGGTGTCGGGATTGGTTTCCGCGCCGGTCAGTCCGTCGATGCCCGGAATCCCGGAAAAGCCGAGCATGTGATCGAACGAACGATTCTCCAGCATCAGGACGATGAAGTGCTCGATCCGGCTGTCGTTAAATGGCATGAGGCCCCCGCATCATTATAGTGAAGCAAGAGGCGGATGCGTTTCAAGCGGGCGGGCCGCCATCGTCTTCCCAGTTCGCGAGAGCCAGGCGCTCAGGTTCGCGCACGCCGGCTACGTCATAGTAGGGGCACCAGGCAATGGTGCGGCAGCCGGAGCAATCGAGTAGCGATTGCGAGGATTCGGCAAGGAGCAAGCAGCGGCCTTCGCGCACGAAACTGGTGTTGGGGCGTATTATAAACAGCGCTGTTCTCCCTCTGTGCGAATGATAGGGTTGGGGCTGGAGAGAACCGGCGGGCAACTGGGGCAAGTTGTTGGTTTGGCGGGGAAAAGTTATTGGCGTCGCGTGTCACCGCTGCGCCACGCGTGCCAACACTGGTATCCTCGAATCATTCCCACAAATGCACAAGCTGTTAGCACTGAACCGCGGCGAAATTGCGATCCGCATCCTGCGCGCCGCCAATGAACTGGGTCTGCGCACCGTCGCCATCTACTCCCAGGACGACCGCCTGGCGCTGCATCGCTTCAAGGCGGATGAAGCTTACCTGATCGGCG
>Ga0181525_10003483_pt1 | contig 12427 bp, 8 predicted proteins | sample PEATcosm2014_Bin_48_FD_121100 | JGI IMG/M metagenome (GOLD analysis project Ga0181525, IMG submission 121100) | Peatland microbial communities from MTU Mesocosm Facility, Houghton, MI, USA - PEATcosm2014_Bin06_10_metaG | ecosystem: Environmental > Terrestrial > Soil > Wetlands > Peat | place... | reverse complement strand
TCGGCCAGCATCTGCTTGACCGCCTGGCGCTGCAGGTTGGGCTGCGATCCGCACAGCGTGCAGGGGATCAGCGGAAACCGCATGCCGTGGGCGTAGCGCGCGATGTCGCGCTCGGGAATGTAGGCCAGCGGCCGGATCACCACATGTCGCCCGTCCTCTGAGCGAAGCTTGGGCGCCATGGCCTTGAGGCGACCGCCATGGAACAGATTCAGAAACAGCGTCTCGACGATGTCGTCGCGATGATGCCCGAGCGCAATCCTGGTGATGCCATTCTCGGCCGCGAATCGATACAGCGCCCCGCGCCGCAGCCGCGAACACAGCGCGCACATCGTGCGCCCCTCGGGAATGATTCGCTTGACGACGCGGTAGGTATCCTGCTCGATGATGTGATACGGAACGCCGATCGACTCGAGGTAATCCGGCAACACGTGCGCCGGAAAGCCCGGTTGCTTCTGATCGAGGTTGACCGCAATCAGATCGAACGGCACCGGCGCACTGCGCTGTAGCGAGCACAGCAGATCGAGCAGCGTGTAGGAATCCTTGCCGCCGGACAGGCACACCATCACCCGATCGCCGGACTCGATCATCCGATAGTCATCGATGGCCTTGCCGGCCAATCCGCGCAGTCGCGCACCCAGGCGCTTGAGCGTGGCGCTGTGGCCGAGGGCGGCGCGCGGCGCGCGCGTGGTGGTGCGCGTCACGGCGCACCCTCCAGGTATTTCGACTCAAGGTAGCGCAGCAGCGCTGCCGCGGACAATGGCTGACCGGTTGCCTGCTTCATGAGCTCGTTGACGGTGCCCTTCGCGCCCATGGCGTGGACATTTTCCCGCAGCCAGCCGAACAGGCCGCCGAACTCGCCGCTCGCGATCTGCGTCTCGAGCTCCGGAACCGCGTTGCGCAGGCTCTCCCATAATTGCGCGGCGATCACCGCGCCGAGCGCGTAGGAGGGAAAGTAGCCGAAGGAGCCCAGCGCCCAGTGAATGTCCTGCAGGCAGCCGTCGGCGGCGCCGGTGGGGCGCACTTCGAGCCGCTGCTCTAGTCCCTGGCTCCAGGCGTCGGGGACATCGCGTACTGCCAGCTCGCCCGACAGCAACTTCTTTTCAAGTTCGTAGCGCAACAGGATATGCAGCGGGTAGGTCAGCTCGTCGGCATCGACGCGAATCAGGCTGCGCTTCACCTGCGTCAGGCGACGGTAGAGATTCTCCGGCTCCCACTCGGGGCCGCTGACACCGAAGTGTTTCTCGAGCAGTGGCCGCAGGTACGTTACGAAGGCGCGGCTGCGACCGACCAGCATCTCGAGCAGCAGCGACTGGCTTTCCTCCAGCGCCATGCCCCGATCGCGCCCGACCGGCTGATCGCGCCAGGCCTGCGGCAGTCCCAGATCGTACATCGCATGCCCGGTCTCGTGCATGGCGCCGAGCAACCCCGAAAACACATCCGTATTGTCGAAGCGCGTGGTCACGCGGATGTCACCCCAGACTCCCTCGGTGAAGGGATGTTCGCTTTCATCGAGTCGGCCGCGATCGAACGGAAATCCGATCGCGCGCATGACTTCCAGCACCAGCGCGCGCTGCTTGCCCGTGGCGAACTTGCCGGTGATGGGCAAGGAGGGCCGCGCCTCCTGCAGGGTCAGGGCCTCGCGGATCAGGGTCGGCAACCGCCGCGAGAGCGCTTTGAAGATCGCCTCGATATCGGCGGTCCCAACCCCGGGCGAAAATTCATCGACCAGCGCGTCATAGGGAGGCAGACCGAGCGCCTGTCCAAGCAGCGCCGCCTTGTCGCGCACCAGGTTGACTACCTCCTCGAGATGCGGCGCGAACAACTCAAAATTATTTTCGCGACGCGCCTCGGCCCACTGCCCTTCCGCGCGCGAGGTCGCGCGAGCCAGCCGCGTAATCAGCGATACCGGCGTCGCGATCGCATGATCGCGCGCGCGACGCATTTCGCGCAGATTGGCCAGCTGCCAATCCTCGAGACCCGCGGCATTGGCCTGTGCCCGATCCAGCAGCCGCGTGATCTTCGGTGCAGTCAGCAGCGCGTGGGTTTCGGTCTCGAGCGCAGCGAGCTGCTCGCCGCGGACCTCGGCACTGCCGCGCGGCATCATCACGGCCGCGTCCCAGCGCAGCAGCGCCAGCGCGCCGTGGAAGGCGTGCAGGCGACGCCACTCCTGCTCGAGTTGTACATAGGGACTCGCGGACATGATCTGACTTCGTTTACCGGGCTGCGGGTTGCGGTGCAACGAGCATTTTAGCAGTTCGGGCGCAGCCGCTCAGGAACGGCCGGCCGCGGCCGGACGAGCGAGTCTCAAAGATGTCGCGGCCAGCCCTCGTTGCACCAATGTCGGCCGGCGCACCAACGCGGCCAATCGGACGCGATGTATCCGGCCCCGATCGACAGGGCAAGCAACAGCAGCAGCGTCAGGTATACGACCACGGCGCGCATTGACACATCTTACCGGTAAACTCCCTCCATGCCGCTGCGGATCTGCTTCGTTACCTCCGAAACCACGCCATACGCGAAAACCGGGGGCCTGGCGGATGTCTCCGGAGCGCTGTTGAAATTTCTGCATGCGGGCGGGCACGACATCCGGCTGTTCATGCCGGCCTATTCACGCATTTCGCGTGATGAATTCGGGCTCGAACCAGTCCCCGGTCTGTCGAACCTGTCGCTGACGCTTGGCGTGCATCGCTACGAGTTCTCGATGCTGACGCCGCGCGCCGCGGGTGCGCGCAATATCGTCTACCTGATCGACTGCCCCGAGTGCTACGGTCGCCCTGCCCTCTACACCACCGATCCGGACGAGCACCGCCGCTTTCTGCTGCTCACGCACGCCGCGTTCCTGAGCTGCCAGTACCTCAAGTTCGCACCGCAGATCATGCACTTCAACGACTGGCACACCGCGGCCGGCACTCTGCTCAAGCGCACCGCTTACGGCTGGGACAATCTGTTCGCGCAGTCCCGCACCGTGCTCACGGTTCACAACATCGGCTACCAGGGAATCATCGGGGCCGGCTCGTTGCCCGAGTTGCTGCCCGCGGCCGATGCCGCTCTGCTCGATCAGCCCACGCTCGCAGCTGGACACATCAATCTACTGGGCACAGGGCTCGCTCACGCCGATCTGATCACCACCGTCAGCCCGACCTATGCGCGCGAGATCCAGACCCCGGCATACGGCATGGGACTCGATCCGGTGCTGCGCGCTCGCAGTTCCGCCGTGGTCGGCATACTCAATGGTGTCGACTACGACGACTGGGATCCGCGCCACGATCGTTATCTGCCGCAGCATTTCGATCCGGCGACGTTGTCGGTCAAGTCACAGCTCAAACAGGCGCTGTTGCGACGGCTCAAGCTCAACGAGGCGCCGCGCACCGCGCTGATCGGCATCGTCAGCCGCCTTGCGGAGCAGAAAGGTTTCGACCTGCTGTTCGAAGCGCTGCCGCGGCTCATGGCGGCGCGCGAGTTCAATCTCGTGGTCCTCGGCAACGGCGAGGCGCGCTACGAGGCGTTCTTTTCGCGGCTGCAACAGCTGTTTCCCGCGCGCGTGCATTTTCACCTGGGCTACAGCGATGAACTGGCGCACTGGATCGAGGGTGCCAGCGATATGTTCCTGATGCCCTCGCGTTACGAACCCTGCGGCCTGAACCAGATGTACAGCCTGCGCTACGGCACGGTGCCGATCGTGCGGCGCACGGGCGGTCTGGCCGATTCGGTGCAGCACTTCGACGCGCGGACCGGCATCGGCACCGGCATCGTCTTCAACGACTACGACACCGGCGCCGTCATCTGGGCGGTCGGCACTGCGCTCGATCTCTACCAGGACAACAAGGCCTGGGATCGCCTGGTGCGCAATGGCATGGCGCAGGATTTCTCCTGGAGCCGGCAGGTACCGCAGTACGTCGATGCCTATGAACGGCTGATCCGCACCTGAGCAGTGGGCCGGACAGGCAGCGCTGCGCTTGAGCAGAAAGGTTGCGGTTGGCGACGGCGTGGAAAGCGTATCCGGAACTTAGGGCGGAGAAGTAGCCTGGATCGGACTTGATCAGACCAAGTCCGATCCAGGCTACTTCTCCGCCCCTGGATTCCAATGCGCTCTCACAACTTCACGCGACCTTTCTGTTCAAACGGAAAGTTGCGCATGAGCCCACTACTCAGGTGCACCTCCCCGTACATCCGATAGTCGACCGTCCTGTGGCCCAGTCCGCTCAAGAGCGCCGCGAGGGCCGCGTCGAGATGGGCCGTCACGTTGAGGCCGAAGTCGGTTTCACCGGAGGCGGGGAGTGTAAAGGCCGCTTCGGTCGAGCCTGCGGCAAAGGCCTCACCGCTCAGCTCCAGGTTGCAATCGATGCTGCGCACGTCGATGGCGCGCGCATTGGGATTGACCACGTGCAGGGTCAGGTGAACCTGTTGCTGCTGCAGGTTGCCGCCCACCAGTTCCACACGCGTCACCGAGAGCTGCGGCGGCTCGAGCTTGGGTACCAGCGCCGCGCAGGCGCCCACCAGGCAGCTGGCCAGCAAAGGCAGGATCCGTTTCATGTGGATGTGTCGCCTTTGAATTCCACGGCGCGCACGCGCCCGAATACCTGGTTCAGCGTTGCGTACTGTGCCGCGAGCGGCGCCGTGAGATCCGACTGCGTCATGCGCCAGCTCCAGTTGCCCTGGGCGGTGCCGGGCGTGTTCAGCCGCGCCTCGGATCCGAGTTGCAGCAGATCCTGGGCCGAGAGAATCGCCATGCGGGCGACCGATCCCAGCGTGGCACGCAGCATCGCTTCGAGTACATTGGAAGAGTCGCTGCGCAGATAGAAGTTCACCCGGGCGGCATCCTGCTGACCCAGGCTGCGATACCAGCCGAGCGTCGTGTCGTTGTCGTGCGTGCCGGCGTAGGCGACGACGTCATGGGTATAGTTGTGCGGCAGGTGGGGGTTGTCCCCGGAACCGTCGAAACCGAACTGCAGCACGCGCATGCCCGGCATTCCGAACGCGCGGCGCAATTCATCGACATCGGCCGTGATGACACCCAGATCCTCGGCCACCACCGGCAGATGCGGGTGATCGGCCTTGAGGGCGTGGAACAACGCGTGGCCCGGAGCCGGTTCCCAGCGACCCTCGCGTGCCGTCATCGCTCCGGCCGGCACCGCCCAGTAGGCTGCCAGACCCCGGAAGTGATCGATGCGCACCAGGTCGAAGCGCCGCATCAGCTGTGAGAGGCGCGCGCGCCAGAAGGCGAATTGATCCGCCTGGGCCTGTTCCCAGTTGTAAAGCGGATTGCCCCAGAGCTGGCCGTCGGCCGAAAAATAATCCGGTGGCACCCCCGCCAGCAGCGCGGGCCGGCCGTCCGCCTCGAGCCGGAACTGCGACGGCTGTGACCAGGTGGAGACCGAGTCCGGAGCCACGTAGATTGGCAGGTCGCCGAACAGATGGATGCCGCGCTCGCGCGCGTAGCGGCGCAGCGCACGCCATTGCCAGTCGAAATACCACTGCTCGACGCGACGCTGCTCGAGTTCCCGGGCCTGTTCCCGCTCCACGCGGGCCAGCTCCGAGCGGTTGCGCGAGCGCAGCTCCCGCGGCCACTCCCACCAGGGACGCTGGAAGCGCCGGGCCAGGGTCTCGAACAACACGTAGTCATCCAGCCAGCTGGCGGCCCCGGCGCGAAACGACTCGTAGTCGGCGCGCAGCGGTTCCAGATTGGGCAGCTCGCTGTGGTCGAGCAAGGCGCTGCTGCCGGCAAAGTCCGATCGGGCCCAGTAAGGAGAGCCGCCATCGCCCGGCGGACCCAGCGGCAGCATCTGCCAGACCGAAAACCCGGCCTCCGCCAGCCAGTCGACGAAGCCGCGTGCAGCCGCACCGAGTGCGCCGCGCTCGGCATGGATCAGGGACGTGGGATGCAGCAGCACGCCAGAGCGGCGGCGATCGAGCACCCGCTCGGTCATGCGCGACGAACGATCTGCTTTGCGAGCATGTCGGGCGTCACGAGCACGACGCCCCGGTCGGTGACGTGAAAACGCGCCTCGTCGTCCGCGCGGTCGAGGCCGATCTGCATACCGTCGGGGATTTCACAGCCTTCATCGAGAATGGCGCTGCTGATGTTGCAGCCGACTCCGATCTTGACGTTCGACAGCACCACCGAGCGGAAGATCGTGGAACGCTCTTCGACCCGCACGTTGGAGAACAGCAATGACTGATTGACGAATGCACCTGAAATGATGGACCCACCCGAGATCATCGAGTTCACCGCCGTGCCGCGCCGGCCCTGCTCGTCGAGCACGAATTTGGCGGGCGGCTGGTGCAGCTGATAGGTCCAGATGGGCCATTCCTCGTCGTAGAGGTTCAGTTCGGGCGCCACGTGTACCAGCTCGATATTGGCTTCGTAGAACGCATCCACGGTGCCGACGTCGCGCCAGTAGTTCTGTGCGCGCGTCTTGACGTCGGTGAACGGATAGGCGACCACCTGCAGCACATCGATGGCGGCCGGGATCACGTTCTTGCCGAAGTCGTGCTGTGACTTGTCGTCCGCCGCATCGGCGATCAGCAGCTTCTCGAGCAGACGGGCGTTGAAGATATAGATGCCCATCGACGCCAGCGCGACATCGGGCCTGCCCGGAATGCCCCCCGGATTGCGGGGCTTTTCCTTGAAATCGGTGACCCGGTTGTACTCGGTGACGGTCAGAACACCGAAATCGCGCGCGTGATCCACCGGCACCTCGACCACGCCGACCGTGATGTCGGCGCCCTTCTCGACGTGATAGGCGATCATCGGGCCATAATCCATCTTGTAGATGTGATCGCCGGCCAGGATGAGCACGTGCTTGGGCCGCAGCGCGCGGATCAGGTCGAGGTTCTGGTACACGCAGTCGGCGGTGCCGCGATACCAGTGCATGCCCACCTGCTGCTGCGCGGGCACCACATCGATGAACTCGCCAAACTCACCGCGCAGGTAACTCCAGCCGCGCTGCACATGTTGGATCAGCGACTGACCCTTGTATTGCGTCATCAGATATATCTGGCGGATACCTGAGTTGACGCAGTTGGAAAGCACGAAGTCGATGATGCGGAATTTGCCGCCGAAAGGCGTTGCCGGCTTGCAGCGATGCAGCGTCAGGTCCTTGAGGCGTTCACCGCGGCCCCCGGCCATGACCACGGCCAGCGCGCCGCTGGTCAGTCGGCTGACGTAACGTCCGGACGAGGCGCGCGACTGTTGCTTAGCCATGCTTGCGGTTCTGGCGGGTTGCGAGGACTAGTGTACCTTGCAATACCAGCGAAGCTACAGCACTCGACGCGTGCGACGCTACTGCCGTTGCACGCCGCCCTGCCTCAGCAGATACCGTCTTACAGCCGTTTGAGCAAGCCAAGCTCCAGCGGGTGTGTGAGCAGTTCGTGCACCGGATGGATGCGGAACTCGAATGCGAATTGGCCCGAAGTCGGAGGCGCCACCTTGAGTTCGTACACCGTCGAGCCGTCGCTGTCGATTTCGCCGGTTGGACGCAGTGCCGCGCGCCATGCGTGGTCCGTACCGCCGCGAAACGATGACAGTGCCGGCGGCTCGGTGTGCGTTTGGGGCAGCACGCGCCGGGCCTTGAACTCGACATTCACATCCTTGGGGGCGAGGCCGTTGAGGAAAGCGGCGACGCGCACACTCAGAGTGCCCGCACGCGGCAATTCCCGCGGCGGTTCGGACAGCTGGCGCAGGTGCACGCCCGGCCAGCGTTCGCGCACGCGCTGCTTCCAGTCGACCAGTGCCGCCACCTCATCCTGGCCGTTCTGCATCAGGCGCCGATGGTGCGAGGCGGCCGGATAGTAGACCCCGCGCGCATAGTCCTGCACCACGCGGCCCATGTTGAAAAACGGAATCACCGAGATCATGGCGCGCTTGCAGCGACGCACCCACTCGGGCGAATAGCCCTCGGCGTTACGCGCGTAATAGAGCGGCACCACCTCTTCTTCGAGCGCATCGAGCATCGCCGCCGAATCCAGTTCGTCGCGCCGGTTAGGATCCTGCACGTTGGCGCCCGGGATGCCCCAGCCGTTGTCTTCGGCGAATCCCTCCGCCCACCAGCCGTCCAGCACACTGAGGTTCAGGCGCCCATTGACGGCCGCCTTGATGCCCGAGGTGCCGCTGGCCTCCAGTGGGGCCACCGGGTTGTTGAGCCAAACATCGACCCCGGTGACCAGCCAGCGCGCCAGCTGCAGGTCGTAATCCTCCAGGAACACCACGTGGCCGATGAATTCGGGTGTCAGCATGAGTTGCTTGATTTCGCGCAGTACCTGCTGCCCCGGATGATCGGCCGGATGGGCCTTGCCCGCGAACAGGAACAGCACCGGGCGCTCCGGGTCATTGACCAGGCGCGCCAGCCGTGCGCGGTCGCGCATCATGAGCGCGGCGCGCTTGTAGGTCGCGAACCGCCGCGCGAACCCCAGGGTCAGCGTGCGCGGCCGATCCGGATCGAGCAGACGGGTGACGTGACGCAGCTGCGCCTGGCTCAATCCCTTGCTGGCGTATTCGCGCCGCAGGCGATCGCGGACTCCCGCGAGCATGCGACCCTTGACCAATTGCGCGGTCTGCCAGAATTCCAGTTCGGGTATGGCGTTGAGCGTTTGCCAGAAGGCGGCATCGGACAGCCGATCGCGCCACTGACTGCCGAGCTTGTCATCGAAAAAGCGCGTCCAGAGCTGTGCCAGGAAGGTCGGCACGTGCACGCCGTTGGTGACATAGCCGACGGGATTCTCTTCGGGAGCCAGCTCCGGCCAGTGATCGGCGCACAGGCGCGCCGACACTTCACCGTGAATGCGGCTCACGCCGTTGACGCGCCGGGCCCCGTGCAGAGCCAGGTGCGTCATGTTGAAAGCCTGCGGCGCGTTGGCAGGCCGCCCCAGTGCCAGCACCTGCTCCATCGGCACTCCGAGCTCGTTGACGACCTCCTGGAAGCAGTGCGTGAACAAGCCCATGTCGAAGGCATCATGGCCGGCCGCGACCGGCGTGTGCGTCGTAAAGGCGCACTGTGCGGCGGCCGCTTCGAGCGCCGCCGGGAAAGACATGCCGCGCGCGATGCCCTCGCGAGCCAGTTCGAGAATCAGGAAGGCGGCGTGGCCTTCATTCATGTGCCAGGTTGCCGGTGCGAGACCCAGCGCGCGCAGCGCGCGCACCCCGCCCAGCCCCAGGATCATCTCCTGTCGGATCCGCACCGAGGCGTCGCCGCCGTAGAGGCGGTGCGTGATCTCGCGATCCTCGTTGGAATTCTCGGGACAGTTGGTGTCGAGCAGGTAGACCGATACGCGCCCCACGCGCGCCCTCCAGATGCGCGCCACCACGCTGCGGCCCGCGATGGGCACGCGCACCCGCAGCCACTGCCCCTGGCTGTCGCGCACGGCCTCGACCGGCAGGTCGCGCGGATCGTGCTCCTTGTATTGGGCATGCTGTACGCCGTCGCTGTCGACGGACTGGATGAAATAGCCCTCGGTATAGAGCAGGCCGACGGCGATGAAATTGAGCCGCTCGTCGCTGGCGGCCTTGCAGTGATCGCCTGCCAGGATCCCCAGGCCGCCCGAGTAGATCGGGAAACTCTCGTGGAAGCCGTACTCGGCGCAGAAATAGGCGATCAGGGGTTCATCCGCGTTCGGCGCCGGTGCTGCCAGGTAGGCATCGAAGGTGGCCAGCACCTGCCGATAGCGCTCGAGGTACTGCGGCTCGCTGGCTGCCCGGTCGAGGCTTTCCTGGCTGATACAGCGCAGGATCAGCCGCGGATTGCCGCCCGTCTGCTTCCACAGCTCGGGGTCCAGGTCATCGAATAGCGCCCGCGTGGGACGATGCCAGCTGAAGAACAAATTGTTCGACAGCTCTGGCAGCCGGGACAGTGGCGCCGGAACATTGGGGTATATTTCAATCAGTTGCTTGGCCGAGCGGGTCTTGCTGCGAAATTTTCTGCGATCCATAGTCAAAAAAGTCTAGCAGCCTCCGCGGCACCAGCCTGTGCGCAATGTCGCGCCCGCGAGGCATACTGGCGTCAATCCCGCCGTCGATCGCGCCTATGAATCGCCCTTTGCTGTATCTCACGCTGCTCCTGGTGGCGGCGCTCGCCGCCTGTACGCGCCATACGCCGCCGGCGATGCAGCCTGCAACCGCCACGACCTCATCCTGCCTGCCCAGTCACGATGGGTATCTGCGGGTACGGCTGCGCGGGGCCCGCGACCTTGATATCGACTGGCACGATGCCGATCTGGAATGCGAAGGCGGCGAGCGGCCGGGCCAGGGCGGCTTGCGGCTGGCCTTTGCCGGTCCGGTCTCGAGCGCCGGCCATCGGTTGCGCTTCGTGTTCGGCGTGGCCAGTGCGGCGGGGATCGCGAGCAGCCGTGAAGTGCCCACGAACGTCACCGTGATCTTCGAAGGCGAGCACGGACTCTATTCCACGCGCGGCGATGACAAGTGCACGATCGACGAACTGACGCAGGCCCCCGTGATCGCGCGCGAGGCGGCGCGCGCGCCGGCCGGCACGCTGCGCGTGAGCGGCCGGGGCTTCTGCGCCTCCCCTGCTGCGGCCATCGATGGCCAGGACGCGCTGCTCTTGAGCCGCTTTGATTTCGCCGGCCTCGTGGTCGACGCGGCGACCGCTGATCATCCACAATAGTCACAGCTCCGATGCGCCGCACGATGTTGCCCATGCTCCGCAGTCCCATGTTCCGCACCCGCGCGCTGCTGGCGGTGTGTCTGCTTTGGTCGTTGGCGATACTGGCCCCGCTGCCGGCTAGCGCGCTCGAGAGCCTGCAGCAGTTTCCGACCTCGGTGCTGACCATCCGGACGCACAAGGGCGCCGAATGGTTCACCATCTGGATCGCCGACACGCCCGAACGCTCCGAACAGGGCCTCATGTTCCTGCAGTGGCTGCCCGCCGATCAGGGCATGCTGTTTCCGCAGGATGCGCCGCGCGTGATGCATATGTGGATGAAGAACACGCTGATTCCACTGGATATGCTCTTCATCGACGCCAAGGGGCACATCGTGGGGATCCACGAGCGTGCCACCCCTCGCTCCGAGGAAATCATTTCCTCCCCCGTCGCCGTCAAGGCGGTACTTGAGCTGGCGGGCGGGGAATGCGCCACGCTCGGCATCCGGGTCGGCGACCAGGTTCAGCACAAACTCTTCGGTACCGGGATCGCGGGGCCAGCGCGGGACTAGACTGGTGCAACCGCGCGCAGCCGTGGTGCGCCTGTTGCGAATTACTGACAATCACTGGTTAAGCGTACAGTAAATAGCCTCCGGCACTGGCCTGGGGCCCCCAGCGGGGCCGCTTGACCGAATAAAAAGATGTTGCATGGCTACGACAAGTTGTTGTGTCGCATAAAATATTGTTTATGCTAGCGCCACACTCAGGGGAGCAGCTCCGGTCTCGTTTGCCGCGAAGCCACAAAGCTGCACTGTTACTAGGACGCAGAGACTGCGCGATAACTCGCCCTTACTCATTGCTGAGAAGCGAGGGATGGCACGGTCTTTTTTGAGGGGAGAGATGCATGCAAAGTTCCAAACATGCGCCGGCATTGCGAAGCCGCGCGTCGATAAGGCTCGATCTACGTAAGGCGATTCGCAGCGCCTGCGTCGCCGGTGGCGCCGCCGCCGCGATGTTTGCCAGTACCGGAAGCTTCGCCGCTGCCAGCGATGACGCCTCCGACCAGGCACTGAGCGAGGTGGTCGTGACCGGATCGCGCATCGGGCGCACCGACCTCGACACGCCTTCACCGGTCCAGGTCGTCACGGCCGAAGACATTGCCAATAGCGGTTACACCTCGGTCAGCGACGTGCTGCACGCGCTGACGGCCAATGGTCAGGGCAACCTGAACCAGAGCTTCGGCGGTGCGTTCGCGGCCGGCGCAGCCGGCGTCTCGCTGCGCGGCATGACGGTGGATGCGACCCTGGTACTGATCGACGGGCACCGCATGGCCGACTATCCGATCTCGGACGACGGTCAGCGCTCCTTCGTCGACGTGGCGAACCTGCCACTGTCGGTGATCGATCACGTCGAAGTGCTCAAGGACGGCGCCTCGGCGATCTACGGTTCCGATGCCATCGCGGGCGTCGTGAACATCATCCTCAAGAAAACCTTCGTCGGCGCGGAAGTCACGGCGGATGGCGGCACCAGCGCCTACCATGACGCCACCAACGAGCATTTCTCGGCCACCTTCGGTGTGGGCGACCTCGATGCCGACGGACGCAACACGTACCTTAATGTCGAGTATCGGCATCAGCAGGCCTTGAGCCTGGATGCGCGCTCGCCCTACAACAACTTCAACTACCAGCCGCAGTGGGGTGCGTCCGCTCCGGTGGCCTTCGGTGTGGTGCAGCCCGGCTCCGCGTTCCCGTTCACCAACACGCTGCAGGGCATGGTGGGGCAGTACAACCCGGCAAATCCTGCCAATCCCACCAACTTCCAGAGCCTCTCGCCTT
>Ga0181525_10003482_pt1 | contig 12428 bp, 14 predicted proteins | sample PEATcosm2014_Bin_48_FD_121100 | JGI IMG/M metagenome (GOLD analysis project Ga0181525, IMG submission 121100) | Peatland microbial communities from MTU Mesocosm Facility, Houghton, MI, USA - PEATcosm2014_Bin06_10_metaG | ecosystem: Environmental > Terrestrial > Soil > Wetlands > Peat | place... | reverse complement strand
GTGAGGCGAACATGGTCCAGCATGAAATCGAAATTCCGATGTCGGCTGACACGGCCGACGCCGTCATTTACCGGCCTGAAGGAGACGGCCAATTCCCGGCCGTGCTGCACCTGACCGACATCGGCGGCATCCGGCCGGCGCATCGCGATCTGGCGCGGCGACTGGCCGGCGAGGGCTACGTGGTCTTGATGCCGAATGTGTTTTATCGGACCTCACGCCCCCCGGTGCTGGTGCGCAAGCCCGGCGATGGCGAGGCAGCTTTCCAAAAGCGATTTAAGGAGCTCACGTCGCCGCTGACGGCGGAGGCGATTGAAGGCGATGCGGCGATCTACCTGGATTTCTTGGCGCGGCAGTCCGCGGTCATGCCGGGGACACGATTCGGCGTAGTGGGCCATTGCTATACCGGCGCCTTCGCCTTGCGGGTGGCCGCGGCTTGTCCCGAAAGGGTTGCGGCCGTGGCGTCGTTTCACGGCGGCAGCCTGTTCACGGACACTCCCACGAGCCCGCATTTGGTTCTTGCGCGGATTCAAGCGCAGCTTTATTTCGCGCACGCAGTCGACGATCGCAGCATGCCGGAAGAGGCCATTCGCGCCCTCGACGCCGCGCTTGAACAATGGGGTGGGAAGTATCGGAGCGAGATCTACGAGGCGCGGCACGGCTGGACGGCGTCCGACAACCCGGCCTACAACGCTCCGCAGGCCGAGCGCGCATTCTCGAGATTGACGGAGTTACTAGCCGAGGCTTTGCGCTAACGCCCTTATCGTTTCCCGGACACACGCGTGTTTGGGGTTACACAACCGCTTCTTTCGGAATGCCTGAAATCCGTGCATTCCGCCTCTGGCCCCTGGGTTGCGTTATAGGCGTCCGGGTAAGGAGGTTACCGAATGTTGTTGCTGAAGTTTATGTTTCTGGCCTCTGGAATCGGCTTGCTGGCCGGCGCCATGGGCCTTATGCTTTGGGATGTTTATCGGGCCAACGCGCGCCGCATCGCGGAGGGCGCGTCCGGGGCGCTGAATCTGGCTGCCGTGCGCTGGCGCCTGGCGCTGCGATGCGCGCTGGTGGCATGCTTGCCGCTGCTGCTGAGCGCATCGATCGCGATTGTGCCCAGCGGCATGGGAGGCGTGCTGGTCAGCCAGATTTCCGGGGTCGCGCCGGGCACTTTGTATCCAGGCGTCCACCTGGTAGTCCCGTTCGTGCAAAGTATCGCGCTGTACGACATTCGCGATCAGGTATTCACCACCGCAGCCGCGGACGATCCGAAGGCCGACCCGAAAACCAAAGCCGAGGTGCTCAAGATCCAAACCAAGGAGGGGCTGCCGCTTGGCCTGGCGGTGTCGATTCGCTACCGGCTGGACCCGAAACGCCTGGCGCACATTCATGCCAACATGTCGCAGCCCGTGGACCAGGAACTGGTGCCCGCGGTGGTGGCCAGCGTTTTCCGGCAGATCGTGCCGGGCTATCTGGTGCGCGACGTCTTCGCCGGCATGCGCGAGGAAGTGCGGCAGCGCGCCACCGATGCCATTACGCGGAAACTCGGCGCGGATGGGGTGCTGGTGAAGGAGATCATGCTGCGCGACGTCCAGTTGCCCCCGGAATACGCCAAGGGGCTGGAGTCGCTGCTGCTTAAGGAGCAGGAGAACGACCGGCTGTCGGTCGATCTGGAAATCAAGCAGAAGGAAGTGCATTCGGCGGAACTGGAGGCTGAAGCCGAGAAGGCCCGCCGCGTGACGGGGGCCGAAGCCGAGGCGGCCGTGGTGGTGTTGCAGGCCAAGGCGCAGGCCGACGCCATGCAGCACACGCTGCCGCTGAAACAGAAGCAGATCGAGCAATCGCGGCTGGAGGCGGAAGCCCGCAAGGAGGCCACGGTGAAGAACGCGGAAGCCATGGCAGCGGCCAAGGTGATCGACTCGAAGGCGGAGTTGGAAAAGCGCAAGATGATGTCGGAAGCGGATGGCGACCACATTCGCGTGGTGGCGGCGGCGGACGCCGAGCGGATGAAGTCGGAGGCGGCGGTGCTGAAGCAGAATCCGCTGCTAATTCAGAAGATCATCGCGGAGCGGCTGTCGGATAAGGTGCAGATCATGATGGTGCCAAACGACGGCAAGTTTTTCTTTGCGAATGACGTGCTGCGCGGGGCGATGTCCATGGGCGCGGCGGTGACGGGGAAGCCGGCCGAGCCGGAGCAGTAGGTTGCGGGGTCGGTTGGCAGACCGGATAGCGGCGTTTCTGTCCGGTCTGCCAACTACGCGATTCGGTAAACTGACAGTATGGATTGGAGCCTTTGCAGCGCCGTCGACAGATCCCCCGGGAAACTCGGCGGAACGTGGTGCTTCCGCGGCACGCGACTGCCGGTTGCCGCTCTGTTTGAGCACCTCGACAAGGGGTCGACTGTAGACGAGTTCCTGGAGTGGTTCCCGTCGGTCGATCGGGAGCGGGTGCATGACGTTCTCGCATTTGCCAAGAGTTCCCTGGAAGAGCCCTCGGCGGTTGCGTGAAGATCCTGTTCGACGCCAACACGCCAGCTCCACTTGCCCGGTTTTTGCGCGGACACGAGGTCGTGCGGACGGATGAACTGGGATGGCAGGGATTGGAGAACGGTGCGCTGCTCGATGTCGCCGAGCAAGCGGGGTTCGACCTCTTGCCGACCTGCGATCGCCGACCCTCTGCCCAGTCGCAGCACCTATCGCCACAGCGTTTGATTTCCGCGCAGGCCTGGAAAATCCAAGGTCGATGTCGCGACGTCGTAGCTCCCCCTCGTCACCGGCGACGCACGAGGATGTAAGGCAACAAACAGTCAAGTGCCCTCGTGAGCGCCGATTCACCTGAAGCGGATCACCGCGTTGATCTGCAGGCCAAGCTCGACAAGCTCGCCATCGAAACTGGGCGCGCGCCCGACGAACCGGTTGAGGATGTGGTGGCCGCCTACTCAAACGAGCTTGTCGAGGCGCGGGAGACGCTCAACAGCCGGTATGACGACCTGAAAGTGGGCGGAGTGAAGCCCGTTCCCGGCGACGAGGTTCTAGCCAACTTCCGCGACAAGAGCGCGGCCAGCCGTTTCCCAGGCGGATTCATGGCCGGCTATGACTTCCACCCCAGAGTCGTCAACTATCTCGACGAGATTTGGGGATTTATCGCGGCGGATAATCCCGATGCTGCCGGACAGGATGATCGGGGAGATCCTGGCCTCCGTCAGTGCTCTGGTGCCAGTGTTGGCAGGAGATAATCAATTTGTGGGTATCAGGACAAAAACAGGCGAAGATTGTATGCTCCTGCTTAAACTCGGTGAAAGGGAGCACTTGGAGACGCTGCGCAAAGGTCTCCTCTACATGAACTCTCTGGCCTTCTTTAAGTCGTTGGAAGCCGATCAAACGCGGCGCGATCGCCGTGAGGGGATTGATTACGTCTATCAGCCGGGCGACTGTGAGTTCGTTCTTGACGCAGGAATCCCGGGCTTCGATAAGATCCGTGCTTCCGCAGCGTCAGGCTTGGCCGGTGTGCAGATTCGGATGCAAAGGACCTCTTCCTGTAATATCTTCTGCATGTTCGCTGTGACCAAGCCTATCGAGGGCTCGCCCTTCCCAAAATCCCATCCGTGGTTTGGCGATTCTTTTCTGATCTTCACTCGGACCCAGGAGTTTCTCTCCAAGGTAGAAGCTGCGGCGAACCGTCAAGGGCTGAAGGGTGAGTGTCGCCTAGTGCAGTACTATGATGAAAACAGCTACACCGGAAAAGCAGGTAGATTCCGGAAATCGTCGATTTTTTCTTACCAATCGGAGTATCGCATTGCGTTGGAGACCGGGGCTGAAGGACCATTTCGTTTTGAGATAGGCGACCTTAGTGACACCTCAGATGTTCTTCCGTTAGACTTGGCTGGTCATGTTCTAAAGCTCCGCCCAGAAGATCTTGAAGCAGCAGGCCTGAGCTGGGACTGAACCTTCCGGAAACTATCTTTCTTGGACGCGTAACGCCCTATCCGTCGAAGTGCGCTGGCAGGAGCCGGCAAGACGGGCGCGTGCTCCGGGACGTAGCTACCGAACAGACCGGGCCCGAAGATTGAGCGTACGCGCGAAGAAACCGATGGACGGCCGCACGCGCATCAATCCACCAGCCCGCACCGCACCGCGAACCGCACCAGGTCGGTGACGCTATGCACGTTGAGCTTTTCCATAATCCGGCCGCGATGGGCGTCCACCGTGTAGACGCTCAGGTTCAACACCGTCGCGACCTCCTTGTTCGTCTTGCCCTCCGCGATCATCTGCAGCACCTCGCGCTCGCGGCTGGTCAGCAGATCGATGGGATCGGTCACGTGGCGGCGGTAATCGTTGAGCACCGCGTCGGATACGCCAGGGCTCAGGTAGCCTTCGCCGCGGGAGACGGCGCGCACGGCGGCTAGCAGGTCGCTCGATATGGAGTCTTTCAGCAGGTAACCGCGGGCGCCGGCCCGCAGGATCTCGCGGACGTAGACGGAATCCTTGTGCATGCTCAGCGCCAGCACCCGGCTGCGCGGAGATAGATCGGCGACGCGGCGGGTGGCTTCGATGCCGTTCAACTCCGGCATAGCCACGTCCATCACGATCACGTCGGGCTGCAATTGGCCGGCCAGATCGAGGGCCTCGCGGCCGTTTCCGGCCTCGCCAACGATCTCCATGTCGGGCTGCGCGGCCAGGATCATTTTGAATCCCTGCCGCACCACGGCATGGTCGTCAGCCAACAGGATGCGGATCTTTTCTCTCATGTTCTACGCCGCTGGCCGGCACGCGAACCTCAATTTCGACGCCCTCGTCTGGCTTGGAGCGCACGTTCAGGTCGCCGCCCACGCTACGCGCGCGGGCCCGCATCCCGATCATACCCATGCCGCGCGGTCCTGCGCCAGCGGGCGGTAAGCCGCGCCCATCGTCGCGAATCGTCAGGCGCACCTCGCCGCCCTGCGAATCCAGCACAACGCTCGCATGGCGCGCGCCGGAATGCCGCGCAATATTGGTGAGCGCTTCCTGCGCCACGCGGAACAGGTGCGTTTCGGTTTCGTCGGGCAGGCGGCCGGAAATGCCGGACTGGAATTCGGTGGGGATGCCGGTGCGATGCGTAAAGCCTTCGCAAAGCCAGCGCAGCGCGGCTTCCAGGCCAAAGTCGTCGAGAATTGTCGGACGCAGCAACTGCGACATCTGCCGCACGTTGCCTATGGACTCATCGACCAGCCGCAAGCAATCGTCCAGACGCGCGGGATCCACCACGCCAGCCATCTCCGGCGTGCCGCGGAGCGCCGCCAGATTGGCCTTGACGGCGGTTAGCGACTGTCCGAGTTCGTCGTGCAGCTCATGGGAGAACCGGCGCGCGGTGCTTTCCTGGTCTTCCAACATGTGCCAGGAAACCCGGCTCAATTCGCTCTCCTGCCATTCCATTTCGCGCAGCAGTTGCGCGGTCCAGCGCACGGTCAGCACGGTCGAGAGCAGCGCCAGCGTGAGAAAAGCGGCCAGGAAAGCGGCGGACTGTTTCACCAGACGCTCGGAACGCTGGTCGATTTGTGCCTGCGCCGCGACGGCCCGGCGATAGCTGGCTTCGATGAGCTTGGCCACCACGGAGATGAATGCCTCATGATCGCGGAACAGATCCTGCGATGAAAATGTTTCGGGCTCCGCCACGGTCAGCAATCGGCGCGCCTCGGCGGAGAAGGCGGCGGAAGTTTGGCGGAGCTGATCGTAGAGCCGCCGCTGGGGAGTCCGGGCGCCTTCCGCGGCGATGCGGTTGATGTTGCCGTCCGCCTCGTCCAACTGGGCCAGGATCTTGGCGGCATCGAGCGAATCGGGATCGCGCGCCAGGATGGAGAAGACTTCGCTGAGGCTGGCCTGCTGCCGGTGCACCTCTTCGAGCAGGCGGTTGGTGGACTGCTGCTCCTCAACCAGGCGCGCGGCGTTCTCCTTGATGGTGTGGATATTGCCGATGCCGATGAAGGCGCCGGCCAGCAGCAGGAGGATGACCAGGCTGAATCCGGCGATCAGGACACGCAGCAGGCTGCGGTGGGTGATGCGGCGGGCAGGCGCAGGTGAATGTTCCTTCACGGTCCTCCAAGTCCATGATGGCGCTGCGGAGGGCGCCGCCGATATCCCCTGCCGGGGCTAATCGAGGGCCCTGGCCGGGGCTATGGTCTGGCGATTCCGGCGTATTGTTTCGCGTGCCAGTTAGCCTTTCGAGTCTATCGTACAAAAACGGGCAATGCCCCAAGATGGAATAGACGGGAGAAACAAATCCCTCAAGGAGAATCAAAATGAAGAAAAGCTTACTCGCGATCGTTTTCGCCGCCGCCACCCTGCCGCTGACTTTTGCGCAGACCCCCGCGCCGGCCACCAAGAGCCAGCCGGCGACGGACCAGAAAAGCACGGCCGCGCCGAAGAAGGCCAAGAAGACCCCAAAGCACAGTACCAAGACGAGCAGCACAAGCAAGCCGGCCGCCGGCACCCCCACTCCCGCGCCCCAGAAGTAACTACCCTTCCCAAACGTGGGCAGGCGAGCATACCTGCCCACGCATTTTCCCTACCTGCGTCCCGGCGTCGGGATGAGAGAAAGACTGCGGACGTCCCACACTTGTCTTAATGCTGATGCAGGCCTACGACGTCACTCTGAAGTTATTGTTGCAGAGATCGGCTTCGCTCACTATGCACGAACTGACGGGCACGGCGGTCGTCAAGTGGTTGGATGTGGAACTGCCAAAAGTGCAGAACCGGCGGTTAGACCTTCTCGGCGAAACCGTCGACGGAGGTTTGGTCCACTTGGAACTACAGAGCAGCAACGATCCCTCGATGCCGCTGCGCATGGCGGAGTACTGCTTGGGCGTGTATCGGCTATTCGGGCGATTCCCGCGGCAGGTTGTGCTGTACGTAGGCGAACCAGCACTGGCAATAGGGGGCGAATTGCGCGGCCCCGACTTGCGATTCCAGTACCGGGTGATCGACATTCGCACGCTGGATGGCGACCGCCTGCTGGAAAGCGGGGATGTCGGCGATAATGTGATTGCGATCCCGGGGCGATTGCGGGACCATAAAGAAGCGGTCCACAGGATTGTGGAGCGGATTGCGGGTCTGGCTGCCACGGCGCGGGAGACGGCGCCGGCGCAGTTGTTGATTCTAGCCGGTTTACGGCATTTGTCGGGCACGGTGGAGCAGGAGACGCGGAATATGCCAATCGATGTCGATATTCGGGAACACGAGGTCTTGGGACCCATGTTTCGAGAAGAGCGCCGGGAAGGACGGCAAGAATGGCGTCAAGAAGGCGAATTGACCATTCTTCTCCGGCTAATTGAGAAGCGCTTCGGCGCCCTCCCGGCTTGGGCGGCGGAAAAGCTGGCGTCGCTGCCGGCGCGCGACCTTGAAGATCTAAGCGTGCGCGTACTTGACGCCCCGAGCGTGGAAGAACTGCTTCGCTAGCACGGCGGCAATAGGAAGAATCCGTGCCAATCGATGTCGATATTCGGGGACACGAGGTCTTGGGACCCATGTTTCGAGAAGAGCGCCGTGAAGGACGGCAAGAAGGGCGCCAAGAGGGCGAATTGACCATCCTTCGTCTGCAGATTGAGAAGCGCTTCGGCGCCCTCCCGCCTTGGGCGGCGGAAAAGCTGGCGTCCCTGCCCACATGCGACCTTGAAGAGCTAAGCGTGCGCTTGTTGGACATCGCCACCCTGGAAGAACTGCTGCGGTAGCCCGCGGTCCGCGCGATATACTTGGGTTCTTGGACACCCGCCGGTACTTCCAGGTTTTCGCCGTTCTTTCCGCCGTTTTAGTCCTCGCGCCGCTCCGCACCGGAGATCTCACCGGCTATGACGACGCGCAGTATGCGCACATCGCCAAGGATATCCTGCGCACCGGAGACTGGCTGGTCTTACACAGCAACGGCGAGCCCGCGCTGGAGAATCCGCCGCTGCTCGAATGGATGGAAGCGTCGCTGTTCGCGGCCTTCGGCTTCTCCGATGCCTTGGCCAGGCTGCCCTCGGCCGTATGCGGATTGGGCGTCATCCTGCTGGTCTTCTGGCTGGCGCGAAAGCTAACCGGCGACTCGCAGACCGCCGTGCTCGCCATGTTCGTCATGGCCACCAGCCTCTATTTTCTGAAGTACACCGCGCGCGGCATGACCGATGTGCCGTTCACCTTTTTCGTCCTGTGCGCGGTGTGCGCATGGTCGCGCACCGGGGACGATCCGCGCTGGTACCTGGCCGCGGGCGCCGCGACGGCCCTCGCCCAGTTGACGCGCAGCATGATGGGGCTGGCGCTGCCGGCCGTGTTCGCGATGGATCTGATCGCGAACCGCCGCCGGCCACCATGGCGCTTCGCCATTCCCGCCCTGGCCATGGCTTATTTGCCGCTGGTAGCCTGGTATGCCTACCTGGTTCACCTGTTCGGCGCGTGGTTCGTGGAGGTGCACACCACCTGGCTGCGGAACGAAGTTTACGGAGGGTTGTCACCGGCTTGGCGGCGGTATACCGGAGCCTTCGAGTATGCCTGGATGCTGGCAAAGTCCTACTGGCCGTGGCTGCCGGCGATGCTGGCCGGCCTGACCGTCGCCGTCCGCGGGCGGGACCGCAGATTGTGGCTGCTCGTCCTATGGGCAGCCGTAGTCTTTGCGCTGTGCGCAGCCGCGCGCAGCCGCGTGCTCCGCTACATGCTCCCGGCCTATCCCGCCTTTGCCATACTCGCCGCGATCGGCCTGAAGAAGTTCGTACCTGACCGGTATCTGCGCGCGGGCTTGCGCGTCGCGACGCCCGTGCTGGCGCTGGCCGTAGCGGCCGTGACGGCTTTCCCGCGCACGCACCTCGAGGCCGCCGAGATCCGCCCCATCGCGAAAGCCTCGACGGCCGCGACAGCTCCGGGTGAGCGCATCGGATTTTACGACGCCGGCCAGCCGCGCTTCGACGAAGACAACCAACTGCAGTGGTACGGCGACCGCTTCCTCATCCGGTTATTCAGCCGCGAACAACTGATGGAAGCGCTGCACGGCAGCCGCGCGCGCGTCTTCGTGTTGGATCGGGACGCCTACCGCGCCGATGTGGCCGGCCAGATCGGTCACCAGGTGCTGGCCCAAAGCGGTCATCTGATCTGCATCCGCCTAACGGCCGACCCCAGCTGAACGCGGCCCGTTTAGGCCTTGACCTTCTTCAACGCCGCTTGGATTTTCTTGTTCAGATCCTGGCTCTCCTTGGAGTCGGGCACGGTCTTCAAAGCCTCCTGCGCGCGGCTGCAGAAGACCTTCAACTTATCCGGTTCATCCAGCTTGGTGCGCGAGTACAGTTGGGACGCGTCAAATAGCGCGGCCGCCATGGCCTCGACGAAAGCGGCCCGCGGGACCTTGGCGTCGCCGGTCTTGAGCATATCCTGGGCTTTCGCGGGATCGTCCTTCGCCCCCGCGGCCCGGCACGTGGACAAAAGTACGCCGTGCTCGATGGCCCGTTTCTGCGCCGTGTCGATCTCCCCGTCCGGCGGCCAGGCGCCCCCTGCGACCTTGTTTAGCAGCACCACTTCGGTGGGGCTGCCGGTGGGATACGCAAAAGCCAGCGTGATGTACTCGTCCTTGGTCTCGAATTTCGAAAAATTCTCCGCGAACTGGAGCGCCAGTGTATTGGCCGCTCCCTGGTAAGAACTCACCTGGCGATGAAAATTCGTGGCCTGGGCGCGATTGGCATGCCCACCGGCCTCGTACGATGCGGCCAGGTCCATGTAGCCTTGGGCCATGCCCGAGGTCAGGACCAGTAGCCAGGGCCTGGCGCGCGCGGTGTATTCGTTGTCGCTGGACACGATGTTGCCCAGGTGTTCGACGGTCTTCTGGTAATCGCCCGCCGCGTAGGTTTCCTTGGCGGCTGTCCAGTAGAACGCAGGAGTGCCAGGCTGCGGCGCGCCGCCGCCTGAACAAGACAACAGGACCACATTAGCTGAAACCAAGCCCCACAGGGCCGCGTTTCGCCAAGCCACATCGGTCATGGATGATATGCCTCCGATGAAAGCAATATCACGGCGCAACGCCGATTGCAAGCCGCTCAGAAGGGCCCGCGGCCACGAATAGTGACGAACATTCGCTTGGAGGGCGGGCTTTGGCCCCGCGCTGGGCTCTAGCCCCGCCTGCTGGGTTCTCAACCGTGCGCGGTTGGAGGGCGGGCAATTCTGCCCGCAGCCGGCTTTCAAGCCGGGCTCGGGCCGCCTGGAAAGGCGGCTGCGGCCAAGATTGGCCGCCCTCCAATTTCAATGGCTTACGAACGGCACGCTAACGGCGCACGCGGCGCATCCACCCGCCCAGCGCGAGACCTGCCCGCGAACTGAGTATGGCGACGGCCAAAGCTATGCTCATCCGGACCCAGAACTCGGATGAACTGCTTTCCACCTGCGTAAAAACGTATCGCACCCATTCGTCGTCGAGCGGCACGAAGAACGGAAAATATTGCGTGCCGAAGACCCAGTTGCGCGCGGCCGGCGACTGCAGAAAGTCGGCGAAAGGCCACTGCACCGCCACGAACGTTCCCAGGAAAACCGCCCCGAAAGCGGCGGATTGCCGCCACCAGTTCCACCCCCACGCCCGCAACCGCGGCCGGAGCAGGTCAATTGCCAGAGCCGGCACGACAATCAGCAGCGGAAAAGGCGGAGGAATGAAGGTGGTCACATGATGATAAACAGGCCCCAGCTTCGGCTCGGCGGGAAACAGCGGCAGGATCCATAGGAACAGCAAATTCAGCGTGGTGAAAATGCCGGCGATGGCGGTGCTGGCCCAGCGGAATTCGGAAACCTGCGCCACCGCCACCAGGAACATGGGCGCGAACAGGGACATCAGCAGGTAAAACAACGCGCTGTGCATCGAATCGGTGAACGTGTACTCCTGGAAGATGGCGATAGCCACGCCCAACAGATAGGTGAATGTGTAGACCAGCAGCGCCTCCAACTTGCGCCGCAGGACACCCTCGGCCCGGTGCATTTCGCCCAGGATCAAGACCACCGCGCCAAAGCGTATCGCCATCAGCCCGAAGATCAGCACCACATGCGGCGGGCTGAGGATCTTGACGTCCAGCCCGTAGGCGGCATGCCACCAATTGTCGAAAGGAGCGGAGGTAACCATGGCCACCCCGCCCCAGCAGCAGAGGAAGGCGCCCAGCGGTCCGTGGAAACCCCAGATGCGCACGGTGGCCGCGCGGTCGCCGGGAGCGCGGCTGAAAGTCGTGTGGAAGATCAGCCAGGCCGCCGCGGTTCCGGCCAGGATGCCGCCAAAGTGGATGAATAAGTGGGGCGCCGTCCAGAAGGTGTCGCGGCCGATGCTCTCGTGCCAGGAAATGTCCCAGACACCGCCGAACGAAGCTGAAGTTACCGCCAGCGCGCAAGCCCAGATGTACCAGGGCACGGCGGTGCGCTGGGCCGCGGCCTCCTCCCGCCAGGCGATTGCCGAACTCTGCGCCATGCCCGCAGGATACCGCATTCCCAAACGAGACGTCTTACCGCCCGCGGCTGCCGTCCCCGGGGGCCCGCTCATCGCTAGGCGGCGCTGAGCGCGGCGATATAGACGGTCATATCGTGATTGCCCTCGATCGACCCGGTGTGGGTGGTGAAGGGGATGGCATCGCCGACGTGCTCGTAATCCAGAGTCTGGCCCAGGTTGTTCAGGAAAGTGAGCGGGTTGTGGGGAATAATACCCGCGGAGAGGGCCGGCGTAGCCAGCGGCACGGTGGTCACGATGTCTTCGGTGTTCACGATTCGCCATGCGGCTGGGACGCGACTGTTGAAACCGCCGGCGAATGCCAGATCCCCGACGCGCGGCCCGGCGAAGCTATAAAGCGCCGTTTGGGCGGCCGCTCCGGATATGACGATGGCGGCGGCAGCCAGCACGGCCAAGGCCGCGCCAAGGCTGTGGCCGGTCACGACGACGTGGGGCGCGCCACCGGCCCGCGGAATGGCCGCGGACACCGACCCCGCGGTTTGATCGTAGACATCGGCGAAGCCTCTCTCCACATTGCCCAGCAGATGCGGGACTTGGGGAAAGGTGAAATCGGCGATCCAGTCCTGCGGGGATTCCGTGCCGCGGTAGACCACGAAGACAAGGCCGGAGGTGCGGTTGCGCGCCACGAAGCCGAATGGTTCGGGCGCGGGCTTCCATTCCGGACGGGCGGACAAGTGCCCCAAATCGTCGTAGTCGCCCTGCAGGCCCCATGTGGTGCCTTGTGCGTACTGGGCATAGGCCTGCATGACTAGCGCGGCGGCTTCCAGTGCGATCGATTTGTCGAATGCGGCTGGCAGGTACATGATGTGCGGTTCCTCGGGACAATTATACAGGGCCGGCCGGGGGCCGGCCGCAGGCCGAGCATAGGCGTTAAAATAGCGGCCGCGCGATTGGCTGCGCCCCCACGTAGTGTAGGCGGCGCAGATTGCGTTTCCAACAGCTTGTGGTCGGCTGCCCATACTTTAACGCCTATG
>Ga0181525_10003481_pt1 | contig 12431 bp, 14 predicted proteins | sample PEATcosm2014_Bin_48_FD_121100 | JGI IMG/M metagenome (GOLD analysis project Ga0181525, IMG submission 121100) | Peatland microbial communities from MTU Mesocosm Facility, Houghton, MI, USA - PEATcosm2014_Bin06_10_metaG | ecosystem: Environmental > Terrestrial > Soil > Wetlands > Peat | place... | reverse complement strand
GCCCAGGCCCTGCCATGCGTCAGCCACCACCACGCCGACGTCGGCCGTCCTGGCGCCGTGCGGGCCGGCCTGGTCCACGGCCATACCGTGGCCGATGACCACGCCGTCCCGGACCGCGACCACGGCGTTGACGCAGCGGTCGCCGCCGGACATCCGGCTGAGTAGTTTCGGCCCCGGCATGACCGGGGCGAAGAACCTCAGGTACCGGGATTGCATGGACAGCCCGGCGAAGAAGTCGGTGAGCGCGCCCGGGTCCGCCGCGGACGCCGGCCGGATCGTAGTGGCGGAGACGCCGGCCACTATCTGAGTTCCGATCATGAACTCAGCATCGCTCCAGATTGCTGAGTCTGTCAAGTGGACCTAGCATGCGTTCATGGAGTATTCATGGATGCGGGACTACGACCCGTCCAACTGCGCGATCGGCGCGGCCGTGGAAATCCTCGGAGAGCGGGCGACCTTCCTGGTCCTGCGCGAGGCGTTCAACGGCGTGCGCCGCTTCGATGACATGCAGCGCCGGACCGGGATGCCCCGGCAGGTGCTCAGCAGCCGCCTGGCCCGCCTGGTCGGCGAGGGCATGCTCCGCAAGGTCCCCTACCAGGAAGCCGGCCAGCGCAGCCGGACCGAGTACCGGCTCACGAGCAAGGGCTTCGACTTTTACCCGGTGCTGGTGGCACTGATGCAGTGGGGCGACCGGTACGAGGCCAGCCCGGACGGCCCGCCGGTCCTGCTCCGGCACCGCGACTGCGGGGAACCGGTGCAGCTCCAGCTGTCCTGCCGCGCCGGGCACGTCCTGGAATCGGCCAGGGACGTCACCCCGGTCCCAGGCCCCGGCGCCCGCAAGATCGCCTGACGCTTCGTCGGCACGCTTGTCGCCGGCTGGGACGGATAGGGTAACGAGCTGGGGCAGGCCTTGTGGCAGGCGGCCGGCTACTCACCCCAGGCACAGTGGCGCCGGTGGATCAAGCCAGTCGGCGGCCCGCCCAGCCCGTGAGCCTGAACCGCGTACCAGACCGCGAGTGCGAAGCCAAACTATCCGGCAGGGCCAAAGAGCAACGCGAGCGAACCGCTCGTGAAATGGCTCCGTGGCGAAAGTCGCGACCGCTATACGGCGAGCCTCGGGTCGGGAAACGGCCTTCCCAGGCCCGGGTGAGCTGACGCGGGCAGCGGCGCGCAGGGGTGGCTCCAGTTTTGCGTCGTGGATTTCGGCGGCTGGCGTCAGATTCGACGATGACTGTCAGACCAAGACTCAGGCACACGAGAAGGGCGCTGCTGACGCTCGCGGCCGCGGCGACGCTGGCCCTTGGCGGCCTGCTCGCGGGCGGCACGGGGACGACGGCGCGGGCGGCGACGCAGGAGCCGTGCGACATCTACGCCGCGGGCGGCACCCCGTGCGTGGCCGCGCACAGCACCACCCGGGCGCTCTACGCCGCCTACAGCGGGCCGCTGTACCAGGTCAGGCGCGCCTCGGACAACGCGACGACCAACATCTCACCGCTCAGCGCGGGCGGGGTGGCCAACGCCGCGACGCAGGACTCCTTCTGCTCCGGCACCACCTGCGTCATCACGGAGATCTACGACCAGTCGGGCAACGGCAACAACCTGACCGACGCGCCCGGCGGTGGCGCCGCGGGCGGCCCAGACGGCCTCGCGAACGCCACCGCGGCGCCGGTCACGGTCGGCGGCCATGAGGCTTACGGTGTCTACATCGCCGCGGGCGACGGTTACCGTGACGACAGCACCAGGAACATCGCCACCGGCAACAACCCGGAGAGCGAGTACGCCATCTTCGACGGCACGCACTTCAACGGCGGCTGCTGCTTCGACTACGGCAACGCCGAGACGAATAACGACGACGACGGCGCCGGGACCATGGAGGCCATCTACTTCGGCAACATCAAGGTCTGGGGCTTCGGCTCGGGCAACGGCCCGTGGATCATGGCCGACATGGAGAACGGCCTGTATTCCGGCTCCAACGCCGGCCTCAACTCCGGCGACCCCACCACCAACTTCCGGTTCACCACCGCGATGATCGAGGGCGGCGTCAACCAGTGGGCCATCCTCGGCGGCAACGCCCAGTCCGGCGGCCTCGCCACCGACTTCAGCGGCGTTCGGCCCTCGGGCTACAACCCGATGAAGAAGCAAGGCGCGATCATCCTCGGCATCGGCGGCGACAACAGCAAGGGCGCGGCGGGCACCTTCTACGAAGGCGTCATGACCACCGGCTATGCCTCGGCCTCCACCGAGGCCTCGGTCCAGGCCAACATCGTCGCGGCCGGCTACAACACCGGCGGCGGTGGCGGCGGCGGTGCTACCGGCACGATCGTGTCCGGGGTCAGCAGCTCCGCCTGCATGGACAACAACAACGGCAGCGGCGCCAACGGCACCCAGCTGCAGATATGGTCCTGCAGCGGCGCCTCCAACCAAAAATGGACAGTCCCGTAGCCTGTCCTGACTCCGCACCTGGAAACGGCCCGGCCGTCACCTTGACCAGTGGCGGCGGGGCGCCCGCTCGGCCCCCAGCGGCGGCAGCTGCCTCATGCCCGGGTCAGGACCAGCCTCTCCGGTAGCGGCAGCCGCGAGCCTAGCCAGGTAATGGACCCAGCCGACGCCGTGTCCTGATTTCTCCTCTGCTGGCAGCTGACGGTGCTCAAGGTCGACGCGGGTGCCCGTGCCGTCGGGGGTGAGGCGGATCTCCACCGTGCTCGCGCCGGGCGGCAGCCGGTCCGAGCCGGCGTAGCCCCAGCTGATGAGGAGCAGGCGCGGCGGGTCGAGGCGCAGGAACCGGCCGCGTACTGGCGCACCCTGGACGTTGACGGTGAACTGGCCGCCCGGCTCGGGTTCGAGCACCGCGTACTCGCCCATCCACCGGACAAGCATGCCGGGCTTGGTGAAGTAATCCCATACCCGTTCTGGCGGCGCATCGATGTGCACGGTAGCGGTGACGGGGTCAGCGTCCATCATCAGCCTCCACGACGCGCTTGAGTCGCTGCAGGCTGTCGGGCCAGAACTCGGCGAGGAAGTCGCGCAGCCCGGCTAGTCCTTCCTGGCGCACGGCATACACCCGGTGCCTGCCCTGCGGGCGGACGGCGACAAGCCCGGCATCCCTGAGCACCTTCAGGTGCAGGGAGACTGCCTGCTGGGTGATGTCGAACTGCCCGGCGATCTCGCTGACTGACTGCGGCCGATCCCGCAGCAGCCGCAGAATGTCTCGCCGGTGCGGTTCGGCGAGCGCATGGAACGCGGCTTCGGTCACGGTGTCCATCGTACTCATGTACAAGCCTTGACTTGTGTAACCTGGCGACGGTAACTTATACAAGTCTTCACTTGTGCGATGCTGCTGCGAGGGAATGCTGTTGTACGACATGGACGTGCCTGGCCTTGGGACACTTCGGGTGGCCGAGCATTTCACCGTCGAGAACGGCAAGATCACCCGCATCCGGCAGGTGCACGACACCGCCGCCCTCCGCGCCGCCGGCTTCGTCAGCTAACGTCCGCGCCGTTACGCCACCCAGAGGAACAGGCAGATGAATCTAGGTCTCGGACCGGATGACGGTGCCGGCCAACCAGTTGAATACACCCGGCGCCTGGTCATCGGCGCGCCACGGGAGCACGTGTTTGATGCCATTGCGACCCTCGACGGCCCGCGTCACTGGTGGACCACGAAAGTGACCGGATCGGCCGCCGCCGGCGGCCAGCTGCGCTTCGGGTTCGACGGGCTCGACGAGGTAATGGTCATGCACGTCACCGCGAGTCGGCGGCCATCCGCGGTCGAGTGGTCCTGCGTGGAACACACGAGGAACAACGAGTGGGCGGGCACACGGCTTGAGTTCAGGCTCGCCCACCGCGGCCCGGCCGAATCCGAGCTGGAGTTCCGGCACAGCGGACTGCCGGCCGAACTCGTTGCCCGGGGATGGGAGCATTTCCTTGCCAGCCTGGCCGCCTACGCCGAGACCGGCACCGGAACCCCGTTCGGGTAAGTCAGCCGAGCCAGTGGCAAAGCTTCCCGCGTCGTCGAAGGGGCTGGCGTAGGACGGCCGCCGGGCGCGCATCGTCAGCCTCAGGGTCAGCCGCACGCGCGTGGATGCGGGCGGCGAGATACGGGGCGCCCACATCCGTGTGGCGCTCGCTAACGACCGGGTCGCCGTGCCCGTAGTCGTAGAGGTCGCCGAGCCAGGAACCGTCCTCGCACGCCGTGTAGCGGACGTCCTCGATGACGTGCTCGGCGAACGCCCCGCCCTGGACGATCACCCCGCGTTCGCCTCCCGCGTCGAGATTGACCAGTTCCACCACGCCCCGCCTCCTCCTTGCTCCGGAAGGAGCGAACCGTCCGCCAGTCGTATGCTGACCGTTCGCGCAGGTCCGCCAGGCGCCGCCGGTCGGCTGGCTCGCTTGCGTGGTGCCGAGCGCGCGGCCGAAGCGGTCGGGGAGCACGCCGCGATCTACCAGGCCATCCGCGACGGCGATGATGTAGGCGAAGCCGCCGATCGCGCCACGTCGTTTGCGCTGGAACAGCGGGATAGCGAACCGGCATGCTTAGGTGCCATGAGCGACAGTGCGTCTATTCCCATGCCCGGCCCGGAGTCGCCGCCGCGGGGCGTCGTCGTGGTCGCCCACGGCGGCGAAGAGGTGAGCACCGAGCCGGTCACGGCCACCCAGCTCGCCGTGCTGCGCATGATCCCGATCGCGCGGGCGATCAGGCACGCACTCGCCGACGGCAAGTTCCTGGTGCTGCAGCCGCGGTTCACCGTGCGGGGCTGGAACGGTGCCGCCGCATCGCCGGTGGGCGATCTCCTCACGCTCCTCGACGGCATCAGGGCCAGGCACGGCGCCGTCCCGGTAACGCTGGTCGGGCACTCGATGGGCGGGCGCGCCGCGCTGCGGGCGGCCGGGCATCCCCTGGTGCACGCGGTGGCGGCCCTGGCGCCGTGGGTTCCGCCGGGGGAGCCCGTGGCTCAGCTCGCCGGCCGCCGGGTGCTGCTCGCGCACGGCGACCGCGACAGGATCACCAGCCCGCGGAACACCTGGGCCTTCGCCGAGTTGGCCCGCGAAGTCACCCCGGTGACCGCGGTGGAGGTGCGGGCCGGGGAGCACACGATGCTGCGCCGCGGGCGCCTGTGGCACGCCCTGGCCGCGGAGTTCGCCCGCGCGTCGTTCGGCCTCGGCGAAGACGACCCGCTCGCGGCGGCCGCCCTGCGGGACACCGGCGCGGGCCGGGTGACCGTGTGACCTACCCGCTCCCTGAACGCCGCCCGGCCGCTAGCGGTTAACGCCGGTCGCGCGGATGACTGCGGCCGCGTGGTCGCGGGCGGGTGAGCCGAGGGCGGCGTCGAGCGCGCCGAACAGCTCGCCCGCGTCCACGCCGTTCCAGCCCGGCGGTAGCAGCGACAGCGGGATCCCCGGGTCGCGGTACGGCAGCCGCCGCCATTCCGTGAGCATCGGCAGGTAGAGGCTGAAGGCCTCGGCCGGCGTGAGCGCGCCCGCCGCCACGCGGTCGTGGACGGGGCGGTAGCGGCCGAGAAAGTGCGCGTAAAGCGCGGTGAGCTCGCTCAGGTCCCACCATTCGCGCACCTTCGACCGCATGTCGCCGAACCCGAGATGCTCCCCGGCGAACAGGTCCACGTATTCACCGAGGCCGCGGCGCTCCAGGGTGTGCCTGGTCTCCGCGGCGATGCCGCCCGGCGCCACCCACACGCCAGGCGCCGCCGTGCCGAAGCCGAGGCGGGTCAGGCTGGCGCGCAGCGCGTGCCGCTTGTCGCGCTCGGACTCCGGGACCGAGAACACCACCACCAGCCAGCCGTCCGCCTCGGTCGCCCGGGGGCGGCCGAAGATCCGCACGTCGCCCTCGGCGAGAACCTCCAGGGTGGGCGCGGTGAGGCAGTAGCCGGCCACGGCGCCGCGCCGCTCACCGTCGAGCACGCCGCGGCGCTTCAGCCTGGACACCGAGGACCGCACGGCCTGCCCGTCCGCGCTGAGTTCGGCCATCAGCGCCACGATCGACGCCACCGACAGCCAGTTGCCCTCGGTCCGCCCGTAGAGGGCGAAGATCGTCAGGATGAGCTGCCCGAGCCGGGTGGTGGTGTTATCGGTGGTTGCCACCTTACGAGGGTGCCGCACTCAGGGCGGCCGCCGTGGGCGAAGGCGTCCACCTGACGTGCACCGGTTCGCCGGCCTCCGCGCGCAGCAGCGACAGCCTGGGCCGCACCGCGTCGGTGCGGGCGGACGGCGGCTTGCGGCTGCCCGCCGCGAACTGGTCGGGCCAGGCGGCCGCGGGCCCGCGGTAGCCCTGCTCAACGGCGGCGTGCAGGGTCCACTGCGGGTCGTACAGGTGCGTGCGGCCGACGGCGCACAGGTCGGCCCGGCCGGCCAGCAGGATTGAGTTGACGTCGTCGTAGGAGGCGATCGCGCCGACGGCGATCACGGCCACGCCGGCCTCGGCGGCCACCTCGCAGCGGATCCGGTCCGCGAACGGTGTCTGGTACGACCGGCCGAACGCGGGCCGCTCCTCCTTGGTGACCTGTCCGGACGACACGTCGATGCCGTCCGCGCCGTGGGCGATGAACGCGCGGGCGATCTCCACCGCGTCGTGCTCGTCGTTGCCGTCGGGTACCCAGTCGGTCGCGGAGATCCTGACGGTCACCGGCTTGCCCGCGGGCCAGGCGGCCCGCACCGCGTCGAACACCTCGAGCGGGAACCGCAGCCGGTTCTCGAGGCAGCCGCCGTAGGAGTCGGCGCGCTTGTTGGCGACCGGGGAGAGGAACGACGACAGCAGGTACCCGTGCGCGCAGTGCAGCTCGAGCAGGTCGAAGCCGGCGTCCGCGCCGCGCCGCGCCGCCGCGGTGAACTCGGCGACGCGTCGGTCCATGTCGGCCCGGGTGAGCTCCCGCGGCACCGGCGAGCCGGGGCCGTAAGGGACCGGCGACGGGCCGCAGACCTCCCAGCCGCCTTCCGGCAGCGGCTCGTCCATGCCTTCCCACATGAGGCGAGTGGAGCCCTTGCGGCCGGAGTGGCCGAGCTGGAGGCCGATCTTGGCGGTGGACCGCTCGTGGACGAACGACGTGATCCGCGCCCAGGAGTCGCGCTGCTCGTCATTCCACAGGCCGGTGCAGCCCGGGGTGATGCGGCCCTCGGGTGACACGCACACCATCTCGGTCATCACCAGGCCGGCGCCGCCCATGGCCTTCGAGCCAAGGTGGACCAGATGGAACTCGCCAGCCACCCCGTCGACGGCGGAGTACATGTCCATGGGCGAGACGATGACCCGGTTCTTCAGCTCGAGGCCGCCGAGCCGGAACGGCTGGAACATCGCGGGGGCCGCGGGGTCTCCCCCGGCGCCGGCGGCCGCGCTGAACGCGGCGTTGACGTGCGCGGCGAAGTCGGCATCCCGTTCGCGGAGATTGTCATAGGTGATCCGCCGGGATCGGGTCAGCAGGTTGAAGCAGAACTGCTCCGGCTCGTTGCGCGTGTACATGCCGATGTTCTCGAACCACTCGAGTGACGCCTGAGCCGCGCGCTGCGTCGACTCGACCACCGGGCGCCGCTCGGCCTCGTAGGCGGCGAGCGCCGTCTCGACGTCCGGGTGCTCGTGCAAGCAGGCCGCGAGCGCGAGGGAGTCTTCCATCGCCAGCTTGGTGCCTGACCCGATCGAGAAGTGCGCGGTGTGCGCGGCGTCCCCGACGAGCACCAGGTTGCCGTGATGCCAGCGCTCGTTGCGGACGGTGGTGAAGTTCAGCCACTTCGAGTTGTTGGCGAACAGCTGGTGCCCGGCGAGCTCGCCGGCGAACAGCTCGCGCAGCCGGCGAAGAGCGTACTCGTCGCTGGTACCGGGCGGGAACTCGGTGCCCTCGGTCGCGTCGAAGCCGGCCCGGCGCCACACGTCCTCGTGCATCTCCACGATGAACGTGGAGCCGGCGTCGGAGTAGGGGTAGCCGTGCACCTGCATGGTGCCCCACTCGGTCTGCTTGACGAAGAACTGGAACGCCTCGAACACGCGGTCCGTGCCCAGCCACATGTACTTGCTGTGCCGCTGGTCAAGATCCGGATGAAAAACGGAGGCGTACTGCGCCCGGACCCTGGAGTTGAGGCCGTCGGCGGCGACCACCAGGTCGTGGGTGGCGCGGAGTTCGTCGGCGTCCGGCGCCTGGGTGGTGTAGCGGACGGTGATGCCGAGGGAGCGCACCCGGGCCTGCAGCAGGGCGAGCAGCTCCTTGCGGCTCATCGCCGCGAAGCCCTGGCCGCCGACGGTGAAAGTCTTGCCCCGGTAGTGGATGTCGATGTCGGTCCACCGGGCGAACCGCTGCGCCATGGCCGCGGCGAACTCGGTGTCGGCGTTGTCGATGCCGCCGAGGGTCTCATCGGAGAACACGACGCCGAAGCCGAAGGTGTCGTCGGGGGCGTTGCGCTCCCACACGGTGATGTCGTGGGCCGGGTTGAGCTGCTTGGCCAGGGCGGCGAAGTAGAGCCCGCCCGGGCCGCCGCCGACTACGGCGATCTTCATGGACGAGTCTCCTTTCGGCCGGCGCCCTCCCGCTCGGCGCCGTCGCGCTCGAGGATTGCCCGCAGGGCGAAGTGCTGCAGCTTGCCGCTCGCGTTGCGCGGCAGCGCGGTGGTGAACCGGACGTCGCGCGGGTACTTGTACGGGGCCAGCACGTTCTTGACGTAGTCCTGGATCTCCTTCGCCTTGACGGCGGCGGCCGTCGCGTCGGACGGCAGGCCGTCCCGCAGCACGACGAAGGCGCAGACGACCGAGCCCCGCGTCGAGTCCGGGCGGGCCACCACCGCGGACTCAAGGACGTCAGGGTGCGTGTCGATGGCGGCCTCCACCTCGGGGCCGCCGATGTTGTAGCCCGAGGACACGATCATGTTGTCGCTGCGGGCCTGGTAGTAGAAGTAGCCGTCCGCGTCCCTGTAGAACACGTCGCCGGTGGTGTTCCAGCCGCATCTCACGTAGTTCCGCTGCCGGTCGTCGTCCAGGTAGCGGCAGCCGACCGGCCCGATCACGCCGAGCCGCCCCGGCTGGAGCGGGCCGAGCTCGGCGCCGTCCGGGCCGAGGATGGCGGCGCGGAAGCCGGGCAGCGGCTTACCGGTCGCACCGGGCCGGATGTCGTCGCCGGCCGCGGTGATGAAGATGTGCAGCAGCTCGGTCGCGCCGATGCCGTCGATGACCTTCAGGCCGATGCTGTCGCGCAGCCGTTCCCAGGTGCCCTGCGGGATGTGCTCACCCGCCGACACCGCCTTGCGCAGCCCGGCGAGCTTGTACTCAAGGCCCTCCCGCAGGATCGCCTTGTACGCGGTCGGCGCGGTGGCGAGCACGGTGACGTGCTCGGCGGCCACGATGTCGGCGAGCTGCGCTGGAGTGGCCTGCTCGATCAGCAGCGCGCACGCGCCGGCCCGCAGCGGGAAGATGAGCAGCATCCCGAGGCCGAAGGTGAAGGCGAGCGGCGCGCTGCAGGCCACCACGTCGTCCGGCGCCAGCTGGAGGGCGTGCCGGTCGAACGTGTCGCAGATCGCCAGGATGTCCCGGTGGAAGTGCATGGTGATCTTCGGGACCCCGGTGCTGCCTGACGTCGGGGCGAGCAGGGCCACGTCGTCCGCCGCGGTGTCCACGTCGGTGAACTCACCCGACTTGGCGGCCGCCCGGGCGGTCAGGTCGTCCGGGGTGTCGCCGCCGTAGGCGACCACCGTCATGGACGGCAGCACCGAGTCCCTGACGGCATGCACGTCCGCGGTGAACCGGTGGTCGACGAGGGCAACGCTCGGCTGGGTGCGCTCGGCGATCGGGCCGAGCTCACGGGCGCGCAGCGCGGCCATGGTAGTCACCACGACGCCGCCGGCCTTGAGCACGCCGAGCCAGGCGGCGACCGTCCACGGGTTGTTCGGCGAGCGGAGCAGCACCCGCTGCCCGGGGACCAGGCCGAGGTCCTCCGTGAGCACCTGCGCCACCTGGTTGGCCCTGGTCCGCAGCTCGCCGTAGGTCCAGGTCTCGCCGTGGGGGTTTCGCAGGGCGGGACGGCCCGCGCCGAGCTTCTCGGCGGGCACGTCGACGAGCTCGGCGGCGGCGTTGAGCCGGGCCGGGTAGTCGAGCTCGGGGGTGGTGAACTCGATCACCGGCCACAGCTCCGCTGGGGGCAGGTGGTCGCGGGTGAAGGTGTCGACGTGCGCCGACGGTGACAGGGGGGCGGCGGCAGGCGGCATCGGCGGAATCCTTACAGCTCAGGCAGAACGGAAGATCCCTTCCTGGACCACGGTGGCCAGGTGAGGGTGATCGCGGGTGAAGAACTTGCCTGCGCCCACGCCGCGGCCCGCATCGGCCGCGACCGCTTCCTGGGCGTAGAGCAGCCAGCCGTCGTCCATGGCAGTGCCGGTAGCCCCGCGACCGCTGCGTCATCGATGATGACGCCGCCAGCGGGGAGCCTGCGCGGGCACCGAGGTAGGCCGCCGAGGTGGGCAGGTCCTCCGGGTCGGGGACGATCCCGGCCCGGCCAAGCGGCGTCTCCGCCAGGCTCGCCTCGAAGGTGCCCCCGGCCTCCCCCGCGGCGAAGCTGGCCAGGCACACGTAGACCGGCTTGCCGCGGGAGTAGCCGCGGACCTGGCGGGTGCTGTAGCCGCGCCCGTCGCGCAGCAGCTCCACCTCGTAGCGGACCGCGGCGCCGATGTCGGCGGGGCGCAGGAAGTAACTGTGCATGGAGTGCAGCGTCTTGCCGTCGGTCACCGAGCGCATGGCGGCGGCCGCGGCGGCCGCCACCAGGTCGCCGCCGTATGCCTTGGGCCACGGGCAGGGCTGGGTGTCCGCGGTGAAGGCCAGGTCGAAGTGCTCGGGCCCGGCTTGCTCCAGGGTGACGGCCGCGGTGAAGATCGCCGACGTCTCCGTGACGTTAACCGGCATGTTCAGCGGTCCAGCCAGTCCCGCAGGTCGCCGTCGGCGACGTCGGGCAGGTTGACGACGATGTTCTCCGGGGTGCGGGTGGTCATCCAGACGAGCGGCCTGGTGCGGGACAGGTTGCACTCGACGTGCGGCATGAACGGCGGCACGAACACCCAGTCGCCCTCCTCCATGTCCACGTAGTCGGCGAACTTGTCGCCGAAGTAGATGCGGGCGCGTCCGGACAGCACGTAGCCGCCGGTCTCCGCCTCGCCATGGTGATGGGTGACCGAACGGAAGCCGGGCTCGTTGCTCACCTTGCCGAACCACAACTTGGTGGCCGGCGTGTGCTGGATGCTCACGCCAGAGACGCGGACCGCGCCGCCGGGGTCGGCGGTACCACCGTCCTCTAGGCCGCCTTTGGTAACAACTGGGGCGACGAGGCCGTTGGGCAGCCGGTACGCCGAGTTGTCCCCGTCGAGGCGGTACTTGCTGAAGTCGGGCGTCACGGCTCCGGCTCCTCCCGGTTCGTCCATGTATGTAGGCATATGTGAGATGCTCGTCATGGAAGCGCTATATCGAATTTTGCACGACCGTCATGTATTGTCAATATCGGACCTGGGTCGCCTACCCGGCCGACCCGCACGGCATGCCCGGCTCGCCCGACCCGCCCGACCCGCCCCGCATAGAGGAGGCCCTCGATGGCGCCCGTCCCCGTCAACCCCGCCGCCCTGCCCGCGCCGAGCGGCTACTCGCACGGCACCCTCGCCGGGAACACGCTGTACCTGGGCGGGCAGACCGCGCTCGACGCGGACATGAAGATCGTTCCCGGTGGCATCGTCGAGCAGTTCCGGCAGGCGTTCGGCAACGTGCTGACCACGCTGCGGGAAGCGGGCGGCGTGCCGGAGGACCTGGTGAGCATCACGATCTACCTCACCGACATCCCGGACTACCAGGCGCACGGCAAGGAGATCGGCCGGGTCTGGCGGGAGCTGGCCGGCCCGGTGTACCCGGCGATGGCCGGGATCGGCTGCACCGCGCTCTGGCAGCCGAAGGCGATGATCGAGATCCTCGGCGTGGCCGTCATCCCCGACGGCCGGCTCCGCCCGCCGCGTTAGAGGTACTGGCAGGACGGGTACCAGCAGGACCTCCCGCCGGCCGGCTCCGCCGCATAGCGTCGGACGGGTAAAGCCAGTGACGACGAGGGGACACCTCCATGGAAAAGCGCATCCTGGGCTCCGGCGGGCTTGAGGTTTCCGCCCTCGGGTTCGGCTGCATGGGCATGAGCCAGAGCTTCGGCCCGAACCCGGGCGACCGCGGCCAGATGATCGGCCTGCTGCGGACCGCGGTCGACCTGGGGGTCACGTTCTTCGACACCGCCGAGGTCTACGGGCCCTACGTCAACGAGGAACTGGTCGGCGAGGCGCTCGCGCCGGTGCGCGACCAGGTGGTCATCGCCACCAAGTTCGGCTTCGCGTTTGACGCCGACGGCCGCCAGGCCGGGCTGAACAGCCGCCCGGATCACATCCGGCAGGTGGTGGAGGAGTCGCTGCGGCGGCTGCGCACCGACCGG
>Ga0181525_10003480_pt1 | contig 12431 bp, 10 predicted proteins | sample PEATcosm2014_Bin_48_FD_121100 | JGI IMG/M metagenome (GOLD analysis project Ga0181525, IMG submission 121100) | Peatland microbial communities from MTU Mesocosm Facility, Houghton, MI, USA - PEATcosm2014_Bin06_10_metaG | ecosystem: Environmental > Terrestrial > Soil > Wetlands > Peat | place... | reverse complement strand
GGATTCGGCCTTGGAAAGCTCGACGCCAGGAGCGCTGAACTGGAGCAACTGCGCGCAGGGCCGTTTGAAGGAAACGGTCTGGGCCCGGCAAAGCACCGTGAAGGCGAGCAGGATGACCGCTACCAGCTCAGTACGCGATTTGGAATTCATCGCCGTTCAGTATACTAGTTGAGCCGTGACCTGATCTGATCGGCTTGCTGAAAAACGTTTATTTCTGAATTGATGATTTGAGGCCTAGACGCCATGATTAACACCAAACGTACCTTGACAGTACTTACCGGCCTGACCTTGTGGTCGATTGCGCTTCCGGCGCAAGACCTTGCGATCACCAATGTCCGCATCATTACGGGTAACGGTTCCGTAGTTCCTTCCGGCGCCATTATCATCCGGGCGGGCAAGATTGTCTCCGCCGGCGCAGGCGCCGCCAGCACCAAGGGATTGAAAGTCATCGACGCCAAAGGCATGAGCGCCCTGCCGGGCTACATCGATGCGCACAAACACATCAATACCGGTCCCGACGAGAAAGGGCAAATGCAGTCCCTGCTGGAGGCTGGCTATACAACGGTTCTCTCCGGAGGCGGACCGGGCGATGGGAGCTTGGCGTTACGGGATCACATCGAGTCTGGAATGATCAACGGTCCGCGCGTTATTCCGTCCGAGCGCATCAATCTCAAAGGCACTCCGGAGGAGGCCCGGGAAGCCATCCGCGCCATGGCCGCCAAGGGCATCCATCACACCGGCGAAATCGCGCTTACGCCCGAACCGGGACCCACCGAGCATGAGATCGAGGTCCTGAAGGCGGTAGTGGATGAAGGAGCCAAGGCCGGGGTGCAGGTGAACGTCCATGCCGTGAGTACTCCGGCGATGGTGGCTGGGATCGACGCAGGAGTGCGGCGGTTCGTCCACCTTCCGAACAAGGATTGGACCAGCCGCGAGGCTGCCGCGAAAGTGGCCGAGACCCATTCCATCGTTCTGGGCCTGCTAGCTTTCGGCGCGCCGATCATCGACCGCGAATCGCCACCGCCCGTACCGGTTGTGTTTCCAAGGGACAACTCGCCGCGCTTCCGCGACGGCAAGCCGTGGCCGGAGGCCATCGCCGGCGCCAACCGCGACGCGAACGGCAAGGCAATGGGCAACGAGGCGGGTTATACCATCGTAAACGCCCGCACCATCTGGGATGGGAGCGGCGGGATGGCCCTCGGCTATTGCACGGATCAAAATTACGCGGATGTTGTCGTTCTGGAACATGAGCTGAAGTCCTACAGCGTAATGTTCTCGATGCAGGATATCTTTCGGATCATGGGACCCAACACGGCGGAATACCTTCACATGTCCGATCAGATCGGGACTATCGAGCCGGGCAAACTGGCGGACATCATACTACTCGACGGCAATCCGCTTGAGAACATTTACCCCATGCTGAAGACCAAGGTGGTGGTGAAGGGCGGCAAGGTTGTGGTGGACAAGCGCTAATCCCGCGCCGACAAGACTCCGCGTGGGTTCATTTCGACCGGCGACTCTTGGCCCGGCCCCACGCTTCCAAGCGGTTTTGCCAGATCCTCGCCCGCGCGATTCTTCCCTGCGTTCGGATCTGCCAATGATTCGCCCTTCATTCATGATCCTTGCTTGAGCGACGGCGCGATATGATCATCACATGGGAGCGAGCAGCGCGGAATATCGATCGCCGGCCTTGTGTCGGCACTGGTCAAACTGGTCCAGGAGTCCGCTACATTCTATCCGCAGCTACTTTGTACGGTGCAAGGGTTGAGGGTCTTTTTTATGCTCAGTGGTCTTTCATTGCTCTCTGTCTGCTTCAAGAGCGTGACCTCATGAAACCTATGCATCGCCTACTGATGTATGCTATTCGCTAAAGGCCAATGACCAAATTATTCTTCGCGGTTTCACTCCTGGCGGCAGGCAACCTGTTGGCCCAGGATCTCGATTCCGGACGCCGCCAGTTCGAAAATCGCTGCGCCGGATGCCACGGCGGCGATGCTAACGGCGGGGAGTTGGGGCCGCCCATCGTCGAGCGGATTCCTTCGCACGACGATAAGGAACTGGCCGGCATTATCCGGCAGGGTTTTCCCACGCGAGGCATGCCCGCCTTCAGCCTCACCGATCAAGAAATGGCCCAGTTAATCGCGTTTGCACGCACGCTGAATCAGCCGCCTAAAGGCGAGACTATTCGCGGCAAAGTGGAAACCACAGAGGGCATGACGCTGGAAGGCGTGATCCTCAATCAGAACTCCGACGACATGCAGTTGGAGACAGCCGACCACCGCATCCACCTGCTGCGCAAAGTGGGCGACCGTTACCGTCCCGTGACCTCGCAGACCGATTGGACCAGTTACAACGGAGATCTGAGCGGGAACCGCTACAGCAAGCTGGATCAGATCAATAAAACCAATGTGTCGAAGCTGGCGCCCCAGTGGATATTTTCTCTCCCCAACACGTCGCCTTTAGAGGGAACTCCCACAGTAATGGACGGCATCATGTACGTCACCAGCGCCAACGAGAGCTACGCCTTGGACGCCGGATCGGGCCGGCAGATCTGGCATTATCATCGCGTACGCACGCGCGGGCTGATCGGGAATGCAGCAGGCGGAATCAATCGTGGCGTCGCGCTGGCGGGCGACCGGCTTTTCATGGTCACCGATAACGCCCACATCATTGCGCTCAACCGCTTCAATGGCGAACTGCTTTGGGAAACCGAAATGGCCGACTGGCATCAGAACTACAACGCGACTTCAGCGCCCCTGGCGGTGGCAAATCTGGTGATTTCAGGATCCGCAGGCGGCGATGAGGGCGCGCGTGGTTTCGTGGCCGCATTCGATCAGGAGACCGGAAAAGAAGTATGGCGTTTCTGGAATGCGCCCAAACCGGGTGAGCCGGACGCGGAAACCTGGAAGGGCAGCGATCTGAATCACCCCGGATCGGTGTCCTGGTTCACGGGCTCCTACGATCCGGAGCTGGATACGGTCTACTGGCAGACCGGCAACCCCGGCAACGATCTTAACGGCGATAATCGCGGCGGCGACGATCTGCATTCCTGCTCCATCCTGGCGCTGGATCGCAAAACCGGCCGGCTCAAATGGTATTACCAGTTCACGCCTCACGATGTTTGGGATTGGGACGCCACTGAGCCCGCCGTGCTGGTCGATACGAACTGGCAGGGCCAGCCGCGCAAGCTGCTGCTGCAGGCCAATCGCAATGGATTTTTCTATGTTTTGGACCGCACCGATGGCAAGTTGCTGCTGGCGAAACCGTTCGTGAAAATGCTGACCTGGGCCAAGGAGATCGGTCCGGATGGCCGCCCGGTGCTGAACGGCGATTTGGCGCCCAGCGTGGCGGGAACCAAAGTTTGTCCGGGGCTGGAAGGCGCGGCCAACTGGTTTTCCACTTCATTCAATCCCGCGACGGGTTTCTATTACGTGCAGACTCTCGATAAGTGCGAGATCTTCAAGAAGACGCCTATGGAGTGGGAGGCGGGCAAAGGCTACATGGGCGGATCGCCGCATATGATTCCGGGCGAGCCGGGCCTGAAGATCCTGCGGGCCATCGATATTCAGAGCGGCAAGATCGCTTGGGAATTGCCGGAGCCAGGACCTGCCCGATCCTGGGGCGGGACACTTTCTACGGCCGGGGGAATCGTCATTTTCGGCGAAGACAGCGGCGCTCTGGCGGCAGCCGACGCGGTAAGCGGTCAGCCCTTGTGGCGCTTCCAGACCAGCCAGACCTGGAAGGCGTCGCCCATGACTTACGTGTTCGATGGAAAGCAGTACGTGGCGGTGGCTTCGGGATCGAACATTATCAGTTTTGGACTGGTGGAATAGAAACCACGCGTGGTCCACAGAAGCTACGCACTGCACCGGCTCACAACCCGCTGGGCCTAGCCGCGGCCCGGATCTTTGCCGCCAGCGATAGCATAAACCAGGTTCTTATCGAACATCTTGACCCTTCCGCCTGGAGTGCCAAACCGCCCGGCAAGGCCCGCACCATTGCGGCCATCTTCACACACATGCACAATGCCCGCACCAAGTGGGTCAGGCTTTCGGCTCCGCACCTGAAGGTTCCGCTACAGCTCAAGCGCGCGCACTGCACGCCGCAGCAGGCCCGCGCTGGATTGGCGGAGAGCGCCGCTCGCTGTCAGGAGATGCTGGCCGAAGCGCTGGGCGGCGGAGGCAGCATCAAAAAGTTTCATAGAGACAGCTGGGGTAAACCCTGGCCGGTAGGCGTGGAGATGCTGTGCTACATGCTTTCTCATGAAGCCCACCATCGCGGACAGGTGTGCATGTTGGCGCATCAGCTCGGATTTCCGTTGCCGGTGGAAGTGGCGTCCGGGATCTGGAATTGGGAGAAGCTCTGGAAAGAATGCGGATTCTCTGGCGGCCCAGGCTCCGATGGCAGCGGCGGCTCATGACAAGCGAGAATGTTGCGACGGATAAAACCGAACCAGCCACTCGGCGACGATGGCCGGCTTCGGCGTCCGGTCGCACTCCACGATGCAATCCCATGTCAGTTGGACGCCTTCGCCCGCGTCCTGCACCTCGCGTAGCGTCAAATCCAGGCGGACCTTCGAACCGGCCGGAACGGCCGCTGGAAAGCGCAGCCGGTTAAACCCGTAATTCAGTCCCATGCCGATGCCTTCCAGTTTGTAGATGTCGTGAACCATGGGAATGATCAGCGACATGCTTAGAAATCCATGCGCAATCGTTCCGGCGAAAGGGCTGGTCTTGGCCTTCTCCACGTCCACGTGTATCCAATCCCAATCCTCCGTCACATCCGCGAATCGATTGATCCGATCCTGATCCACTTCCATCCACCGGCTCTTCCCCAGATTCTGGCCGGCCAGTTTCTTCAAGCCTTCAACTCCTTGGATCACCATTGCCATAAATGCGCTCCTTAGTTCCGTCTATGCTGTCGAACTTAGCTCGGACTGAATCCTGCTCCGCAACTCCCGCCGGTCGAGCTTGCCGTTCGCGAGAAACGGAAGTTCACTCCAGCGCCAGAACCGCTTGGGCACTTTGTAGCCCGCCAGACGCTCCCGAACATGCCGCTTCAGATCCTGGTCCGAAACGTCCGTCTCCGGATGAGAAGACCAGACCGCGTGTACGGCCTCACCGTACTCCGGATCGGAGACCCCGAGCACGACCACGAAGGCCACGCCGGGATGGGCGGCCAGAACGTTCTCCACTTCGGTTGGCGAGATGTTGTAGCCGCCGGAGCGAATCAGCTCCTTCTCGCGCCCCAGGATGCTGAGAAAGCCATCGCGCAGGATGCCGAGATCGCCGGTCTGGAACCAGCCGTCGACGAAGGCCTGGGCCGTTTGCTCCGGCTTCTTCCAGTAGCCGGTCATCAGTTGCGGGCCCCGAACCAGAATCTCGCGCGGCAGGTCGCCATGGGCCGGCGGGTCCCCGCGCAGCCGGACCTCGATGTTCTGGTGCGGCCGGCCCACTGTGGTCAGCAGCCGCTCCGGGTCGATGTCGGGGTCGGAAACGGTGATGCCGCCGGAGGTCTCCGTCATCCCGTAACTGACGCCCAGGTAGCGGGACTTGGAGCGCAGCACGTCCACCACATGCTGCGGCACCGGGCCGGCCCACCAAATCAGTTCCAGGCTCGACAAATCGTATTCATGGATGCGCTGCGACCCAACCAGGCGTTGCAGCATGGTCGGAATCGCGAACCACACGGTGGTGCGGCGCCGCTCCATGGCTTCCAGAACAGCGCTCGGATCGAACTTCGGCAGTTGAACCACCGATCCGCCGGTGAGAATCACCATCACGGCTTCGCTCGTCAGGAACGCTACGTGATCGATAGGCAATGTGGCGAGGGCATGGAATCGCGATAGCCGCAGACGGGCCAGCACGCCGCTCACGGCGCTGATGATCCCGCGATGGCTGATCAGCGCTCCCTTGGGCGGGCCGGTGGTTCCGGAGGTATAGATGATCGCCAGGCCATCGCCGGGCTGGGCTGCGCCCCGCGGCGCCATTGCCGCCGGCGCTGCAGAATGCGAATCCCTTGAATCGCAATGCAGAAAGGCGGAAAACTCGTGTGAAAGCCGGTCGTCACTCCAGGTCATGGGGCAAACTTCGATAGCGGCGTGACGGCACAGTTCTGCCACGTCCCGTTCATAGTTGCGCCCTTGGATTTCGCGCATCACAAACACAACTGCGGGATTAGCGTCGGCCATGACGTATTCCAACTCGCTTGGGGACAAGCGCGGCCCCAGGCCGAGATAAATCGCGCCTAAGCGCGCGCAAGACAGCAGGACGATCAAAACTTCAGGCCGGGGCGGCGAAAGGATGCCGACACGATCGCCGTGACGGACGCCGCGTTGTCGCAAAGCGGCCGCGCAGCGTTCCACCAACTCAGCCAACTCGCCATAAGTGATCCGGATGTCACCCGCCAGGATGGCCTCCGCTGCAGGCGAACGCTGCGCGATGGTTTGGAACGCTTCATAAAGCGTGGACGCGCCGGGCGCCGCTAACAGATCGCTCATTTCTCCCTCAATACGTTGGCTTGCCAGGGCGTCCGCGTCCATCCCCGCCGTTGGGGCCGGTAGATAGCCAACGCCCGGCCGGTTTGTAGTAAGGCGCCAGCATTCCAGCCAGACGGCGGCGCAGCCTGGCGCGCAAGCTGGACGGAGCCAGGAGTTCCAATCCGAAAGCCGCCGCTCCTTTATTGAAAAGTGCCGCATCGCGCCGGTCCTCAGAAAACTCGTCGATCGCTTTCCGCGCTTCTTCCGCCGCCTGTGCTCGCAAGGCAGCGGCAATGGCCCTGGCGGCGCTGGCCGCATCCATGATTCCGGAGTTCAATCCGCGGCCGCCCCACGGAGCGAACAGATGAGCCGCCTCACCGATCAGCAACACCCGGCGCGTTTCATCCGCCATCCGGGACGCCACCAGTTGGTGAAAGCGGTACGTGGAGATCCACTGGATTTGGCCGGCATAACCAGGATCCACTACCTTCGGCAGCCACTGCTTGATTCCCGCTTCACTGCTCCACTCTGCAACGTCGTCGCCAGGCAGGCATTGGACGTCGATGCGCCAGGCGCCCTTCATCGGCACCAGGAGCACATTGCGCCTGTCCAGAGCGGGATGTTCGTAGTGAAAGGACAGTTCGGGCGGGAGGGGATGGCCGGGCAGTTCGCCCAAATCGACAACCACGAAGGGAGTATCGGAAGAGCTTCCCTGCATGGGAATCCCGAGCGACTTGCGCACCGCGGAACGCCCGCCATCGGCGCCAATGACGTAAGCCGCGCGCAGGACTTCTCCCGAGGCGGTTTTTACCACTACTCCTTCGCTCGATGGTTCAACTCCGGCCACCGGAGTGGCCCATTGAAAGCGAACTCCCAGGTCGACGGCCGTCTGCATTAGGATTCGCTCGGTTTCCCGCTGCGATTGGCTGGTTCCGTAAGTGAGGCTTCCTTGGGGCGGATGCGTATACTCGCGCAGGTAAATCTGGCGGCCGCGATAGGTGTAGCGGCGGCGGGTCCACAGGATGCCTGCGTCCAGAATGCGCCTCGCGATCCCGGGATGAAAAGAATCCAAGACGGCGAGAGGCTCATGATGCACGAAGATGGCGCGGCTTCCGGCGCGGACGCGACCGGCCGGCTCAGCTTCCAGCACCAGAACATCCAGGCCGAGGCTCCGCAATGCCAGCGCCGCCGAAAGCCCCACCGGCCCGGCGCCCACTACGATCGCCTGCGCTGCGAGCGACATTATAAAGCCGCCTGCTTCATAAAGTCGCCCGCTTTGTGCTGCCGGCGGTCTTGGCGCGCCCCCGCGCCACTTGCAGCAATAACTGCCCGAATATTTTCCTTTCGGCTGGGCGCAGGGGTCCGAGCAGTTCCCGTTCCAGGGCCGGCATGATTTTCCGCGCGCGACCAAATAAGCGGGCGCCGGAATCGCTCAGCCGCACCACCTGAGCGCGCCGGTCGCTCTCGCTGCGCAGCCTCACTACCAGATCGCGCGTCTCCATTCGCTCCAGCACCACAGTGAGGTTCTGCATCGGAATATCCAGCGCCACGCCGATACGCGCCTGATGCATGCCCTGCCGGTCCACCAGCGCCAGGATGAAATACTCCAGCGGGCTGAGATCCAGGGCGGACATGCGCTTCTTGAAGAGCCGCCTGGCTTGCAGATAAGCCGCCCCGAGATTGAATCCCACCAGCTGATTGAGTGCGTTGGATTGCTCCGCCATAGAGCCCCCGTTTTCGATTACTAACGAGTCGTTAGTATTTCATCAAAATGACAACCGGCCTGTCAAGGCCTGCGGTCCTCGGGAGTCCGAAAATTGCTAACCGCAGCGCATGCAACGATCCGGCATCCGGGCCGGCATCAGGAAAAAATAAGGATTCTATGAAGGAATGATGAAACTTTCATCCGGCAGCGCCCAGTGACATCATCCCGTCCGAAAATTGCCAGCCAGAGCCTCCAAGGTTGGTTAACATACGGTTGATGGACGCCGAAAGCATCTCTGCGCCGGAATTGGAGCCGGACATTTGCTGGCAAGCCATGCACAGCCGCGATCCGCGGTTCGATGGCAGATTCTTCGTGGCAGCCGTGACCACCGGGATTTATTGCCGTCCCATCTGCCCGGTTCCCTTCGCGAAGCCCAATAACATCGCGCTGTTCGCGTGCGCCGCCGCAGCCGAAGCGGCGGGGTACCGGCCGTGCCGCCGCTGCCATCCCGAAAGCTCTCCAGGCACTCCGGCCTGGCTGGGTACATCGGCGGTTGTTTCGCGCGCGCTGCGGCTCATCTGGGAGGGCGCTCTGGACGGCAGCAGCGTGGAGGAACTGGCTGAGCGAGTGGGCATCGGGTCGCGGCAATTGCGACGGCTTTTCATCCAGCATCTGGGCGTGCCGCCGATCAAGATCGCGAGCACGCATCGCGTACACTTTGCGCGCAACCTGATTGAGCAAACGGACATGCCGATGGTGGAAATTGCGCTCAATGCCGGATTCAGCAGCCTGCGCCAATTTAACCATGCCATGCGAACCATCGCGGGACAGTCTCCCACCCGCCTGCGCCGTCTCCGCGACAACGCGGCGCCCGCTTCCCGGCGGGGCGAGTTCGTCATGCGGCTGCTTTATCGTCCACCCTTCAACTGGCCCGCATTCATCCGTTTTCTTAAACCTAGAGCCACTCCGGTTGTGGAACTGGTTCGCGACACTTCTTACCAGCGCACCATAGAGAGCGAGGGTGGGGCAGGGGTGATCGATGTCCGGCCGGACCCGGCCATGGGGTGTTTGACGGTACGCATCGCTTTGCCCAAATACCTGGGACTGTTGCGGGTGGTGGAGCGGGTGCGACGCATTTTCGATCTGGCAGCGGATCCGCTGCAGATCTCCAGCCATTTATCGCGGGATCGGAGATTGAAATCGCTGTTGGACGCTCAGCCGGGCATTCGAGTTCCAGGAGCCTGGGACGGTTTCGAGATCGCGGTGCGCGCTGCGCTCGGCCAACGTTTATCGGTGGTGGATTCCAATTCGGTTGCGGGAAAGTTCGTGCGGAAATTCGGGAGGCCGATTGAGACGCCTGTGGAAGGCCTCACTCACCTTTTCCCGCGCCCGGAGGATCTGGCCGGCGCAGACCTGACCAGCGCCGGAATTTCCCGCAAATCCGCACGGGCCATCCAAGCGTTGGCCCACGCGCTCTGTCACGAGCATTTTACGTTCGAATCTTTTAGAAGTTTCGAGGAAACCATCTCGCGCCTGAGCGCCATAGAGGGAATTGAACAAGAGATGGCGCATTACATCGCCATGCGCGCGTGCGGCGAGCCCGACGCATTTCCGGTTCCTGACGAATCGATAAGCGCGGAACATTGGCGCCCGTGGCGCGCTTATGCAGCCATGCATCTTTGGGCGGCCGATGTGCAAAAGTTATGACGCCCACTCTTAAAACACCGCCGCGAGTTGCGAGCACGGCCTGGGTCCGAGGCTTGACGCTGGCCGCATTGACGATTGCGGGGGTTCTTTTGTTGTCGAACTTCGCGCCGTTGTCGAACCTCGCGTGGGCCGGGGATTCTTTTCATCCTTATCTCAGTTCCCTTCCCCTTGCATTCGCGGGATTCGGTTACGCCCTCCTGCAGCTCCGTTTGAAACCTCCGCGCGGAATACTGCTCAAGCGATTACTTCTCGCTGCAACCTTTGTGATTTGGGCCGTGGATCAACTGCTGCCTTCGGGACGGCTGGCTACGTTCATCGGCGACGTGGTTATCGCGGCGTATATCCTGGACCTGTTCTGGCTGGTTCAAGAACAGGCCGGCGGCATCCCATCGGCTTCCGGATCGAGTGACGGTCCGGTTTGATTGAGCCGGCTACCAACTCCGCGTGTAGCCGATGCTGGCGGTGGTGTACCACGGAATAGTAGCGATTTTGTTGTAGCTCTCCTGAATCCAGATGGAATGGCGATCGTTGAAGTGGACGATCAAGCCCAAAGCTTCCCCGTCATAGAACCGGTTCTCGAGTATGGGGACTCCGGTCAGGCTGGTAATTCCAGTTTGTATCCAGGTATAGCCGGTTAAGCGCTTGGTACCGGGGATTCCGAAGTTCTTCATCAAACCCAACGCCTCGGTGTGGGAACCGAAATCGGTGTGCAGGAACCCATGCGAACCCGCGTTCTCGTAGGTGTAGCCAAAAGTGATTTCGTCCCCGAAAGGGTCCTTCTTCAGGAACCCGAAGGTATGGCCAAGCCCGATATTGTAGTTCGCCTTGGGTTCCAGTCCCGGCCGCACCAGATCCGAACCAAACATCACGAACAAGTCGTTCGAAGTGCCGGATTCCGCAGTTGGCGGCGCGGCGCCATCGGGCGTTGGAGCGGTCTGGGAGAAAGCCGCGGACGCGCCCAACAGAGCCAGGCAGCCCAAACGAATTACCCATGCGATGGAGGCAAGCATGGGATCTAATATATGGCTAGGGGGGTGGTTTGTCTGGCAAAAAGCGGACATCATGGTTGTGTTCGGGGAGGTTGTCTTCGGGGAGGCCGTGTTCTGGCCGCCGCGCTACTGGCGGTTTGTGCCACGCTGGTGGCCACCGCGCTGGCGGCGCAGGACAAGCCGGATATACAGATCGACGTCGACCTGGTGACGGTAGCCTGCGCCGTGAATACACGCGACGGCACGCCCGCCCGTAATCTCAAGGCCGAAGATTTCAAGGTTTTGGACAATGGGCAGCCGCGTGAAATCCGGAATTTGTGGCAGGAATCGGGTCTGCCTCTTATCGTGGCGCTGGTGGCCGATGTCAGCGGCAGCCAGGCCGGATACGTCCGGAGCCATCGCGAGGCGATCGCCCAATTTCTCAAGCAGGTTCTCGGGCCGCGGGATCGCGCGATGGTGATACAAGTAGCGCAGAAATCCTGGCTGATCTCGGGACTCACCGGATCGAGCGCCGATCTGACCGCGGCGGTGGAGAGGATCGGCACGCCGGAAGGGAAACAATCGCCCCTGCTCGGGCCGGTGTGCCGGAACCAGAGCTTTCCGCATTCCTGTGGGGGAACGGCGCTCTGGCATGGACTTTATTACACGGCAGCCGAATTAAAGCCGGTGGCGGGACGAAAAGCGATTATCGTGCTCTCCGACGGCTTGGATACGGGCAGCGATATTGGCTTAAGCGACGTCATCGAGATGGCTCAATCCGGCGGGACGGTGGTTTATTCCATCAAATACGCCAGCCCCATGCGTTTCCTGTCGATCAGCGGAGCTATCGCCCAGGCGCTGAGCCGCGGCCTGGAGCGCCTCTCTCGCGAGACTGGCGGCCTGAACTTCCCGAATCCGGGCCGCAGGACCTTGGAGGTGTTTTCAAAGATCGAATCCGATCTTCGTAACCTGTATGTGCTCGGGTTCACTCCGCCTGGCGGCTCGCGGGACGGGACTTTCCACAAGTTGGACGTCACCACCACCCATGCGGATCTGGTGGTCCGGACCCGCGGCGGGTATTGGGCGGCCATCGCAAAATAGCGGTGACGAATTGGCCCGCTAATTGATAGACTGAGCCCATAGGAGAGCTAACTATGGTTAGTTTGTTGCGTGCGGGATTGGTTCTGGCGCTTTTGGCCGGCGGTGCGTTTGCAGCCGACGATGTGGTGAGCGCGGTTTCCGGAAGCGTAAAAGCTGTCGATAAAGGCGCTAAGACCGTGGTGGTGAAGACCGCCGACGGCACCGAGCACACCTTTCGCTTTGTCGGACGCACCGTGGCGCACGGCGCGGTAGCGGTAGCGGGTGGCACGAAAGACGCATTTGGTGGCATGAAAGAGGGCGATGAGGTGGTGGTCCACTATACGGAGAAGGGCGCGGTGAAGACGGCGCACGAGGTGGATCACATCGGCAAGGACGGCATGAAGATGACCGTGGTGACGGTGAAGAGCGTGGATCACGGGGCCAAAACAGTTACGGTGAAAACCGCCGAAGGAGCGGAGGAGACCTATCATTT
>Ga0181525_10003479_pt1 | contig 12431 bp, 12 predicted proteins | sample PEATcosm2014_Bin_48_FD_121100 | JGI IMG/M metagenome (GOLD analysis project Ga0181525, IMG submission 121100) | Peatland microbial communities from MTU Mesocosm Facility, Houghton, MI, USA - PEATcosm2014_Bin06_10_metaG | ecosystem: Environmental > Terrestrial > Soil > Wetlands > Peat | place... | reverse complement strand
ATCGTGGATGCCCTGGAGAATCACCTCCGACGCGCTGCGGACCATTAAAGCCTGGGCGGTATCCACCACGTCGTTGGACGTAAGCCCGTAATGCAGCCAGCGCGACGCACTTGCTTCGCCCGCCGCCGCCAGGGTTTCTGAAACCGCGGTGGTGAAAGCGATCACGTCGTGCTTGACTACGCGCTCTATCTCATGGATGCGTGCCAGATCGAAGCCGGCATGTTGGCGCAGCAGGCGCGCGGCTTCCGGCGGAATCTCGTCGGTTTGCGCCAGAGCTTCGGCCGCGGCCAGCTCCACTTCCAGCCACTGGCGGTATTTGTTCTCCTCGCTCCAGATGCGGGCCATCTCCGGGCGGGTGTAGCGTTCGATCATTAATAGGTGAATACTTCCGATTGCTTCTTGGGCTCGGCAACCACCAGCCGGGGGCCAAATAAGCCTCGGCCGAAGAGCGCTTTTTCGGCTTGAATTCGTACCGTCGCCGGATGATTGTTGTGTTCGCTCAAGTGGCCCAGGACCACGGTGGAAGCCCGGGTGTCCAGATCGCGCCGCAGGAAGTCGCACGTGGCGTCATTCGACAAATGTCCCATCCTTCCCATGATGCGCTGCCGGACCGGCCACGGATAAGGCCCAATCCGCAGCATCTCCAGATCGTGATTAGACTCCAGAATCAGCAGGTCGGCGCCTCTGAGATGAAACCGCACCGAATCGGTTATGTAGCCCAGGTCGGTGACCAAGCCCACCTTAATCCCCTGCGCTTCAAAACAAAATCCCACCGGATCGATGGCGTCGTGCGGAACCGTGAAACTGCCCACCTCGATATCGCCGACGGAGAACCTCATCCCCGCTCCGAAACTATCTAATATCGGCGTATACTCGCCCCACGGAATCGAGTCGGCGGTGAGCCTGGTGGCGAATATCGGGAGCTTGAACTGCTTGGCCAGGACCACCAGCCCGCTCACGTGATCGGAATGCTCGTGCGTGATCAGGATCGCATCCAGCTTTGCGGCGTCTTCGCCGATGGCGGCCAGCCGCGCCAGAACGTCGCGCTTGCTGAGACCGGCGTCGATCAGGATGCGCGTTCTTTCGGTGCGCAGGAAAGTGCAATTGCCGGAGCTGCTGCTGGCCAGAACGCAGATTTGGATTATGACGGACCTCCATCGCTGTCCGTGGTCCACGCACTGGTGCTGCACGCACTGGTGGTGCACGCACTCGCGCGTGCCGTGTCGGCACTCGTGCCGACACCTCTGCGGGGGTACCCGAAACGTTCACACGAGTGTGAAGGCAGCACGCAAGAGTGCGTGCGCCACGGACAGCACGAGTGCGTGCTGCATGACTGTGTGCGACAAGGCGCGTTACTCAATCGATTCCGGCTCACGCTGGATGTTATGCTCACCGGCGGCCTTCTTCTCCCAGTATTTTCGTAGCCACGCTTCCCAGCTCCTGCCTGCGGCGGTATCGCGCCCGGTGAACGCCAGCGCCTGAATTTCCGAATAAGCGATCGAGATTTTCGAATCGAAGTTTTTCGGAAACACTCTGACGCGCGATTCCGCCAGCGTTGGGCCGTTCTGGCGATCGAAAACATAACCCTCCACCTGCGTGCCGTTTTTAAGCGTAAGGGTGACGTCGCCGCGATAGTCGAAGGCCTTTTCGAGCGCGCCGCGAATCTCATCCTCAGTGGCGAGTTCGGGAATCCAGCCTTCCAGTTGGTGGTGCTCGAAGCCGGGGACCACCTCGAGAATTTCGGGATTGTCGATGGGATTGGCGCTCGGCTCGCTCATGCCTGCTTAGGTTTCGCTCGCTGGAGTAGCGGGTTGAATATTCACAAAAGGATTGTGCGCGTGAACCGGACGAACCGGCTCTGCGAGCAGCCGTTCGGCGTCTTCGTCGCGATAGGCGGAGAACAAATAACCGCGAGCCATGGCCGCGAAGCCGCGCAGCGACGAGAAGCCATCGTGTACGGCCGAGGGCTCATAGCCGCAATGGACCATGCAGTTGGCGCATTTCGGATTGCCGGATTCGGCGCCGTACTGCTCCCACGCGGTGTCCTGCATCAATTCGGCGAACGTGTCGGCGTAGCCGTCCTGCAGCAGATAGCACGGCTTCTGCCAGCCGAAAAGATTGTAGGTCGGATTGCCCCAGGGCGTACAGGCGTAGTGCCGCTTGCCCATCAGGAACTCCATATAGAGAGGCGATTGATTGAAGCGCCAATGCCGCTTACGGTTGGAAAGGATCGCTTTGAAAGTGCGGCGAGTGCGGGCGCGTCCCAGGAAATGCTGCTGGTCGGGCGCCTTGTCGTAAGAATAGCCGGGCGCTACGGTCATCCCCTCCACGCCCAGTTCCATCATTTCGTCGAAGAACGCGCGCACGCTGTTCGGATCCACGCCGTCGAATAGCGTGCTATTGGTAGTGACGCGGAAACCGCGCCGGACGGCTTCGCGAACGGCATCCACCGCGATCTCATACCCGCCTTCGCGGCAAACTGAAAAGTCGTGATGCTCGCGTTCGCCATCCAGATGGACGGAGAACGTCAAGTACTTGCTGGGCTGAAAGAGCGACAGTTTTTCTTTGAGCAGCAGCGCGTTGGTGCAGAGATAAATGTACTTCCTGCGCGCTACCAGGCCTTCGACAATTTTGTCGATTTCCGGATGCATCAGCGGCTCGCCGCCGGGGATGGAGACCACCGGGGCGCCGCATTCATCCACCGCTTTGAAACATTCTTCGGGCGAAAGGTTTTTCTTCAGAATATGCGCCGGATACTGGATCTTGCCGCAGCCCGCGCACGCCAGGTTGCAGCGAAACAGCGGCTCCAGCATCAGGACGAGCGGGTAGCGCCGGCGCCGTTTAAGACGTTGCTTCAGGACGTAAGTTGCTACGGTCCACATTTGCGAGACTGGAACGGGCATAAGAGGGCAGACCTAAAAGCCTATTGTAGCGGTGCCGGGGCGAAGTTGGGTATCGGCTTCCGCGCGTCATATCACGCGACGTTAGCCAACCGAGGCCCCGCCAAGCGAAGGCAGCGCCAAACAAGGCCGCGTTCCCGGTTTAGAGCGCGGTAACATCATCGAAGTGCTCACTAGCCTTCGCGTTAAGAATTTCAAGCGCCTTGAGGACGTCGAGATCGAACTCGGCAAAGCCATGGTTTTTGTGGGCCCGAACAATTCGGGCAAAACAACCGCGCTGCAGGCCTTGGCGCTGTGGGAAATCGGGCTCCGCAAATGGTTGGAGACGCGTTCCGCCTCCCAGAAGCGCTCGACGAATCACACGCCGGAGAAGCGGCCGGGTGTTGCCATTAACCGCCGGGATCCGATCGCCGTGCCCGTGCCGGCTGCGAATCTTTTGTGGAGAGATTTGCATGTTCGGGCTATTCAGCGCAGAAATGGCGGACAAGAGACCAAGAATATCAGGATAGAAATTCTGGCTTCCGGGGTAACCAACGATGTAGCCTGGGATTGCGGTTTCGAGTTCGACTATGCCAATCGGGAATCCTTCTATTGCCGTCCCTTGCGAACGCCCCTGCAGACGCCCTTGCGAACAAATGAGGGCCCGCAACCGGCACGCATGCCCGTTCCTGAGGCGGCCGAATCGGTGGTGGTCGCCTTCCTGCCTCCCATGTCGGGCCTGGCTGCCAGCGAAGACCGGCTCCCGGAAGGAGCCGTAAACGTCCGAATCGGAGAGGGCCGCACCGCCGAAGTGCTTCGAAACCTCTGTTTTCAGATCCATTCCCTCGACGATCCGTCTCGCTGGAACGCTCTACTAGCCCAAATTAAGAAGCTATTTGGGGTAACGCTCCATCCCCCGGAGTTCATCAAAGAGCGGGGCCAGATCACCATGTCCTATCAGGATGGCGGAACGGAACTCGATTTGGCATCTTCCGGCCGTGGACTCCAGCAGACCTTGCTGCTGCTCGCGCATCTTTACACACACCCTGGAACCGTCCTGCTGCTGGACGAGCCGGACGCCCACCTGGAAATCCTGCGGCAGCGGCAAATCTATCAGATTTTGACTGAAACGGCGGAATCGCAAGCCTGCCAGTTGATTGCGGCCAGCCATTCCGAAGTGCTTCTCAATGAAGCGGCCGACCGCGATATGGTGGTAGCTTTTATAGGAAAGCCTCATCGTATTGACGATCGCCGGAATCAAGTTCTCAAATCCTTGCGATCCATTGGTTTCGATCAGTACTACCAGGCGGAGCAGACCGGCTGGGTGCTGTACCTGGAAGGTTCGACGGACTTGGCTATTCTGCGCGCTTTCGCGGAGTCGCTCGATCATCCCGCAAAGAACGTCCTGGAACGGCCCTTTGTCCATTATGTTGGGAATGTCCCGTCAAAAGCGCGAGAGCATTTTTTCGGCCTGTGTGAATGTAAACCGGATTTAGCCGGTATCGCTGTGTTCGATTCTATTGTGCAGGCACTGGACAACGATGGGCCGCTTTGGGAGTTGAAATGGCGCCAAAAGGAGATTGAAAACTATCTGTGTTTTCCTGAGACTTTGCTGGCGTATGCAGAGAAAATCGATGGCGCGGCGGAACCTCTTTGGCCCAGAGGGGAAAGCCAGCGACGATTTTCTTGCGCCGGTTTTCCAAAGTTATTTCGGCAAGCTGGGACTGCGGAATCTAATGCAGAAGACCGATTACCATGAACTCGCTCATCTCGTTCCAAGGGACCAGATCGATCCAGAAATCCGGGAAAAACTGGACCGGATTCTGGACGTAGCCAGCCGCGCAAAGCCGGTAATTTAAAATCTTTTCTAAAGAACAATGCGGAAAATAATCACGCATGCGCCCAGAAAAACCAGGACGCCGCCACAGGCGCGCGCCATCCACTCCCCGCCTGGAGCGGCTTTTTCCAGCAGCAGCAGCACCGTGATTCCGGCCATCCACAGCAGATTCATCACTCCGGCGGCGAACGGCAGCAGCATCAGCATCCAGCAGCAGCCGATGCAGAACAGGCCATGGCCGGCGCCCATCCGAAACGCGCCCGCGGCTCCCTCCCGCCAGTCGCTGAGCAGAAATGTCAGCGGCGAGCGGCAGTGGCGCAGACAGGCGTATTTCATGGGCGTCCACTGGTACCCGCCGGCCGCAACAAGAAGCGCGCCGGAAAACGCCGAACTGGTAGCCGACATGGCCGGCGAGAGCAGGCTCATCCCATGCAGCGCCTGTTGCAGCAGAGCGCAAACTCCGCTGAAGACGGTCCACATAACGAAATAGCCCGCGACGAAGAACGACGCCGGAGCCACCGTCATTTGTTTCGTCCGTCTCCGGGCTTGCTCGGCGCTGAACATCAACACGAACGGCAGCGACGACGGGAGCATCATGGCCACCATCATGACCGTCCACATGGCGAACAGGGCGGCGGTGTCCAGGCCGGGTTGCAGGTGTGAGCCGTGCGAGTGAACGTGTCCGGACGCTGGCATACGCCCCGCCATGCGGATCAGGTACCACCAGGCGACGCCGGCGATGGCCGCCGACCCGCTCAGCAGGATGGTCCGGTCGCGGTCCAGTGACCACCGGCGCGGCGTTAACATGTTTGAATCAGTTCTGGTAGGTGAACGGCGAATAGAGTCCGTTACGATCCGACAGAATCCACCGGTAGCCGTGATCCTCGTAGCGCAGCCCCTTGGATTTCGCCACTACCGCCGGATAACCGGGAGCGATGCACAACGGATGGCCGCTGATGGTAACGTCGGCGCCGCCCGCGCCCGCCACCGCCTCAATCTCAACCTCGGCCACTTCCCCCACCTTGAGGCTGCCGTGCTTGCCCTGCTGCTCAAAATGGATCGGTACGCTGGCCACGCCCAGCACCTGGCCGATGTGCGCGCCCAGACGCGCCGGGTGGCCGCCACCTTGCCCCGAAAAGATCGTCAGCAGGCTGTTCTTTTGTTGTGCGGTGGCGCGCGCATCCAGGTACAAGGCGACTTTCCACGGAACTTCATGCATGCTGCCGGGCGAATCCACGGCCAGCGCAACGTTTAACCCGCTGAGATCGACGCCGCCATAATTGCCCGCTTGTATATGCCAGCCCACCACCACCGTACAATCGCCTTCGGTCGGCGGACTCAAGAAAACGCAGGGACACGCGGGTTTGCAGTTGCACGACTCAAGGTATTGCCCGGATACCTTCCAAGCCTCAGCCATACTTGTCTCCCGATTAAAATTGCCGCTGCTCGCAGTTCTCAAACGCAGCGCTCTTCAGTATACTCAGCCGGGGATGTTGTTGTTAAGCTGTTCAGTGGTTGTTAAGCGTGGGAGGGGTCGGTGTAAACCGGCAGCGCGCTACAATCTGACAATGAAAGCTCGGGTTTACGTGTCGATGAAGCCCACTGTTCTGGATCCGCAGGGGCAGACCATACGCTCGGCGTTGGCAGGCTTGGGGCACCGGTCGATCGCCGCGGTACGGCAGGGCAAGTTCTTCGAAATTACGCTCGAGCCCGGGACGGACCGCGCCCAGGCGGGCGACGAAATCGAGCAGATCGCGCGCGAAGTGCTGGCCAATCCGGTGATTGAAGAATACCGGGTAGAATTCGTCGACTAGGCGCCCGGCCGGGCTGGCCAACCAACCCACCCAGCTCCTCTCAAGTATTTCTCTCCTGGCCGATATGACCTGCAAGGTCGGCTGCGGCCGGTTGCGCCCGAGCGGCTGGTAGCGTTTAGAAAGAAAGCCACAAACGATGCCTCGTATGAACATTACTGTCAAGATCTGGCTGAGTGTGGGAGTGTTTGCACTGGGATTTGTTCTGGCCACCACTTTGGGCCAGATCCAGGGACTGCTCACCGAACGCGAACTGGGCGCTACATCCAAGGCGCTGTTTCCGGCGGCTCAAAAGTCGCAGGACGCGCAGGCGGCGTTTGAGCGGATGTTGAAAGGCTTTGGCGATGCGGTGATCACCCAGGATAAAGATGGGCTGGGACGCGCGGCAGAGGATGGAGCGTTAGCGGTGCAAAACCTGAAGGCTGTGGCTGCGATTCCGGACTTGGACTCCACGCGCGCGACGGAAGCGCAGGGGCTGGCGGGAAGCGTGCAGCTGCTGCTCCAGGACGCACAGGGTACCTATGGAGCCGTGCTAGCGAATCCCCAAAACATGCCGGCCGATATTCAGGCGAGGCTCCGGGGCATGGCGGCCCGCAACGGCGAAATCAAAGCGTCCCTGGCCAAAGTAAAGGAGGAGTTCTCCGCCGACCTGGACCGGAAGCTGAGCGCGGTGGAGCAGGCCTCGGTGCACCAGCGCCGGCTGGCGATGATCGTGTTTGGCGTCACCATTCTGGTGGCGGCGGTAATTGTACACATCACCATCCGAAGATCGATTACCGGCCCGGTGTTGCGCGTGATTCAAGGCGTGCAGGAGGCGGCCGACGGAGCCGCCGAGGCCTCCAGCCAGATGTCGGAATCCGGTGGCGTGGTGGCGCGCGACGCGCAGGAACAGGCGGCTTGCATTCAGGAAACTTCGGCGTCGCTGGCCGAAATGTCGGCCATCACTGCGGAAAATGCCACGCGCGCCGGAGCAGCGGACCGCTTGATGCAGGAAGCCAGCAAAACCGTGCAGGAAGCGGCGCACGCCATGCAAGGCCTGACCAATTCCATGAACCTGATTTCGAAGTCCAGCAGCCAGGTGGCGGCGGTGTTGAAAAGCATCGATGAGATCGCTTTCCACACCAATATCCTGGCGTTAAACGCGGCGGTGGAAGCGGCGCGAGCCGGAGAAGCGGGCGCGGGCTTCAGCGTGGTGGCCGACGAGGTCCGTTCGCTGGCCCATCGCGCGGCCGAAGCGGCTCGCAACAGCGGCGACATCATCGAGCGCACTATCGCCGATGTCAACAGAGGAGTGGAACTGGCCACCGTAGCGCACGGGGCTTTCAGCAACGTGACCATCAAAATTGCCGGCGGAAGCCAGGCGATGAGCCAGATCGCCACCTCCAGCAACGATCAGGCGCGCGATATCACCAACATCGGCCAGGCCATTCATCGCATTGAGCTGCTCACGCAGAATAACGCCGCTAACGCGCACAAGACCGCCGAAGCCGCTTCCGCGATGGGTTCGCAGGTAGCGGCCACACGCAAACATATTGACGAGCTGGTGGCGGTAGTGGGCGCTCACGAAAATTAGTCGGCTGAGTAATACGCGCAAAACGATGCGCGGCCAGCAGCACAGCCGGAGACGGCCGGAAGCCGTACGCTCGGGAGCATCGACTTGGAAGAAGACCGCACGGGGTGGCGCGCGAATCAGTTCCTGACGGATTTTAAGGTGCGCGCCACAACCTCTGCGCTTCCGGCAACGCCGGGTGCCGGCAGCATCTTGGAGCATCTATCTGCGCGTTTTTGCATCCTAAGGAACATGGACTTGCAATTGGACGGGAAGCTCGCCCTGGTGACCGGTTCTACCGCCGGTATCGGCTACGCCATCGCGCACGCGCTTGCGAGCGAAGGCGCGCACGTAATTATCAATGGCCGCACCAAGCTGCGTGTGGATGCCGCAGTTGAAAAATTAGAATCCGCGGGAGTAAAAGGGAAGCTAGAAGGCTTCGCCGCCGACCTGGGAACCGCCCCTGGCGTGGACCGGATCGCCGCCCAATACCCGGACGTCGAAATCCTGGTGAATAATCTCGGTATCTTTGAGCCCAAACCCTTCGAACAGATCCCGGATGCCGACTGGTTTCGCTTCTTCGAAGTGAATGTGCTCAGCGGAGTCCGCTTGAGCCGGCAGTATCTGCCTGGCATGAAGGAACGCAACTGGGGCCGGATTGTTTTTATATCCAGCGAATCGGCAGTACAAATTCCGGCGGAAATGATTCACTATGGCATGACCAAAACGGCGCAGCTTGCTATATCGCGCGGATTGGCGGAAACCACGGCCGGAACTGCCGTTACAGTCAATACGGTTCTTCCGGGGCCCACGCAATCGGAAGGCGTCGGGGCGTTCGTCGAGCAGATGGCGGCCGCGCGAAAGATCAGCCCTGCAGAAGTGGAAAACGAGTTCTTCCGCAGCGTGCGTCCTTCTTCCCTGTTGAAGCGTTTTGCGCGCGTGGACGAAGTGGCCGCACTGGTGGCTTTCCTGTGCAGTCCATTGTCCTCGGCCACCAACGGCGCAGCGCTGCGTGTGGACGGCGGGGTGGTGCGGTCCATTCTATAGAGTTCAAGTTGCGAGGTCTCACGGCACCTGGAAAATAGCGATGGCTTTCCCGGCGAATGCAACCCCGAACCAGAGTGCCACCGACAAGCTCGCCACGATTCTGGCGGTAGGCCGCGGCTCAGGCGGCTCAGCCAGTGTCACCCGGCGATGAATGGTGAAATGAAAAGCGATGGCCACCGCGAGCAGCGTCATCTTTATCCAAAAGGCCGGCGTCTTGTAACATCGCTCCGCTTCCGAGAAAAGGATCAAAGGGCCGCTGGCCAGCATGATCGCCAGACCGGCGAGTGTCCAGCCCGACAAATCCTGCGCGATCCTGGAAACCGGATAGGCGCCAATTCCCAAGCCAAGCAGGCTCAAGTCCACCATGAGAATGGCGCCCAGCAACAGCGCGAGCCCGATCAAATGAACGATCTCGAGCGTCGCGATCAGGGTGGCCGAATGCCGGATGGTTTCCCCGAGGTAGGTGTGCTGCATCCACTGGAACGTTGTTGCAAGCGATGCGAAAAGCGGGGCGTGAATCATCATGCGTCTTTGGTCGATCATCCCAGCCGGGATCTATCATCCCAGATCGTAACCGGGCGCGTAAGCGATGGCGCGCCCCGCCGCTATGATCCCGATCCAGAACACCAGCGACAGCAGACCGGCCAGCCGGGCGCGAGCGGGCGTCACCGCAGGATCCCAGTTAGCGGCATCGCGATAAATGGTCCGATGGAAGATGAGCGCGTTTAGCCCAACCAGCGCCAGCAGAATTACTTTGATTCGAAACGCCGGGCTATGATACATCTTCACGGCTTCCGAGCTGAACAGCAAACCACCGCTCACCAGCATTACTCCGAAGCCCCCCAAAGTGGCCGGCACGATGCGCGCGACAACCTGTACCACCGGGACCCTCCGCAAAGCCGCGCCTAACAGGCGAAGATCCACCAGCATGATGGCGCCAGCCACCAGGACGATGCCGAGCGTGTGGATGGTGTCGAGGGTGGAGAACAACCAATTGGACTGGCGGATCAGCGTGCTCAACGGCGTGCTGTCCACCCACTGGCAGATGCTAAGCAAGAACATGGGCGGCGCAATCTCCACCGCTACGGATTGCCAGCGTTCGAGATGGTGGCGACGTTTCCATCAAACTTCGTGATGCTGACGGTGAACGGCTCGTTATAGGTGCGCGCCTTGTCGCGCAGGAAGCTGAGCGCTACCGCTTCCCCCAGCAATAAAGAAATATCGGTGTCGCTGCGAAAGTGGATCCCGGCATGAATGCCGTGGCCGAAACTCACGTTGTGGCCCAGCTTATTGAGTTCTCCGTTCACGGTGAGCTGGCCGGCATCCGCCCCGGTGTATGGCAGCAGCGAAAGGCCGTCGTCGCTCGAGACTACCGGATTGGGCATTATAAATTCGCCGTCGAAGAAGAACTTCAGCACGGTAATGCAGGCGCCCGCCACTGTCCCGTGCCCGGTGGGATAGGACGGGTGCGCCGGCGAGCCTTCCGGATAGGCCTGCGACAGCAGCCAGGTCCCATACTTGTTGAAGCTTTGCTGCAGTCCCTGGGAGTTGAGGATCACCGGGCTCAACCGCACGTCCGTTTGGTTCTCTTGGCCGGTCTTGAGCAGGTGCACGATGCCTCCGACCGACTCCGGGCGCGGGCGGAGATGTACAAACCATTTCTGATACCACACCACGTTAAGCGCCTTCACGGCTACCTCTTCGATAGTCGCCGCGATGTCGGGCGCCCCGAATGTTCCGAAGCCGTTCTGGGTGGTTGAGTTGATATAAGGATTGCCGGGATTGAGCGGCGCGCCTCCGGTCGTAAAGGCGCCCGGCGGATTGGCATTGATTCCGGCCAGCACCAGACAGGCGATGAAATACTCCTGAAAAAGCACATCCATGTGAGTATTGGCGGCCAAGTCCCGGCCGTTGCGGCGATAGCGGTATTGCGGATCCATCTGATTGCGAAGCCGGGTGTCCACGCCGTTTTGAATATCCAGCCAGGAGGCGAAGTCGGCACCGTAATCGATGTTTGGGAGATAAGTGGACTGTTGCTGGACGATAGGTTGGGAACCAAGAAAAGCCGGCTGAAGCAGGAATTGCGACACATAAGGCCCCAAAGTTTCCCCGGGGAAACCGCCGCGGAACAGCAGGCTGGGCGTCACCTGGCCGGCGCTATTGCGTGGACCCTGATAAGTAGGCTGCGAGCTCAGCTCGGCGGCGGCCTGTGCGGCCAGTGCGTTCGAGCCGTAGTCCGTGAAGGCCACATCCCGCAACAGGGAAGTCCAATAATGTTCCAGAAGCTCCGTAGCGGTCTGATCGCTGGCGAGCGTGGGGGCGGGGGGCACCACCGGCTGGCCGAACTGCATGTTGTCCATTATTTCGAGGTCGAAAGCCAGGCCGCCTTGAGGGCCGTTGAGGGTGCGAGTGCCTCCCATCAGGATATTTTCGAAAGCGGAAAATTTCCGGCTGGCCAACGCTGCTTCAAAGGTAGCGAAGGCGTTGAGATTTACACGGCCGTATGCATCGTGCGGGAGAGTCTTGGTAAAGGCGCCGCCCTTATCGGAGTAGAGCGCGGAATCGCCATTGTCGATATTCACGGCCGGCCCCAGGCGGGCGTCCTCAATGGCCTCGGTGACACGGAGCTCGAAGGCTTGCGTCATGCGGCCGCCAGGCAGGCCCCGTGGCGGGAGTCCGCCGGCGCGCAGAGGATCGGGGGGGCTGGATAAGGAATGCGCGGAAACCGGCCACGGCGCAGCGAGTGCGGCCCACGCGGCGCTGGCGGCCACCCCGGCTTGCCTGGCAAACGTGCGCCGGCTGGCCTTTTGGGGATCTTGGTCCTTGGCGTCTTTTTTTAGACGGCCGTTTTTGAAAACACCACGCACATTGTTCATAACTTGTATTTCCTCAGGCTGCGTTTATTCAATATCGCATGAAGCGGGCACTCTAAAGTCCATTTCGCGGCCCACCGATACATCGACAGGGGGATTATGATCAGCGTCACGCGAATTTTCCGCCTCACGATGCGGGTGGCGCACTGGGCCGAGCCGCATGTGAAGGAATGGCACCGGAAGCGCCATCTCCATGGAATGGAAGGCCGGCGCCATTTGGATAGCCGTAACTGGGCCGAGGCTGAGAAACACTTCACACTCGCGCTCGCCGAGCGGCGTCATTCCAAGCAGCGCCGTTGCGAATTGCTGCTGGATCTGGAACAGGCACAGCGGGGTCAGAGAAAGCTGGCGGAAGCGGAACAGTCGGCGCTACGGGCCATGGAGATAGCGCCTAGCCACTCGCTACGCGCCCGAGGGCAAGATGCGCTCGTGGAT
>Ga0181525_10003478_pt1 | contig 12434 bp, 10 predicted proteins | sample PEATcosm2014_Bin_48_FD_121100 | JGI IMG/M metagenome (GOLD analysis project Ga0181525, IMG submission 121100) | Peatland microbial communities from MTU Mesocosm Facility, Houghton, MI, USA - PEATcosm2014_Bin06_10_metaG | ecosystem: Environmental > Terrestrial > Soil > Wetlands > Peat | place... | reverse complement strand
ATCAGGATAGAGCTTAACCTTCATGATATCGGCGTAGCCGAACGTGGCGATGGCCAATGCCATGCCAAGTGCCGACGCGCCATAAGCAAGACTGCGTGGTGAAAACATGAAATTCCTCCCCTGTGCATCCGGAATTTGACCCGGCTATTTCATTTACGCGATGGCGGCGTCGCCGCGACCATCCGTGCATGTCAGCCGGAAATTCCCAGATGACGTTGTGCAGAGTAAGCATACTCGTTTTACCCGCGGCGCCACAAGCTTTGCGACCGGGTTCGGCGCTGCGGCGAGCAAAAAGTTCTGATTTTGGCCGTGGGACGCGGCCCTCGAAGGTGTGGGCAAAGCATCGCGGCTGCGCCCTTAGTCGCATCTCGTCTTCTTTCAGGACCGGCGACGGCCGCCTTATTTTTCGGCAGCCGCAATGTAACAACGTCACCTGCGGTCCTTGCACGCAAAAATCATCGTCTTGCGCAGCGCGGCGATGGGCTGGCATAATTGCTGCGAGCTTAACCGCCAAAAGATAATTCCTGGGAGGGAATGAGATGAAGAAGAGCACCGATTATATCCTCACGACACACACCGGCAGCTTGCCGCGCGGCCAGGAACTCAACGATCTTTTGATCGCGGACGAGGCCGGCGAGAAGGTCGACAAGGCCAAGCTCAACGACATGGTCGACAAGCGCGTCGCCTATGTGATGGAAAAAGAGCGCTGGGCCGGAGTCAGCGTCGCCAATGACGGCGAGCAGGGCCGGGTCGGTTTCCAGACTTACTTGCCCAAGCGCATGTCCGGGTTCGGCGGCGAATCCAAGCGGCCCTTCGGCCAGGAATGGGTTCAGTTGCCGCTGTTCACCAAGATGTTCATGAATCGTATTCCGAAGACCGGAAAGGTGTTCGGCTGCCCGGAAGCGATCGCGGACATCAAATACACCGACAAGGAAGCCATCAAGATTGAATTGGCAAGGTTCAAACGCCACGCCGATGCGATCAAGCCGCCGTTCCCGGAACTCTTCTTCGCCGAACCGTCGCCGGGAATTATCGCCTGCACCATGCTCAATGCGCATTATCCGACATACGAGGCTTATCTCGACGCCATCGCCCGCGAGATCAACTACGAATACAAGGCGGTGGTCGATGCCGGCTATATCCTCCAGATCGACGCGCCCGATCTGGCGATGGAACGGGTGCTCTTGTTTCAGGACAAGACCGACAAGGAATTCGTCAAGCTCACCGAACTTCACATAGCGACCATCAACAAGGCGCTGCAGGGCATTCCGCGCGACCGCGTGCGCCTGCACATTTGCTGGGGCAATTGGGAAGGTCCGCATATCTTCGATATCGGCCTCGAACCGCTGCTTCAGGCGTTCTATCAGGCCAATGTCGGCGCGCTTTCCATCGAGTTCGCCAATGCGCGGCGGCAGCACGAATATGCCGCACTGAAGCAGCACAAATTCCCCGACAACATGATCCTGATTCCTGGTGTCATCGATTCCAAGATCAACCTGGTCGAACATCCGGAAGTGGTCGCGCAGCGCATCGAGCAGGCGGTGGCGGCGATCGGCGATCGCGAGCGTGTCATCGCCGGTGTCGATTGCGGTTTCGGCACTTTTGCCGGTTGGGAATGGGTCGCCGAAGACGTGGTGTGGCTCAAGCTCAAGACGTTGCGCGAGGGCGCCGACATCGCCAGCAAGCGCCTGTGGGGCAAAAAGGCGGCGGCCTGACGCGCCGCTTATCGGCAAGCCCGTTTGCGAAATGCCGGGAGCAAGCTAGCCTCCCGGCATGACAACAAGCCCGCGTGCGCCCTCGCCTCGCGCCTGGCAGCGCATGCTGTCGGGGCGCCGGCTCGATTTGCTCGATCCTTCCGCGCTCGACATCGAGATCGAGGACATCGCGCACGGGCTTGCCCGCGTCGCACGCTGGAACGGGCAAACCAGCGGCGCCCACATCTTTTCCGTGGCCCAGCATTCGCTCCTGGTCGAGACCCTGGCGCGGGCACGGGAGCCGCGACTCGACCGCAGCCGGCGGCTTGCGGTGCTGCTTCATGACGCGCCCGAATACGTGATCGGCGACATGATCTCGCCGTTCAAATCGGTGATCGGCGACGCCTATAAGGCGGTCGAACGCCGCCTGCTCGCTGCGATCCATCGCCGCTTCGGGCTGCCGATTACATCGCCGCCCGAGCTCGAAAAACTGATTAAGATCGCCGACCGCCAGGCGGCTTATCTGGAAGCGACCCGGCTTGCCGGTTTCGCCGCCGCCGAGGCGCGGCGCTTTTTTGGACGTCCGCCGGATATTTCGCCGGCGATCGAGCGCGATTATCTCAAACCCTGGCCGGCGGAGACGGCGCAGGCGCGCTACCTCGAGCGGTTCACCAAGCTGATCGACGAGTGACGTCACACTTGTGCCGCGCGCCGCACCTATATGACACTATTCAAAGCCCGTGCTTGATTCGATGATTCACGTTTGCTCCCTCGCCCGACTGCGCAAAACGGTGGAAGACACCGGCGCCCGGCACATCGTGTCGCTGATCACCGACGAAGTCACGATCGAGCGGCCCGCGGCGGTCATCGAGCAAAATCACCTTTGGCTACGGCTGCACGATATTTCCTCGCCGCTCGACGGCCACATCATGCCGGACGAGGAGCATGTTGCCGATCTGTTGAGCTTCGTGCGCCGCTGGGATCGCCGTGCCCCGCTGGTGGTGCACTGCTATGCGGGCATCAGCCGCTCGACCGCGAGCGCCTTTGCCAGCGTCTGCGCGCTCAACCCACGGCGCGACGAGGATGCCATCGCCCAGGCGCTGCGGCGCGCGTCGCCGACGGCAACTCCGAACATCCGCATCGTATCGCTGGCCGACCGGCTGCTCGGCCGCGACGGCCGTATGGTCGCAGCGATCGAAACCATCGGCCGCGGCGTCATGGCCGATGAAGCCGAACCGTTCCGCCTCGATCTGGAATAGCGGCTTATTCTTCGATCGCCGGCCGCAAGTTGGCGATCGGCATCGCCTGAACGGGCGTAATTGGCGCGGCGTGAACGGGTGTAATCGGCGCGGCGCGGACCGGGGTCGGCGACGGTGCCGGGGCCATCAATTCAGCGCGCGGGTTGTGCTGATAGAAGTCGCAATAGGCAAAGCCGAGACCGGAAACAGAGCCACGGAAGCTGCGGAAATCGATTTTCTGCACCTTAAAGCACGGCTCGATCGGCAATCCCGCAAGATGCGCGCACATGGCGCTGCCGTCGACTTTGAGCGTGCCGGCCGGCAAAGCGGCGAAACGCGCCTCGCCGCGGCCGCCGGGGCGAATGGTGCCGACGACGGAGCCATCGGCGAAGATGCGGCCCATGCCCGCGGTGCCGTCGAAGCACGTATAGGCGAACAATTTGCCGACCACGAACGCCCTCGCCTGGTCAGGTGCGAGTTCCTCAGCAACGGCCGAAACGGCGCCCAGAACGCAGGCACAAAGGATGGCGGCAACACGCAGCAACATGAAGAACTCCGCTATGGGCGCAAGTGCGAAGCTAGCAAAATTTCTTAACCGTCCCCTTACCATAGCGGCTCCCCACGATGGTGGAAACACCTCGACAATTTCCCGGCCGGTTACCGAATTTTTACCACAATGCGGCCGCGCACCTCGCCGGCGATGATGCGCGCGCCGGCGGCGATCACATCGGCCAGTCCGATTTCGCTGGTCATGGCCACGATCTTGCTGCGGTCGAGATCGGCTGCAAGCCGCCGCCACGCTTCCTGCCGCACCGGCAGTGGACACATGACCGAATCGATACCGAGCAACGACACGCCACGCAGGATGAAGGGGGCGACCGTGGTCGGCAAGTCCATTCCTCCCGCCAGTCCACAGGCGGCGACCGCGCCGCCGTAGCGAGTCATCGACAGCACGTTGGCGAGTGTCGTGGAACCAACGGAGTCAATGCCACCGGTCCAGCGTTCCTTGGCGAGCGCGCGTGGCGTGCCGGTTAATTCTTTGCGCTCGATGACTTCGGCGGCGCCGAGGCCCTTCAGATAATCGGCTTCGGCCGGCCGACCGGTCGATGCGACCACCGTATAGCCAAGCTTGGCCAGCAGCGCAGTCGCCACCGAACCGACGCCGCCGGCAGCGCCGGTCACGACCACGCTGCCGCGCGCCGGTACGATCCCGGCACGCTCCAGCGCCATCACCGACAGCATCGCCGTATAGCCGGCGGTGCCGATGGCCATGGCGTCGCGCGCGCTCACGTTCGCCGGCAATCGCACCAGCCAGTCGCCTTTGACGCGCGCCTTTTCCGCGAACGCGCCGAGATGCGTCTCGCCCAGGCCCCAGCCATTGAGGATGACTTTATCGCCGGGCTTCCAGGCGGGGTGAGCTGACGTCTCCACCGTACCGGCGAGATCGATCCCGGCGATCATCGGGAAGCGGCGCACCACCGGCGACTTGCCGGTGAGTGCGAGCCCGTCCTTGTAGTTGAGCGTCGAATATTCCACGGCGACGGTGACGTCGCCGTCCATCAGATCCTTCTCGTCGAAATCGATGAGCCGAACTGTCTGTCCGCTTTCCGCCTTGTCGATGACGACGGCTTTGAAGGTTGCCATGGCCCGCTCGCGATCAGGCCGGCATCGCGGCGATGCGTGCGACCGGCTTTTCCACGATCGGCAGGTTGATCAGCGCCGAGAACACGCCGAAGCCGATCGCGAGCCACCAGACCGCGTCGTAGGAACCGGTGCGGTCGAACACGATGCCGCCGAGCCAGACGCCGAGAAAACCGCCGACCTGGTGGCTGAAAAAAGCAAATCCCGACAACGTCGCCAGCCAGCGGGTGCCGAACAGCACGACGATAATGCCGTTGGTCGGCGGCACCGTGGAAAGCCACATCAGCCCCATCGTGGCGCCAAACGCGATGCAGCTAAACGGCGTGATCGGAAACGAGATGAACGCCAGAATGGCCGCGGCACGAACGAAATAGATGATCGACAGCAAATAGCGCTTGGGCATGCGATCTCCGAGCCAGCCCGACAGCAGCGAACCGACGACATTGAACAGGCCGATCGACGCGATGGTCCAACCGCCGACCGTGGCGGTGAGGCCGCGATCGACGAGAAAAGCCGGCAAATGCACGGTGATGAATTGCAGCTGAAAGCCACAGGTGAAGAAGCCGAGCACCAGCAGCACGTAGGAGCGGTGCGCGAAGGCCTCGCCGAGCGCATGCCGCAGCGATTGCGGCGCGGCTTGCAGCACACCGTCCGATATCTTCGCGGCTTGCGCCCTCGGCGTCGCCAGTACCAGCGACAATGGCACGACAGCCATCAAACTCACCGCGAAGATCGTCAGCGTCTGCTGCCAGCCGAATTGATCGATGAGCAGGACGGCGAGCGGCGAATAGAAAAACTGGCCGAAGGAGCCGGCCGCGGTTCCGGCACCGAAGGCGAGCGAACGATGCTGCGGCGGCAAAAGCTTTCCGAACGCCGCCAGCACGGCCATGAAGGAACAGCCGGAGAGACCGAAACCAAGTAGCGCGCCGGCAGAAAGATCGAGCATCGGGGCGCTGGCGGCATGCGCCATCAAAACAAGGCCGAGCGCATAGAGGATGGCGCCGACGGAGAGCACCCGCGGCGCGCCAAAGCGGTCGACGAGGATGCCGGCAACTGGCTGGCCCGCGCCCCACAACAGATTCTGGATGGCGAGTGCGAACGCGAAGACGTCGCGGCCCCAGTGATGCGCGTTCGACATCGGCGTGAGAAAGAAGCCGAGCGCCGAGCGCGGACCGAACGCGATCACCGAAATCAGGCAGCCGAAGCCGATGATGAGGAACGGTGTCCGCCATGATGACAAGCGGACAGCAGCGGCGGCGCTTGAGCTTGGAACTTCGGTAGGCATCGGGTCCCGGATATCACGACGGCGATGCCGGGCAGCATAAAGCGTCGCGGCCGGTCGCCCAAACGAATCTTCACGCCCGTGAAAATGCGCGCGCATGGCTGCACCGCGCCAATGCGCAACCTCAGAGCCTGGCGGTGCGGGTTTTGTTTGCGGCCGGGTCGGGCGACGCCGAAGCCTGCGGGCCGCGCGCCGCGTCCGTGCTTTTCGCCGCGGGTTCCTTTGCCCAATCCGAAGTTTCGGCGGCGGCGCCGGGGGGCCTCGGCGTGGCCGGCACATTGCCCCACACCGGCGCGTCGGAACCGTCACCCCAGGCACGCGGCCGATAGAAGGTGTGCACGCCGAGCTTGTACATCTTCTTCATTTCGTGAACCCAGCTCGGGTGTACCCAATAGGCGTGGTAGTGCGTGGCATGGCCGACATCGGCGAGCCAGATCTTGCCGTCGAGCGTGTCCTTGGCGATGCGCTTGGCCTGCTCCCACATGTCGGGCTCGTCGATACGGCTCAGATCCTTGCCTTCGCAGGCGAAGGTGAACTGGCAGGCAAGATGCCGGTTGGCGTTCTGGTAGACGACGCCGCACACATTGTCCGGATAAAAGCCGGAGAACACCCGGTTCATCACCACCTGCGCGACCGCCTCCTGCCCGCGCAACGGCTCGCCGCGTGCTTCGAAGTAAACGGCATCGGCGAGGCACTTCTCGGCCTTGGCGCGCGGTTTGTCGGCGAGCCCAAGCCGCTCGGCCGGGCTTTGCAACCGCGCCGGATCGTCTTTACCCGCAACCGTCTCGCCGCCGGCGCCGGCATCGGCCGGTCCTTCCAGCGCCGAAAGCTTGATCTCGGGATCGACCGCGGGCGACACCAGCACCGGCTCCGCGCCGAGCGCCCATTGCTCGAGCGCGCTGCGCCCGCTGGTCGAGCCGACGCCGAAATAAAGCCGCGTCGTGCGCTCGGCCGCATCATCGTCGAGGAATGAAAGCGAGGCGAATGGGGACGGTCCGGCATCGGCCGCTTCGCTTTCTCCGGCTGACGGCAACTCCGGCGGCTTGTCGGCAAGCGCGACGTCGTCCGCAGAATCCACGGCGTGCCCGGCCTCGCCGGACGCGCTCGGCGGAAGCGAGCTCGTTTGCATATTGCCGGCCGCGTCGTCGTTCCGCGGCGTCGCCCGCGGCAAGGAGCCGAACGCATCCTCGGCGGCGGCCTCCTGCTCCGCGGTCGCGTCGTCGAGGCGCTCGGCGGTCTTCGGCCGCGGCACGCCGACCGGCACATGCGGATTGACCGGCTGCGTCGACGGGGCACTGACCGGCTGGGATTGCTGCTCTCCTTCCGGCTCGCTCGCAGCGGGCGAACTCGGCGGCAACGGCAAACGGTCGCCCTTGAGGCGACGATTGACCGACGGATATTCCACATGCAGCGCTGGGCGCGTCGTCGGCGGTTCGTTCGCCGACCAGATTTTCACGTCAAGCGAACGCGGATCGAAACTGACCGGCTGAACGCCGGCCGACTCGGACATCTCCGTGCCGATCGGGCGCGCAAAGCGAAAGGTCGCGGCGTGAATGGTGCCGAATGGCGACGCGATCATATGATCGCGGGCGCGTTCCGGCACCCCCGGCTGCTGCGCCACCAGCGCCGCAAGATCCTGATAGCCGATGGAGGTCGGCGCAAATGCCGCGCTAAAAGCGCTGAGCCAAAACGGGCCCGAGAACGCGGCCAGCGACCGTGTACGCAACGCTACCATCACCCTCACGCGTACGCTCGAAACGCGACGCTTGCCCGTTTTCAACAAACCTTGCCGCAGTGGCGCGAATACGACACGTTCCGATATTGTCGGGTTAACCTTGCGGACGCGTTAATCGCGCGAAAGTCGCGGCTTCATGGCGCAAAGCGCATTGCTGCGAAGTTGCCGCGGCACCCGGCTGCGGCGGCTGGCGCGGCCTTTCGTTGCTCTTTGTTAACCAAACGGCAAGGCGCGCACCTAATACTCGGCTTCGATCCGAACCCGCGGCGCCATGTCCGAAACATTCCCAGCGCATCTGATGGACTGGCAATCGGCCGGTCTCGCCGCCGCTTTGGTTCTTCTCGCGATCGGCGCTTATGCAGCGCTGCGCATGCGCGAGAAGATCCGGCACTTGACCGGCGCCGTCGATCACATGTCGCAGGGCCTGTGCATGTTCGATGCGTCGGGCCGCATCGTTGTCTGCAATCAGCAATATCTGCACATGTACAACCTGTCGCCTGACGTGGTGAAACCGGGCTGCACGCTGCGCGGGCTCATGGAGCACCGCAAGCAGACCGGTCTGCTCACCCTCGATCCGGAAAAATATTGCAGCGATATCCTGGCGAGCATCCGCGCCGGCCAGACCACAAAATGGATGATCGAGGCGAGCGACGGCCGCAAAGTGCACGCCATCAACGCACCGATGCCCGGCGGCGGCTGGGTATCGACGCACGAGGACGTCACCGAGCAGCAGCTGTTGCAACAGCAGCGCAACGACATGGCCGAGCAGCAAAAGCGCCGCCGCGTCATCGACGGCGTGATCGCGTCTTTCCGCACCCAGATGGAATCGCTGCTGCAGACCTTCGGCAACAGCGCGGCGGCGATGAAATCGACGGCGGAAACGCTTTCGGCGGCGTCAAATCATTCGTCGCAATGCGCCACCAGCGCAGTCGCATCGTCGAATGAGGCTTCGACCGGCGTAAAGACCGCGGCCACCGCCACCGACGAATTGTCGAGCTCGATCGCCGAAATCGCCCGCCAGATCGCTCAAACCAACCAGGTCGTGCATCTGGCGGTGGACGAAGCGCAGGCCACCAACGGCGAGATGACGACGCTCGCCGAGTCGGCGCAGAAGATCGGCGATATCGTCAAGCTTATTCAGACCATTGCCGCGCAGACCAACCTGCTGGCGCTCAACGCCACGATCGAAGCGGCGCGCGCCGGCGATGCCGGCCGCGGCTTTGCCGTCGTCGCCTCGGAGGTCAAATCGCTCGCGGTTCAAACCGCCAAGGCGACCGAGGCTATCGTCGGGCAGATCCTCGCCGTGCAGGGCGCCACCGCGAGCGCCGTTGAATCGATCCGCCGCATCGGCGAGCGCATGCGCGAAATCCAGCTTTATGCGTCCGGCGTCGCAGCTTCTATCGAGGAGCAAAGCGCCGCGACCGATGATATCTCGTCCAACGTCGCAAGCGCGGCGCAGGCGACGCAAAGCATGGCCGAAGTCCTCAGCGACGTCGCCGGGGCGGCGACGCAGACCCACATGTCGGCCGAGGTCGTGCTCGACACCTCGCAATCGGTGGAGGCCGCCGTCGCCGATCTGCGCCGGCACATCGAGCAATTTCTCGAAAGCGTCGCGGCTTAAGCGCGGCAAAGGACCTAGGCCGTCGAGCTCGTAGCCTTGCCCAAAGCCGCTTGCGCCGCGGCGAGCCGGGCGATCGGCACGCGGAACGGCGAGCAGGAGACATAATCGAGGCCCACTTCGTGGCAGAAAGCGACCGAGGCCGGATCGCCGCCATGCTCGCCGCAGATGCCAAGCTTGATGTTCGGACGAGCCTTGCGCCCGCGCTCGGTTGCGATCCGCACCAACTCGCCAACGCCATCGCGATCGATCGACACGAACGGATCGCCGGGCAGGATGCCCTTGGACGTATAGATGCCGAGGAAGCTCGCCGCATCGTCGCGGCTGATGCCGAACGCGGTCTGCGTCAGATCGTTGGTGCCGAAGGAAAAGAATTCCGCGGTCGCGGCGATCTCGCCGGCCATCAGCGCCGCGCGCGGTAGCTCGATCATGGTGCCGACCTGGTATTTGACTGAAGCTTTCATCTCGGCGGCAACGGTCGCCGCCATGGCGTCGATGCGTTCTTTGACCAGATCGAACTCGGCCTTGCTGGCAATGAGCGGCACCATGATTTCCGGCACCACCGGCCTCTTCGCCGCGCGCGCCGCCTCGACGGCGGCTTCGAAAATGGCGCGCGCCTGCATTTCCGCGATCTCCGGATAGGCGATCGCCAGCCGGCAACCGCGGAAGCCGAGCATCGGGTTGAACTCGTGCAGCTCGCGGGCGCGGTCGGCGAGCTTCTTTGGGTCCGCACCCATGGCCTTCGCCACCTCGGCGATTTCCTGCTCGGTGTGCGGCAGGAATTCGTGCAAAGGCGGATCGAGCAGCCGGATGGTCACCGGCAGTCCGGCCATGATCTTGAACAGCTCGACGAAATCTGCGCGCTGCATCGGCAGCAATTTGGCGAGCGCTGCGCGGCGCGCCTTCTCGTCTTCGGCCAGGATCATCTCGCGTACGGCGCGGATGCGGTCCTCTTCGAAGAACATGTGCTCGGTGCGGCAGAGCCCGATGCCCTCGGCGCCGAATTTGATGGCGGCGCGTGCATCCGCCGGCGTGTCGGCATTGGCGCGCACTTTGAGCTTGCGCGATTTGTCGGCCCATTTCATCAGCGTGCCGAACTCGCCGACAAGCGCCGGCTCGCGCATCGCCACCTTTCCGGCCAGCACCTGCCCGGTCGAACCGTCGATGGTCAGCGTGTCGCCCTTCTTCAAGGTCACGCCGCCGGCGGTCATGGTTTGGGTGCGGTAATCGACGCGCAGCGCACCGGCGCCGGCGACGCAGGGCTTGCCCATGCCGCGCGCGACCACCGCCGCATGCGAGGTCATGCCGCCGCGGGTGGTGAGGATTCCTTCGGCGGCGTGCATGCCGTGGATATCCTCGGGCGAAGTCTCGATGCGGACCAGGATCACCTTGTGGCCCTGACTTTTGAGCAATTCCGCGTCTTCCGACGAGAACACGATCTCGCCGCAAGCGGCGCCGGGCGAGGCCGGAAGCCCGGTGCCGATCACCTTGCGCTCGGCGTCCGGATCGATGGTCGGATGCAACAGTTGATCGAGCGCTGAGGGATCGACGCGCAACACCGCTTCGTCCTTGCTGATGAGCTTTTCCTGGGCCAGTTCGACGGCGATGCGCAAGGCAGCCTTGGCGGTACGCTTGCCGTTGCGCGTCTGCAGCATCCACAGCTTGCCCTGCTCGACGGTGAATTCGAGGTCCTGCATGTCGCGGTAATGCTTTTCCAGCACCGCGTGGATGCGCTTGAGCTCGGCGAAAGCAACCGGCAAAGCCGCCTCCATCGACGGCTTGTCCGAGCCTGCTTCCTTGCGCGCGGCTTCGGTGATCTCCTGCGGCGTGCGGATGCCGGCGACCACGTCCTCGCCCTGGGCGTTGATGAGGAATTCGCCGTAGAGCTTCTTCTCGCCGGTCGAGGGATTGCGGGTGAACGCAACGCCAGTCGCCGAAGTGTCGCCCATATTGCCGAACACCATGGCCTGCACGTTGACCGCGGTGCCCCAGCCTTCCGGAATGGCGTGCAGGCGCCGATAGGTGATGGCGCGCTGGTTCATCCATGAGCCGAACACGGCGCCGATGGCGCCCCACAATTGTGCGTGCGGGTCCTGCGGGAACGGCTTGCCGCCTTCCGCCTCGACGCGCTCCTTGAAGCGCGTGACGAGTTCTTCCAGGTCGGAGGCGTCGAGATCGGTGTCGAGCGTATAGCCGCTGCGGTCCTTGTGCTCGTCGAGGATTTCCTCGAAGTGATGGTGGGCGATCCCGAGCACCACGTCGGAATACATGGTGATGAAGCGCCGGTAGCTGTCGAAAGCGAAGCGTGGATCGCCGGATTTTTTCGCGAGCGCCGCGACGGTGACGTCGTTGAGCCCGAGATTGAGCACGGTATCCATCATGCCCGGCATCGAGGCGCGCGCCCCCGAGCGCACCGAGACCAAGAGCGGATTCTCGGCGTCACCGAATGTCTTGCCGGTGATGCGGCCGATTTCGGCGAGCGCCGTTTCGACCTGGGGTTTCAAATTCTTCGGGTAGGTTTGGCCGTTGGCGTAGAAGTAGGTGCAAACTTCGGTGGTGATGGTGAAACCGGGCGGCACCGGCAGGCCGAGCTGCGCCATTTCGGCGAGCCCCGCGCCCTTGCCGCCCAGAAGATTGCGCATGCCGCGACGGCCCGCGGCCTTGCCGCCGCCGAAGGCATAGACCCACTTGCCGCTTTTGCCCGGCGTCGGAGCGCCCATGGCGCGCCGCGTCGGCCGCTTCGATTTCTTCACCGGATGGCGGGAGATTTTGGAGCGCGACTTCGACATAGCTCGTTCACTTAAACTGCCTCTCGTTCGCTTGAACGTCGCGGCACCTTAATGCAGATGCCGGCGTCGATTGCAACGCCGGCATCGCCACTCGGCGCCGGTGTTAAAAGCCAAAGCCTTTAGTGCCAAAGCCTTCAATGCCAAGGTCAGTGCCACGTGAACCAGTGGTGAACCGCATTGAGCTCCACCACGCCGACGAAAATGAGATAGATGGCGACGATGTAATTGAGCAGGCGCGGAATGATGAGGATAAGAAGTCCAGCGATGATGGCGACAATCGGCGTGATATGGGCGGCGGCGACGACCATGATTTTTCCTCGGGTTTTTAAGGACGATGGACTGGGATGAATGGGCAACGGCGTTAAACCGGCAAAGCCCGGCAGGACAAGAACGCGCCACGGCGCGTTCGGTTTCTAGCAGGTTTGACGAAATTCAGT
>Ga0181525_10003477_pt1 | contig 12436 bp, 8 predicted proteins | sample PEATcosm2014_Bin_48_FD_121100 | JGI IMG/M metagenome (GOLD analysis project Ga0181525, IMG submission 121100) | Peatland microbial communities from MTU Mesocosm Facility, Houghton, MI, USA - PEATcosm2014_Bin06_10_metaG | ecosystem: Environmental > Terrestrial > Soil > Wetlands > Peat | place... | reverse complement strand
ACTTCCGGCGTCCAGATGCCGGTATCGAACACGGCGTTCGGGTGCAGGGTATTGACCCGTATGCCGTCGGCGCCCCATTCAAGCGCAGCCACCCGCGCCAGCTGCGTGACCGCCGCCTTGGCTGCCGAATAGGCCGCCGCGCCCGGCCCCGGGGCCGGCACGTTCTTGGAGCCGACCAGCACCACGCGGCCGCCGCGCGGCGCCCGCTTGAGCAGGCCATGGGCTTCGCGCAGCAGCACCAGGTTGGCGTCGAGGTTCACCTGCATGACCCGCCGCCAATCGTCGCTGGCGAGGCCGGCGATCCTGCAGCTGGCCGGGAAGATGCCGGCATTGAGTATCAGCATGTCGACGCCGCCGAAGGCCTGTACCGCCTGTTCCAGCGCGTCCACCAGCGCCGACTCCACCGTAAGGTCGCACACGATGCCGCGGTAATCGACCCGCTGGTGCAGGCTGGCAACGCGCTCCTGGACGTCCAGTCCCACTACCGCGGCGCCCCGGGCCAGCAGGGCATCGACGCAGGCCTTGCCGATACCGGAGGCCGCGCCGGTCACCACTGCCACTTCACCGCTGAAAGGCGGGCTCTTGCCGCCGCGGCGCAGCTTGGCCTGTTCCAGGTCCCAGTACTCGACATCGAAGATGTCCTTGGCGGGCAGTGCGCGGTACCCGCCCAGGGCGTTCGCCCGCAGGATGATGTCGATGGTATGGGAGTAGATCTCGGCGCCGATGGCCGCCTCGGCGGCCGTCTTGCCCAGCGCGCACAGTCCGAGTTGCGCATCGAGCACCAGGCGCGGCGCGGCGTCGAGCATGGTCTTGCGTTCGGCCGCGGCCTTCTCGTGGACGGCAAAGTAGTCGCGGTAGGCCGCGGCGTAGCCGGCCACGTCCCGGCCCAGCATCGGCAGGCGCTTGGTGCGGATCACGTGATCGGGCGTGGCCGGTCCCTGCTGGGACAGCGCGGCTACATCGGCGCGCCGCGCGAACGCCGCGCTCCTGGCGTCGGCCTGCCGGCTCAGTATCAAGGGAAAGCCGGCCAGCGCACTGATGTCGCGGCGCAGCTGGGCAATGTCGGCGGACGCGACGGCAGCGGGCGGCGCCGTCGCGCCGGCGTCCGTATCCCAGGCCTTGTGCTCCTGCAGGTACTGCTCCGCCAGGCTCACGAGGCCGATCATGCGATCGTAGGATTCGCGCGCCGTATCCCCGAACGAGAAGATGCCGTGATTGAGCAGCACCATGCCGATGGTGTCGGGGCCGGCTTCGGCGGCAAACCGCTGCGCGCAGAGCCGCGCGAGCTCGAAGCCCGGCATGACATAGGGTATGACCACCACCCGCTGTCCGTAGATGGCGCGCACCCGCGCCTCGCCGTCGGCGGTGTTCGTGATCGTCACGACCGCGTTGGCATGGGTATGGTCGACGAACTTGTACGGCAGTATGGCGTGCAGGATGGCCTCGACCGACGGCACCGGCGCCGAGGCCCGCGTCTGGTGGGTGACGAGTTCATTGACCATCTGCGGATCGGCCAGCGCCGGCAGCCTTGCCAGCTGCTGCAGGTGGTGCAATAGCACCGGCGAGAACCCCGCCGCCTCGATCTTCTCGAGATCCCAGCCGCTGCCTTTCACGTAGAGCACGTCGACCGGGGCGCCGAGGATGTCCTGCTCGCGGATCTTCACCGACGTGTTGCCGCCGCCGTGCAGCACCAGGGTCTTGTCGCGTCCCAGCAGGCGCGAGGTGTAGACGCGGGCGCCAAGGTCGCCGTCGAATTGCCGCGCCTCGGCGTCGGTCCAGAGGTTCTTCATCGTTCCGGCTCCGGCAGTTCCGCGGCCTTGCCGTCGACCGCGCGTACCACGTCGCGGACGATGTAATTGGGCCGCTTCTTCACTTCCAGGAAGATGACGTTCATGTAGAGGCCGATGAAGCCGAGCACGATCAGCTGGATGCCGCCGAGCAGCAGGATCGCCGCCATCAGCGCCGGCCAGCCCGGCACATACCACCCCATGAGCTTCTGCAGCAGCACGACGATCAGGTACAGGCCGGCCAGCGACGCGAAGCTGAAGCCCACCAGCAGCGCGATCTTCAGCGGTGCGTCGGAAAAGGATATCAGCGCCCGGTCGAGGTAGCCGTAGATCACCCGGCGCGAAAGCACCGGGAACTTCGAGTTGTTGCGCCCGTCGAAGCGGGCCTCCCGGTCGTAGAAGACCGGCACCTGCTTGAAGCCCACCCAGCTCACGAGCCCGCGCAGGTAGGGCATCTTCTCCTCGCAGCGCAGCAGCTCGTTGACGACCCGGCGCGACAGCAGCTTGAAATCGCCCGAGTCGACCGGCAGCGGCACGTGCGAGATGCGGTTGATGAACCGGTAGCCGTACTTGGTGAGCAGCAGCTTCAGCGGGTGCTCGCCGGCGCGCGTGCGCCGCGTCGTGTAGACGACGTCGACGTCGGTTTCCGCGCGCCAGCGCGCCAGCATGGTGGCTATCACCTCCGGCGGGTCCTGCAGGTCGGCATCCATGTAGACGACGACGTCGCCGCGCGAATGCCGGAAACCCGCATATACGCACTCGGAAACGCCGAAGTTGCGCGAGGTGTTGACGAGGACGACGTCGCCGTCCCGGCCGACCTCGTCGCGCAGCAGCGCCTCGGAGTTGTCGGTGGACGCATCGTTCACGAAGACCAGTTCGTAGCCGGCGATCGCATCGCCTTCGCCGCGCAGTACCTTGCGCAGGCGCGCGAGCAGCTCGGGTATGACCGCCGATTCATTGTAAAAGGAGAGGATCACCGAAACGAATGGGCGATTCCGGTCGCGCGCCGGATTACTCAGCATCGACAGTACCTTCGGAAATGAGCGTATGGGCCGCCGCCGAGCGGAGCCGCCGGCGTACCAGGATCCAGACGCCGAGCAGGGCGGTGGCGAGAATCATACTGAAGACCACGACGCCGTGCAGTTCCCGCAGCACGATGGCATCGCGCGCCATGGCGCCGGTCGCGACCAGGACGGCCTGCAGGGGAAACGTCGCCAGGAAGGTCGTGACGATGAAGGTCCCGGCATGCACGCGGGTCATGCCGAAGACGTAGCCCAGGCTGGAAGCCGGCACCAGGGGATTTCCCTGGACCAGCACCACCGACTCCCATCCTTCGCCCAGCACCTTGCGCGCGAGTTCGGTCGCGCGCCGTATCAGCGACCAGCGCGTGAACAGCGACCCGGCCTGCCGTCCCAGGGACGACCGGCCGATGGCGAAGGTGGCGCCCGATGCCAGGGCCGCCGCCCCGGACGAGATGAGCAGGCCGGGCCAGAGGCCCCAGATGGAACCGGCGACGAGGGTGAAGGGCGAGCAGGGCAGGCACAACACCGCGAAGACGACATGCAGCGCGACGAACGCGCACACCAGCCCGGCGCTGTGGCGGTCGAGCATCAGCAGCAGGGACTGGACGGTATCGAGCACGGGATTCCCGGATCAATGCAGCAGGAACGCACGGTAGTTGACGGCGAGCTTCCGGATGTCGTTCGCATTGATGACGGTGTCGGCGTGGTGGTTCCAGTCGGAATATTCGACCTGGAGCTCATTGGCGCCGAGTTGCGCCTGCAACGGCAATTCCAGGTCGATGCGCTCGCGCGGGGCCAGTTGCATGCTGCGGATCGCTTGTCCGTTGAGCGAAAAGTGCAGCCGGGTCGGCCGGTCCAGGGGATTTGCGGCGTCCAGGCGCAGATGCAGGATCTGGTGACTGTGCAGCTTGAACCGCACGGTGGTCGCGGGTCCCACCCCCCAGCGCCAGAATACGGTCTTGTCGGCGTTTTGCTCGAGACCGCCCAGCCCTTCGACGGCGTCGACGCAGGACGTGGCCATGAGGATGTCGCACGCCGCGAAGTCGACGGGTCCGCTCGGCGGCGCGACATCGCCCGCCATGGTCACGAAGATGCGGTCGGCCGCCGGCGCCGGCATCGGATACTCCGGCCGGTCGTGGATTTCGACGCGGTACCCGCGGTGATCCAGGCCCATGTCGGCCAGCACCGCGCGCACCAGCCCTGGCATCGGACGCGAGGCGCCGCCCGCCAGCAGGCGATAGTCCTTGTAGAGCGGGCGGCCGTCATAGGGCATGCCGGCCGGCAGTGTCTGCCAATGGATCACCTGCGTCTGGTCGGTGATCTGGAGCGCAACCTGGGTTCGCACGGTCGCGAACTCGTGGCTTGCCGTCGAGACCACCGTGTCGAGGCGATACAGTGTCGATACCACGCCGGCGGCGCACGCCGTGGCAAAAAGCAGTCCGATGAGCCGCCGCGACAGCGGCCCCGCTGCGTGCCAGTAGAGTGAAAAGTAAAGCACGCAGACCGACGCGGTGATGGGGAAGATCGTCCGGTACGGGACGTCGAAGGCCCCTGGCGCGGTGAGGACGGGCGACAGCACCAGGACAAGGACGATGGCCAGAACGCCGAACCCGCCGGCGCCGCGCAGCCGCCAGAGCCGGTAACCGGCCCCGGCCAGCGCGGCCAGTGCCAGCACGAACCAGGCGCCTTGCAGCGGATTGAACCACAGCGCCGTCGCCATACGCCCCATTTCGACCAGCTGATGCAGCTTGCGCAGCGCGCCGAAACTGGGATTGAGAGAGTACTCCGGGCGATCCCTGCCGATCTCGGCGAAGTAGGTGCCGAACCGCAGCGGGTCGGCGTGGATCAGGTAGGCCTTCAGCACGAACAGGACGAAGACGAAATAGGCCAGGCACATGCCGGCAATGAAGCCGACATCGGTCAGGACCTGGCGCCGGGCGGGAAAGCCGGCGCGCCGCGGCAGGACGGCGTCGAGGAGCGACAGGACCAGGAAGAACAGGAAGTTCGGCGGATAGATCAGCAGCGCCGCCAGCGCGGCGAGCACGGCCCAGCGGTAGGACCGTGCCCGGAAGAGGAAGAATGCGCCGATCGCGATGGCAACCGCCAGCACGCCGGGTGCGAGGTTGGCCGCCCAGAACGTATTGATTTCCATCGCCGGGAGCAGGAAGATCCCGGCGGACAGCGCAAACGCTTCCACCGTGCGCAGCTGGAAGTTGCGCGTGAGGTAGGCGAAGACGCTCCAGGCGCACCCGGCGATGATCAGTATGGCCAGGAGGCGGTTGACCCAGTAGGCCTGCATGCTCAGCAGCAAATGGGTCTGGATGCCCAGTAGATAGGCGCCCAGCGGCCGGCCGATGCCGATCAGGTGGGTTGCCTCGGGGTGCTGGAAACAGCAGCCGTCGGGCAGCAGCTCGAAGCTGCGGTAATCATTATGGAATGCAAAGGCGTGGAACAGTTCCTGGGCATTGACCAGGAGCAGGCTTGCGAATATCGCCAGGGGCCAGGCCAGGGCGGTGCCGCGCAGGGAAATTTTCAAGGCATCCGCGCTCGTCGTCGAATCGGGGACCGGCATGGCCCATTGGGGCCGCCAACTCGCGCCGCGCCGGGCGCGATGGCCGCCCCGGGCATCACCGGATCCGCATTAATTACCATGAATGGCGAGGCAAGCGGTTGCAAAGGTGCGAAGTTTCATCGAAAGGACGCAAAATCGCAATGGAATGACTGCATATGAGTTCACCGAAGTCGATGCATCCCGGGTGGCGTCCCCTGCGCAGGCGGTCGCGCCGACCGGAGGTGACAGGGATACTCCGGTGTGCTCTACTCGATCGTTGTCGATTACGCGGCAGCGCGCAAGCCGGTCCTGGCTCCGGTTCGCCCAACGCGTCACGGGCGTTGCGAGCGGTGCACGAGGTCCCTGATCACCCGGAACACGGAACGGACGCAACTCCCGATGACGCGATCGATCCATAGCGGCGTCTACCTGGCACTGTTCCTCTTCCTGGCCGCCAATCTGTTGGCGGGCGGAGCGGTCCGTCAGATCGTCAACGTCGACCACTTCTACTCGTCGATGCATATCTTCGAATACGCGTTCGACCACGGCTGGCGATTCGGCACGGATCTGGTCGACAACGTCGGCCCCCTGGGTTTCCTGCACTACCCGTTTGTCTATACCGGCGGCGCTTACTCGGAGAAGATGCTCTGGTACGCCCTGGCGTGCCTGTTCTGTGCGGCGGGCACCATTGCCATCGCGGCGCGGATGCAGGGCTGGCCGCGGCGCCTGGCCTTCATCGCCGTGGTTGCGTACTTTGCCCTGCAATGCAATTTCCCCTGGTATGCGTACGAGACCATCCCGCGGCTGGCGATCGTGTTTCCGGCACTGTGGCTGCTGTCGGCGCCGCCCGAGCGCTGGCAGCGGGCATTGCCGGCGCTAGTCGCGGCACTGGGCGCCTTCTACGCCGCGCTGACGGTGGGCAAGGCGAGCAACCTCTACTTCCTGCTCTTCATCATCGCCGTGCTTTCGCTCTTCTGGCTGCGCGCGGGCCGCTGGCGACTTGCCCTCTGGCTGACTGGTTCGTATTTCGCGTGCGCGGCGGCCTTCTGGCGCGCCTCGGGGCAGGCGATCCGGGACGTGCCCGCCTTTCTCGTATCGATGTCCCAGTTCATCGCGTCGTACCAGGAATCGCTGGTGATGAAGACGCTGGACATCTATGTCGATTACGGGTTCTTCTACATGGGTGCCGCCGCATTGCTGCTTGCCGGCCGCATCGGCGCGGCTCGTCTTGCCGAGCACCGCTGGTTGACCGGCGAAGTTTTCCGCAGCGCGCTCGTTGCCGCCGTGCTCTTCCTCACCTGGAAGCACGGCATGCTGCGCGGGACGCCGTCATACGGAACCTTCGTCTATGTCGTGCCCGTGGTATTTGCCTACCTGGTCCTGTCCCCGGTATCGATGGCGCCGGTCTTCGCGGGTCGCCGCGCCTCCATCCTGGCGTCGTTCCTGGCGGCGTCGACGGGCTGCGCCTTGCTCGCCGTCGTCTGCGTAAACGTCGTTGCCTACGAACGGGAATTGCCGCGCGAGGGCGGGCTGCTGCGCGAGATCAAGGACCGCTGGCTGGCCTGGCGCGATTTTGCCCCGATATCGAAGCGCGCCGACCTGGACGCGCAACTCGCGGACCTGCAGCGGCAGTACCGCATGCCCGAGCAGCTCAGGCAACTGATCGGCGCCGGCACGGTCGACGAGTTCGGTGACTGTCCCGAGCCCGAACTGCTCAATGCGCTCAATTACCGGCCCCGTCCCGTGCCCATCAACTTCATCGTCGGCACCGACGCCCTGAACCGCAGGAATGGCGATTTCTACGGCAATCGCGCAACGGCCCCGGATTTCGTGTTCCTCGACAAGGACGGCCTGCAGCTGCACGACACCCGCGCCTACCTCGAATTGCTGGTCAACTACCAGCCGCTGCAGATATGGCGCGATTCGCTCGTGATGGAGAAGCGCGCCGACCACTGGAAGGAAATACGGCCCGATGCCGTGCTGCGCGAATCGGGGCGTTTCGGCGATTGGGTCAACGTCGACGGCTTCGGCGAGTCCTATGTCTGGGCGCAGATCGCCATCGCACCCACCCTCTATGGAACCCTGCGCAAGGCGCTGTACCGGACGGAGAACGTGCGCCTGGATCTTGCCTTGAACAACGGCGAGACGATAAGCGTGCCGACCTCGATCGCCAAGCTGGGCAGCGGTTTCCTGGTCAATCCCTTCATCGGCAGCCGACAGGACATCCTCGACGATGCCGGGCGGGCCACGCCGGAACGCCTGCGCTACGTGCATGCCATCCGCATCGATTGGGAACTTCCGGGCAGCAAGCGCCTCTTCGTTCCCGCGTTCCCGGTCGAGCTCACGGCCTTGACGTTCGTTTCCGGGAAATAGTGCAGCATCCCGTGCCCTGGACGAATGCCCGCCGCGTGACGGCCGTGCACGTGGCCGCCGGAGTGCTGTTCGGCATCACGCACGCAAGCATGCAATCGGCGCTCGATCCGGCCCAATGGCTCGCGGGCCTGGTCGACTATCCCGCCGGCAATCCCTACGGCGACTACCTGTCGTCGGTACTGAACCTGCAGACGCTCGCGGCTGCAGCACTGCTGCGGGCGGGTGTGGGCGAAGTCGGCATCAGCGCCTTCTTCTGCGTCGCGGTTTCAGTCCTGTACCTGCTCTTCTGGCAGAACGTCGTCGGGCACTACTCGCGCTCGAACGTGCTCGCGCTGCTGGTCCCGCAGTTTCTCCTGGGCACCGGGTTCCTGCTCGCCGGCCTCAACTACGAGATCATCATCCCTCCGGGGCAGGTCACGTTCGGCCCGCTGGCCATCGCCTGGGGCGCGTGGGCCGCTTCGCTGCTGCTGTTCCGGTCCGATGGGATCCCCCTCGCGCTAGTCGCGCTTACCGGGCTCTTCCACCCCATTCTCGGCGCCTATCTTGGCGGCGCATGCGCCCTGGCGCAGGTCGTGCGCCGCGAGCCGCAATGGCGGCGCGCCGTCGGCCTGCTGCTCGGCACGGCGGCCTGCATCGGGCTGCAATACGCGCTCGAGCGCCATTACGCCACGGCGCTTGCCGGAAGCTTCGACGCCGGCCGGTTGCTGGAACTCAACCTGTCGAAGCACCGCGTCCCGCTGGAGTGGAACCGCACGCTCGCGCTTGCGCTGCTGGCGACCTTGCTGTGCGCGCTGGTGCACCGCGCCAGCATCGGCGATGGTCCGTCGGCGCGCTTTCTTCCGGCATTCCTCATCGTTGCAGCCGCCGGCTTCCTCCTGGCACAGGTGAACCACTACCCGGCCGGGCAGCTGGGCACGGTGGCTCGCCTGGTCTATGCGAGCATCCCGGCAAGAAACCTGAACTTCCTCGAATTGCTCGCGGCGCCGCTGGCGGTCCTGGCGATTCTCGCCGCGGCGCCCTGGAGCGCGGGCCTGTTCCTGGCCGCCTGGTGCTTCCAGGTCTGGGGCATCGGCGGCTATTTCGCGACCGAGGTCGTCGATGGGCACCCCGCGCACGCGCCACTGTTGCAGTTCCTGGAGCTTCCCGTCCTGGTCCTCGCGTGTGCGCTGGTGCTCCGTTCGCTGTTTCTGGCCCGTCCCGCGCTGGCGTTTCCCGAGCGCGCGGCGAGCCATCGGTCGGTCCGCATTGCCACCGCGGTCGGTCCGCTGCTCCTGGCGCTGCCGTGCCTGTGGTTCCAGCGGCAAGCGCCGGAGCGCAACGGGTATTACGGCAATGACGCCGTATTGCAGCTGGCGGCGACGCAGGTGCGCGGCCAGCTGGCGGTGGCTGGCATGGGGGCCAGCTTTCGCACATTCCCCCAGGCGCGCACGCGCGTGGCGATCCTCTACGATATCCAGCTCGCCGCCACCTTTGCCTACCTGCATGTGGATCCATCGGCGACGCTGGCCATGGTGCGCGACGTCTACGGCATCGATCTGCTCGACCCCTCTCGCCAGGGGCGCATCAACCAGCAGTGCGACGACCTGGACTGCGCGTCGGTTCGCGAGTTGTTCGACCGGCGCAGCAGCGAGCAATGGCGGACCCTGGGAGCGCGCTACCACTTCTCCCACGTGCTGGTCCCGGCGTCATGGAGCCTGGACATGCGATCGCTGGGCAGCGACGCGCAGTGGCGCCTGTATGCCGTCGACTAGGAACCCGCGTCGATCGGCGCTGCGCGCCAGTCAAGGCGCGGTTCCGTGCGCCTGGCGCAGCAGCAGGACCCGCAGCACGATGGCCAGGGTGCACCCGTCCTCGATTTCGCCCCGCGCAATGCTCTGGGCAAGCTCATCGAACGCGAGAAATGCCAGGCTGCCATGCCCGATCTCGGGCTGCACCGCCTGGCGTCCGGCGGTCGAATCGACAGGTGCGCCGAAAAGGCGGACGCGTCCTGCAATGACGCCCGGCTCGGGGGCCATCGCACCGAGATCCTCCAGGTCCCCGGCCGCCACCTGGTAGCCGGTCTCTTCCAGCAATTCGCGCGCCGCCGCCTGTTCGGCCGATTCGCCGGCATCGACGAAGCCGCGGGGCACTTCCCACAGCCAACGACCCAACGCATGGCGGTACACGCGGATCAGCCCATGGCGGCCATCGATCATCGGCAGCACGGCGATGCCCGTCACGAGGTCGCCCGCGCTCCCCTTGGGAGCGACGGTGAGGTAGCGCGGGACATCCATGCCGCCGCCCGAGACGTGGTCGGCGAAGACGCGGAACACCGTGTTCTCGAAGACCTGCGTGCGCGAATGCAGGGTGATCGGCGAAATCTCCGGATCGGCCGGCACGGCTGCAATGGCGGCGCCGCTCAGACGTTCCCGTACTGCGTGTTCTTGATCATCGTGTACCCCTTGATGAGGTCGGCGATGCCGGCGTCCAGGGTGTGCACCGGCTTGAAGCCGGTCTTCTCGATCTTGGCGTTCGACACGATGTAGTTGCGCTGGTCCGGGTCCTTGCCCACCGGCGCCTCGAGGAAGATGAAGCCGGGAACCTGCTTCTGGATGTGCTCGCACAGTTCCCACTTGGAGACATTGGCATCCGAGAGGCCGACGTTGTAGATCTGGCCCTTCATCTGGGCGTGGTTGGCGAGCGCGTGCTGGAACACCCGCGAGACGTCGCGCACGTGCACGTAGTTGCGCTTGAAGTGGCTCTCGAACAGCACCACGAAGCGGTCGTAGACGGCGCGGTAGGTGAAATCGTTCACCAGCAGGTCGATGCGCATCCGCGGCGACATGCCGAACACCGTGGCCAGGCGGAAGCTGATGGCATTGGGGAACTCCATCAGGTGCTTCTCGATCTCCACCTTCTCGATGGCATAGCGGGAGATCGGCCGCAGCGGCGATTCCTCGGTGCAGTGGTTGTTGTCGTCGCCCGAGCCGTAGGCGCTGTTGGTGGTGGGCATCAGCACGATCTGCTGCTGCGACAGGTGCTTGAGCATCAGCACGATCGCGTCGTGGTTGGTGGTGGTGGCGCCCACCGGGTCCTGGTTGCAGATCGGCGCGCCGACCAGCGCGGCCAGCGGGATCACCACGTCGGCCTTCTTGAGCAGCGGCGCCATCGTGCCCTCGACCCGGATGTCGCCCTTGACCACGGTGAAGTTCGGGTTGTGGCAGACGTGGTTGAGGCTGGTGGGCCGGTACATGAAGTTGTCCAGCACCGTGACCTTGTGGCCGGCGGCCAGCAGGTCGGGGACCATCGTGGATCCGAGGTAGCCGGCGCCGCCGGTGACGAGTATGTTGTAGCTCATGGTCGTTGTGCCTTGGTGGTTCGGTCGTTTGGAGGATCGGGGAAGAACATGGCGCGCTCCACGCATTCGCACAGCGTGTGCGCCAGGACGATGTGCAGTTCCTGGATGGTCGCCGTGGTCTGGCCCGGGGCGATGATGCAGTAGTCGGCCAGCGCCCGGGCCGGGCCGCCGTCCTTGCCGCAGAAGACGATGCCCGGTATGCCCAGCGCGCGGCACTGCTCCAGCGCCGCCAGTATGTTGGGCGACTTGCCGGAGGTGGTGATGCCCAGGAAGATGTCCTTGGGCGTGGCCTTGCCGGCCAGCTGGCGCGAGAACAGCTGGTCGTAGCCGTAGTCGTTGCCGATGGCCGTGAGGATGGAGCTGTCCACCGTCAGCGCCTCGGCCGGCAGCGGCGCCCGGTCCTGCGCGAGCTTGCTCACGAATTCGGCGGCCAGGTGCTGGGCATCGGCCGCCGAGCCGCCGTTGCCCGCGATGTACAGGCGCCCGCCGGCGCGATAGCGGCGCACCACCTCGTCGGTGGCCGCGGCAAACAGCGCCAGCTGGGCGGCGTCGAGCAGCAGCGCCTGCTTGGCGGCTATCGAAGCGGCCAGGTTGTGTTGCAGCAGCGCGGCGGCATTGGGCATGGCGGGCGGCACCCTAGGCGGCAAGCAGCTGGCCGGCGCGCTCGTAGTCGTGCGGCACGCCGATGTCGATGAACCGGCCCGCGCATTCCAGGCCGAACAGCCGTGCCCGGATGAACAGCGCGGGCAGCAGGTCGTCCTCGAGCGAAAGCTTGCTCCCGGCTTCCCAGCCGCCGCGCAGGCATTCGGGCGACACCAGGTAGGCGCCGCCGTTGGCCAGGCGCCCCGGGGTGCCGGTTCCGGACCGCAGCGACTGCACGCGCCCGTCGGGGGCGATGTCCATGCCCATGTAGCGGCCGGCCTCCTCGGCGCGGAACAGGGTGAAGGTCCAGTCCGAGCCGGTCGCCGCGTGAAAGCGCGCCAGGGCGGGCAGGGAAACCTCGAAATAGGTGTCGCCGTTGAGCACCAGGACCGGTTCCGTGCCGGTGAGCTGCGCGACGGCCAGCAGCAGGCCCCCGCCGGTGCCCAGGGGCGTCTCTTCCACGGCGTAGTGCACCGGCACGCCGCGATAGCGGCTGCCGAAATGGCCGGTGATGGCCTCGCGCCGGTAGCCGACCGAGACGATGAACCGGTCCACCCCCTGGGCGATCCAGTAGTCGAACTGGTGTTCGAGGAAAGGGCGCCCGTTGATGGGCGCCATCGGCTTGGGCAGGTCGGGCACGGCACCGCGCAGCCGCGTACCCAGGCCGCCCGCCAGCACGATGGCCACGGTCAAGCGCGGCTCCCGCAATGCCGGGCGCGTGGTT
>Ga0181525_10003476_pt1 | contig 12436 bp, 10 predicted proteins | sample PEATcosm2014_Bin_48_FD_121100 | JGI IMG/M metagenome (GOLD analysis project Ga0181525, IMG submission 121100) | Peatland microbial communities from MTU Mesocosm Facility, Houghton, MI, USA - PEATcosm2014_Bin06_10_metaG | ecosystem: Environmental > Terrestrial > Soil > Wetlands > Peat | place... | reverse complement strand
TGCGCTGGTACATCACATTGGTCGTCACCGACAACTGTTCGCTCGGCTGCACCAGCAGCGCCGCACGCGCCGAGGAGAACCGCTCCAGGTTCGCACCCTTGATCACTTTGGAAGCGGGCGTGTCTGCAACATCCCCGCGATTGCAATAATAGTAGACGCATTGCGCGGGCGTCCCGGGGCTGCCGTAGGGGCCGGTCGGAAACGGAAAATCCGCTTCGACGACGCGCTCGATCCAGCCGCTGATATATTTATCGGTGCCGACGACGCGCAGTGCCGCGGTATCGCCGATCGGCAGGTTCACCATGACGCTGCCGCCGCCGTTCCAGCTGCCGCCGGACTCGGTGTACGAGGTGTTCAGATCCGCCGCGCCATCGAACTTGCCCAACTCGGGCTGATTGGTGACGAGCTTGATCGTGCCGCCCATCGAACCCGCGCCGTACAGTGTGCCCTGCGGGCCGCGCAGCACTTCGACGTGATTCAGATCGAACAGGTCCGGATCGATGACCGTGCGTCCGTTGAGCGCCACGGCGGATGCCGATAGCGGTGTCTCATCGATGTAGAAACCCACCGTGGCCGTGGAGCCACCCGCGGACGTCAGGCCGCGCATCTCGTATTCGGTCTGGCCCGGGCCCGCTGTGCGCATGGACACGCCGGGAACCTGCGCCGCGAGATCCTCGACGCTCGTAATATTCTGATTTTGCAGATCGGCGCCGCTGAGCGCCGACAGGCTGATCGGCGTCTCCTGCACGGTCGAGGAACGCTTTTCGGCCGTGACGACCACCTCCTGCAGTTCCTCGCCAGCCTCAGCGGCTGCCGCCAGCGCGCTATGCGGCGCAGACAGCGCCAGCAGCGGCAGCGCCGCCGCGACAGCCGACGCGGTCAGCCAGGATCTAGTTATCCGATCATCGCAGCCGACGCTGACAGTTTGCGGCGCTCTTGGCATGTAAGACTCTCCCAGAAGAAGTCGATCGGCAAAGACCAGTTGGCATCAGCACCCACACCATGATTTGATTTCTTATCGACTACCGTTTGCATGGCAGTGAACTATGTTGCATACGAATATCACGCGCGATGAAGACAGGTCAACTGCGGCGCGTGTGGTTATTGCGAGACAGGGATTGCGCGCTTGGCTTGCGGTGGGCCGCGCCAGGCCGCGCAGGCGTCGACGCGATGCCGGCTTCCGCGCGCCGCACCAGCGTGGCGCGAGGCGTGCCAATGATGCACTAAGCTGCGACACTGTCGGGATTCCGGGCGTAAAAATCTCATAAAAATTTGAGTGAGGATGCGGATGAGCGCAGAGATCATCGATGGCAAAGCCGTGGCGGCGAATCTGCGGCGCGATGTCGCCGCGCGCGTGGCCGAACTGAAAGCCAGTCATGGGATTCAGCCCGGACTGGCGGTGGTGCTGGTCGGTAACGATCCGGCCAGCGAGGTCTATGTGGGCAGCAAGGGGCGCAGTACGGTCGAGGCCGGCATGCGCTCCTTCGAGCATCGCCTCGCCGACAGCACCACCCAGGCGGAGCTGCTGGCGCTGATCGCGCGTCTGAACGCCGACGACAACGTCGATGGCATCCTGGTGCAGCTGCCGCTGCCCAAACAGATTGACAGTACCGTGGTCCTGCAGGCCGTCGATCCCGCCAAGGACGTGGACGGCTTTCACCCCATCAATGTCGGGCGCGTTGCCACCGGGGCCGGCGGCATCGTGCCCTGCACGCCCTATGGCTCCCTGCTGCTCATCAAATCGCTAAACCGGCCGCTGGTGGGACTCGATGCCCTGATCGTCGGCCGGTCGAACATCGTCGGCAAACCCATGGTGCAGCTGCTGCTGGGCGAGCAGTGCACGGTCACCATCGCGCATTCGAAGACGCGCAACCTGCCGTGGCGCTGCCGCCAGGCTGACATCCTCGTGGCGGCCGTCGGCCGCCCCGAGATGATTCGCGGCGACTGGGTCAAGCCCGGCGCCATCGTGATCGATGTCGGCATCAATCGCCTGCCGGCCGATGCCGGCGGCAAGTCCCGCCTCGTGGGCGATGTGGCCTTTGAGGAGGCCCGGGCAGTCGCAAGCGCGATCACCCCGGTACCGGGCGGCGTCGGCCCGATGACCATCGCCTGCCTGCTGCACAACACGCTGCAGGCCGCGCGCGAACGGCGCGCCAAAACATGAAACTGCTCCCGGGCGCTCACCCGATCGTCTTCCTGCTGATCGCGACTGTCCTGGAAGTCGGTGGCGATGCAATCATCCGCTCAGGTATCTACAGCCATACCGGCCTGATGCGCCTGGGGCTGTTTCTACTGGGCGCCTTGCTGCTGTTCGGTTATGGGTCCTTCCTGAATCTGGCGCCCTTCGAATTTGGCCAGGTCGTTGGACTCTACATCGCCACACTGTTCGTGGTCTGGCAGATCATCAACTTCGTGGCCTTCCGCGCCGCACCGACGCTACCGATTCTGCTGGGCGGCGCGCTGATCGTCGCCGGCGGCGCGATCGTGTCGTTCTGGAAACCGGCCTAACCCGAGGCACTGCGCTTCTTCTTCTCCGGATCGTCGAACGGCAGCGTGTGGGCCGTGGCGCCGCCCTTCACGTTCTTGCCGCGAATCTCCAGGCGCTTGCCGGCCACCGCGGCAGACAACTCCAGGCGTGCCAGCGCCATGGACTTCCTGGTCAGCGTCGAATACATGCCGCAGGTGACCACACCGACCTTGCGGCCGTCGGCGTAGACCTCATCGCCCAGGTCGGCCGGCTTATCGCCGTCGACCAGTAGCCCGAAGATCCGGAAGCGTTCCTTGCCCTTGAGCCGGTAGTGCTCCTCGGCGCCCCGGAAATCAGTCTTCCTGGGGCTAACCGTGAAGTCCAGGCCCAGCTCCCACAACGAATCGCCCGGAGGATCTTTCTCGAAGGGGTACATCTGCGACATGTCGTAGGGGTAGAACAGCAGGCAGCTTTCCACGCGCAGCATGTCGAGCGTGGCAAAGCAGGTCGCCGTGATACCGAAGCTCTTGCCCTCCGCCAGCACGCTATCCCAGATGTGGCCGGCATCTTCTGCCTTGCAGAACAGCTCGTAGCCGCGCTCGCCGCTGTAGCCCGTGCGCGAGATCATGACCGGACGCCCGAAAAGCTGTGCCGGCATGTGGTGGAAATACTTGAGCTGGCGCACTCCGGGCACGAATTTTTCCAGAAAGTCCACCGCCACCGGCCCCTGCAGCGACAGATCGTGCAGATCGTCGTCGACGATCATCGCCGCGTTGCGGCCGACCACCGCCTGCGTCAGCGTCTCGTGACCCGCGCCGCTGCCGTGGACGACCATCCAGGCGTTGGGCGACATGCGGTAGAGAATGCAGTCCTCGATGAAGTGCCCTGCCTCATCGAGCATGCAGGAGTAAGCGGACTTGCCGGGATAGATCTTGGTGACATCGCGCGTGGTGGCGTAATGCAGGATGGCGGAGGAATGCGGTCCGACCAGGTAGAGCTTCTTGAGGCCCGACACGTCCATGAGACCCGCCTTGGTGCGGATCGCGACGTGATCGAGGGCCATGTCGTGCGCGTAGGTCCACGCCGTGCCCATCCCGTTCCAGTCCTCGAGCTTCGATCCGAGCGCGCGATGGCGGTCCGCGAGAACTGAATAACGCCAACTGAGTGCCATGTACTGTCTCCCTGATCTTGAGTTGTCTGCCGTGTATCCGGGCGTCTACTCGGGTCTACTCGGGGGCTATGCCCGGAGTGGTCGGCGAGCCGTCGTCGAATTGGGACAGCCATTTGACCGCGATCGGACGGTGGCGCGTGAGCCCCTTGTAGTCGACCAGCGCCGGGTGCAGGTCGCGCAGCACGCGGTGTACGCGACGTGCCCATTTGGGGATGGACGCCACGTCCCCGAGACTGAGCATGTAGGTACGCACCATAAAGACGATGCCGTTGGAGCGCGGCAGTCGCCACAGCCCCTGCAGCTCGGTGCGCAGGTGCAGCTTCTTCGCCACGTTCTCCATCGTCACCGTGGTGCGATCAGGTCCCCATTCGGGATAGTTGTGAGGTGAACTGTCGAGATTCGCGTTCACCGTCATGGTCCAGTTGTAGCGGCGTATGGGCTCGTTCAGCCGCAGGTTCAGCAGGAACTTGAGCGCGCGATCGAACACGCCCATTTCATGCCCCAGCGGCACCGGCCCGTGCCATTCCTTGAAGCTCATGCCCATGTCGAAGTCCATGGACCAGTCGGCCGGGCCCGTGACCATGCCGCCCTCGACCCATAGGTCGTTGTCGCGCTGATCCATGATCACCCAGTCGCCCTGCAGCTGGCGCGTGATGTACTCGAGCGGCTCGTACGGGAGACTCTTCGGCTCGCCGAAAATGAATTTCTGATCCAGCCCCAGCGGGCGGTTGATCCAGTGCCACTCGCGCCCATTGCGCATCAGCGTGAATTTATCGGGATATGACTGCGACAGCGACCGCATGCCCAGCTCGAGCGTGTCCCACTGCGCGCTCATCATGTGCGGCAGCGCCTGGATGCGCAGCGGGTCGTTCTTGATGACGATGGCGCGCTCGCGGCATTCCTCTACATAGTGCTCATCGCAATCGATCGGGAATTCGATGACTGAACCCACAGGCCCGGGCACATGCGGCTCGATGTTCACCGAGTACATGTAGCGGTCCTCGGGAAATGGCAGCGGAAACCGCCGGATGGCCGCGGGACTATTACGGAACGTGTAAGCGCCCCGATAGACCTGATCCTGCTTGAATGCAACGTTCATGACGGCTCCTCAGAGATCCAGTACCAGCTTCGTGCAGCGTGCCCTGGAAACGCAGGGCATGATGACCTTGCCCGATGCCTTCTCCTGGTCGGACAGAAAATGATCGTTGTGGATCAGTTCGCCATCGACCTCGATGACCTCGGTGCGACAGAAGCCGCAGACTCCGCCGCGGCACAGATAAGGCGCATCCACACCGGCGGCCTCGATGGCTTCGAGCAGGCTCTGGTCCGGCTGAACGTGCAGCTCGATGCCCGATCGCAACAGCGTGGCATCGAAGGCATCGCCGGTGGGCGGCGCGGCAAATTTCTCGTAGTGCACATGGCTGTCGGGCCAACCGAGTGCGCGCGCGGTATCGAGTACGCGCGTGATCATGCCGGCCGGTCCGCACACATACACGTGGGTGCCGAGCGGCTGGTCCCCGAGCAGTCCCTCGATGTCGATGAAATGCTTGTTGCTGTCGTGATAGAGACTGACGGCCGTGGGCTCGCTGCCCGACAGCAGTTCGCAATAGGCACCGTACTCGGGCGAGCGCGTTGCGTAATGCAATTCGTAGGGTACGTTGCCAGCGCGCAGATCGTGCAACTGCGCCATGAAAGGCGTGATGCCTATGCCGCCGGCCAGCAGCAGGTGCTTGCGAGCGAGCTTGGCAAGCGAAAACAGATTCACCGGGTGCGCAATCTCGATTTCGCTGCCCACGCGCACCTGCTCGTGCATGAAGGCCGAGCCGCCGCGCGAAGGGTCGACGCGCAGCACGCTGATCTGATAGTTGCCCAAGTCGTGCGGAGAGCTCATCAGCGAATAGGGGTTGCGGTACACACGCTGCGCACCGCGCATGACGACGATGATGTGTGAGCCACCGGAAAAAGCCGGCAACTCGCCGCCCGCGATCGGCTCGAGCGTAAAGCGCCGGATCTGCGGGGTCACCTGGTCGATGGCGACCACGCGCACCGGAATCGTATCGGCATGATCGGCTGCGCCGCTCACAGGAACACTTCCTTGATGTCGGGCCGTTCGCCCGGCACCTCGGCATCGACCATGACGCCCATGTAGGCGGCCAGGCGGCGCGAATAGTGATCGCGCACCACCAGCCAGCGATGGCAGCTGCACTCGACGATGTTGGTCCGTACACCCTCGATGGTCGCGCGGCAGTGAATACAGTGCACGCGGCGCGCCATGGTGCCGCACTCCTCCGCGCGCACCTCATCGCCGGCGAGATTGAATCCGTGCGCTATGCGCATGATCAACCCCATGAAGCTCTCGGGCCCCGCCACGTATAGACGTGTCCCCATCAGAGCCTCGTCCAAGGCGTTGGTCAGATCGGCCAGCAGCGGGTCGATCGCATCGAATACGCGCACTTCGGCGACGTTGGCGGCGTGAAAGGCCTCCGCATTGCTTTGCGGCGCGGCCGGATCGGTGACGTACCAGACACGGGTACGCACGAGTGCGGAAGGCGCCGCGGAATTGAGTTCCCCGAGCAGTCGCGCCAGCGGCGCGGCGCCCACCCCATGTCCAACCATGACGTGGTAGCGGCCGGCGAGGTCCGGTTGCAGCGGCGCATAGACCGGTTTGCTTCGAATTCCCGTGATCAGCATAAGCTTTCTTTAGTAGCGCGCCAGCGCGTGCGTGACGACCAGCACCAGCACGGCCAGTACCAGCGTGAGGTACGGCCAGATGCCGGCGCGCCGCGTGATCTGCTGACCGGGACTGATCTCCAGGTCCTCGACCATCGAGGGCGGGAACTGTCCCTTATCCTGCAAGTAGTGGCGATAGACGAACACCGGCACGATCAGCGCCGCAAAGATCAGGCCGCTGCGCAGCGCGCCGACGCCGGTCACATCGGCACCCATACCCATGAAGGCCAGGTTGACGAATCCCAGCACCGCGCCGGCGGCGATGATCCAGCTCGGTGCGCGCCAGGGCCGCGCCTGATCGGGCCGATCCATGCGATGAATCCAGCCCGCGTTCAGATTGAGGAAACTGAAAATCAGGTAGCCGACATTCGCGGCCGCCAGCACGAACACGTAGTCGGACATCAACAGCAACGCCAGGTTGAAGGCGAGATTGGTCCACATCGCACTGGTCGGGGCGCCGTGACGATTGAGACGCGAGAGGTATTTGGGTAGCCAGCCATCGAGCGACGCCTGGTAGAGCGTGCGCGAGGAGCCGGCCATCGAGGTCATCAGCGACAGCACCAGCGCCAGGATCAGCATGATGATGACGAAAGCACCGCCCACAGTGCCCCCGATGTGCACCATGCGCGCCATGACCTGCGCCACGCCCATGCCGCTGTAAATCTCGGGTGCCAGCATGCCGCTGTAGACGGCAGGCGTTACGACGGCGCCATTGGCATCGAGCACCGCGGGCGTCACCAGATCGCCCAATCCCAGGTAACCCTGGAAGGTGAACGGCACCAGGGTATAGACCACGAGGCACAAGAGACCCGAGTAGAAGATGGCCTTGAAGGTGTCGGTCTTGGGATTCTTGAACTCGCCGGTGTAGCAGACCGCGGTCTCGAAGCCATAGGTCGACCACGCGGCCAGGAACATGCCGCCCGCAATAACCGTCCAGCCAGCCAGATTCCAGCTGCCCTGGCTGACCGTACCCGCGGCATCGTGCGCCAGCGGCAGCAGCGGAAAGAAGTGCGCCTTGACGATATCGCCGGTCAGCAGCGGCATGACGCCGATCAGGATCAGCGGAATCATGGCCGAGATGCCCAGGATCTTGGTGGTGTTGGCCGAGCGCAGGATGCCGCCGTCCTGGATCAGCTTGACCGCGATCAGGATCACGGCGCCGAGCACGAACACCGCGTTGATTCGCAGGCTCAGGCCCGCCTTGACGGCGCCGAGGTCGATGAGCGTCAGCTGCCAGGTGTTGATGATCGAGTCGGGTGCGAACAGCCCATTGAGGATGTAACCGGCGGCCAGTCCCGAACCGATGGCTTGCACGGGCGACCAGGCGAACCAGTTGCACCAGACTGAAATCGGCGCGATCAGTTTGCCGTAGCGCACCCAGGCGATGGCGCCATAGACCGAAGTGCCGCCGGATTTATTGGGGAACAGGCCGGCGATCTCGGCATAGGTGAAGGACTGGATGAATCCCATGATGATGGATGCGGTCCAGACCACCCAGGAGAGATTGCCGACGATGGCCGCGACCGCACCGATCGAGAACAGCACCAACGGCGGCACGCCGCTCGCGACCCAGAACGCGCCGGTCCAGTCGATGCCGCGCTCGAGGCCCACGGTGGTGGTCGCGCTGTCCGCCGTCGTGCTGTCGGCAACTGTGCTCATGAAGACTGCTCCTGCAGGGCATCTGCCATCTCGAAGATATCGGCCACGACGCCGTAACGCGCAACGCTGAAAATCGAGGCGGCAGCGTCAGAGTTGATGGCAATGATGGTGCTTACATGCTTCATGCCTGCCAGGTGCTGTATGGCGCCCGAGATACCCATGGCAACGTAGAGCTTACAGGCGCTGGCGGTCTTGCCGGATTGGCCCACCTGGCGGCTTTTCGGCAGCCAGCCGGCGTCGGCGATGGGTCGGGAGCAGCCCAGCGTGGCGCCGAGCTTGTCGGCGAGCTCGCGGAATTTCTCCACATTGGCTTCCTCGCCGATGCCGCGGCCGATCGAGAGAATGAACTCCGCGGCCGTCATATCGACATCGTCGCTGGGCGGCGGTTCGATGAATTCCAGACTGCGCACCCGTGATGGCACGTGCGGGACGCTGAGGCTCGACACGGCCGGCGCGGCCGTTGCCTCCGGCGGCTTGTACACATTGCCGCGAATCGTGAGCAGCACGATCGGCTGGCCTGGAAATTCGACCTCGATGTTCACCTTTTGACCATAACCGCCGCGGGTGGCGATGAGCGCATCGCCGTGGTACTCGATCTGAAACACATCGCTCGAGAAGCCGTAGCCTTTTTTAGCCGCGATGGCGGCGGCATAGCCGAACGCATCAATACTGTGCGGGACCAGCACGATCGATGGCTTGCGCGCCTCGATCAGTGCATCCACGGCTGCCTCCACGAGGTCCGGCTCGAACTCGGCCGCGGAAACCTGCGCCGTGACGATCTCGTCTACGCCGGTCACGCTGACCGCGGAGACAAGCGCCTGCGGCGCGGCTCCAATCAACGCGACGGCGACTTTTTCGCCCGCGCGGCGTACGCCCTGCGCGGCCGTGACGAGTTCGAGCGTTGCCGGCCGCAACTCGCCCTGACGGTGCTCGGCGATGATGAGGATGCCGCTGTTAGCGCTGGTGCTGCTCATGCCGCACCGCCCGCCGCTTCGCGAATGATCGCAAGCACGCGCTGCGCCTGCTCCTTGATACTGCCCTCGATCATCTCCGCCCGCCCCTTCTCCGGTATATACATGCGGCGCACGCGCGAGAGCGAACCGGACTCGCCGACTGCCTCGGAGGCCACCGACAGATCGGCCAGCGAGAGTACCTCGATGGGTTTAGCTGCGGCCTGCTTGATGGCGCGCAGCGAGGCATAGCGCGGCGTATTGATACCCAGCTGGATGGTCAGCACCGCCGGCAGGTCGGTCTCCATTTCGTGCAGCAGCCCGCCTTCCAGTTCGCGCCGAAAGCGCGCGGTGCGGGCACCCGGAGTCACGTTCAGCTGCGTCAGCACGGCGGCGTGTGCCCAGTCGAGCAGGGCGGCCGTGGCGATGCCGGTGGCGGCGAAGGCATGATCCGAGGACTGCGCGCCCGCGAACAGCAACTCGGGTGCCTCGCGCCGGGCGACCGCCGCGAGTACCCGCGCAATCGCAATCGGGTCAGAGCCTTCAAGCGCATCATCCCAGACCCTGATGGCGCGGTCGGCGCCCTTGGCCAGGCACTTGCGCAGCGTCTCATCGGCATCTTCAGGTCCGACGCTCACGACCACCACTTCGACCGGTGTGGTGGTCGAGGCTTCCTTGATCCGAACCGCCTCTTCGAGCGCGAAATCGTCCCACTCGTTGAGGTCGCGCAGCAGAAACTCCGCCTCCACATCCTTGCCGTCCGCGCGGATCTCAAAGTCCTCATCGAGCGCTGCGACCTGTTTGACTGCCACCAGTATCTTCATGTGCCCTGCTGTATGCGTGTCAGGCCGCGGCCGGCGCGGCGGGGTTGCTCTGCGGTTGTGCCAGCGCCTCGCGCACGAGTTCGATCAGCTCGCGCACGACAAATTTGCCCTCGAGCCCTGTGGTCTTGAGCGCATCTTCGAACATGGTCAGATCCTTCGGGCAGCTGACCACATAGACCTGCAGGCCCTCGATGCGGGCCGCTTCGCGTATGCGGTTCTGCGCGGGCTTTTCCGCACCTACCGGATCCGGGATCCAGATTCTGCCGCCGCCGGCCCCGCAACAGAAGGAGTTCGAGCGGCAGCGGCCCATTTCGATGAGTTCGCATCCCAGCAGCTCGAGAATCTCGCGTGGCGCGTCGTAGCCCTTGTTGAAGCGCCCCAGATGGCAGGGATCGTGGAAAGTCACGCGCAGGTTGAGCTTGCGGTTCACCGACAGGCAGCCCTGCCGCATGAGCTTCAGCAGCAGCGTGGTGTAGTGCTCGATCTCGAACTGGCCGCCGAAGTCCGGGTATTCGTTGCGGATGGTGTTATAGGAATGCGGATCGGTAGTGACGATGCTGTTGAAGGTGGCGTCGGCGAGGGTCTTGATATTGCCCTCCGCGAGGACCTCGTAGAGACCTTCCTCGCCCACGCGCCGCACGTCATTGCCGGCATTGGACTCACCGTCATAGAGAATACCGAAGTCCACGCCGGCATCGTGCATCAGGGTCGCGAATCCCGCCGTCACCTTCTGGTTGCGTGGATCGAAGGAGGCGTAGTCGCCCACGAACCAGAGCACATCCACGGCTTCCTTGCGTGCATCCTTGACGGGGAAGCCCAGCGTCTTGGTCCAGGCGGCGCGCTTGCGTTTCGATTCACCGAAGGAATTGCCCGTCTTGTGAATGGTCTGCAGCGTCTTGCGCAGCTGCGGGTCCATCTCGCCCTCTTCGACCAGCTTGCGCCGCAGCTGCACGATGATGGGCACATGCTCCACGGCCACCGGGCAGACCTCAACGCAGGCCATGCAGGTGCGGCAGGACCAGAGCGTCTCCATGGAAACCTGTCCCGGAGCCTTGCCGTGCACATCGAGCTCGGCCTGTGCGGGCAGCTGCGCCGAATTCAGCGTGCGGTTGGCGAACTCGCGTAAGGACAGGATCACATCGCGCGGTGAGAGCGGCGCGCCCACCGCCCGCGCGGGGCAGGCCTCGTGGCAGCGGCCGCACTTGGTGCAGGCATCGAGGCTCAGCAGCTGTTTCCAGTTGAAGTCGGTGATGTATTTCGCCCCCGGGTGCGGCGCGTCTTGCTTCTCCCGTGGCAGCCGCTGCGCGGCCGTGGGGTCGCGGAACATCAGCGTACCCATGGCGGTAAAGACGTGCTTGACCTTGGTGTAGGGAATCAGCGCGATGAACAGCAGCGCCAGCAGGCCGTGGAACCACCAGAGATTGCGGCGCCATTCGCCCGCGGCGGCATCCATAAGGCCCGCGGCCTGCAGAGCCTGCGCGATCGCGGCGCCCACGGGTGACCACCAGCGCGTGTCCCAGACATCCGGCCTGCCGCTCAGCCACACCAGGCGCAGCGCTTCCAGCAGGTAGCCGGTCGCGGTGATCGTCAGCAAGGTCCAGAGGAAGGCCCAGTCCTCGTGTCGATAGTTGCTGCGGTCGTAGTCCGGGTCGGTGGGTGCGCGATCGGGCCGCGCGTAGTCGAGCTTCGGCGGTTTGAGCCAGCCGCGCCGATACATCATATAGAGCAGGCCACCCCCCAGCATCACGCCAGCCACGTCCAGCACCAGCGAGAACCAGAGATAGAACTCGCCATGCCAGAAATGCACCCCGAAGAGGGGTCCTAAGATGTCGTAGTCGAGCGTGATCGTGGCCGTGCCCAGGAACAGCAGCACGAAGCCATAGAAAATGAGTCGATGCGCTTCACCGGCGGGCCGGTCGCGGCGCTTGATCATCCGGTGATTCAGCAGGATGGCCACCATCGATTCGAGGCGCGGCAGCAGATTCAGCGGCATACCGGCAGCCACGCCCCGCCGGTATTTGCGCACCTGCACGTAGACCCCGTACAGGAACACGGCAATGGCCGAATAGCCGATCGCGTAGAACAGCCGTACCGCCGAGGGCGTGAAGTCCTCGAACAGTACGCGCGTGACGGCGTCGCTACCGGCCATGTGCCCCGTGACCGCCCGGTCAGCCCTGGTACTCGATGTCCGGATTGCCGCCGGGCATGTGCGAGACGCCCCACACGGCCACTTCGCGCTTGTACGCCTTGGGCTGCTGCGCGTTGGCCTCCTCGATCTCGCGCGCCAGCCGATGACCCGTGAAGGTTGCATCGGCGATCAGTCGCGGTGCCTCGGCATCGCCGATCAGGTAGACGGCCTTGACGCCGTTCTCAGCCCACTTGGACTGCTGCGCCTTGAGCTGCCGGTACAGCGCGTCATTGGAGTGCCGTCCCGTCACCAGCACCAGCGAATCGAACTCGATCCAGCGGTGGGTCTTGTTGGCATCGCGCGGCAGCTTGCCTGCGCCTCGGAAGGTGCGCCTGGAGCCGTCGCCGTAGATGTCGTAGATCTCGAGCTTGCCCGGCTCGACGCGCGAAGCGAAGGTGTTGTGCAGCTCCTTGATATACAGCTCGTGCAGCCGCCGCATCATGTTCG
>Ga0181525_10003475_pt1 | contig 12436 bp, 13 predicted proteins | sample PEATcosm2014_Bin_48_FD_121100 | JGI IMG/M metagenome (GOLD analysis project Ga0181525, IMG submission 121100) | Peatland microbial communities from MTU Mesocosm Facility, Houghton, MI, USA - PEATcosm2014_Bin06_10_metaG | ecosystem: Environmental > Terrestrial > Soil > Wetlands > Peat | place... | reverse complement strand
TCCTCATCCCGTTGCGCTCGATGTTCGAGCAGATGGGCGCTTCGGTGTCGTACGATCCCGCCAGCAAGACCGTAACGGTCAGTAAGCCGGGTTCGCAAGTTCAGGTCACCGTCGGTAAACCCGAGGTGATCATCAATGGCGAGTCGCGTCCGCTCGATGTGCCGCCGATGATCTACCAGGGCACCGTGCTGGTGCCGATCCGCGTCATTTCGGAAGGCATGGGCGCGTACGTCCAGTGGGTTCCCGACAAACAACTCGTCGTCGTTCGTTATCTACCGCCGACGCCACCGCCCGCGACTCCGGCCCCGACCGAAGCGCCGACGATTGCGCCGACCGTAGCCCCGACGCCGACCCCAACCGCGAAACCGACGCCGTACAAAGACCTGTTCATCGCCGGCGACTACATTATCTCGCCGAAGATCTACAACGAGTTTAGCCCTGGTAATAAAGGCACCGACTCGTATGCGGTCCGCGGCGCGTGGGAATTCGACGCCTTTAACCTGCCCTGGATGCTCGAAGGCTCGTTCGAGCAGTATGAGTATCCGCACGGCTGTGCATCGGTAACCGATCCGCAATGCAACGTCACCACGATCGGACAAACCGGGCAGACGTTCGTGCCGGCCTTCACCGCGCGCGACAGCGACTTCGACGGTCGCTTCGCGATCAAGGTGGCGGATCCGCGCCTGTACGTCGGCATCGGCTATCTATGGCGTGCGAGCAACTACGGCTACCCGCGCGAGACTGCGCTTGGATACGGCGTTGAAAAACTGCCGGATCTGAACCAGAACCTCTCGTTCTACGGTAGCGTCTACTACTATCCGAATGCCAAGGGCAACTTCACCGACCCGGGCACCGATATCGGGTACACGCTCTCGTACAACATCTTGAAGTACCAGATCGGCGCCGCCTACGTGTTCGGTAACGGTCCGATCTTCCTCGACCTCGGTTGGATCGGGATGAACGGAGAAAACAAACTCAACGCTCCGGTCAATACCAATGCCAACGGACCCTACATCGGCCTCGGCTTGAAGTTCTAAGGAACGGGCGAAGCCTGACAAAAGAAGAGCCCCGCATGACGCGGGGCTCTTCGCTTTCAGGCGCGCTTATTCGCGGGTTGGATCGTAGACGTATGGCATAAATCCGTTCCGAATGTCGTTAAAGCCGAGTTTAAATGTCGCGAAGAGGTTCTCGGCATCGTCGAATCCGCCAACTTTTACCGGAAGTTCCTTGGCGGGCCGGATGACGTAGAAATTCGAGGCGAACAGCGTTGCGGATAATTTCTGAAGGTCCGGGGTTGGATTCGGGACTCGCCGGATCGTGCGCTTCGCAACGGTTTCGAGGAACGCACCCCTGATGTCGGACTCCATGATGCGCCGTTGCATCGCACCGAATACGCCGAGGCCGACCTCGACCGCATTGCCGTAGGAATCGACATTTTGAAACGGCGGATCGAGCATGACGATGTCGACGTTGGCGGCTGCCGCGCGCGCGGCGTTCACCGGTGTATTTGCGGTTACGCCGCCGTCGCAATAATCGTTGAAACCGATCCCGTTTGGTGCGGGGAGCTTAACCGGATCGAAGGCGACCGGAATCGAAGCCGATGCCTGCAACTCGTCGATTAGCAGTTCCGGCGTCGATTCACGGATCGTCGCGAAGGGGCCGACCGTGGAGCGGATCGCTGCGTTGACACGCGCGCGGTCGAGATCCTTGAACTCGTCGGAGAGCAGATAGAAGAATTCGGCGGATTGTGTGGTGAGATTGGTAACCGCCCACACAAACGGCATCAGCGCTTTGGCGTGCGGGTCGATGTAGTTACCCAGCCACTTTCTCAGGTGCTGGGCGTCAATGACGCCGGTGCTGTTTTTCGTAAGTCCAAAAGCCATGCCCATGGCCGCAGCGACGCGATTCCCGACCCCGGCCTGGCTGTCGACGACGTCGGCATACTGAGGCTTGAGCTGGATCACGTCCTGGCCGGCAACGTTGTACCAGAGGTCCCGCAGCTTCGAATATTGGCCGGTGGCGACGAAGTAGCCGTTCAGGGCTCCGATCGAGGTCCCGCACACGATGCCGTAGGGGCGAAGCGGTTGGCCATCCGGAATCTGCTTGGAGAGTCGCAGGTAGTCGATGATGCCCGCCTCGTAGACGCCGCGGGCGCCCCCACCGCTCAGCACCAGCGCGTGATCGAGCCGCCGGGGGTGGTCGGGATCGAAGTCGTCGCTTGCTTGGGCCGGCAGGCCGGCAGCCGATGCGGCAAGCCCCGCGGCAGCAAGAAACCCGCGTCGTGAGAAATCGGAAGCTGGCATGCAGGACGCTTCCCGCGAGAACGAGTTGACCCCTGGGGGTCCGGTAGGGTAAACTATCGCCTTGGTGCCGTCCTCTCTCGAGGGTTCCGCCGGCCTATGGCCGGACGCACATCCCGTGCTCGGAACCTTCACCCGCGTCGTGCGGGTTCGCGGCATCGCGCGGCATTGCGCCCCTGCCCCAATCGCCGAGGGACAGGGTTAAAAGATTGGGCCATTCACGCGAGTGAATCGTGCCAGTTGAGGCGACGACAGCCCCGTCGTTCGGGGTTTAGGAAAAGCAGAATCATCGGAGTTTCATTTTGGCTGCCAAGAAGCAAACGAAGTCGCGCAAGAAGCGTGAAGTTAAGAACGTCCATTCGGGCGTTACCCACGTGCATGCGTCCTTCAACAACACCATCGTAACGATCACGGATCCGCACGGAAACGTTCTCTCGTGGGCCTCGGCCGGTAACCTCGGCTTCAAGGGTTCCAAGAAGTCGACGCCGTTTGCGGCGCAGATGGCCGCCGAGTCGGCCGCGCGCAAAGCGATGGAGCACGGACTGAAGAGCACCGAAGTGTTCGTCAAAGGCCCGGGTGCGGGACGCGAAGCCGCGATCCGCTCGCTTCAGGCCGCCGGCCTTGAGATCACGATGATCAAAGACGTTACGCCGATCCCGCATAACGGCTGCCGCCCGCCCAAGCGCCGCCGCGTATAGTAGAAGAGAGAAAAAGATATGTCACGCTACATTGGACCCGTCTGCCGTCTGTGCCGCCGCGAAACGGCGTCGAGTAAGACCGGCGAGAAGATCAAATTGTTCCTCAAAGGCGACCGCTGCCTTACCAAAAAGTGCGCGGTCGAGCGTCGCGGAACGGGACCCGGACAGAAGACCTCGGGCAAACCGCAGCGTTCGAAGATTTCGGAATACGGCCGTCAGCTTCGCGAGAAGCAGAAGATGCGCCGGTACTACGGCGTGCACGAAACGCAGTTCGAGAACTACTTCCGCGAAGCGGCGCGCGTTCCGGGTCAAACCGGCCGCACGTTCCTCCAGCTTCTGGAGCGTCGCCTCGACAACGTCGTGTATCGTCTGAACCTGGCCACCAGCCGCGCGCAAGCGCGCCAGTTGGTGACGCATCGTCACTTCCGTCTAAACGGGAAGATCGTCAACGTGCCTTCCATCATCGTGAAGCCCGGGGACGTGATCACGATCGGCGAGCGCAGCCTCAAGGCCCCGGTGTTCGGAGCTAATCTCGAAGTCGCCGGTTCGCGCCGTCCGCCCGAGTGGCTCGAATGGAACGACACGGAGAAGAGCGGTAAAGTGCTCCAAGTTCCCACGAAAGAGCAGATCGACACGCCCGTCGATATCCAGCTCATCGTTGAATTCTACTCACGTTAATCATCACTCAATCCGCCGTTAGGCGTAGGATCGCCGATCTCTGGGAGAGATCGACGGATAACGTAAACGGCAACAAAGGAACAATCGCTAGACTATGACCACGTTGGAAACGCCCACCGGCGCAACTATTGAAGTTCGCGAGCGCCGCGAAAACTATGCCAAGTTCGTGATCGAACCGCTCGAACGCGGCTTCGGCATTACGCTCGGCAACGCGCTTCGCCGCATTCTGCTCAGCTCGATTCCGGGCGCAGCCGTCACCTACATGAAGATCGACGGCGTGTTGCACGAGTTCTCGACGATTCCCGGAATGGTCGAAGACACGATCGCACTGATGCTCAACCTCAAGGGCCTGCCGGTCAAACTCAACAGCGACGAACCGCGCGTGCTGAACCTTTCGGTCTCGGGACCGAAGGACGTGACGGCCGCGGACATCGCGCCGGATGCCGACGTCGAGATTCTCGATCCGGGCTATCGACTCGCGACGCTTTCGTCGAAGGACGCCAAGCTCTCGATGGAAATCGGCATCGAAAAAGGCCGCGGTTACGTCATGGCCGATAAGCAGCGCAATATCGAGCACATGATCGGTTTGATTCCGCTCGACTCGATCTTCTCGCCGATTCGCAAGGTGAACTTCTCGGTTGACGACACGCGCGTCGGCCAGAGCGTCGACTTCGACCGGTTGACGATCGAGATTGAGACCAACGGATCGATCACGCCCGACGAAGCGCTCGCGACGTCGGCGGTCATCATGCAGGAGCAACTCGACCTCTTCGTCGGGTTTACGAGCCGCACGGAGCCGCTTCCCGAAGCGCCGCCGAACGAGTGGGACATCCCGGTCGAAACGCTCAACCTGTCGGTGCGTTCGTTCAACTGTCTCAAGCGCGCGGGCATTTCAAAGGTGTCCGAGCTCCTGGATCTCACGGAAGACGAGATCATGAAGATGCGCAACTTCGGGAAGAAGTCGCTCGACGAAATCAAGCAAGTGCTCGCAGAGAGGGGGCTCTCGCTGCGTCTTTCCTAAGACGTGACGAGATTGGATTATGCCGCATCAAATCGCGTACAAACGCCTATCCCGCACGGACGGCCACCGCAAGGCCCTGTTGCGAAACATGGCGACGTCGTTCTTCAAACACGAGAAGATCGAAACCACGTCGATTAAAGCCAAAGAGATTAGCCGGGTCGTCGAGTCGTTGATCACGACGGCGATGGAAGGCGATCTCTCGGCGCGTCGAAAGGTGGCCGAATTTCTTACCGAGCCGGCCGTGGTAAAGAAGCTCGTCGAGCAGATCGCTCCCTCGCTCAAGGGGCGAAGCGGCGGCTACACCCGCATCACCAAGACGCGCGTGCGTCACGGCGACGCGGCCGAGCTGTCCATTATCGAACTGGTAAAGTAGAAGAGTAGACGCACACGGCAGCCGCGAGGCTGCCGTGTGTTTCTTTTATACATGGAGTACGCGCCGCTCTTGCGCCGGCTTATCGCCGGCGAGCACCTGCGAGCCTCTGAGAGCGCCGAACTGATCGGCGCCATTATGGACGGCGAGTTCACGCTCGTGCAAGGCGCGGGGTTGCTGGTTGCGCTCGCGTCCAAGGGCGAACACGTCGATGAGATCGTCGGTGCGGCGCGCGCGATGCGCGAGCGATCGCTCCACGTCGAACACGGGCTCGACGAGGTACTCGACGTGGTCGGTACGGGCGGCGACGGTGCCAACACGATCAACGTTTCGACCATGGCGGCGCTGGTAGTCGCTGCAGCCGGCGTGCGCGTTGCCAAACACGGAAACCGCGCGGCGTCGAGCGCGTGCGGCAGCGCAGACGTGCTTGAGGCCACCGGCCTGCGGGTGGATATCGGACCCGATCGTGCCGCGGAGATGCTTCACGAAGCCAACTTCACGTTCATGTTCGCGCCGCGCTATCACCCGGCGATGAAGAACGTCGCCCCGATCCGGCGCGAGCTGGGTGTCAAAACGCTTTTCAACATCCTCGGCCCGCTGACCAATCCGGCCCGCGCGAACGTGGCGATCGTCGGGGTCGCACGCCCGCAGCTGCTCGAATTGCTCGGCCAGGTGCTGCACTCGCTCGGGGTCGCGCGCGGGGCCGTCGTGCACGGCTCGAACGGAATCGACGAGGTCGCAGGCGACGTAAAGACGAGCGTGTATTCGTTTGACGCTTCCGGTTCGCGCCGCTACGACATCGACCCGAAAGAGCTGGGGATCGATGCGCCGCTCGAGGCCATCGTGGGCGGCTCGTTAGAGGCCTGCGTCGCCGCATTTCAAAGTATCCTAGCCGGCGAGCGATCGGGCCGAGCCGACGTCGTCGCGCTCAATGCGGCCTTGGCGCTAACCGTCGCCGGGGTAGAGCCGGCACTCGACCGGGCGCTGGAGCGCGCTCGAGAGATTCTCGCCTCCGGAGAGGCGCTGCGCACGTACGAACGCGCGAAGGAGATCGGCAATCGTGTCTGACGACGTCCTCAAGAAAATCTACGCCATCAAGGCGCAGCACATGGAAGACGAGATGGCCGACGAGCCGTATCACGTCATTCACGAGCGAGCCGTGGCAAGCGTCGCGACGCGCCGCCCGTTTCTCGCGGCCCTCCAGGCACACAGCGGGTACGCTCTCATCACCGAAATCAAGCGCGCGTCGCCATCGGCCGGACTGATCGCTCGCGATTTCGATCCGGTAGCAACCGCGGAGATGTACGAAGACGCCGGCAGCGATGCCATCAGCATCCTCACCGAGAGCGATCATTTTCTCGGCGACCTGAAGTTTTTGCCGCCGGTGCGTAAAGCGACGCGCCTGCCGCTGCTACGCAAGGATTTTATCGCGCACCCGTATCAGGTGGCGCAATCCGCCGCGTACGGCGCGGACTGTATTTTGCTCATCGTCGGCGGTCTGCGGGACGAGCAGATCCGCGCATGTCTCGACGAAGCGAAAAAGTACGCACTCGACGTGTTGGTCGAAATCCACAGCGCGCGCGAGTTCGAGCGGATCGAGAAGATGGGCGTGGACTTCGTCGGCGTAAACAATCGCAACCTCCGCACGATGAAGACCGATCTGGCCGTTAGCGAGCACATCTTGCCGAAGGTCCCTCCCTCCATGTTTGCGATCAGCGAAAGCGGCATGAAGAAGCTCGAGGATATCGAGCGCCTGCGCAAGGCAGGCGCGCGTGGATTCCTCGTCGGCGAGGCCTTGATGCGCGCCGAGAACCCGCGCGAAATGATCGCGCTCTTCAAGCGTGTCTACGCGCATTAAAATCTGTGGCGCTCGGAGCTGGCAGGACGTGTCGCTCGCGCTCGATGCGGGCGCCGACGCGTTCGGAATGATCTTTGCGCCGTCGCCCCGCGCGATCGTTTGGAGCGTTGCCGAGGACATCTCGCGTCGCATTCCCGCCGATGCGACGCCCGTGGCCGTGTTCGTCAATCCCAGCCGCGACGACGTCGCTCGCGTTCGCGAGCTCTTTCCGACGGCGTTCGTTCAACTCTCAGGCGACGAACCGGTGGAGTTCGTGCGGTCGCTCGGCGGTCGAGTCATCAAGGCCGTCCACGTCGGCGGCGAATCGAGTGCCGACATCGACCGCGCATGCGAGGCGTTTGCCCCTGCCCTGCCGTTGCTCGACACCAAGGTTGCGGATGCGTACGGCGGCACGGGCCGGACGTTCGATTGGTCTCGGGCTTCGAGCGTCGCCCGCTGGCGGCCGCTCGTGATCGCGGGTGGGCTCACGCCTGAGAATGTCGGCACCTGCGTACGCGCCGCGCGACCGTTCGGCGTCGACGTCCGCAGCGGTGTCGAGACCGAGGGCCGCATCGATGCGGAAAAGATACGCCGGTTCATTCGAGCGGTACGGGAGAGCGATGCAGCCTAGCGCGACGGGATACTTTGGTGACTTCGGCGGCCGTTTCGTGCCGGAAGTCTTGATCGACGCGCTGGAGAGCCTCGAGCGCGAGATGCGGGTGGCATTTGCCGACCCTCTGTTTTGGCGCGAGTACGATTGGACGCTCCGCGATTTCGTCGGCCGCCCATCGCCGCTCTATCAGGCCGAGCGGTACGGAAACGCGGCCAACGTCCCGCTGCTGCTCAAGCGCGAAGATCTGAATCATACCGGCGCTCACAAAATCAACAACACGGTCGGCCAGGCCTTGCTCGCGCGCCGCATGGGCAAGAAGCGACTGATTGCGGAAACGGGTGCGGGACAGCATGGTGTGGCGACGGCGACCGTCGGCGCAAAGTTCGGATTCCCGGTGGACATCTACATGGGAGCGGTCGACGTGGAGCGTCAGGCGCTCAACGTGTACATCATGAAGTTGCTGGGCGCGACGGTGCACCCCGTTTACGGCGGCACGAAGACGCTCAAGGATGCGACCAACGAGGCGTTTCGAGTGTGGGCCGCATCCGTCGAAGATACGTTTTACGTGATCGGCAGCGTCGTCGGCGCTCATCCCTATCCGTTCATGGTACGCGAGTTGCAGAAGATCATCGGGATCGAAACCAAGCTGCAATGCCTTCAGCGATTCGGCCGGCTGCCGACCGACGTTATCGCCTGCGTTGGAGGGGGCAGCAACGCGATGGGAATCTTCACATCTTTTGTTGACGATGTCGACGTGCGTCTGTGGGGCGTTGAAGCCGGCGGCGAAGGCGTGACCAGCGGACGCACGGCGGCGGCGCTCGCTGCCGGTACCGTCGGTATCTTACACGGCTCGCGATCGTTTCTGCTGCAAACGCCTGGAGGTCAAGTGCAGGAAACGCATTCCATCAGCGCCGGTCTCGACTACCCCGGCGTTGGGCCGGAGCACGCGTACTTGAAAGAATCCGGTCGCGCTACATACGTGACGGTGGACGACGCGCAGGCGCTCCATGCGTTCGCGGAGTTCTCGCGATGCGAAGGCATCATTCCGGCGCTCGAGAGCGCGCATGCCATCGCTTTTGCGAAACAACTCTCCGCCGATCGCGGCCCCGACGATCTCGTCGTCGTGAACCTTTCGGGCCGCGGCGATAAAGATATCGCGCAGGTGCGCGGGAAGTTGGGTATCCCCGATGCTTGAGGCACTCTTCCACCGTGCGAAGGGCACGTTTCGCGCCGCGTTTATTCCTTACGTGATGGCGGGCGATCCCGACACGGAGACGACCGAAGCGGTGTTACTCGCGCTTAGCGACGCGGGTGCCGACGCAATCGAACTCGGGATTCCTTACGGCGATCCGCTGGCCGACGGGCCGACGATTGCCGCGGCCGGGCAACGCGCGCTCGCGGGCGGCATGGACGTGCGGGGCGTCTTGCAAATCGTCTCGCGTCACCGCGAGAACGGCGGCGCGCCGATCGTGTTGTTTTCGTATTTCAATCCAATCTATCAATATGGGATCGAACGCTTCTCGCACGATGCTTCGGATGCCGGCGCGTCGGCCGTGATCGTGCCCGACGTGGCGCTCGAAGAGAGCGAAGAACTCTCGGTAACATTGGCGGAGCACGGGCTCGATATGCCGCTGCTCGTCGCTCCCTCGACGAAGCCCGGGCGGGCGGCGAAGATCGCAGCGGCAAGTACGGGCTTCATTTACGTCGTGGCGCGCTTGGGGGTGACGGGCGCTGGGAGCGAGCCGGCGAGTGCCGCGCTACGTTCGCAGATCGGACTGTTGCGGGGAATCACCGACAAACCGCTCGCCGTGGGATTCGGACTGAGCGCGCCGGAACACGCGGCCGAAGTCGCGCATTTTGCCGACGGCGTCATCGTCGGGAGTGCGTTGATCGATACCTACGCCGGATTGCGCGGCGCGGAAGCGGCGGCGCGAGTTCGCGTCTATGCCGAATCCTTGATTGCGGCGGCGCGTTACGCGATCGCATGAACCGCGAAGACTTTCTTCAAGCGATCGTCGCGTTAGCGGCCTCATCCGCCTTGCCTTCCCCGTCTGCGTCACCCCGTGCGAATCCGTGGGACCTTTGGGACGCGACCGGTTTGCCGGCCGATCGTCCTTTCGAGTTAACGATGGAACTGCTCGATGAAGGCCGGGACACATTCGTACTCTCGCAGTATCGCGGGAACGCGCTCTTGCTCAACATCTTTGCCACCTGGTGCGGACCTTGTAACCAAGAGCAACCGGGTATGGTTGACGCCGCGGCCGCCTATGCTGCCGGAGGGCTCGTGGTGGTTGGGATCGACGCGGGCGATTCGGACGACAGCGTCCGGGCCTATCGAAAAAAATATGGGATCACGTATCCGATCGCCATGGATCGAGATCGGCGCTTTGCTTACGCGCTCGAGCGCGGGAGGCCTGAGGTTGATTATCCGGCTTCGTTGTTCTTCAACCCATCGGGAACGCTGTACGGCGTCGTCATCGGCGGGATGGGGCAAAAGGAGCTCACTTACCGAATCGAGCGTTTCCTAGCTCAAGCTAACCCAGAAGGAAAAACCCAATCCCCATCGCCGCCGCCACTGCAGCGATGATCGAGGCCGCGCCTGGGCGCGCGCCCCAAAGCCGTACGGCGATGCCAAGCACGGTTGCCCCACCGAGCAGCGTCAATCGCAGGTGGCCGTGTTGAAACCATCCGGCGAGCCCAACGGCCACGAACGCGGTCGCGGCGATAAAACGGCCCTGGAGCGCAATGGCGGAACACATCAGTGCGGCTCCCGCGATTCGCAAGGGATCGAGGGGCGGCCCCGCGAGCCCCACGGCGAGAAAAAACGCGGCCGCCGCGATCGCAAGGCGCCCGCTCACGCCGGCTCTCCGATCTCCTTGCGCATCAGCAGTGTGTCCCAAAGCTCCCCATTCGCCCGTTTGACGTCGGCCGGGTAGCGCTCGATTTCGACGAAACCCATCGAACGGTACAGCGCGATCGCCCGCTCGTTGTGCGGGAAGACGAACAAATGGACGGCGGCAATGGCGTGTTCCCGTGCCCAGTCCAGTGCGTGGAGCATCATCGCCCGGCCGATCCCGCGGTGCCGGTGCCCCTCGTCGACGAGCATTCCGAGCTGAAATCCATACTCGAGGTCCGGGTAAACCGCGAGATTACCCACCACCGCGTCGCCGTCCGTCGCCACAATTAATAGAAAGCGCGGATCGTCGAGCCAGCGCAGCCAATTGGAGCGATAGCGGTCGCGATCGAAACCGGGCTCGGTGCCGATCCACCGTCCCTCGGCAGCCACCGCCTCGTAGAGATCGAGAAGCTGCGCAAAATCATCGGCGGTCGCCCGCCGCAGGTCGTAGTCCACTTGGCGCTCCTTAGGCGACAATGGCGGATGACCCGCCGGCATGGAACCCCCCGGTCCGTAGGTAAGTCATAGAACACACGAAGCGGTAGGAGAGACATTTGTGACGACGACCCTCGAGCGCATCGCCCCCTTTGCCAACCAGAAGATCAAGACGTTTTCGGACCCGGCCGATGCCGCCGCCATGAAAGAGGCGCTGGCGGCGGTGCGGGCACGTTTTGGCGAGCATTACCCGCTCGTTATCGACGGCGCGAAGATCGAAACCGAGAAGAAGATCCGTTCGATCAATCCCTCGAACCCGGACGAGGTCGTCGGGCTCACGAGCTCGGCTTCGAAGCAAGAGGCCGGAGAGGCGATTGCCGCGGCCGTCCGGGCTTTCGAGAGTTGGAAGCGGACGACGCCCGAGCAGCGGGCCGACTACATCTTTAAAGCCGCCGAATTGATGCGCCGGCGCCGCTTCCTGTACGATGCTCTGCTCGTGCTCGAGGTCGGCAAGAGCTGGGTAGAGGCCGACGGCGACGTCGCCGAAGCCATCGACTTTCTCGAGTTCTACGCTCGCGAGGCCCTGCGCTATGCCAAGCCGCATCCGGTCGTTCCCATCGACGGCGAGCGCAACGAGATGGTGTACATTCCGCTCGGAGTCGGAGCGATTATCCCGCCGTGGAACTTTGCGTGCGCGATCATGGCGGGCATGACGACGGCCGCGATCGTGACCGGGAACACCGTGGTGCTCAAGCCATCGAGCGATTCGGCGATCATGGCCGCGTGGTTCGTCGACCTCTTGCACGAGGTCGGCGTTCCGAAAGGCGTCGTCAATTTCGTGCCCGGCTCGGGAAGCGAAATCGGCGACCTTATCGTGGCGCACCCGCAGATCCGCTTCGTCTCGTTCACCGGTTCCAAAGAGGTCGGTCTGCATATCAACGAGCTTGCGGCCAAGCCGCAACCGGGACAGAAATGGATCAAGCGAGTGGTTGCCGAGATGGGGGGCAAGGATTCGATCGTCGTCGCCGGCGACGCCGACGTCGATGCCGCCGTCGAAGGGGTGGCCGTCTCCGCATTCGGCTTCCAAGGGCAGAAGTGCTCGGCGTGCTCCCGCGCCATCGTCGATGCGTCCATCTACGACGAGTTCGTCGAGAAGCTGCAAGCGCGCGTTGCGAAAATCACGGTCGGTGACGCATCGGTTCAGACCAACTACATGGGTCCAGTCGTCAACGAAGCCGCATTCAAGTCGATCTCCGAGTACATTGCGGTCGGGAAGAAGGAAGGCCGGCTGATTGCGGGTGGCAAGCGCGCCGGTGATAAGGGTTACTTTTTGGAGCCGACGGTAATCGCCGACGTCGACCCGCAAGCGCGGATCTCTCAGGAAGAAATTTTCGGGCCGGTGCTCGCGGTTATTAAGGCGGCCGACTTCGACCACGCGATGGACCGGGTGATCGCGGGGCTGCAGCAGCGCCGCATCATCACGCCCAAAGAGCAGCGGATCCTCGCCTACCACGAGGGCGGCCACGCGCTGATGGCGCACCTGTTGAGTCCCGTCTCTCCTGTCCAGAAGGTGACGATCGTCGCACGC
>Ga0181525_10003474_pt1 | contig 12437 bp, 13 predicted proteins | sample PEATcosm2014_Bin_48_FD_121100 | JGI IMG/M metagenome (GOLD analysis project Ga0181525, IMG submission 121100) | Peatland microbial communities from MTU Mesocosm Facility, Houghton, MI, USA - PEATcosm2014_Bin06_10_metaG | ecosystem: Environmental > Terrestrial > Soil > Wetlands > Peat | place... | reverse complement strand
CAGTACGACGGCTCGCTCGAACGCCACATCCGTGGAACGGATATGGCCTTTAAGCTCACGCCGTTCTACAGCTACACCAACGGCTATCAAGAACAGTCGTTCATCGGCAACGGCTACGTGACGCAAGTCCCGGTCGGTCGCCAACGCAGCTATGGTGCTGAGTTCGCGTTTACCAAGGGTGATTTCAGCAAGAACGGTTTCTCGGGATCGTATTCGCTGACGTACACCAACGCGAAGGTACAGTTCCAATCGGGGCTGGTTAATAATCTCGGTGCCAACCAAGTCGGTTACTACAATACCGCGATTAGCAACTTCAACCAGCTCGCTAAGGGCGGAGCACAGAACTATCCGTGCTTCAACTTTGCGTCGTACAACACATCGACGGGAGCTTCGGCAGCGGGCTCCGGTGTCGGCACGCCGGGCGTGGCCCAAGCGTGTACCGGCACGACGGTCGCAAACCCCTACTTCAACGTGGCGCAGCAGGCGCTTATGGATCCCAACGGCTGGTACGCGCCGGCCGGCGACGTTGCCCTTCCCGGCGTAAACACCAACCCCAACATCTACAACACGCCGTGGGTCAACGCGTTGATCCTCAACTACCGCCATGCGAAGTGGGCCGTCACCCCGAGCTTCCAGCTCGCCTCCGGCTCGTCGTACGGCACGCCGTTCACGGTGCAGGGTGTGGACCCACGCCTCTGTACCGCGGTTGACCTGAGCCAAGCAGCGGGCGGCACCAACGAGTGTGCCTACACCTCGCTCATCGGCCAAGGTGCGACGCCGACGGGCTTGTTGTACATTCCGAATCCGCAGACGGGATCGTTTGATAGCTTCGGCAAGTACACCGAACCCAACATGGTGGTCGGCAATATCGCGTTCACGTACGATGCGACGCCGAGGATCTCAATCAACCTGACGTTGACCAACATATTCCACACGTGCTTCGGCGGCTCGAAAGAACCGTGGACGGCGGCCTACCCGGCCGGATCCAACGTGTGCGGATACTACGAAGGTGCGGCATCCGTACCTGGCTTAGGTGGCTATGTCTCCAACTTCCAGTTGGGCTCAGGCTACCTGACACCGGGCAACATCGCCTCGTATAGCGCGGCTGCCAATGGCACGAAGCTCTATCCATGGCAGCAGCAGTCGTACCAACCCTACACGAGCAATGGCGCTGGGAACCAGATCCCACAGCCGTTCAACGCCTACCTCACGATCAACGTGAAGCTCTAGGTCGAGAACAAAAAGGGCTCCCGGTGCGCCGGGGGCCCTTTTTTATGTGCGGTCTCCTTATGCGCTGCAGCGTTCGCAGAGACGAAGCGCGTACAGCGGGTGCGCGTTCCATGCGAGTGGCGCCGCGCATCGGTCGCAGCGGTGGGACCGGCCTTCGCGAATCCTCGCCATGAGCTCCGGATGGGAGCGCCACACGGGTTCGTACAGCGGATCGATCGACGCCAAGAAGAGCCCCGGTTCGCGCGTCTCGAGGGACTTTGCGAGCGAGTCCGCCGCGCCGTCTCCATCGTTCGCCGCGAGCATGACGGCGAGGGACGCGTCCGAAGGAAACGGGAGGGCTGCGATTCGTTTCTCGAAATGTCTGCGCGCGCGGACGCGGCCCTGAACGATCGCGATGCATCCGCGCAACGCAAGCTCCCTCGAGACCATTTCGGTCCCTGGCATCCGGTTAAGCAGCGCTAGCGCGTGGTCGTGGCGCCCTGCCATATGCTGCGCACACGCATAGTAGAAGAGCGTCGGCGTGTCGACGGGCGCGAACAGCAGAGACCGCGCGAAGTGCTCGCACGCCTCGTCGTAACGACGCATGAAATACGTCACGATCCCGAGCAGGGTCGTAGCCCGTGCGTCGCAGGGCGAAGCGCACACGGCACGATCCGCCTCGATGAGGGCAGCCGAGTAATCCTGACGGGCAAGCAACTGCCAAAGCATGGCGCATCGGGCTTTCGGTGATTGCGGAGCGAGGGCGATGGCCTGTTCGGCCGCGTCGCGAGCGTGCGCGGCATCGGCATCGAAAAATAACACGAGCAAGCTCAGAAGTGCGAATGCGTCGCCGCCGGCGGGATCCAGCGCGACGGCCTTCGCAAGCGCTGCCTTTGCGCGGTAGTAAGCGGCGAGGGGATCCATGCACGAGCGGATGCCGGCATTGATGGCCAGCTGTGCCAACCCGATAAGGGCCGGAATGAACGATGGATTGAGCTTGAGCGCGTCCTCGAAAAAGCCGAAGGACTCGGCGAGCTTTGCTTGGTTCCGTCGCCTGACGTTGAGGATGGCGAGCCGGTACGTCTGAAAGGCGGGATCGGCGAAGAGCAGATTCCCCTGGTCACTGGACGGGGCGGGCGCAACGAGATGATAACCCAAGCCGGGAACCGTCCGCACGTAGTCGGTCGTAGCGTCAAAGGCCTCTAGCGCGCGGCGCAGCCGATTGACGGTTTGCGAAAGTGCGAAGTCGGTCGCCCGCTGCGGGCCCCACAGACGCTTCATGATCTCGCTGCGCGAGACCGGTTTTCCGAGCCGCTCGGCCAGTAAAGCGAGCAGTTCCACCTGTTTTGGTTTGAGTGGAACTATCGTTGCATTGTGGCGCAGTTGTCTGGTGGACAGGTGGAGGAAGAAGGGCCCGAAGCGGATGCGATCGCGCTCCACCGGTTCGGCCGACGTTCCGTTCATCGTCGCGTTCCTCCGGACAAACTTGTATTCAGGAAGGTAGAATTGCTTTAAACAAGCCTACCTTGCTTTTAACAAGTAAATCGGGAGCGTTGTGACGGGCGGAAGGCCGCGTTTCTAAGAGCGTGGTTCGAGGTCGGTCAGCAGCTTGCTCAGGAGCGCCGAGAGCTCGGCGCGCTCGCTCTTACTGAGGGCTCGTAGAAGCGTGCGCTCGTTATCCAGGTGCGCGTCGAGGGCTTTATCGATGAGCTTGTGACCTTTCTTGGTGAGCGAAACGATCACGCCGCGGCGATCCGTTGGATCCGGCCGTCGTTGCACCAGGCCGTCGCTTTCAAGCCGGTCGATGCGGTTGGTCATTGCCCCGGATGAGAGCATCATCTCGCGATAGAGCTGCGTCGGGGTAAGCTCGTAGGGCGCTCCGGCACGGCGCAGCGAGGCGAGAACGTCGAAATGCTCCCCGGTCAATCCGGAGCGATCGTGGGTCGCGTCGAGCTTAGGGCGCAGCGACTGGGCGACCCGCTGTATCCTCCCGATGACGGCCATGGGCTCGAGGTCCAGGCCCGGGCGTTCGCGTTTCCACTGTTGCACGATCTCGTCGATCCGATCCATGTATCTTGATATTAAGATACTTGACCGGTTACCCTGCCTGGGATAAAATATCTCTACGTAAAGAATCTTGATGAAAAGAGATATAGGATGACGACGATTGATTTTTGCAACGGCGGGGTTCCTCGGAGCGGGCGCCGCCGCTCGGGCGCATTCCTCTGGCTCCTACGTGTTGCCGATAAGGCCCGCGCCGCGCGGGCCGGCGTGTTGGGCGAGTACGTCTATCCCTGTCCGATCGATGTGGGGATGATGGAGCGCTGGGGCATTACCCCCGCGCAATTCGATCGTGCCATCGCTACCCACGGCGACGACGGCGCCATTGTCGAGTGGCTGGAGGCACGCGCCACGCAGCGGGCTGCCGAGGCGGCAAATGCGTGGCTCGAGACGACGAAATCCGACAATCTCGATCGCCAGGACCGTGAAGAGCGCGGCATCGTCTGTACGAATTGTGGGGTCGCATATCCGCCTGCCGTCGAGCAGCGCGCTACGTGTCCGATTTGCGAAGACGAACGCGTAACGAAGCCCGCGGGTCAAACGTGGATTTCTCCCGACGAGTTGGGGGCGACGCACGCGTGCGAGATCCGCGTATGCGAGGCCGGTCTTGCCAGCATAACCGTGCGTCCCTCGTTTGCGATCGGACAGCGTGCGATGCTCGTCGAGCAAGACGACGGCGTCGTGCTGTGGGATTGTTTGCCGATGGTCGATCGATCGGCCCTCGACTACGTGAGCGCGCGCGGTGGCCTCAAGGCGATCGCCCTTTCGCACCCGCATTTCTACGGCGCGATGGCGGGGTGGAGCGAAGCGTTTGGCGGCACCCCCGTGTACGTGCACGAGGCCGATCGCGAGTGGGTCGTCAATCCGCCAAAAACCATCGTGTATTGGAGCGGCGACGTGCGCGAGATCGCTCCGGGCGTGACCCTAATCCGGTGTGGGGGGCACTTCGACGGCGGCACGGTGATGCACGTGGGTAGCGCCGCATCGGGGGCCGGCGCGCTGCTAACCGGCGACACGATTATGGTCAATCAATATGGAAGCGGCGTGTCGTTCATGCGGAGTTATCCGACCTACGTCCCGCTGCACGCGGAGCAAATCCGTCACATTCAGGCCGTACTCGAACCGTTTTCGTTTGGCGCGCTCTACGGCGCGTGGTGGGATCGCTTCATCGCGCGAAACGGAAAAGCGGTCGTGGCGCAAACGGCCGAGCGCTATCTGGGTATCGCATCCGCTAGTCCAAAAGAACGAACTGCACGACGCGCTCGATAACTGCGGGGTCCTTGAGAATTCGCGAATGTCCGAGGCCGTCGACCTGCAGGAACTCACTCCCGGGCCACGCCTCGGCAACCCGCCGCGCGCCTTCGATCATGCACGTACGGTCGTCGACCGAGTGAACGATCAAGGCCGCGGCGTTGAGTGAAGGCGCCATTTCCGGTAAGACGAACGCCGATGCGTCGAAGCCGCGCGCCCGTAGCGTGGCGAGCAGCAACTCGACGTCGACGCTCTCCTGTTCGGCGACCCAGCGCACGTACCGGTCGTAGCGTTCGGGCGTCGCAATCAGCGCGACGCGTTGCGCGTGTAAGCCGTTGCGTAGAGCGATCGCGAGCGACGGCGAGCCGGCCGAGTGGCCGATCGCGCCGCGAAGCGGGCCGAGGTGCGTCCCGAGAAGCGCAAGCATTTCGCCGCACTCGGCGAGCGAAGCGGTCGTTCCGGAGCTTTCGCCATGAGCGGGGAGATCGACGGCAACGACTCGTGCGCCGCGCGCGAGCAGGGGTGCTACGAAGGCGTCCATGTGCGCGTGCGTTCCCTCCCAGCCATGCACGAGCAGTACCGTCGGACCCGACCCGCTTACCCAGTACGCAATCGGTCCGAAGCGCGACTCGAGCGTTTCGCGCAACTCCCAGCGCACTGCCGAGTTCACGGGCTCGCCGCGCACTGGTGTGAGCATGGCGGTTGCGATACGTTCGAGTTCTTCGGTCATCGATCGATAAATTGGTACGCGCAGTCGATTTTACCCGCTTCGTTCAGCACGATAATCTCGGTGCCTAGAGACTCGACCTTTCCGTCGCGATCGAGCATCTCCCAGAGTATCCTCGCTACGTTGTGATGCCGCTCGTTCCCGCGCAAACGAAAGCGGCAGCGCTCTTCGACGCCCCAGCGCTGATACGAACGCGCCACCCGAGCCTCGAGCTCCTCGTATCCCTTCACCGAAATGGTCGGGGCTACGTGCCCGCCGTCGTCGGCCCACAGCGAACGAATGGTTTCGCGACGATTTTCATCATCGCCGAGGTTCCAAAGTTCCACGTAGCGCTCCGAAAACGCCTGAAAATCCGTCACGTTGCTTGCGTTCATGGGGTTATACTAGGGGCGAGAGTCCGGTTTGAAAAGAAGGAACACCTATGTTACCGCAGCATCGCAACGGCCGGCATGACGACAATGATGCCGATGAGGTCAAGTGCCCTATACGTCAGATTCTTGGTCGCGTAGGCGGCCGGTGGACGCTCGATCTCATCATGCTCCTCGGCAAAGGACCGCACCACTTTGCCGATCTCGATCGCTGCATTCCAAAAATCAGCCGGCGGATGCTGACGCTAACGCTCCGCGGGCTCGAGCGCGACGGTCTCGTCGCGCGGTATCCAAGCGGAACTGCCGGCTCGATCGTCACGTACGAGATCACGGATCTGGGACGCGAACTAGACGCTCACTTGCACGCGTTGACCGAGTGGTCCCGCGATCGCCGCGACGCGATCTATTCTGCGCGCGACCGGTACGACGCCGCGCTCGCGTAACATCGCTGTACCTTCTATCGCGACGCGCGTACGTCAAGCTACGATGCGCGAAGGATGCGAAGCTATCACGTACGGCCTGGCGGCGGCCTAGCCAGCCTGCAGATCAGAGAACACGAAACGCCACAGCCGCAAGCGCGACAGGTCGTCGTAAAGATTCACGCGGTCTCGCTGAACTATCGCGAGCGAATGATCATCGTCGACGGCGCCTATCCACTGCCGCTAAAGCCCGACCTGGTTCCCGTCTGCGACGGTGCGGGCGCGGTCGTCGCGATCGGGGAGGACGTCTCTCGCGTTGCGGTCGGCGAACGCGTGGCTGCCTCGGTGTTCGCACGCTGGCTCGGTGGTGAATTCAGCTTCGAGGTCGCGGACCAACTCGGTGGCTCTCTCGACGGTATGCTCACGGAGTACGCGTTGCTCGACGAAGACGCGCTCGTGCGCATCCCCGCGCATCTTTCGTACGAGGAGGCTTCGACCTTTCCGTGCGCGGGAGTGACGGCGTGGAATGCGCTCACGTGGGGCGATCCGCTGCAGCCGGGGCAAAACGTGCTCGTTATCGGCTCCGGCAGCGTGGCACTCTTTGCCGTGCAATTCGCCAAGTTGTTCGGTGCGCGCGTCGTCGCGACGACGTCTTCACCGCACAAAGCCGAGGTGTTGCGTGGCATCGGCGCCGACATCGTCATCGATTACCGGGAGGTCCCGCACTGGGATGCCGCCGTGCGTGAAGCAACGGGCGGCGGCGTCGACCGCGTGGTCGAGACCGGCGGTCTCACAACGCTGCCGCAATCGGTCGCGTCGGTCGTTCCGAACGGCCACATCGCGTGGGTCGGCGCCTTTGCACCGAACGACGTGGCTTTCGATCCGCGAGTTCTCTCGCGTGGAGTCTACGCTTTGCGACGAATTGCCTTAGGAAGCCGAGCGCACTTCCGCGCCATGAATCGTGCGGTCGCCGCGCATGGACTGCGCCCGGCGATCGATCGCATCTTTGAATTCGATGAAGCTGAGGCGGCCTTTCGTTACGCGTTCGAACGCGACGGCATCGGAAAGGTCGTCGTTCGAGTTACTCGCTGAAGCGTTCGATGTGGCCGCGTCCCCCGGTCTTCACGGCGTCGATCGGCGGCAGTAACGTATGGCCGTAATCGGTAAGCGAGTAGAAGACGGGGGCAGGCACCGGACCGGTCTCATCGCGTTTTACGATGTCGTCGGCCCGCGGGGACGAGGCGCTTCATAGGCGTAGCGGAACTTCCTGCCGGCCTCTCCAGCGATCGGCTATGCTTTGGCGACGGTAGGCGAAGATGCGCTCGACGTCGTGCTCGACGATGGGTTGTGCGAGCGCGCCGAGTGGCGACGAAAGCACGTAGCGAACTCGATCGGTGATGGCAACGCCCGCATCCGTTCGTTCGAAGAGATGCTCGTGGTGCCACGAGGCATAGGGCCCGTGGAGCTGCACGTCCACAAAACGGAGGGGTGGCTCCCATTCCGCGATCAGCGTCTCCCAGGACATCGGCAGGCCGTGCAACCGCAGCTTATACGAAATCCGCGATCCGCGCTCGAGCGTTGCCGGACATTCGCGAAAACCGAAGTTCAGCGAAGCGGGCGTTAGCGCTTCGAGGTTGCGAGGATTTGAAAAAAATGCGAAAACTTCTTCGAGCGATGCCTCGACGACCTGAGTCGTTTCAAAACGCTGTACGCCGTATGGAGCGCGAGCGTGGGCGTCAAGAGCCCGAACCATCGCGTCCTCAAGTACCGGGTGTTGCCATATAAACCCCGCGTCGAGCGCGCGAGTGGGAAGGACCAATTGACTTGCTAAGATCGTGCTTGTGAACTCGCCGAGCACGGCACGCAGTGCGAAGCTGGGAGCGGGTGTAAACGCGGGACGATGCAGCGCAGTACCGAGCGCTTGCGAAAAACGCGCCGACGTTGCATAGTCGGGGGTTACCGCGTTGACGGCTCCGCGAAGATCGCCGCGATCGAGAGCGAGAAGATACAACGCCACGACGTCGTCGATGTGAATCCACGGAACGAACTGGCGACCGTTCCCGAACGGTCCGCCGAGGCCCAGTCTGAATGGCATCTCCATCGCAGCCAGGGCTCCGCCCTTTCCCAGAACGATTCCCGTGCGCAGTTGCACCGAGCGCATGCCGAGCGCTTCCGCCGCGCGCGCGGCCGCCTCCCAGTCGAAGCACACGCCAGCTAAAAAGTCTTCGCCTGCGCTGGACGTTTCGTCGAGTGGTTCGTCGCCGCGCGAACCGTAGAACCCGACCGCCGACGCGGACACGAGCGTTGCCGGGCGGACGTCGCAGGCCTCCAGCGCTTCGACCAAGCGGTGCGTTCCGGCGACGCGTGACTCCCGGATAGCGCGCTTCTTTTGTTCGGTCCAACGGCCGGAGACGGGCTCCCCTGCTAGATGCACGACGGCGTCAATTCCGGCAAAATCGCCGGCCTGTGGGTTGCGACCCAGCGCGACCACCCGATCTCCACGATCGTTTAGGGCAGCGACGAGCGCTCTCCCGATAAAACCCGTCGCTCCGGTTACAGCCACGTTCACGTTGCGGTCCTCCTGGTTTGTCCATATTATGCCCTGGACATTATATTGACAATAGACCTTCGGCTTTGCTACTTTGGGCCTGGAATGAGTCAACGACACTCGATGGCGGCGGTCGTGAAGAAGACGGGGATACTCCCCGACACAATTCGTGCGTGGGAGCGCCGGTATGCCCTGGTAACGCCGCTGCGCGAGCCGTCGGGCCTACGTGCGTACTCGGATGCGGACGTTGCACGACTGGAGTTGGCACGCGATGCTACTCGATTGGGGCATGCGATCCGTCACGTGGCCGCGCTCGACAATGCCGAATTGGCCGGGCTCATTGCGGCCGCCGCTTCGAAGGGCGCCGCATCGGAGGCGTCGTCGCTCGAAACGGTTATCGAACGAGCGATCGATGCGACGCGTGTGTACGACTTTCAGGGCGCGCAGCGTACGCTCGCGGCGGCGTCACTCGCTCTCTCGAGCGATGAGTTTGCGTTGCACGTGGTCGCGCCGTTATTGCGCCGGATCGGCGACGATTGGGCGGACGGCAAGCTGGACATCGCGCAAGAGCACGCGATTTCGCAGATCGTGCGCAGTCTCGCCGGCGGGTTGATCATGCAAGGTTCGACCGGCGAGGGGCGCGATACGGTTGTTTTTGCAACACCCCCCGGCGAACTGCACGAATTCGGCATCGTGATCGGCGCGATCTTGGCGTCGGGGCGCGGGCTCTCCGCGCGTCTGCTTGGGCCGAGCCTTCCGGCGATCGACGTCGCGCAGGCGACCAAGAAACTGAAGGCGCGAGCCGTGATCGTTGCAAGCATGGCTCCGCCGGGCGATAAGGCCGTACCGGCTTACATGCATCAGCTTCGGCGCGCGATTGGTCCTCGCGTAGAACTCTGGCTTGGCGGCCCGAACGCCGCATCGCTCGCTCGCGAGAAATCACATGTGGCGGCGATAACGACGCTCGACGAGCTCGCCGCCAAGCTCGACGCGCTTCGCTACGCTCGCGCTATTCGCTGAAGCGCTCGATGTGACCGCGACCCCAGACTTTGACGAAATCGATGAGCGGCAGTAACGTGCGGCCGTAGTCGGTGAGCGAGTAGAAGACCGGGGCCGGAACGGGCCCGGTTTCCTCGCGCGCGACGATGTCGTCGGCCATCAGCTCACCGAGTTGTTCGGTGAGGACCTTTTGCGAAACGTCCGGCAAGAACTGGCGGATTCCCGCAAAGTGGTACGGGCGCTCGGCGAGCGAGTAGACGATGATCATCTTCCACTTGCCGCCGACGGCTGCGAGGGCGGCCGTTAGGGGGCAGTTGCTGACCGGGTTGGCGCGGCGTGCGTGGACCATAGTTACCTCAACGTTCCTTCTGGCACGTTGTGACACCCTGCCGTAGCATCGTGGCGTTATGACCAAAAAAGCGACGCTCCTGGTTCTTTTCCTCGCGTTGATAAGCTGGGGTCGGACAGTCGCCGACCCGCGCGATGGGCAGCACGATTTCGACTTTCAGTTCGGTACGTGGCGGGTGCACGTTCAGCGCCTTGTGCACCCGCTCTCCGGTTCCCGGACCTGGGTTACGTACGATGGGACGCACGTGGTGTCGAAGGTCTGGAACGGACGAGCAAACATCGGCGTCCTTGAAATCGACGGAGCCGCCGGACATATCGAAGGCCAGTCGTTGCGGCTGTACAATCCGCAGTCGCGTCAATGGAGCTTCACGTTCGCTCAAAGCAGTGACGGGCTCATGGGGCCGCCGATGATCGGCGAATTCAGCGGCGGCCGCGGCGAATTCTACAACCAGGACACGTTCGACGGCCGTGCCGTGTTCGTTCGGAATATTACCTCGGACATTACCCCGACGTCGTACCGGGATGAGTATGCGTTTTCAACGGACGGTGGAAGAACGTGGGAGACCAATTGGATCGCGACCTTCACGCGCGCGAGCGGAGCGACCCCATCCGTTGCGCCGCCGCCTCCGGCGACCGGCCTCCAGCAACACGGATTCGATTTCGAATTCGGCGCCTGGAAAATGCATATGAAGCAGTTGCTTCACCCGCTAACGGGCTCGCATTCATGGACGACGTACGACGGGCCGTCGGTCGTGCGCAAGCTGTGGAACGGCCGCTCGAATCTCGGAGAAATCGACCTTTCCGGGCCGGGCGGACACATTCAAGGGCTCTCGCTGCGTCTCTACGACCCGCAATCGCATCAATGGTACCTGAATTTCGCCAATGCCGAAACCGGAACCATGGGCCCGCCGACGATCGGCGAGTTTAAAAACGGACGCGGCGAGTTCTACGATCAGGAAACCTATGCGGGACGTGCGATCTTCGTGCGCTTCATCATGTCAGACATGACGGGACGCACGTTTCATTTCGAACAGGCCTTTTCCGCCGACGGCGGCCGGACGTGGGAAACGAACTGGATCGCCGATTTTACGCGGGTATAAAGCGCAGCGCGAGGCCGTCGATGCAGTAGCGCAGGTGCGTCGGTGGCGGCCCATCGTCGAAGATGTGGCCTAGGTGTCCGCCGCACTGGCGACAGTGGACCTCGGTGCGCTCCTCAACCAACTCGTAGTCGCTCTTTGTAAGCGTGGCATTCGGCAGCACGGTCCAAAACGACGGCCATCCGTCGCCGCTGTCGTACTTCACCGACGATGAAAAGAGCGCGAGATCGCACCCGGCGCAATGGTAGGTGCCTTTACGCGTCTCTTTGATGAGCGGGCTGGAGAACGGCGGCTCCGTGCCGTTTTCGCGCAAGATGTAGTACCGGTCGTCGCCGAGAATGCGGCGCCATTCCGCATCGGTGTGCGTTACGGCGTACGTCGGCGAGCTCGCGCGCGCGAGCGCAGGCAGGAGCGTGACCGCTCCGAGCGTCGCGAGAAAGTGCGTGCGGCGCATCACAGTTTGACGTGACACGCGACGCCGTGCCGTTCGAAATATTTCTGGTGATAGTCTTCGGCACGATAAAAGACGGGCGCCTCGACGATCTGGGTCGCGATCGGTTTGCCGAGTTTGGCTTGCTCCGCTTCGAGCGACGCCCGGGCAGCGGCCGCTTGCTGCGGCGAATGCGTGAAGATCGCCGAACGGTACTGCGAGCCGACGTCGGGGCCCTGACGATTCATCTGCGTCGGGTCGTGCATCTTCCAGAACGCATCGAGCAACGTGTCGTAACTGATGCGGGCCGGATCGTACGTCACTTCGACGGCTTCGGCGTGCCCCGTGCGATCGGAGCAGACTTGCTGGTAGGTGGGATCGACGGTGGCGCCGCCGGTGTAGCCGGAGATGGCGTCGACGACGCCCGGAAGCTGGCGAAAGGCGGCTTCAACGCCCCAGAAGCAGCCAGCGGCAAAGGTTGCGGTTTCGGTACTCATACACATGTAGAACGCCGCCGCCGCCCCTTCGGATGCGTCGGCTACAGCGCCGTCAGAAAGGCCTGTTGGAACAAACGCAAACGGGCGGGCGCATCCGGGGCGGGATCCATCCAATCGTTGACCAGCAGCGCGAAAATAAACGTGCCGTGGGCGGTCCGCAGGTAGCCCGCCAGGGTCCGCGTGTGGTTGGACGTCCCGGTCTTTGCGAAAAGATGCCCGACAAGCGGGGTTCCGACAAAAACGTGCTCGAGGGTTCCGGCTTGCCCCGGTTGCGGTAAGGCACTCAGCACGACCTCGCGGCCCGGGCCATTCCAGTCGTGCGCGAGGATTGCCACCAACGCGCGCGGTGTGACGCGATCGTAGGCCGACATGCCGGAGCCGTCGGCGATCGTCAAGGTCTTGGGATCGACGCCGAACGTCTGCATCCAAGCAGTTTCGCGCGCGATGCCGTTTGCACGCGAATCTCCGTCGCTCGCGCTTCCT
>Ga0181525_10003473_pt1 | contig 12437 bp, 8 predicted proteins | sample PEATcosm2014_Bin_48_FD_121100 | JGI IMG/M metagenome (GOLD analysis project Ga0181525, IMG submission 121100) | Peatland microbial communities from MTU Mesocosm Facility, Houghton, MI, USA - PEATcosm2014_Bin06_10_metaG | ecosystem: Environmental > Terrestrial > Soil > Wetlands > Peat | place... | reverse complement strand
AGTGCGTTTGCCTGTGCGCGGCTGAAAATCCAGCCGCTGATGCAGGATGTTCAAACGAAAAAATTATTTTGCGCTCGGCGCTGTAGTGTTTGTGACGCTGGCAATCTTAAGCCTGCCGCCACGCGCCACTTCCCGTCTCAAGCTCGCCATCGGCAGCCTGTTTCTGCCGCTGTTCGGCCTCGCCAACACCGCGCAACAACTGCCCGTCACCGCCGCCGACGCGATTCTCTCCCGCCGCGAATTGATCCAGGAAAATGAGAGTCTCCGCCACGAAAACCAGCAGTTGAAATTCCTCCAATTGCAAACCGCCGCCATCGCGCGCGAAAACGACCAGCTTCGTTCCGCAATCGGCTGGCAGAAACAAACACCCTGGAAACTGAAACTTGCCAATGTCGTCATGCGCGACCCGGCGAACTGGTGGCGCACGGCGCAGATTGATTTGGGCAGCCGCGACGGACTCCGTGAAAATCTTCCTGTGCTGACAAATGACGGTTTGATCGGGCGCGTTTCATCCGTCGGCCTCACGCGCTCGCAAATCATTTTGATCGGCGATCCGAACTGCCGCGTTTCCGCGCGCGTCGAAAATCCGACGCATGACATCGGCGTCCTCGGCGCGGGCGGCCCGCTCGACGATTCGCTCGTCGGGTTGAGCTACCTTTCGAGCGGCGCAAATTTGAAATCAGGCCAGAACGTCGTCACCAGCGGTGAAGGCGGAATTTTCCCGCCGGGAATTCCCATCGGCCAGATCGTGGACGCGCAGCAAGTCGAGTTCGGCCTTTACACCGAGGCGCGCGTGAAACTCAACGCCAACCTCGGCGCACTAGAGGAAGTCTGGGTGCTTTTTCCATGAACGTCTTCAATACAATTCTGGTTTTGGCCGCCGCGTTCCTCGCGGTGTTCTGCGAAACGGTATTCTCGGGACCGCGCCATCTGTTCGGCGCGCAGGTTGATTTGCTTCCCGCGCTGATGATTTACGCCGCGCTGAACACAAACGTCGTCAGCGTCTCGATACTCGCCGTCGCGGGCGGCTTGTGGTTCAACGCGCTTTCCGCAAATCCGCTCGGCGTCACGATTTTGCCGCTGCTCGCCGTCGGCTTCCCGATTTGCGTGCAGCGCGAATTCATTTTGCGCGAACTGCCCTTCGCCCAGTTTTTTCTCGGCGCGCTCGCCAGCGCGGTCGTTCCGGTTTTGACGGTTTTGATTTTGTTGACCGCCGGCAGCAATCCCCTGCTCGGCTGGGGTTCGCTCTGGCAATGGATTGTGATGACGGCGGGCGGCGCGATTGCGACGCCGGTTTTGTTCGTGCTGTTTGACTGGTGCAACCACGCGCTCGGTTATCAGCCGCTGACGGAAAACAGCTTCCGTTCCGACCGCGAAATCCACCGCGACAAGAAAGCGAAATGAAATTATCGCCACAGAGTCACCGAGAACACAGAGAATTAAATTTCCAAATCTCTGTGCGCTCTGTGTCTCTGTGGCAAAAATAAAATGTTAGTTTTTGACGAACTGAAAAAGAACGACCCGCAGCTCCGCCTCGTCGCGATGGTGCTGGCGGCGGGCTTGTGCATTTTAGTCGCGGGCTTGTGGTGGGTGCAGGTCGTCTCGTCGCGCGAATATCAGTCGCATTTGGAAATGCAATCGTCGCGGACGGTCAGGATGCCGGCCGCGCGCGGAAAAATTCTCGACTGCGAAGGCCGCGTGCTTGCCGAAAACCAGCCGAGCTACAACTTGAGCCTGTTCTTCGGCGATTTGCAGAAAAATTTCAACGACGCCTACGACACGCTGCACAAACAGGCGCTCGCATCGCAAAAGCAAATCATCGCCGCGCGGGAAAAACAGCTTGGCCGTTCGCTGACGAAAGCGGAGCGGAAACAATTTGCGTTCACGACCGCGCAATTGGAGCAGCTCCGCTCGCGTGCGCGGCTGGCCGTCGCCGGCGACATCACCACGCAGTTGAGCCGGAAATTGCAGCAGCCGCTCGCGCTGGACCAGAAAAATTTTGAGCGCGCCTGCACCAACAGCCCATATGTGCCCTACCCGCTCGTGAAAAATGCGGACACCGGTGAAATTGCGCGGTTCGAGGAGCAATTCTCCGGCGGCACGGGCGTTGATCTGGATTTGCAATCCGTCCGCATTTATCCCGAAGGCACGACGGCGGCGCATTTGCTCGGCTACGTTTTGCGCGACGACAGGTCGGCGGAAGGCGAGGATGCATTTTTTGATTATCGGCTGCCCGATTACAGCGGCAAGGTCGGCATCGAGGCCGGCTTCGATTCGCAATTGCACGGACACGCGGGCGAGGAGTCGCTTGTCATCAACAGTCGCGGCTACCGCCAGTCCGAAAATATTTTGGACCCGCCCGAACCCGGCCACAACGTCGTGCTGACGATTGACCTCGACATCCAGCGCGCGGCGGAAGAATCCATCGCGGCACATCAGGGCGCGGACGCGCGCGCGGCAGTTGTCGTCATGGACGTTCGCAGCGGCGACGTGCTGGCGATGGTTTCGTCGCCGGCGATCAATCCGGTTTATATGTCGAACAGCCCGGCATATTTGAACGACCCGAAATTGCAGCCGCAAATCAACCGCGCGACTTATGGAAATTATGCGCCCGGTTCCATTTTCAAACCGGTTGTCGGAATTGCCGCTTTGGAAAATGGATTGAACCCGAATGAAACTTACGACGTGCAGCCCGATCCGAGGCATCAGTCGCCTAGCGGCATCAAAGTTGGCAACCGGACAATTGGCGACACGGTTCAGCCCGGCCCATACAATTTCCAGCGTGCCATTGCGCAATCGAGCAATTCATATTTTATCTTCAACGGATTGCGCACGGGAATCGAAAAAATTGTCCGGCTCGCCGAGAAATTTCATTTTGGCGATACAAGCGGATTGCCTACGCGACAGGAATCAAAAGGAATTTTTCCGACGCTGGAGCAAGTAAAAGCGTCCGACTGGCGCGAGGGCGACTCGGCCTACATTTGTATTGGCCAAGGCCAAGTCGAAGTGACGCCGATGCAAATAGCGGTCGCGTATTCGGCGATTGCCAACGGCGGAACAGTTTTGTGGCCGCGACTTGTGGAAAGAATCGAGCCGCAAGACCCGGCGAGCGGCGAAGTCGCGACGAATTTTCCGTCCGGCGTCGTGCGTGATGAAATCGGCGTGAGCGCGCGCAGCTTGAAAATTTTACACGACGCGATGCTCACCGAAACCGAAGATCCGGAAGGCTCCGGCTACCACGCCTTTCACGACGCTGATTCAAGTTTGAAATTGCGCGTTTGCGGCAAGACCGGCACGGCGCAGGTTCAGAACGAGCACAACCAGATCATCGGCCATAATTACTGGTTCGCGTCGTTCGCGCCGTATGAAAATCCGCGTTACGCCGTCGTCGTCATGGTTCAGTCGGACGGTTCCATCGGTTCCGGTGGCTCGGTTTGCGCGCCGATTGCGCACGACATTTACGCGGAGATTTTGAATAAAGAAAATTCCGGCGCGCCAAAAATGCTGGCGGTTGTGAAATGAAAAATCATCGTCATCGTCATGCTCGTCCTCAAATTTCGAGGATGACGATGAGAAAGAATTAAAACATGGTTGATCCATCCATCAATGAACATCGCAGGCTTGACCGGCTTCAACTGGCCGCGCTTGCCTTTTTGATGTTCATTGGCACGGCGTTCATTTACAGCGCGACGATGGTGAACGCGTCGGAAGCCGAGAAGGCGTGGTATGGGCAGGTTTGGGTGCATCAGATCGTCTGGTATGCGCTGGGCATCGGCGCGGCGGCGGCGGTTTGCTTGACCGATTATCACACGCTGGCGCGATGGTCGTTCGTCGCGTATTGGGCGACGATTGTCAGCCTGCTGGCCGTGCTGGTTGTCGGCACGGTTCACGGCGGCGCGCGGCGCTGGATTAATTTTCGCGTTTTCCAGTTTCAACCGAGTGAATTCGCCAAGCTCGCGTTCATCCTCGCGGCGGCGAATTTTTTGAGCCGTCCGGCGGATGAATTGAAACAACGCGAAATTTTCTGGAAAGGCATCGGCCTGATTGTTCTGCCGTTCATCTTAATTTTGGAAGAGCCGGATTTGGGTTCGGCGCTCGTGCTGTTGCCGACGGGCGCCGTGATGATGTTTGTGGCGGGCACTCCAAAAAATTATCTGCTGAAGCTCGGCGCGGGCGCCGGAATCCTGGTCGCGCTGCTGCTCGCGGACATTTTGTTCGCGCCGCCGGCCTTGCAAATCAAGGTGCAGGAATATCAGCGCCAAAGATTGCTGGTTTATTTCGGCGCGAATTTTGCGGCGGCGAACGCGACGCCGGAGCAAAAGGCCGAGGCGCGCCGTCAGCAGTTTGAAAAATCGTATCAGGGCAAGCAGGCGCTGATTTCGGTCGGCTCCGGCGGATTGCTGGGCAAGGGCTGGCGCAACGGCGACCAGACGCGGCTTGGATTTTTGCCGCCGGGCGCGGCGCACAATGATTTCATTTTCTCCGTCATTGCCGAGGAGGAAGGATTCGCCGGCTCCATCGTGGTGCTGGCGCTGTATGCGGTGGTTCTCTTCACTGGATTGAGAATCGCCGGCCAGGCGCGCGATCGCCTGGGCAAACTCGTGGCGGTGGGCGTCGTGACGCTCCTGTTCAGCCACGTTTTCATCAATATCGGCATGAACATTCGCATCGTCCCGGTGACGGGCATCCCACTGCCGCTGTTAAGTTACGGCGGGTCTTCAGTGCTGTGCTCGTTGATCGCGCTGGGCCTGATGCAAAACGTCCACATCCATCGAAGAGGATACTGATATGAGCAACAACAACTTTTCACGCCGCCACCGCGGCATGCGTTTCCGCCCCAAGGGCGGTCTCGGCCACAACCCGCAGAAGCCGGACCGGGAGGCCACGCAGGCGCGCGCCGACGTGGTGAGCGAACAGGGCGGCAACGAGCGCGTTTTTGAAAAACGCCACACCGGCGAGATCGAACGCGCCGAAAACATCGCCGCCGGCCTGCCACCCGAAGAAGCCACCGCCGCGGAAACCGGCGCCGGGGCGGATCGGAAGGATTTCCGCGAACCGCACACTGAAATTCCCGCGCAGGTGCAGGAGAAAAAGGAATTTCAGCCGGTGGAAGTCAGGGAGCCGTCGAAAGGCATTTTGGATTCCATCAAAAATGCCGCAACGACGCTCGTCAAGAAAGTCCAGCGCCTCATCCGTCCGGAGAAGAAAATCCACAAGGAGGTCGTCATCAACGCCGAGACGCTCGAAACGCGCGTCGCCGTGCTCGAAGACGGCAAGCTGGAGGAATTCAACATCGAGCGCACCACCGAGGAGCGCCTCGTCGGCAGCATTTTCAAGGGCAAGGTGCGCAATCTCGAAGACGGCCTCAAGGCCGCGTTCGTGGACATTGGCTTCGAGAAGAACGCCTTCCTGCATTACTGGGACATCGTGCCCAACCAGTTCGACAGCGGCGTGGAAATCGTCGAACGCCCCGTCAATCGGGACCGCCGCCCGGCCCGGCCAAAAATCACCCAGCGCGACATCCCGCGCCTTTATCCGCCCGGCAGCGAAATCATCGTGCAGGTCACCAAAGGCCCCATCGGCACCAAAGGCCCGCGCGTCACCACGAACCTCGTCCTGCCCGGACGTTATCTCGTGTTGCTGCCGAATTCCGACCAGTCCGGCATCTCGCGCAAGATTGAAAATCAGGAGGAGCGCAAACGGCTCAAGAAAATCCTCCGCGAACTGCAGATTCCCGACGGCATGGGCGTCATCATGCGCACAGCGGGCGAAGGCCAGCGCCGGCCGTATTTCATCCGCGACCTCGCCATCCTGCTCGACGAATGGCGCGGCGTCCAGGAACGCATCCAAAAGCAGCCGATGGCCACGTGCGTTTTTCAGGAGCCGGATTTGATTGAGCGCACCGTGCGCGATTTCCTCACCGAGGACGTCGAGCGCGTGGTGGTGGACAACCCCAAGGCGCACGAACGGATGCAGGCAATGATGCTCAAAATCAAGGCCCGCTGGTCGGCGCACAAGGTCAAGCTCTACTCCGAGTCGCAGCCGATCTTCGACCGGTTCCTCGTCAGCAAGCAACTGGAAAGCACCTTCTCGCGCCAGGTGCATCTCAAGGGCGGCGGTTACATCGTCATTGACGAGACCGAGGCGCTGGTGGCCATTGACGTGAACACCGGACGTCACAAGGGCGGCAAGGACCAGGAAGCCACTATCCTGAAGGTGAACCTCGAAGCCGCCGAGGAAATCTGCCGGCAGCTCCGCCTCCGCAACATGGGCGGCCTCATCGTGCTCGATTTCATTGACATGAAAGGCGGTCGCGACCGCCAGTCGGTTTACAACCGGATGCGCGACGGCCTGCGCCGCGACAAGGCCAAGACGCACATCCTGCCCATCACCCAGCTCGGCCTCATGGAAATGACGCGCCAGCGCCACACCGAAAGCGTCCGCTCCGCCGTTTATGACGACTGCCCGTATTGCAAGGGGCGCGGCAAGGTGAAAAGCGCCATCACCATGAGCGTGGAAATCCAGCGCAAGCTCCAGGAAATCCTCAAGAAACGCACGCGCGACGAAACGGACTTCCAACTCCGCATCGTCGTCAATCCCGTCGTGCTCGACCGGCTCCGCACCGAGGACGAGAAGCACCTCATCGAGATGGAGAAACGCTACTTCGGCAAGCTGTCGTTCCGCGCCGACACCGGCATGCACGCCGAACAGTTCAAGATTGTGAACGTCGAGAACAACGAGGAACTCGCCAGCGTCGGTTCCTGAAGCATAAACGATTGGCTAAAGAAAGAAATGCAAAGAAGTTGAATTGTCCAACCAGTCAAAAACCAGCAGAAATAAAACAAAGCCAAAAACCCACAGAACCAGAGCCAACAAAGCCCCAATCAAAAACTGAAAAGCCGGCTGAAGAAATCGTTTCAGACCGCGATAAAAAGAATGGCAAAAAATCGCTTTCATGGAAGGTGCTTGGATTTGCTGTCACAACAGTAATCGTGGTGCTTGGATTTCTCGGTTACTTCATAATCCAAAATCCAGGCAAGCTCGTTGATGGCTCTAAAGTGAAAATTAAAATCACCTACCGAATCCCCTTGCTGGGCGTTGAAAAGTCGGATTCCGCATTGTTTGAATCCGCTGAAGACAACAGCGCCAATCCGATATGGATAAAAAAAACCACTTGGAATTTACGCCACGAACGAGCCAGCCAGTGTTTTTGTTTATGTAGGGACAAACGAAATTTATTAAACTACATATGCCGAAGGGATAATTCCGAATCGAATCATCTGCCAACGGGACGAATGCGTCAATTCCAAACTTCCCTTTGTCTAGGGGATAATTCCGCATAAATTTCATTTTATCCCCGCCAGCCTTTCCTTCCAGATTTTGTAAAGCTCCACCGTGGCGCGGACGTCGCGCAGGCAGTATTCGGCAATCTCGCGGAATTTCTTCTTCGCCAGCATCGTCGTCACGTCGCTGCCGGTCACGCCGTGGCTCTTGGGCGATTCGATGCCGAAGGCCTTGCAGTAAAAATCCAGATTGAACCGCCGCGCTGCGCCGTCGCGCCCGCTCACGCTGTAAAACGTCAGTTGCTCCGCGAGGTCGCAGTGCGGGTCGGTGGCGTAACGGTAGCCCAGCCAGTTCTTCTTCGAGATGGGCACGTTGAGCAGCGCCGAGCGCAGGTAGATGAACGGCACGTCGAAGCCGCGCCCGTTGAAGGTGACGACGGAATCATATTTTTTCGCCACGTCCCAGAATTGCGCGAGCAGTTCCGTTTCATCCGCGCAGGGAATGAATTTCACCGGCGCATTTTCTTCTTCGACTTCCTCGAAATCCTCCGCGACGAACAAGGTCTGGCCGCGCTGGGTCTCGGCATTGAGCATGGCGATGCAGACGACCTGCGACGTGAACGGCCACAGGCTCATGAACCGGGTGATTTCCTCGCGCTTGGCGTTCTTGGCGATGGCGTCGTCAATTTTCTCCGTCTCGCGGAAGAGGTATTCCTGCTGCGCCTCATCGAACAGTTCGAGCGGCAGCACGGAGGTCTCGATGTCGAAAACGAGTGTGGCCATGCACGAACATTAACCGCCAAGACGCCGAGGACGCCAAGTTTAATTTTCAACTGTGATGTGGCACTTGAAGCTTGCGTTCACCATCGCGCGGGTGACAATTTATTCCTTCGATCCGAAAATCGTCCCGCATGGAAACGAACCGGCAGCCTGAATCGGAAGAAGCCAAATTGCGCGAGCAGTTGGAGGAATTCCTTCGCTACGCCCGCGTGCTGGAGGACGTGACGCGAGCGCCGGCCAATCTGCCGCGTGCCAAGGAAATCCGACCGGTCGTCCCGGTGCGCGAGACGTTCCTGCCCGGCTCGATCCTCACCACGCTGTTTCGCAATCCGAAAACCGGGCGCACGGCGTCGTTCAAGAGCGAGGAACTGGCCCAGTTGGACGGGATGACGACCGATTACCTGCTCAACTATTACCAGTCGCTCTCGCTGTTCACGGCGGAGGACGCGATGCGCCTGCGCAATAGCATCGAGGCGCACACGCGACGGCTCTACCAGTTGATGCGCAACAGCGACTGGCGCGCGTCGGTGTTCAGCTACGAAGTCGCCAAGGAAAAGGCCATCCTGCGCAGCCTGCTGCAACTGCGCCTGCTGATTGAATGCCTGCAAATCCTCACGCCGCCGCTGCAAACGGTCAAGCGCATCGGCGACGGGGAATTCGATTTGATTGACAACCTGCACAGCCTGGTGCGGCTGCTGGCGCTGGCATTGTGGCAGCGGCTGGCCACCGACGGAGCGGATTTGCAGGCTTACGGCGCGCTTTCAATTTGCGTTGCCGGACTCGCCGCGAAACCGGACGACGCGCTGGCGCTGCTGGAATCCGGCTATGCCGCCGCCAACGGCGATGCCGCCGCGTTCGCGAAATGGTTCGAAAAAGGCGGGCGCCGGGCGATGGAGCGCGTGGAAACGATGTTGCAGCCGGTGGACAAGCACGGGCTAGACGAAATTTTCAGCCTGTTCACGCGCCACTCGCTCGATTTGGGTTTGCAGCCGGTGACGATTGAATTTGTCCGGCAGAATTTGCAGACGCTCGTGATGACGCTGGCGAACATGGACAGCGAAATGTCCGACGCCTGCCGCCGCCGGTCCACCGTCATTTCCGCGCAGTTCACGGAAGTTTCGCGGCAATACGCCGTGGATTTCACCGCGCGCGCCGCCGATCCTGGCATCAGCGAGGAGGATCTCACCGCCATTTTCAAGGAGCTTGATGCGCTCGTCGGCATGGAGCCGGTGAAGAGCGAAGTTCATCGCGCCACGAATTTCGCCCGGATGCAGGTGCTGCGCCGGCAACAAGGATTGCCGGTGGTGCAGGCAAGTCTGCACGGCGTTTTCTTCGGGAATCCCGGCACCGGCAAGACCACGGTGGCGCGGCTGATGGGCCGCATTTACAAATCACTCGGACTGCTCCGTCGCGGTCACGTTGTCGAAGTGGACCGCGGCCGGCTCGTGGCGGAATACGTCGGGCAGACGGCGGTGCGCACCCACGCGGCGATTGATTCGGCGCTCGACGGCATTTTGTTCATTGACGAGGCGTATTCACTCGCCGGACGCGGCGCGGAGGATTTCGGCAGCGAAGCCATCGAGACGCTGCTCAAGCGGATGGAAGACGACCGCGACCGGCTCATCGTCATCGTCGCCGGTTACAACGAGCCGATGAAACAATTCATTGCGTCAAATCCCGGCTTGGAATCGCGCTTCACAAATTATCTCAATTTCCCCGATTACAAGCCGGAGGAACTGCTGGAAATCTTTCATCGCATGGCGGCGCAAAGCGGGCTGGTCTGCGCGCAGGAAGCGGAGAAGCAAGTGCTGACCATCTGCCAGAGCCTGCACGCCGCGCGCAATGCACAATTCGGCAACGCGCGCGAGATGCGGAACCTGTTCGAGTCCGCCGTGCGCAATCAAAGCACGCGGCTGGTCGCCAGCGGCCAATGCGACCGCGACGCGCTGACGACGTTGCTGCCGGAGGATTTGCCCGCCGATTTTGAATCCGGAATGCCCGCGCCGTCGGAAACCAAGCCGCCGACATCAAGAATTGCGCCGAGGGCGGGTTGAAATTTCAGAAGAAGTTAACTATACCGGTTCGGCAATCAAATCGTAGTCGGTGTGACCGATGATTTTGACTTTGGCAAATTCGGCAACCGGCAACTTGCCGCGAATATAAATGCGACCGTCAATGTCAGGCGCGTCGGCTTCGCCGCGGCTAACCAGAAAGTGTTGAATTTTGAGTTTTGAATTTTGAGTTTCGGCCTCGCGCACAAATCCATGTTCCCATGAGCTCACATTGGCTGACTGCAACTGTTTTTCATCCGCCTGCCCTTCGACGAGGACTTTGATTTCGCGGCCCACAAAACTTTCCGAAACGGACACGGCAACCTTGTGCTGCGTTGCCATTGCGAGTTCACGTCGTTTTTGCTTCACCTTGGCGGAAAGCTGACCGGCCATCGCTCCAGCACGGGTGCCGTCTTCCTTCGAGTAGGCGAATACACCAAGGCGCTCGAATTTGGTTTCGCGGATGAAATCGAGCAGCGTGTGGAAGCTCGCCTCGGTTTCGCCCGGAAAGCCGACGATGAAGGTGGTGCGCAGCGCGATGCCCGGCACACCGGCGCGGATTTTGTGAATCAAATCCACGATATATTGCCGCGAGGTTTCGCGGCGCATCCGTTCGAGCATGTTTTCGTGGATATGCTGGAGCGGCATGTCCACGTAGCGCGCGACTTTTTTGCATTCGGCGATGGTCTGGATGAGTTCGTCCGTCCAGTGCGCCGGGTGGGTATAGAGCAGCCGAATCCAGAAATCGCCCTTGAGCGAATTCAACTCGCGCAACAGCGTGCAAATGGTCGTCGCATCGGCGACCAGCGCTTTGGCGGCGGCGGAAAATTTCTCCGGCGAGGAAATCGCACGGCTGTGGTTCGGGCGCAAATCGAGGCCGTAGTAAGTCGAGTCCTGCGAAATCAGATTGATTTCCTTCACGCCGTCGGCAATCAGCGCCCTGGCCTCGGCGATAATGTCCTTTTGCGTGCGGCTGCGGTGCGAACCCCGCATCCGGGGAATGATGCAGAAGCTGCACGGATGATTGCAGCCCTCGGCGATTTTCAGATACGCGAAATGCTTCGGCGTCAGGCGGAAGCGCGGCGTGGCGAAGTCGGGGATGAAAACCGGGCGCGCGGTTACGTCCAGAATCGGCGAAGATGGAGGATGGAGGGTGGAGGATGGCTTGCCCGGCGAAACGACGGTTTTGGTTTTGCCAAATTTTCCCGAGCCGCGCAGGGATGCTGCCTTTTCGTGTTCGGACAAATCGCGGTTTTTCTCCAGTTCATTCAATCGCCTGACGACTTTTTGCTTCTGACTTCTGACTTCTGACTTCTGACTTCCAACTTTTTCCGCCCGGTTGGCCATCGCCCGGCCCACGATGCCGCCGACCTGCGCGACTTGATCAATGCCCATGAAGGCGTCCACTTCCGGCATGAGCTTTGGCAGTTCATCGCGAAACCGCTGCGGCAGGCAGCCGGAAACAATGACGGCTTGGCCGCGATTGGCCGCTTCGCGCAATTCGACGGATTCGAGAATCGTGTCCACGCTCTCCTCCTGCGCGGAATCAATGAAGGAGCACGTGTTGACGATGACGGCATCGGCCTGCGCCGCGTCGTTTGTGATCTCGACGCCACTCTTGAGCAGCGAGCCAAGCATGATTTCGGCGTCCACGAGATTTTTAGCACAGCCAAGCGAAATGAGGCCGACGCGCAGCGGGCGTTCGTTGGAGTTTTTCTTGGTCACAGGGAAATCAAGCTACGCGAAACTGCGGGCGGGGTCGAAAATTATTTACCGATGGAATTGGCTGCGGGCGCATTGGTCGGCACTGGTGAAACCGCCGGAGCAACCGCGTTGGTCGAAACTGTTTGGGGCGGCGCGTTGGTTTCCGCCGGCATTCCAAGCTGGGTGCGCAGCGCGGCACGCGCGGCGTAAGGCAGTCCTCGTTGCGGATCGAGAAGCAGGTTCAACACGGTGCGTTTGACGTCGTTCATCGGCGGCAGCGATGCCCGGGGCTGATCCCGGCCAATCTTGACCTGATAATTTGCATAGACCCTTTCGGCGAGCAACTGGAAACCGGCGGCACGGTCATCCTGGCCGATGGCCAGATCAACATACGCGTGCGTCAACAACCCCTGCACCGCCGAGGTCACGCGCTCCTGCGAGGTTTCGCCAATGTCAATCTGCACGACGGCGACGACATATTGGTCGAGCGTCATGTTTATCGGAAGCGAATCCGGGACGTTGTCAATGATCGGCTTGTCCGGGTATTTTTTGACGAGATAATTATACCATTGGTTCGCCTCGGTCATGCGGTTGTTTTCGTAAAGGAAATAGACGGCGT
>Ga0181525_10003472_pt1 | contig 12439 bp, 14 predicted proteins | sample PEATcosm2014_Bin_48_FD_121100 | JGI IMG/M metagenome (GOLD analysis project Ga0181525, IMG submission 121100) | Peatland microbial communities from MTU Mesocosm Facility, Houghton, MI, USA - PEATcosm2014_Bin06_10_metaG | ecosystem: Environmental > Terrestrial > Soil > Wetlands > Peat | place... | reverse complement strand
TGCCATGGGACGAGGTTGCTGTGATGTTCCAACTCCGTGAGCAGAATCACATCGCCAGCCTTGAGATTTTTCGCGCCCCACGTCGCCGCGACGAGATTGATGCTTTCCGTGGTTCCGCGCGTCCAAATGATTTCGTCCGCGCTCCTGGCATTGATGAATTTGGCCACGCGGGTGCGCGCGGCCTCGAAATGGTTCGTCGCGCGATTGCTCAGCTCATGGATACCGCGATGGACATTGGCGTTGTCGAATTCGTAGTAATGCACGAGCGCGTCAATCACCGCGCGCGGTTTCTGCGACGTGGCGGCGTTGTCGAAATAAACCAGCGGCTTGCCGTGGACCTCCTGATTCAGGATCGGAAAGTCATTTCGTAATGATGTCCAATCAGTCATTTTGAATAAGGAAAGCAGGAAAGCATGAATTTTATTCCTTTGTTCCTGCTTTCCTAATTAAATTTTTCAGAGCAATCCCAGTTGCAGCTTCGCCGCCTCGGTCATCATGCCCTGGTTCCACGGCGGATCCCAGACGAGTTCGACGTTCGCCTCGTCAATCGGCTCGAGCGAGATGAGTTTGTTTTGCACGTCCTGCGCGAGCACCGGCCCCATGCCGCAGCCGGGCGCGGTCAAGGTCATTTTAACGTCGGCCTTGAAATTGTTTTCGCCGATGGGCGTGAGGTGACAATCGTAAATCAAGCCGAGATCCACGATGTTGACGGGAATCTCCGGGTCGTAACAGGTCTTGAGCGATTCCCAGACTTTCTTTTCCAGTTCTTCCTGCGTGAGCGGCCCGCTCGGCACGGCCGTGGCGGAGCCGGCGGATGCCGCGACAATTTCGATGCCCAGCGCGTCGGCGTCCTTCGACTCGATGCGGAACATGTTGCCATTGACGACAACGGTATAAGTACCGCCGAGCGATTGCGTGATGTGCGCGGTCTCGCCTTTTTGCAGCGTCACCTTCGTGCCGATGGGAACCACGGAGGCTTCGACATCGCGCGTTAAAATTTTTTGTTCGGAACTCATAATGGAAACAGTCTCGCCGTTGTTGCGGTTGAAATCAAATCAGGTCTGTTCGTTTTCCGTGCTGACCGGCTTGGCCTCGCCTTTGAGCGCACCGATCAAAGCGTGCCACGAAAGAATCGCGCATTTCACGCGCGCCGGATATTTGTGGACGCCCGCGAACACGGCGAGCTTGCCGACGTCGCCATTCACTTCGCCGGTCGTGATCATGTCTCGGACCTGCTCGAAAGTTTTTTCCGCCTCGGCCTTGTTCTTGCCCTTGATGTTATCCGTCAGCAGCGACGCGGATGCTTTCGAGATGCAGCAGCCCGAACCGACGAAGCTCGCGTCCTTGATGACGTCGCCGTCGAGCGTGAGGAACAGTTTGAGATTGTCGCCGCACAACGGATTGTGGCCCTGCGCCGAGCAGGTCGCCGCAGGCATCTCATGGAAATTGCGCGGCTTCTTGCAGTGATCCAAGATGACCTGTTGATAAAGGTCGTTGATGTCGTCGAACATTTTTTACTTTCCGAGCAGATGCGGATTCGCTTCGAGCCGGTCCCACACCAGCTTGTCCACCACTTCGCGCGCCGGCTCGCACTTGATGCGCTCGATGATTTCGCCGGCGAAGGCGTGGATCAACATCTGCCGCGCCATGTCCGTGCCGATGCCGCGCGAGCGCAAATAAAAAATGCTCTCGGCATTCAACTGGCCGATGGTCGCGCCGTGCGTGCATTTCACGTCGTCGGCATAAATTTCGAGCTGCGGCTTCGTGTCGGCGGTCGCGTCGTCGGACAACAGCAGATTTTTGTTCGTCTGCTTCGCGTCGGTTTTTTGCGCGATGGGATGAACGTAAATGCGTCCGTGGAAAACGCCCCTCGATTTGTCGTCGAGTATGCCGTTGAAATACTCGTGACTGGCGCAATGCGGCTGCGCGTGCTCAACGATCATGTGATGGTCGGCCAGCTGTTCGCCGCGCGTCAGATAAAGTCCGTTCAAAATACATTCCAACCCTTCGCCGTCCAGCTTGGTGCGGATATTGGTGCGCGAAATTTTTGCGCCCAAGGCGAACGAATGAACGGTCACATTGCTCGCGCGGCCGAATTCGCCCGCAATCGTCGCCATGTGAAACGCGCTGGTCTCTTCATCCTGCAGCTTGACGTGCTCGACTCGCGCGTTATCGCCCGCGAGAATTTCCGTCACGGCATTCGTGAAATACGCCACGTTGCCCGTGCTGATATAACTTTCCACCACGGTCAGCTTGCTGTTCGCCTCCACGACGACCAGGTTGCGCGGCAGGATCGTCTCGCCAGCTTGCGTCGCGGATGAAATGTAAATCAACTGCACCGGCTCGGCGACTTCGACGCCTTGCGGCACGAAGATAAACGCGCCATCGGTAAAAAACGCCTGATTCAGCGCGGCAAATGTGTTATTCGCCGTGTGCGCGTATTTGCCGAGATGTTTCTCAATGATCGTCGCATCTTTCGCCAGCGCCGCCGCCAGACTTTCGATACGCACCCCGCCGGAAACCGGCATGATGGTGGACAGCTTCGCACAAAAATAACCGTTCACGAACACGAGGCGATGGCCGGCCAGCTTGGCAAAGGCCGATTCGTCAATCAGCTTGGTTTCCGCGCCATTGACCGTCGCGGCGCGCGCGCGGTGGAACGGCAAATTTGCAATCGGCGCCACGTTCGTGAAGCGCCAGTCCTCGTCGCTCAGCTTCGGGAAACCGAGTTCGGCAAAACCAGCCAGCCCCGCCTTGCGCAACGGCAGCAGCCATTTGGGCTGGGGTGGGTCGGCTTCCACCTGCGAAAATTTTCCGACCCACAGCTCCGTTCCGTTGTTTGCTTTTTGCGTCATGTTTAGAATCAGTCTAATTAAAAATTAGGCCGTTAATTTCCCATGCCGGGGGCGTTTGCGCAATTGAAAACCGCGGCGGAAACCGGCGGGCTCGCGAAATAAATTTTACGTCCACGCCGGCGGCTGGCAACCTGTCCGTCATGTTGTCACAGGAAGCCATCCAAAACGCGCTGAAGTCCGTCAAGTATCCCGGGTTTTCGCGCGATATCGTTTCATTCGGGCTGGTCAAAGAAATTTCCGCCGCCAACGGCGCCGTCAGCGTGGTCATGCAATTGACCTCGCCGAATCCCGAAGCCGCGCTGCAGATCAAAACCGAAAGTGAGCGCGTGCTCAAAACTTTGCCCGGCGTGAGCCACGTTCACGTCGAGGTGCGCCAACCCGCCGCCGGCACCGGTGCGCCGGCGAATCCGTTCGCCAATCAAAAAGGCGTGCCCGGCGTGAAGCGCGTCCTCGCCATCGCCAGCGGCAAAGGCGGCGTCGGCAAATCCACCTGCTCGGCAAACCTCGCCTGCGCGCTCGCGCAGCTCGGCGCGAAAGTCGGCTTGCTGGATTGCGATATTTACGGGCCGAGCATTCCGCTGATGATGGGCGTTCACGAAAAGCCGACCGTCAACGCCGCCGAGCGCCTCGTGCCGCCGTCCAATCACGGCGTGAAAGTGATGAGCATCGGGCTGCTGGTCACGGACGACCAGCCGGTGATCTGGCGCGGGCCGATGATCACGAAAACCATCCAGCAATTTCTCCTCGCCGTCGAATGGGGCGAACTGGATTTTCTGCTTGTGGACTTGCCGCCGGGCACGGGCGACGCGCAGCTTTCGCTCTGCCAGACCGTGCCGCTCGATGGCGGCGTCATCATCAGCACGCCGCAGGAAGCGTCGCTCGGCGTCGTGCGCAAAGGCATTTCTATGTTCCGAAAAGTGAACGTGCCAATTCTTGGCATCGTGGAAAACATGAGCTACTTCACCACGCCGAACGGCGAGCGCGTGGAAATTTTCGGCCATGGCGGCGGCCAGGAAGAAGCCGCGCGGCAGGACGTCCCGTTCCTCGGCGAAATCCCGATCTTCACCGAAATCCGCGAAGGCGGCGATCGCGGCATGCCGATTGTCGTCTCCGCGCCAAATCACGCGGCCGGCAAGGCGTTCCTTCAAATAGCAGAAATCCTGCGAAAGAATTTGGCGTGACGAACCAGTTTGGCATTAAGTATTTATTATCAAGTAGTTAGCCGATTCAGATTTCTATTGCGCGTTTGGCATCGAAGAATTAACTTTGAATTCACGAATATGTCGAACGCTGCAAAAGATTCAACATCGGCGAACGATTTGCTGAAAAACTCTTCGCTTTACCGCGAGTTTCAGGCAGAGCGCGAGGAGATTTTACGTCATAAGTGGATTGAGTCGGAAAAGGCCGGCCGTGACATAGGCTTCGAGCAGGCGCTAACGGATTGGATCATCAAGCACCGCTCCAGCTGGCGCAAAAACCGTCAGGCCGCCGCTTCGAATTGAACTGAAATTTTGTTCCTTTAACGCCGCCCAGCGAGGCGGCCAAGGAAAATATGAAAGCGAAATCAACGCGAATCATTTCCGCGCATGGGCGGAAAAGTTTCCTGATTTTTCTTTCCTCTCTTTTCCCCTCCTCGCCCGCGCTTTCTAATTTATTGAAGATGAGAAAGATTTCATCTCATGCCTGAAGCCACCATCATACTCAACGCCGCCGCCATCCAGCGAGCTCTCACGCGAATCGCGCACGAGATCGCCGAGCGCAATGAGTCCGGTGCCGAAGTCGTACTGGCTGGAATCCCGCTCGTGGGCGATCAACTGGCATTCCGGCTCGGAAAAATCCTGTCGGAAATCTGGAAGCTTCCCGTTCCTGTCGGCGTGCTCGATGTCAGCATGCACCGAGATGACTTGGCCCATCGCGCAGCGCCTCAAGTTCATCAGACCGTCATGCCTTTCGACGTGACCGGACGGACCGTTGTGCTGGTGGACGATGTGTTTTTCACCGGTCGCACCACACGCGCGGCAATGGATGCGCTGAACGATTTTGGCCGGCCAAAAAATATCCAGCTCGCGGTGCTGATTGACCGGGGCCATCGTGAACTGCCGGTCCGCGCGGATTTCGTCGGCAAAAACGTGCCGACAGCCCTCACGGAAAAAGTGCGCGTGCGTCTGGACATTCCCGGCCAACCGGACGAGGTCGTGCTGGAAAAATAAAATGAGCTGGTACCGCAAACATCTGCTCGACATCGAATCACTCACGGCGGACGAAATTGTCACCGTGCTCGACACGGCCAAGGCGTTCAAGGCGGTCGGAGAGCGAGCCATTAAAAAGGTCCCAGCGCTGCGCGGCAAGACAGTCGTCAATCTGTTCATTGAACCGTCCACACGGACTCGCATCAGCTTTGAACTCGCGGCGCAAAGGTTGACCGCAGACATCGTGAATTTCTCCGCCGACGCGTCATCGTTCAAAAAAGGCGAGACGCTGAAGGATACGGCGCGCAATCTCGAAGCGCTCAACGCCGATTTTATCATCATTCGACACAGCGCGAGCGGCGCGCCGCATTTTCTGTCGCGAGTCGTGGAGGCCAGCATCATCAACGCCGGCGACGGCGCGCACGAGCATCCGACACAGGCGCTGCTCGATGCGTTCACAATTCGTGAGCGGAAGGGGAAAATTGCTGGTCTGAACGTCACGATACTTGGCGACATTCTTTACAGCCGCGTGGCTCGCTCGAACATCTGGGCGCTGACCAAGCTCGGTGCGCACGTCACGCTGTGTGGCCCCTCCACGCTCGTGCCAAAAACGTTTGAGCAAATGGGCTGCCGCGTAACTCACAATGTAGACGATGCGATCCGAGAGGCTGACATCATTAATCTATTGCGCATCCAGCATGAGCGCCAGCGCAAGACTATGTTTCCGAGCATCGGAGAATACACGAATCTTTTCGGCCTGAACAAGGCGCGGCTTGCCAAAACAAAACCCGATGCGCTCGTCATGCACCCAGGACCCATCAATCGCGGCGTGGAGATTGACAGCGAAATTGCCGACTGCTCACGTTCGCTGATTTTGGAACAGGTTACCAACGGCCTTGCCGTGCGCATGGCGGTTCTTTTTTTGCTGAACGGCGGCCAGGGACCACAGGGTGTGGCGGGAAGCTAGGTTGATTTTGCGGGCTTATTTTGATTTTGCCGGCCAGACGATTTTGAACAGGCCAAACAATCCAAGCGCAATACCTGCGATGTAAAAATACATTGCCCGATCCGTCGGTGCGCCGGTGAAAAGCTGCTGGACTTGCGAACCGATGGATTCCGCCATGTTGTGCCCCCAAACCAGCAGCATCACGCCGATGACCACGAAAATGATACCGATTAATTTTTGCATAAAGCGTTTCAATATGAATTTGGCGCGGCTACTGCAAAACCGTTTACGATGGCGACACCGGCTGAAGTTCCCAGACGCGTCGCACCCGCTTCAATCATGGCCAGGGCGGCCATCGTGTCGCGGATGCCGCCGGACGCCTTGACGCCGAATTTCGGACCGACCGTGGCGCACATCAATTTAACATCTGCGATTGTCGCGCCGCTTGTGCTGAAGCCGGTGGAAGTTTTGACAAAATGCGCTCCGCTTTCGACTACGATTTTGCAGGCACGGATTTTTTCGTCGTCGGTCAGCAGGCAGGTTTCCAAGATCACTTTCACCGTCCGTTCGTCGGCAGCTTCGACCACGTCAATCAGTTCGCGCAAAACGTATTTATCGTCGCCGGCCTTCAGCCGTCCAATGTTTAGGACGACATCAATTTCCTGCGCGCCGTCGTCAATTGCAGCTTCGGCTTCAAATCGTTTTGTATCACACGACATTGCGCCGAGCGGAAAGCCGACAACACCGGCGACCTTTACGTCCGAACCATCCAGCAAATGTTGTGCTTTGGCAATCCACGAGCCGTTGACGCATACGCTGAAAAAATTATTTTCACGCGCCTCGGCACAGAGTTTTTCTATGTCTTCGGCGGTGGCGTCGGGTTTAAGCAAAGTGTGGTCAATAAAAGACGCCAGTTGCGCGGTCGAAAGGGTCTGTGACATTTGATCCGAATTCGTTATAAGTTAAACTGGCCTGCCTTGAAGTTTCCACCATCACTTCGGCAGCTCCGCACCGGGAAGATAAAGTGTGAAGGTCGTGCCTTCGCCGGATTGTGTATGCACGTGCAGCGCACCACCGCCTTCCTTGATGAGGCGCTGGACGATGTTGAGGCCAAGGCCGGTGCCCTGACGCGGGCCTTTGGTGGTGAAGTAGGGCTGGAAAATTTTCGGCAGCACTTCCGCCGGAATTCCGGGGCCGTTGTCGCGAACCCACAGCTTCACCAGCGGCGCTGTATTTTCCATGTTCTCAACGTTTAGCAGCCGGTCGTTTAGGCCGTCCTTGAATTTCGCAAGATTGAGAGGAGCCCGCAACGTCTCGCCGCCGGCCTCGACGCGATGGCTGAACTGCGCGCATTGAAACGCGTTCACCGTCAAGTTCAGCAAAATCTGGATCAAGTCCGTGCCGTTGATTTTCACGGCGATGTCCTCGGCGAGCGGCGTTGTGGAAAACTCATTTTCCAACAGGCTCGGATGGACACGCACGAGCTGTTCCAAATCGCGGAGCAATTGGTTCACGCTCACACGCGGGGCGGTTTCATCCGACTGGCGACGGAGAAAACCAAGATAACGCCGCGAAATCTCAATGCAATTCGTCACCTGCCGTGCGATGATCCGCAGCCGGTCCTTGATAAATTCCAAATCCTCGACTTCAAGGCGATTGATGTGGTTGAGATGTTTGCTCAACACCTGGACGAAACCGGAAATGACCGTAAGCGGACCGTTGATATCGTGGATGATGCTTGCGTAAATATCTCCACGAGTCTTGGCGATCTGCTCCTCAATGCGCTGGCTTTGCAATTCGGCTATCAGTTCCTGCACTTTTTCCGCGCTGCTGTGGATTTCGCTTTCGAGCATCCGGCGCTGCATTGCCTGGTTCACAGCAGTGCGCATCTGCGATATGTCGAACGGCTTGTTGATGTAATCGCAAGCACGAAGTCGGAGGGCTTGTCGGATCGTGTCCGTCGTCTCAAATGCCGTCATCATGATCGCCTCGATTTCGGGATTCACATACTTGAGGCGTTCCAAAACTTCTATGCCTGACATCCCGGCCATGCGTATGTCCAGAACTGCGACATCAATTTCATTTTCCTGTGCCAGCTTGATGGCCGTCGGGCCATCCTCGGCCATGAGCAAATCGTAATCGTCCTTGAAAATAACGCGGAGCGACTGGCGCGGTCCGTCCTCGTCGTCCACGATGAGCAGCGTGCCGCGTCGTTTAGCCGGCGTCACCTCGATGATACCGGCAACAGCCTCACTCACGGCTTCCAATGGATCAATAATCGCGGCCATGTTAAAAAATTAGCCTAAATCAAATAATTCTGAGCTCAAGACCAAACCATGTCACATTTGCGTGAATTGGGAAAGAAGCAATTCCAATGCCTGATTTGCCGTGACCTGTTTGAACCGTTCTCGCCCGAAACAATTCAACTTGCGCTTCACGACTGTATCAAAATCAGACACCAGCGCCACAAAAACTGTTCCAAGGGGTTTGTCCTTCGTTCCGCCACCCGGCCCCGCGATTCCCGTTACCGCTATCGCAAAATCCGTGCCGAACCGTTTTCGCGCGCCCTCGGCCATTTCGCGCGCCACGGCTTCACTTACTGCGCCGTGCTTTTTCAAAGTTTCTAAACGGACGCCGAGAAATTTTTCCTTCACGCCGTTGCTGTAGGCGACAATTCCGCCAAGGAATACTTCCGACGCGCCAGGAACATTTGTGATCTGATTCGCAATCCAGCCTCCGGTGCAGGATTCCGCCAGCGCCAGTGTTTTTTTCTGCCGCGCCAGCAAACGAACCACGACGGCTTCAATTTTGCCTCGGCGGCCTCGGCCTTCGGATTTCGATGTTGAAAGTTCCGGCAATGTAACTTTTCGTTTCGTCTGGCGTGCAAACATAAATTTTTCCCGGCAACCGGTTGTTGGCCAGCGTGCCAAACTCCAGTCGCATCGCGTAGCCGCCGTCAAAATTATCCCGCATCGCCTGGCTGCCGTCCCTCGAGCGCAACGTCAGGCGCGCGGCCTTTGTCACGTTGGTGGCGATGTTGAAGGTTTTTCCGGCCAGCGTCTCAATCGTCGCACCGCTGAAACTGACCGTCAATCCAAACTCAAAAGCCCCGCGCGTCCCGGCACGTATCGTCAAAATGCCGTTCGTCGAAAAACTCGCGCGCTCGGCGAGAAAATCCTGCCCGTGAATCCGCCCCGCCGCCGGCGAATCTGGAATGGTCACGCCATCGAGATTCAACATCCAGTTCGTGTCGTTCGCGGGCGGCGCAACGACCGCAGGCTTCGGCGGCGGCTGTGTTTTGGCGGCAACTTGATTTGATCCAGCCGTCGTGTCATTCGCAACCGTTGTGGAATTGTCCTTGTGCTTGAAAATCGTCCCGTGATAAACGAACGCGACCGCCCCGCCGATGAAAAGCAAAATGATCACCACCACCAATGCGCCGGGAAAACCGTTGCCCACGGTAATGACGCTCGGATTTGCCCCCGGAAATTTCGGGACAGGCCGCTCGCCGACCTTCGTGCCCGTGATGATGAATTTCGCGTCCGGCGATGCGGGCGCCTGCGGTGCGGTGATTTTCTGGAAGCATGTGGGACATTCCATGACAGTACCGCTCTGCGACGAGTCGCACATCATGTGCTGGCCGCAGACCGGGCAGGCATATTTGAATTCACTCATGGCTACACCAAAACATTTCACATCCGCGCTCAATCGGCAATGCGGTTTTTCCAGTTTTAGCGCATTGCAAAAAAACTCTTTGCGTCTTGGCGTCTTTGAGTCTTTGCGTTAAATACAAGTCGGCCTATGAATAATAAATCTCCCGTTTCCCGCAGCGGACGCTTCGCGAGCAAAGTCAGCGCCGACGTCGCCCAATTCACCGAATCCATTTCTTTCGACTGGCGCCTGTGGCGGCACGACATCCTCGGCTCGATGGCCCATGCCGAAATGCTCTGCAAAATCGGCGTCCTGACGAAAAAGGAACTGCACGCAATCATTCGCGGCCTCGACCAAATCGGCAAGGAAATCGCCACCGGGAAATTCAAGTGGAAGCCGGAGCTGGAAGACGTCCACATGAACATCGAGGCCGAACTCACAAAGCGCGTTCCCGCCGGCGCGAAACTGCACACCGCCCGCTCGCGCAACGACCAGGTCGCGCTCGATATACGCATGTGGCTGCGCGATGAAATCACCGCGCTGCTCGGCGACATCGCCGGGCTACAACGCGCGCTCGTCTCGCTCGGTGAGAAGAATGCCGACGTCATCATCCCCGGCTACACGCATCTGCAACGCGCGCAGCCCGTTTATCTCGCGCACCATCTGCTCGCCTACGTCGAGATGCTCGAACGCGACTGCGAGCGCCTCTGGGATTGCCACTCGCGCGTAAACATCTGCCCGCTCGGCAGCGGCGCGATTGCCGGTTCCACGCTGCCGCTCGACCGCGTGCTCGTCGCCAAGCTGCTCGGCTTCGTTGACGCTAATGGCAAAGTTCAACTGACGCAAAATTCCATGGACGCCGTGAGCGACCGCGATTTCGCCGTCGAATTTTGCGCCGCCGCCGCGCTGCTCGCGGTTCACATCTCGCGGCTCGCGGAGGACGTGATTCTCTGGGCCGGCGCGGAATTTAATTTCATCAAGATCGCCGACGCCTACACCACCGGCTCGTCGCTCATGCCACAGAAAAAAAATCCCGACATCGCCGAGCTCGCGCGCGGCAAGACCGGCCGCGTCTTTGGCAACTTGATGTCGCTGCTCACGCTGCTGAAAGGATTGCCCATGACCTACAACCGCGATTTGCAGGAGGACAAGGAACGCCTCTTCGACACCGCCGACACCGTGCGCGCCACCACGCGGATTTTTTCCGCGATGTTGGGCCATGTGAAAATCAATCGCGCCGCCTGCGCCGCCGCCGCGAGCGACCCGGCGCTGCTGGCGACCGACCTCGCGGATTATCTGGTGAAAAAAGGAATGCCATTTCGCCAGGCGCATCACGTCGTTGGCGCAGTCGTGGCGCTCGCGGAAAAGACAGGCAAACGGCTGAACCAACTGACGCTCGCTGATTTGCAGAACGTTGACAAAAGCTTCGGGCGCGACGCGCTGGGTGTGTTCAATCTGAAAACGGCGATGGCGAAGCGGAATCTGACCGGCGCACCGGGCACGAAGGAAGTCGCGAAGCAACTGGCGCGCTGGCGCGAACAGCTTTCGTGAAATGAATATGCCTGACGATTTACAAACAAAAATTTATGTGGCTTGCTGGGGTGCGGCTGCTGGCGGCATCGTAAGTCTTGTCCTAAATGTTTTGCAGCCGCGCATAAAACGTTGGAATTTGACAAGGCAAATCAAAGCATATCCTGAAGAGGTTCATGGAAGTCATAAACGCTGTCGTGTTTGTAATGGCGGTTACTGGACAATCTCTCAAGCCATGCTCTACATCGCACTTGAATGGGCTGCTTGCGCCCAGTGCCGCATCCTTGGCGATGATTGCCTTGGCCAAGGTGATGAGATCGTCCGCATTGGTGGGGACGTCCACGCTGAATGTTTGTTTTGCCATAATTTTATGGTGTTTTCTGTAACTGGTCCCGAAGTTCCCAAGAAGCTGGAGCTTCCGTAGCCGTCTCCGATTAGACTCCTGTTTGGAAAAAACTCAATAAAAAATTTAACCTTTTTTTGAAGCACTGGCTCCGGATAATAAATGAGAAATCGAAGTTGAGCCGTAGCCGGTCCAATTGCCGTCCGGCGCGCTCATTTTTGATGAAATGCCAATAAAAACGATGAAATCTGCGGCCAAAAGTCAATAGTGGCCAATCATTTGTCACCTTTGGCCGACCAAAACTGTTTCATAGTCAATCATAGTTCAATTGTGATTGGCCATGACTCAATTATGGTCAATCAAAACCCGGCTTTGGCCAATCAAAGTTCAACTTTGGTCGAACCGGCTTGAGCCGTGATTCATCATTGCCGGGAAATGATGGGCGAAAGTATTATTGTGATTGACCGGAACACTGTTCGGAATGACGCGAGCCGGCCTTTGGCCGGTCTTCGGTCAGGTCTGAATTCCCGGCACTTGAAATTGGTTGTATCGCCGGGGCTGATTTGCTGCGACAGTGGCACATTGGTTTTTCATCATGGACATTTCATCCGCCATATTTGATTGCAGCGCGCCGGACATGGAGGCGTGCCCGGACGGGTCGCTGCCGGAATTCGCCTTCATAGGCCGTTCCAACTCGGGGAAGTCGTCGCTGTTGAACATGCTCGCGGGCAAGGGTGTTCTGGCGCGCGTCTCGCCCACGCCGGGTTTCACCAAGCTCATCAATTTTTTCACGATGAACAAGACGTGGCGGCTGGTGGATCTGCCGGGCTACGGTTTCGCGGAGGGGGCGAAGAAGGAAAGCGCGAAGTTCAACAGGGCGGTGGCGCGCTACCTGAAACACCGGAAAAATCTCTGCTGCGTGTTC
>Ga0181525_10003471_pt1 | contig 12441 bp, 16 predicted proteins | sample PEATcosm2014_Bin_48_FD_121100 | JGI IMG/M metagenome (GOLD analysis project Ga0181525, IMG submission 121100) | Peatland microbial communities from MTU Mesocosm Facility, Houghton, MI, USA - PEATcosm2014_Bin06_10_metaG | ecosystem: Environmental > Terrestrial > Soil > Wetlands > Peat | place... | reverse complement strand
GAGCAGTTTGCGCGGGGCCTTCGGCTCATGATTTTGCAGATTGCCGTGCGAGTATTCGTCAATGTGCGCGTTGTAAAGCCAGACCTCGTCCTTCTCCACGCGCGCGAAGGCGTCGGCGATCTGGCCCTTGCCGGCGCGCAGCGACTTGACCTCCGTGCCATGCAGCACGATGCCCGCCTCGAACGTTTCGAGGACGTGATAATCGCGCCGGGCTTTATGATTGGTCACAATGTCGGCCATGACCAATTTTAGATTTGGGATTGGCGATTTACGAGTGAATTTGAAGACGAAGGGCGATTCGTAAATCGTAAATCGCCAATCGTAAATGGGTCAGCGCTTCTTGCGCTTCTTGGGCTGCGGACGGACCAGCTCGGTCAACTCCGGCATTTCCCAGCCGATTTTTTCCTGGAGAATCTCTTGCAGCGCGATGTCCGCCATGCCCGTGCCGGCGGGCACGTCCACCAGCGGACGGCTGATGCCGCCACCACCGGAGTTGAGCTGGCGCACCCGGCGCGAGATGAGGTTCACCAGCACGTTGGGATTGCCGACCTTTTCGGCGGCGCGTTTGCAAAGTTCAGCGTTCATTACGTTCATTAAAGATAGCCGCAAAGGCTAACTGCTGCCCGCTTTAATGCAATAACTAAATTTCCCTTCAATTTTGCGCCCATTTCCGGCATTTTCTGGGAACAATTTTATGTCCGCCAAAACCCGATTCGACCTGAACCAGTTCCTCGTCACCCGCAACGAAGCCGTCAACCGCGCGCTTGACCATTTTCTGCCCAGCGAGAAGACCAAGCCCGCCACCATCCACAAGGCCATGCGCTACTCGCTCTTCGCCGGCGGCAAGCGAATGCGGCCCGCCGTGCTGCTCGCCGCCGCTGCGGCCTGCGGCGGCAAGGAAGCCGATGCGATGCCGCTCGCGTGCGCCGTCGAGTGCATCCACACCTACTCGCTCATCCACGACGATCTGCCGGCGATGGACAACGACGACTTCCGCCGCGGCAAGCCGACCAACCACAAAGTTTTCGGCGAAGGCATCGCCGTGCTCGCGGGCGACGCGTTGCTGACGCAGGCGTTTGAAATCGCCGCGCAATGCAAAAAATTCCCGCGCTACCCGCACGACCAGATTATTTTGGAAATCGCCAAGGCCTCCGGCTCGCTGCAACTCGTCGCCGGGCAGGTGGCGGATTTGGAAGGCGAGGGCAAAAAACTTTCCATCGCCGAATTGAAATTCATCCACAAGCGCAAGACCTCCGCGCTACTGTGCTGTTCCGTGCGACTCGGCGGCATGAGCGCCAACTGCACACCCGCGCAGCTCGCCGCCCTCACCGACTTCGGCTACCACGTCGGCCTCGCGTTCCAGGTGATTGACGACATTCTGGACGTGACCCAGACGAGCGAACAGCTCGGCAAGACGGCGGGCAAGGACGTGGCCGTGCAAAAGGCGACCTACCCGGCGATTGTCGGACTGGAAAAATCGCGGAAGATTGCGGCGCAACTGACGGCCAAGGCCTTCGCCGCGCTGGATATTTTCAAAGGCAAAGCCGTGGCGCTCGAAGCGCTGGCGGAATTTCTGTTGAAGCGTGATAAGTAACCCTATCTGCGCTTTTTGTGTTTGCAGGGAGGTGTCATTCCGTTTTCCTTTCTAGGAGCATCTTCCCGGGAAATGGCTCATGCGAGGTCAACACGTTGCGCTCATCGGCATAGATAATTTGTTGTCGGGTGGTATAGGGAAGCTCTGATGCACGAGGCTCACAGTTTGTGATCGTCATGATCAAAAACCCATTCTCGACCCTTACTGTTCCAAATTCTTTTCCAACTACATCGCCCCCAACAGAATTTTCAATGCAGGAGCAATCTCCATTCGATGCAATTGTGATTATTGCATTCCAACCATTGTATGAAGCCCACCCTGTCAAGTGCCAGGTTCCCGGCAAGCTCTTTTTAATCACAGCATCGCTTGGCATCGTGCTGCTCTGGCCACCTAACGCGGCACCATTCGTGATCGAGAGCAATTGCTGAGTCCACCAATACTCGCGGTGAGTCATTGGAGGGCAAGCTCGAACCGTGGTTGTTAAGGCCCATGTGTTGCCGCCGGGAAAATCTCGTTTGAGATCGAATCTCCGCTCAAAATAAATTCCAAGCCGGTAATAATAATAACCGGTTTCGGCGAAGTCTCGGCCAGATTCCCGGCTCGGATTCCAATTGTGGTAGAGCATAAGCGAACCAGGGAGTTCTTTGCCAAGCGCTCCAAGACCGTTGGTTTGAGTCACATTCCGGTATTCAAGTAGCGCCACAGCTATCTGCTGGCTGCTCTTCCCGCTCACCGGCAGATAAATCCACAAGGCCAAGCAGCCGAGCAATGAGCCCACTGCTACCACAAGCAAGAACAAATATCTGACACGACGGAAACGCATGATCCCAATAGCCAAATGTTTCAATTTATAGACACCACCATCTACCCAATTTGTATATTTCCCGACTCGATGCTGCCGAACAATCTAAATCGCTGTGGAATTTGGAGCCTATACTGTCTCACTAAGGCGACCCTATGACCGTGCTTGCCATTTGGCAATAGCAAACCCGGACGAATTCTTTGAGCGCCGTAGGCGAGGCCTCTTTGTCGCCTCCCCAGAAAATGTCCAGCCACCACTTGGCATGGTTTTCTGACTTGGCTATCGGTTTCAGATTGTCAACACTCCACCGCTGACGCAGCTGCGTCATTTGCCTCGGCAAAACGGGCCTGTAGCTCAATTGGTTAGAGCAGAGCACTCATAATGCTTTGGTTCTCGGTTCAAGTCCGAGCGGGCCCACCAGCCTTCAATCTCAAAATCTCCCCGCGCAGTTGCACCGCCAGTTGCTTGCGGTCGGCGCCGGCCCGTTGAACGGGTGCGAACCGGACGGTGGCGCGGACGGCGCGCTTGCCCAGCAGATTCAGCAAATGCGGAAAAAACGTGTGGTCGCCCCAGTAACATACCTCCCCGGCCACGTCGCCGTCCTCGACGGCGTATTGAATCGCGCTGACGGAGAGCGGGTGCGTGGATCGCGCCGCCGGTTCGAGCAGCGATGATTTGAACGGCAGAACCGTCCGGCCGTTGGAGCTTGCTCCTTCCGGAAACAAAACCACGAGCGCACCCCGATCGAGCGCGGCTTGAATCTCATCGTTCACCCGGCCGACTTGCACGCGGCGTTCGCGGTCAACGAACAACGTCCCGCCCATTTGGGTGAGCCAGCCAACGACCGGCCAGGATTTGATTTCGCGCTTGGCCACAAACACTGCGGGCGCGATGGACGCGATCAAAAAAATGTCGAGATAGCCCTGATGATTGGAAACGAGCAGTCCGCGCGCGGGAACCTGTCCTTCCACATACGCTTCCAGTTTGAAAATTTTCAGCACGCGCCTCGCGTGGCGTTGCAGCCACAGCGCGCGGGCGGCGCGCGCTGAATTTTCCGGGCGGAAGGCGCACCGGAACAGAAAATCAAAAGCGGCCACGAACACAACGCCCACAAACCAGAGAAATCTTCCGGTGACGCGGAGCGGATGCCGAGCCGTCATTTTGTGGCGGCATCATTGGCGGCGCGCTGCTGGAGCTGCCGTTCGAGATAGGTGTCCTCCGGCGCTTCAAGCCAGGCGGTCAGCCAGATGTTGCCAAGCATCTGCCCGGCCTTGACAAGCTGGCCTTCGAGAAACGGCACGCCGTCCATGCCTTTGCCAGCTTCGCCGGTAAGCTGCCCGTTCTTTTCCATTTCGTAAAGCGGCTCGACATATTTGTTTTGTTCGGCGAGATAACTCACCACCGTCTTGAACATCCCGTCCGGCTGGTCCGCGTTGGCGATGCGCGTGGCGGGCTGGATTTTTCCGATGAGCGCATCCACTTTGATGCCGCCCGTTGCGCGGAAATAGCCGCCGTCAATCCACGCATGGAACGTTGTCCTGGTCGTGTAGCCCTTCGGATTGTCGCCGACCCAGCCGTTGAAATGCACCGTGGTGTGCAGCGGCTGCGCGCCGTCGCCGACGTAATGCCCCATCACGCCCATCACGTAAATGCAGTCCGCCTGGGCGTTGGCAATCTCCTCCGGCGTTCCGCCGTATTGCCGGAATGCCTTCAGCGAACTGAAGTCGGACTTCAACTTCTCGTAATTCTCCGTGATGGCCCACGGCAAAAACCCATCCAGCTCGCGCGTATGATCGGCGTCCTTGTCCGGGTCAATCGGCGGAAACCTGTCAGGATGCGCCGCGCGCGCCTTCGCGATGTCCGCGGCGAAATCGTAGCGCATCAGCGGCAGAGTGTCCGGTGTCAGGTCGTAAAGTTTCAAATCCTCCAAATCAATGTAATGATCCGGCCCGTTGACATTCTTCAACGGCAGATCGCCTATGTTCCGCCAGCGGTCCGGCTCGCCCGCGAGAAATGCAATGCGATCCTTAAGCGCGGGCGTTAAATCAATGCCGAAGTCCGCCGGCAGCGACGCCAGCGCCAGCTCGTTGATCGCGTGATGGCCTTCGTAATCCCATGCGCCAGCGCTGAAGGTGAATGCGCCAACCGTGGCCACGAACAAAAACAATTTTCTTTTCATAATTTATTCTTGCCGAATCTTTTGCTAACGATGGCCGTGTGGCAATGAAAATCATAACCGACGAACGCTGCACCGGCTATTCGCGCGAAGGCCATCCCGAGCGGCCAGAGCGTATCATCGCCGCAGTCGAACACCTGAAAAGCCAGTCGGAACTGCCAATTACCTGGGCTACGCCGGGCAATGTGGACGACGCGCAAATTCTCCGCGCCCATTCGCCGGAACTGCTGGCGCGCCTGCAAATCCCGCAGGACTTTGACGCCGACACTCCATTTTGCGAGAACATCGCCGGCTTTGCGCACGCGTCCGTCGGTGCGGCTCTCTCTGCGCTGGAAGCTGCGCGCGCCGGTGAAAATGCTTTCAGCCTCATGCGCCCGCCGGGACACCACGCCACGCGCGACCGGGCGATGGGCTTTTGCTACCTGAACAACATCGCCATCGCCGTGCTCGAGGCTCTGGCGACCGGCTCGAAGCGCGTCGCTGTTTTCGATTTCGATGTCCATCACGGCAACGGCACGGAAGCCATCCTGCTCGACCGGCCCGGTTGCGCGTGTTTCTCGATTCACCAGCATCCCTGTTTTCCCGGAACTGGTGCGGCGGATGTCGGCGAAAATTGCTTTAATTATCCCGTTGCGCCGGGCACGCAGCGCGAGACGTATCGCGCCATCCTCGCCAGAGCGCTCGGCGATTTGAAAATTTTTCGGCCTGACCACATCGCCGTGTCCGCCGGGTTCGACGCCTACGCGCACGACCCGCTGGCGGACGGCACGCTGCTGGCGGAGGATTTTCAATGGCTCGGCAGGGAATTGCGCGCGTTGAAGGTTCCATTTTTCAGTCTGCTCGAAGGCGGCTACAGCCGCGATTTGCCGAAACTCATTCTCGCTTATCTCAAAGGCGTTGAAGGCAGCAATTCGTCTGGACAAGCTGCGACGAAAATTTAGTCTCCGCGCATGACATCGCCGGGCGTTCCCATTTTATTTAGCGGCTTGATTGCGTGGAGCATCTATCGCCGCATACGCCGCAACATTGGCAGGCAACCGTTGCGTCCGCGCCGGGCCATAATCTCCATCATCGTTCTCACTTTGGTGAGCGCCCTGCTTGTGAGCACTTCGCTTCAAAACTCGCACCTGCTGCTGGGCATTGGCGGGGGCCTGTTGCTCGGCGTGCTTCTGGGTTTCATCGGATTGCGGCTCACGCGATTCGAAACGACCGACGCCGGGCATTTTTACACGCCGAACGCGCATATCGGTATTGTGCTTTCGATGCTGTTTATCGGCCGGCTGGCTTACCGCTTTTGGATATTCCATGACACCATCGCCGCGCCGAACAGTCCGCCGCCATTTCAAAGTCCGCTGACTTTTTTCATCTTCGGTCTGACTGCTGGTTATTACATCGTTTATCAAGCAGGTCTGTTCAAGCACAGTCGCGATAAAAAGGTTGCCGGTCTAAAAACATTTTGAATTGGGTGGTTCCGGTTTAGAATCTCCGCGTGACCGTTCTTGAAGCGATTCAGAAGAGCGCGGAATTCCTTGGCAAAAAAGGCATCGAGTCCCCACGCCTTCAAACCGAACTGCTCCTCGCGCACCTGCTCAGGCTACCGCGAATGAAATTATATCTGAACTTCGAGCGCACGCTCACGCCGGTGGAAACGGACGCCTTGCGGAAATTCGTGAAACGCCGTGGAGAGCATGAACCGCTCCAGCACATCACCGGCTCCACTTCGTTCTGTGGATTTGAAATCGCCGTGAATCGTCACGCCCTCGTGCCGCGACCGGAAACGGAAATGCTTGCCGAACTCGGCTGGCAATTTCTCAACCAGCTTTCGGAGGGACGAGTTCCACGAGTCCCGAATCAAGCGGTGGAAAATTGGGACTCGCAGAGCTCGTCCCTCCGGGCGTTGGACTTCGGCACCGGCACCGGCTGTATCGCCATCGCGCTGGCGTCGAAATGTCCGGATGCAAAAATCACCACGTTGGACGTTTCGCCCGAAGCGCTGTTGCTGGCCAGACAAAATGCGGAGGCAAACAAAGTCACGGAGCGGATTGAATTTCTCCAAGGCGACGGATTTGCGGCGTTTCAACCGGAGGGACGAGTTCCACGAGTCCCAATTCAAAATGATGGGAACTCGTGGAACTCGTCCCTCCGAAAATGGGAATTCGATTTGATCATCAGCAATCCGCCTTACATTCCGTCCGCGGAAATTGCCACGCTCCAGCCGGAGGTGCGCGATTTCGATCCGCGCGCCGCGCTCGACGGCGGCGCGGACGGGCTGGATTTTTATCGAATGCTCGCGGCGGAAGCCAAGCAGTTCCTCAAACCAAGTGGGAAAATCATGGTTGAGTTCGGCGACGGGCAGGCGGAGGCCGTCAAAAACATTTTTGAAGCGCAAAAGTGGATTGTCGAAGCGGTAAAGGAAGATTACAGTCAGCGCGCCAGAATTTTAATTGCCAAGCACAACAATTTTTAGCCACAGATTTGCACAGATGAAACACAAATATTCAAAACCATTCGCGCGGCAATTTTTTATCTGTGTCAATCTGTGTTCATCTGTGGCTTCATAAATCATGGAAAGTTTTTTAATCAAAGGCGGCGTGCCGTTGCACGGCGAGGTGGAAATCAGCGGCAGCAAAAACGCCGCGCTGCCCATCATGGCGGCGACGCTGCTGACGGACGAACCGTGCGTCATCCGGCGCGTGCCGGACTTGAGCGACACGCGGTTCATGGTGCAAATCCTCGAATCGCTCGGCGCGCAGGCGAAGCTAGAAAACGGCACGCTGACCGTCCGCGCGCGAAAAATCTGCGGTTACGCGGATTATGAACTCGTCCGCAAGATGCGCGGCTCGATTTGCATCGCCGGGCCGCTGCTGGCGCGGCTCTGCAAAGCGCGGATTTCTTTGCCCGGCGGCTGCATTATCGGCGCGCGGCCAATCAATCTGCATTTGAAGGGTTTCGAGGCGCTCGGTGCAAAAATCAAAATCGAAGGCGGTTATGTCGAAGCCTCGGCAAAAAAATTGCGCGGCGCAACGATGTTTTTGGGCGGACGCGCCGGCTCGACGGTGCTCGGCACGGCAAACGTGATGATGGCGGCGGTTCTAGCCGATGGCGTGACGGTCATCGAAAGCGCGGCGTGCGAGCCGGAGGTTGTGGATTTGGCAAATTTTCTGTGCGCGATGGGCGCGAAGATTTCCGGCGCGGGCAGCCCGACCATCACCATCACCGGCGTCGATAAATTGCACGGCGCGGAACATGAAGTCATTCCCGACCGGATTGAAACGGCGACGTTCGCCATTGCCGCCGCTGCCACTGACGGCGAAATCATCATCAAAGGTGCGCGGGCGGATCATTTGCGCGCGGTAATTGACAAATTGAACGAGGCCGGCGTGAGCGTTGAAAAGCGCGGCGCAAATCTGGTGGTTCGGCGGAAGGGAAAATTGAAGCCGTCGGACGTGACGACGCTGCCATATTCCGGTTTCCCGACGGACGCGCAGGCGCAGATGACGGCGCTGTTCACGCTCGCGCCGGGCATCAGCATCATCACGGAGCGGATATTTGAATCGCGCTTCATGCACGTGAGCGAGCTGGCGCGGCTGGGCGCGGACATCGAAATCGAGGGGCCGAGCGCAATCGTGAAGGGCGGCCGGCCGTTGAGCGGCGCGCCGGTGATGGCGAGCGATTTGCGCGCGAGCGCGGCGCTGGTGATTGCCGCGCTGGCGGCCAAGGGCGCGACGCAGGTGAACCGGATTTACCATCTGGATCGCGGCTACGAGCGGATGGACGCGAAACTGCGGAAACTCGGCGCGCGGATTCAGCGCATCGAGGAAAAATGATGTGATTCCTCATGTCGGTTAAGATCAAAAAGAAACGAGATTATCGGCCTCACTCTGAAGCAATACATGGTGCAAGAGTGCTTCTCCGACTTTCTGAAGAACAAAAAAGGGGCGCTTTTACCAGTGGATGGGTTCGTTACTGCTTTGCGCCTTTGCCTACGAAGGCTATTTAAATTTTCTTGGCAGAAAACTTTTCCCTTCTTGGGAGGATTTTGAACGCCAGCTATCTTGGCAATCTAAAACTAAACTCCTAGCGGATCATATCGTTCTAAAGCTTGACGAAGGTGCAGAACCATTTCAAACCGTCAAACAATTATTCAGGTTCCGAGATCAAATTGCTCATCCAAAACCAAAGATGATGGAGGAAGAATTTGAAACGACAAAAGAACAGATGGAATCAGTTTTTTACGAAAATGCGAAATCTGACGAAGAAAAATTTTGCTCGGAGGCAAATGCTAAATTGTGCATTGAACGTGTGGATCAAATGATGGAATTACTTTTCAATCAAGCACGGGCAAAATATGAATCTGAAAATAAACATGACGATTCTTTCATTTTGAACGCACCGTTTATCAAAAGTGGTCAATCTGGTTCAGCGCATAATGGCTAGGAACGCGGACAGTGTCGCATCAAGCAGACGCTTGAAACTCCACTGCGAGGAACTGCCCGCGCTCCGAAGATTATTTCCCGGAAACAAAAGGGCGCGGCGAGAAGCCGTTGGCGCGGGCGCGAAAAATTTCGCCCGTGCAAACGGCTCCCCGCACACGCATTGTCCCCGCCTCATGCCGGCGTCGCGTTTCCGCCGCCGCTTCGCTATGGCGCGACGAGTTCATACGGCGAGCAGTTCGCGGCTGTCCGCGTAAATGCGCGCCTGCCGCTGGGCCTGGCGCAGCGCGGCGGCGGTTTTCTCCTCGAACAGCACCGGGAAGACCAGCAGCGGGTAAAACGTCACCCACGCCAGCGCCGCCGCCTCGTTGGCCGCGCGCCGCAGCGGAACGGTCACTTCCGGCGTCGCCCCGGCCAGTTGCTCGGTGAGGAGCCTGGTTTTGAGCCGCTCAAAGTCGGTTTCCCTCGTCGCGCGGAACGGAGCGGGCGGCACGGGCCGCAGCTCAAAGCGCGTTTCAGGGCCGAATTCGGTCGGCACTTTGGTTGTGTATTTGTTCATGTCTTTCCTTTCGTTCATGGTTTCGGATAAAAAACGAAAAACCCGCGATTGCTTTGGCAATCGCGGGTTTCTGAAAAATCGTTTGTTGTTTAGAATTTCAATCCCACGTTGCCCAAAAGACGGGAGCCGCGCTGCCAATTGGCCATGCAGCCAATGACCGGCGTGTGCTTCAGCATCTTGGTTGTAAACGTGGTCTTCATCTCTTACCGGCGACAAGAAACACCATTTCACCCCATTTGTCAAAGTTTTTTCCATCGGATAAAAAATGCGTTGTGGGATGGCGGCTTGGTGCTAGATTGCTTCAGGCATGAGCGAGCAACTACGAATGGTCACGTGCGGCTGGTGTGAGACGAAGGTCTTCATCCCCGGCGATTTGCCGCCGCTGGGCACGGTGCCCTGCACCAAGTGCGGGCACGCGATCATGATGCCGATGATGCTGCGGCAATTCGAGTTGCGGAGCATCATCGGGTCGGGCGGCATGGGCATGGTGTATCGCGCGTGGGACACGACGCTGGAACGCATGGTGGCGGTGAAGTTGATGAAGAAGGAGCTGCTCGAAGACACGAAGGCGCTGGAGGCATTTTATCGCGAAGCCCGCGCGTGCGCCCGGCTGAATCATACGAACATCGTCCATCTTTACACGTTCGATGAATGGGAGGGCCAGCAGTATCTCGTCATGGAGCTGGCCGACCGCGGCAGCCTCGACGCGCGCATCGAAAAATTGCGCCTGCTGCCCGAACTCGACGTGCTCGACATCGGCACCAAAATCGCCTCCGCGCTCGACATGGCGCTCAAATACGATCTGCTCCACCGCGACATCAAGCCGGGCAACATCCTCTTCAACGCCGACCACGAACCGAAGCTCATTGACTTCGGCCTCGCGCGCAAGGCTGATGTGGAGCACGAAGTCGAGGACGTGACCTGGGGCACGCCGTATTACGTCGCGCCGGAAAAAATCAAGCGCGAGCCGGAAACCTTCCTGTCCGACATGTATAGCCTCGGCGCGACGCTGTATCATGCGATGACCGGCCATGTGCCGTTTGACGCGCCGACCATCGAGGAAGTCATCGTGGCCCAGGTGAACACGCCGTTGACGCCGCCAAATCTGGTTGTGCCGGAAATTTCCCAGCCGACGAGCGACGCGATGGTGAAAGTGCTGGCCAAAAATCCGGGAGACCGCTACTTGAGCTATGACGAGTTCATCATGACCCTCGAGGCGGCGCGCAGCCTGCTGCTGCGGCAACAATCCCAATTCCCCGAGACCCAGCAAAAATCGAAGGGGCTGACCAGTTGGTGGAAGCGGCAATAAAAAAACGGCCGGCGACGACGCCAGCAGTTGATGACCGGAAAACTCGCGGAGATCAGTTGTTCGTTGATTCCTTCTTTGCGCCTTCGGCACTGCCGCCGAAATGAATCGTGAGCGCGTCCAGTTCGCCCTTCGCATTTTTCTTGTAAGCGCCGCGCACCGGATCGCCCACCACGCCGTCGGCCAGCATCGCCGGCTTGCCGTCCTTGGTGACAATCGTCCCGGACGTCATGTTAAAAGTGCGCTTGCGACGGTCAGCGTCATCGCGTTCGTGTCCACCGCGGCCAAAGTGCCGTGGAATTGCGGCACGGTGACGCGCTTTTTGACCGACGGAGCCTCTGGCGCCGCCGCCGGAGTTTGCACAGCGGCAGCCGGCGGTGGCGGCTGGACGGCGGCTGGCGGAGTTTCCGGTGCGGGAGCCGGCGGAGGTTGCATGGCGGCCGGAGCGTTGGTGGTGTCTTGCGCGCGAGACGACGCAGGCACAGCGAGGATGGCCGCGGCGCACAAGGTTAGCATTGAGAGTTTTGCAATGTGCTTTTTCATATCGGTTGAGGGTTTGTAGGTTTGTTATGGAAAAGAGAATGGCGGCCGCAAGCCGTTTTCAATGTTTTTTCACCACGCGCCTTCCGTCAGCAATGACGTGATGTTGCGCGCCAAGTCCTCCGCCAGCAGCGGCAACGACTGGCGCTCGGCGTCCGTCAAGTCCGTCCCCACCTGGACAAGCGTGTAGCCGTTCACGTTTTTGTCGAGCAACACCTTGCCCGTGCTGCGGTCGCGCGCGACGACATGCGCGGTGATGTCCACCCGGTAATTTTCCGCCGTCGCGACATCCGTCCGCAAAAAGCTGACGCCCTCGCGATTGTAGGACGTGATGACGCCGGTGACGACTACATCGCCGGGATTGCTGCGGGTGGCGAGGCGGTAGGTGCCGTCCGTTTGCATCCGCTCGCGCAACGCCTGCGTCACCGCGTCGCCCAGCCGCGGCTGCAACGTCTGGTTGTTGAAGGGAACAATTTCGATGGATTTATCACCGGCCACCGCATTGTTGACCGGCCCAAGGTGGTAACCGGCGCAACCGGCGGACAAAATCGCCGACGCGCAAATCGCAAAGAAAATCAGTGGGCGCATTTCAACTGGCGGGCGAGGTTGCGGCGCGCGGCTTGAGCTGCTCGATGCGCTGTCGCGCCTGCGCGGCGAACGGCGAGTTGGGGTCGAGCTGCAACACCTGGTTGTAATAAACCAGCGCGCCGTCCCGCCGTTGCTCCGAGTTCAAGACCTTGTTCTGCTCATAGAACTGCGCGATTTTGAAATTCCCCTCCACTTGCAGCGACTTGAGCGTGACGATGGCCTTTTGCGCGTCCTGCACGCGCTTGTCATCGGGATAAAGTGTGATGAAATCCGTGTAAGTTGCGATGGCCTGCCCGGCGGTGCCTTGATCGTATTCGGCTGTGGACGCCTGCTTTTGATACGAGAGGCCTTCGCGATAGAGCGCGTCAGCCGCGATGACCGGCTGGTTGTAATAGCGGTCGGCGGCGGTGGCGTAAGCCTTCACCGCCGAGTCGTAATCCTTC
>Ga0181525_10003468_pt1 | contig 12449 bp, 9 predicted proteins | sample PEATcosm2014_Bin_48_FD_121100 | JGI IMG/M metagenome (GOLD analysis project Ga0181525, IMG submission 121100) | Peatland microbial communities from MTU Mesocosm Facility, Houghton, MI, USA - PEATcosm2014_Bin06_10_metaG | ecosystem: Environmental > Terrestrial > Soil > Wetlands > Peat | place... | reverse complement strand
CAGCCCGGCGCCATCCGCACTGGCTGAATTTCGTGCGCGTCACCAGTGCCCGCGACACGGCTGGCAGGGTGGTGGCATTGGGAGGCCGGGTGCTGGTAGCGCCGTTCACCGATCGCCACGGCGGCCAGGTCGCGGTGGTGGCCGATCCGGCGGGCGCGCCGTTCGGGCTGCTGGAGTGGACCGAGGCCGACGGCCAGCAGGACGCAAAATGAATACGCTAGTGGATCGTCGCCCGATGCGCGCGCTGGTCGTGATCGTCTCTGCGGCACTGGCAGCTATCGCACTGGCAGCTTGCATCGTCGGGGGCGGCTACGATGGCGGCGAGAGCGTGGACTATGGCGTAGGCTTCTATGAGCCGTATGGCTACGAGTATGGCGGCTGGGGCCCCGGCTATGGCGTCGGTCCGCCGCGCCGCGGCTACGATCGCGGCGGGCGAGGCGATGGGCATGCGGCACCACATCCCGCCTATCGACCAGCAGCGCCGTCGCGGCCGATGCCGTCGCTGCCGTCGCATCCGCGCGGCAGATAATGCGCTTGCAGCGGCCGGCGTGATCATTGGCGGACCTCCTCTAGAGCGGATTGCGGCCGCGTATGATGCGCACCAGCACAACCACGACGGCAATCACCAGCAGCACGTGGATGAAGCCGCCGAATGTGTGCGCCGACACCATGCCCAGCAGCCACAGGATCAACAGCAGTATGGCAATGGTTTCCAGCATCCTGATCTCCCGTGCGGCGGCACTGCGCGCTCGCTGGCAGCATAATGGGGATCAAAGCGGATGCGGTCTGTACGCTAGCGCACGTCCGGCGCCGAACACCGCAGCCTTAGGGCATCATAATCATGAAAATCAATCCGAAGGACTATCGCGTTCACGAAGGCGAGGAGGTGCGGCTGCACAAGTGGCCGACCCTGGTGAAGCCGGCGTACAAGTCGGAGCAGCACTATAAGACGCTGCTGGGCGAGCACGTCGCGCGCCTGAGCGAGCTGCAGCAGCTGCTGTATGCCGACAACAGCCATGCGCTGCTGCTGATCTTCCAGGCGATGGATGCCGCGGGCAAGGACGGCGCGATCAAGCATGTGATGTCGGGCGTCAATCCGCAGGGCTGCCAGGTATCCAGCTTCAAGCATCCGAGCCCCGCGGAGCTGCAGCATGACTTTCTCTGGCGCACCACCCGCGAGCTGCCGGAACGCGGCCGCATCGGCATCTTCAACCGCTCGTATTACGAGGAGGTGCTGATCGTGCGCGTGCACCCGGAGATCCTGCGCAGCGAGGGGCTGCCGGATGACGAGGCGAACGAGAAGACGGTCTGGCACGACCGCTATCGGTCCATCAACTCGCTGGAGCGGCACCTGCAGGGCAATGGCACCCAGATCATTAAATTCTACCTGCACCTGTCCAAGGACGAGCAGCGCCGGCGTTTCCTGGAGCGCATCGACGATCCGGGGAAAAACTGGAAATTCAGCACCGCCGACATCGAGGAGCGCGGCTACTGGAAGCAGTACATGAAGGCCTACGAGGAAGCCTTAAGCGCCACCAGCAGCAGCTGCGCCCCCTGGTATGTGGTGCCCGCCGACGACAAGAGAAACTGCCGCCTGATCGTCTCGCAGATCGTGGGCGAGGCACTCGATGCCCTGCATATGACCTACCCCAGGAGCAGCCCGGAGCGCCGGCGCGAGCTGTTGTCGATACGCAGGCGCCTGTCGCGCTAGTCGAGCCGGCGAGCTGCATTATGCCCGTTGCGCCACGGCTCAAGTCGTGGCCGCTGCTGCCGATAGCCTCGTTGACCATTATTACAGGCGAGTGTCGCGTGGCCGAAGCCGTCGACTGGAGAAGAAGGCATCTCGAGGCCCTGCGCGAGATGGAGACCGAGGAGCGCCGCTGGCGCGGGGTCGAACAGATCCTGCGCCGGCTGGTGTCGCGCCTGTGCGCGGTGGCGATGGGCCATGATCCGCGGCTGGACGCGCCGCTGCAGGCCCTGGCCGCAGCGTCGCGAGGCGACGCGCATGAGGAGCAGCTGCAGCAGCTGTTTGAAGCGCTGACCAGTGCGGTGCTGGCGCTGGAGAAGTCGGCGCTGGAGAAGTCGGCGCTGGAAAAAACCGCATCGCTACCGCTTGCGTTGCGCAGTCCGGCGCCGTCAGCCGCGGTGCCCGAGCAGCGCTGGCAGTCGAGCTGCGAGGCGGTCGCGATGCTGATCGAGCGGCTCGGGCAGGCCGAGCCGCGCGCGGCGGATCTGGCGGCGCTCAGCGCCGATCTCAACGCCGCCGCGGACGATCAGGCGCTCGCGGCCGTGCTGCGGCGGGTCGGCGACCTGGTGGCCGAGCACACCGCGGCGATTACGCGCGAGCGTTCGGAGGCGGTGGTGACGCTGGCGCAGGTGAATGAGCGGCTGAGCGAGATGGCGCGTTTCCTGTCGGGCGCCAGCGCCGAGCGTGAGCGCGATCATGAAGATCGCCAGACCATGAATATCAACCTGCTGGCACAGATGACGATGCTGAGCAGGGAGGTGCAGGCCAACGACGACCTGGCTGCACTGCGAGCGCTGGTGACGGATCGTCTGGACGTGGTCGCAAGGAACGTACGCGACTTTCGCGAGCGCGAGCAGTCGCGTTTCGCCGAGAACGCGGCCCACTCCGAGCGCATGCACTCGCGGCTGGCGGCACTCGAGAAGGAGTCGCGCGAACTGAGCCGCAATCTCGACCTGGAAAAGCAGCGCTCGCGTATCGACATGCTGACGCGGGTGTCCAACCGGGTGTCGTTCGACGAGCGTTTCGCCGAGGAGCTGGCGCGCTGGCACCGTTTTCGGCACCCGGTCGCGGTGCTGGTGTGGGACATCGATCGATTCAAGTCGATCAACGATGCCTGCGGCCATCGTGGCGGCGACGCGGTGCTGCGCGAGGTGGCGGTGGCCCTGAGCCGTGGACGGCGCGAGGTCGACTTCTTCGCGCGCTTCGGCGGCGAGGAGTTCGTGAGCCTGCTGGTGGGCGCCGAGCTGGCGGACGCGCTGCGCGCCGCGCAGGACATGCGGCGCGCGGTCGAGGAGCTGCGCTTTCACTTCCACGGCACGCCGATCCAGGTGACGGTGTCGTGCGGGCTGACTGCGATACGCGAAGGCGACACTGCGGACACGGTGTTCGATCGCGCCGATGCGGCGCTCTACCAGGCGAAGAATAACGGCCGCAACGCCTGCGTCGCGGTGTAGCGGCGTCAGGCCTTCCTGCGTCCTGCGAGGATCTCGCGGTCGATCGGCAGCTGGCGCAGGCGGATGCCGGTGGCGGCATAGATCGCATTGCCGACTGCCGGCGGCGCCGCGGTGGCGCCGGTCTCGCCGATGCCGCCGGGCGACTCGCTGCTGTCGATCAGGTGCACTTCGATCGCCGGCGACTGGTCGATGCGCAGCATGCGGTAGTCGTTGAAATTGCCCTGTTGAACGCGTCCCTTGCCGATCGTGATCGAGCCGTACAACGCCGCGGTCAGGCCGAAGATCAGCCCGCCCTGCAGCTGCGCGACCACAGTATCCGGATTCACGGCAATGCCGGTGTCCACCGCGCAGACGATGCGCCGCACCCGCACCTCGCCCTGGCCGTCGACTTCGACCTCGGCCACCGTGGCGATGAAGCTGGCAAACGCGACCTGGGCGGCGATGCCGCGCCCGGTGCGCACGCCGGCGGGTTGTCCCGGACGCTGTGGCAGCGGCGTGCCCCAGCCGGCCTTGCTGGCCGCCAGCTCGAGCGCCGCGCGCAGCCGCGGCTGGCCCTGCAGCAGGTCGCGGCGAAAGGCGAGCGGGTCCTTGTGCGAGGCCGCCGCCAGCTCATCGAAGAACGACTCGATCGCAAACACGTTGTTGTTCGGTCCGACGCCGCGCCAGAAACCGGTCGGCACCGCGGGCGGTTCATCGCGCACGTACTCGACGCGAAGATTGGGGATGTCGTAGGGGATATCGACCGCGCTGTCGACCGCGTCGATGTCGATGTTCTTCTGGTATGCCGGCGGCAGCCAGCGCGCCATCACCGACGAGCCGGTAATGCGATGGTGCCATCCGAGTATCTTTCCGTCCGCCACGCTGGCGCTCAGCCGGTCGTAGTACATCGGGCGGTACACGTCCTGCCGGATGTCCTCTTCCCGGCTCCAGATCACCTTGACCGGCCCATCGACGTGCTGGGCCACGCGCACTGCCTTCTCGGTCATGTCCACTTCCAGCCGCCGGCCGAAGCCGCCGCCCAGCAGCTGGTTGTGGACGATCACCTTGTCGAGCGGCAGGTTGCAGACCTTCGCGGCGATCGCCTGGGTGCGGGCGGCAACCTGGGTGCCGACCCAGATCTCGCAGCCGTCGGGCCGCACGTGCACCGCGCAGTTCATCGGTTCCATCGGCGCATGCGCCAGGAACGGCAGTCGATACACTGCCTCGTGCTTCTGGCCCTGGGCCAGACCCTTGTCGGCGTCGCCGACCGCCTTGGCGACCGCACCTGTCGCATCGCTGGCGCGCTCGATCTGCTGCCAGATCTGTGCCTGCTCAACCTGTGCGTTGGCCCCTTCGTTCCAGGTGATATCGAGCGCTGCCAGGCCGCGCATCGCAGCCCAGGTGTGATCGGCGATTACGGCGACCAGGTTGTCCAGCACCACCACCTGGCGCACGCCCGGCATCATCAGCGCGGCGCGATCATCCACCCGCTGCACCGTGCCGCCGAACACCGGCGATGCCGCCAGCGTCGCAAATTTCAGGCCAGCGGGCATCGCATCAATGCCGTAGAGCGTGGCGCCGTTGACCTTGTCGGGTGTGTCCAGGCGCTTGAGCGGCTTGCCGATGAGCTTGAACTGGCTGATCGGCTTGAGCGGCGGATCGGCCGGTATGTTGCCGGCCATTGCCGTGGCAGCCAGCACGCCATAGCCGAGCTTGCGGCCGCTGGCCGCGTGAATCACGGTGCTGCGGTCGGTCGTCAGGCCGGCGGCATCGACCTTCCAGGTTCGGGCGGCGGCCTGCACCAGCAGCGCTCGCGTCGCTGCGCCGGCCTTGCGCAGCGGTGTCCAGAATGCACGGATTGAGTTGGAGTTACCGGTCGCCTGTACGCCAAACACCGGGTTGGCGTACAGCTTCGTGTTCGGTGGCGCTGCCTCCAGCACCACCTGCTCGAAGTCCGCATCCAGTTCCTCGGCCAGCACCATCGCCAGCGAGGTGTAGACGCCCTGTCCCATCTCCACCTGCGGCATGATCAGCGTAATCTTGCCGTGGGTATCGATGCGAATGAAGGCGTTGGGCGCGAACGGCGCGTCGCTCGCGCGACGTGCGCTGCTGTCGGCCGCGGCGCGGCCGGCGTGGAAGCCGAACAGCATGCCGCCTGCGGTGGCGGCACCGACCTGCAGCAGCGCGCGGCGCCGCGGCGATTGCAGATCAGGCGGCGACGGCAGATCAATCACGCTGATTCCAGTCACGCTGATTTGGCCGCGCGCTTGATGGCGGCGCGAATACGCACATAGGTGCCGCAGCGGCAGATGTTGCCGGACATCGCCGCATCGATATCGTCGTCATTGGGACTCGGCGTTTGCGCCAGCAGCGCGGCCGCCGACATGATCTGGCCCGACTGGCAATAGCCGCATTGCACCACCTCCAGGTCCAGCCATGCCTTCTGCACGCTGGCACCGGTCGGCGTCTTGCCGACGCCCTCGATGGTGGTGATCGCCTGGTCGCCGACCATCGAGATCGGCAGCACGCAGGAGCGAACCGCCTTGCCGTCCAGGTGCACGGTGCAGGCTCCGCACTGCGCGATGCCGCAACCGAACTTGGTACCGGTGAGCCCGAGCAGATCGCGCAGCGCCCACAGCAGCGGCACGTCGCCGGCGGCATCGACGGTGCGGTTTTCGCCGTTGATTCGCAGGGTGATCATGGCGTGCGAACTCCAGGCCAGGCGGACATCAGATCATCGATGCCGCAGCATAGCCAGCCGTCGCAGGCGACGCAAAAATTATTCGCGGCGGCTCTGCTATCCTGTACTGCAGGTCCGAAGGCCGATCGAGTCCACCATCGCCCGCAGTGCCAAGTCGCGTTCGCCGGTGCACGCCCGCAAGGCTGCCAGGGGCGGGCGCGCGGTCGATTCGCGCAGCGGCGACCGGCTGTTCAATCAGTCGGTCGAGAAGGCGTTTGCGGTGCTGGCCGCGTTCTCGGCCGAGCGGCGCGTGCAGGGGCTGGCCGAGATTGCCGCCGCCACGCGGCTGACGTCCGGTTCGGCCCAGCGCTGCGTGCATACGCTGGTGGAACTGGGTTACCTGCGGCGGGTGGCACGGCTGCATGGCTGGACGCTCACTGCCAAGACCCTCGACATCGGCTATCCGTACCTGGCCGGCCATACGGTGCTGGAACAGGCGACCATGCACCTGGCCGACCTCAACCATGCGACTGGCGAATCGGTCAGCCTGTCGGAACCGGACGGCGTCGAGATGGTGTTCATCGCGCGCTTTCCGAGCCACAAGCGCTTTTTCATCCACATGTCGGTCGGGCGGCGGCTGCCGATGTACTGCACTGCCGCCGGCCGGGCCTATCTGTCGGCACTGCCGCGCGTGGAGGTGCGCGCGCTGCTGGAGCGCTCGACGCTGCGCAAGCTGACCACGCACACACTGCACGACATCCCGCGCATCATCGACATCATCGATGCAGCGCGCGAACTCGGCTATGCCTGGGCGAACCAGGAGTGCTACCTGGGGGACCTGACCATCGGCGCGCCGATCATCGGCAAGGGCGGCCTGCCGGTGGCGGCAGTCAACCTGTCCGGGCCCACCAGCCGCTGGACGCTCGCTCAGCTGCGCGAGCGGCTGGCGCCGCTGCTGCTGGAGACCGCGCGCGCTGCCTCGGCGCGTGCAACGGCCGTATAGAAGAATTTTCAATCTGTGCGGTGCGCGCGAGAAGCCTTGCGATCGCGTGCTATTGTCGTGGACGCTCCAGTTCTGACCGTTGGGGCTGTTCGTTCGCTACGGCCAGCAGCAGCAACAATCCAGGACTGTACGCCAGATGCGAAGCCGGACCGAGCCCGATCCCACACTTGGCGCTGCCATCACGGCACGCATCTGGCAGCTGTTCACTGTTTCCCTGGTAGCCCTGCTGGTATTCACCACTCTATTGCTGGTGGAGCTGCAGCGCGTCGCTGCCGTGCGCGCGACCCTGCCGCAATACGAGAGCATCGAACGCAACCTGCGCCTGCTGGGCGAGGACCTGCTCGATGGCGAGACCGCGCAGCGCGGTTACCTGCTGACCCAGGATGAGCACTACCTGCAGCCGTATCAGTCCGCGGCCGCCGATGTGCGCGGCAGACAGCAATTGCTGCGGCAAACCATGACCGGTCCGGCGGCAGCGCCGATCCTGGATCGGATAGACGCCGTGGTCAGCGGCCGGATGGATGAAATCGAAAGCACCGTCGCGCTGGCGCGCTCCGGAGCGCGCACGGCCGCGATAGGCATTGTGCTCGACGGCCACGGCAAGCGGTTGATGGACGAGTTTCGTGCGCTGCGCGCCGAGGCCATCGGCCTGGAAATGCGGCAGCTGGCTGAACGGCGCGCCGCCGTCGCCAGCATCCTCGAGCAGTTGCTGTGGGCGCTGATCGCGGGCGTACTGGTGACCGCTGGCTTGCTGTTTGCCTACACGCGGCGCACCGCCCGCACTCTCGGACAGCCGATCCGCAACCTGTTGCAGGCGATCCAGGCGGTGGCTTCGGGCGAACTCGATCAGCGGTTGGCGATTTCCACCCGGGATGAGATCGGGGAGGTTGCGACCGCGCTGAACAGCATGACCGACCGGCTGGTCGATGCGCGCGACGCCAAGGACAAGGCGCTGCTGGAGCTGCGCCGCGCGAATGAGGCGCTGCGCGAGAGCAACGAGAAATTCCGCATCATGGTCGACGGCGTCACCGACTACGCCATCATCACGCTCGATGCACAGGGCCTGGTGTCGGGCTGGAATTCTGGCGCCGAACGGCTCAAGGGCTGGCGTGATGACGAGATCATCGGCCGGCACTTCTCGGCCTTCTATCCGCCGGTGGATATCGCCGCTGGCAAGCCGGAACGCGAGCTGCTGGTCGCTGAACGCGACGGCCGCGTCGAAGACGAAGGTTGGCGACTGCGCAAGGACGGCAGTCGCTTCTTCGCCAATGTGGTAATCATGCCGATGCGTGATCAGACGGGGAAGCTGGTGGGTTTCGTCAAGGTTGTGCGCGATATCACCGATCGCCGCCACACCCAGGAGCGCCTGACGCGCCAGGAGGCGCTGCTCGCCGCCACCAGCCGCATGGCCGGCGTGGGCGGCTGGGAATACGACCCGGGCACCGCGTCGGTGGTTTGGTCGGACATCGTGTTCGACATCTGCGAATTGCCGCTGGGCGAGCCGCCGCCGCTGGCGCAGGCGCTCGAGTTCTATCCGCCCGGCGCGCGTGAGGTCGTGGCGGACGCGATGACCGCGGCGATCGCCAGCGCCACGCCGTTCGACCTGGTCGTGCCCTTCGTCACCGCCAAGGGCCGGCGCCGCTGGATACGCGCAATCGGGGAGCCGGAACTGCGCGACGGGCAGGCGGTGCGCGTGATCGGCGCCTTCCAGGATGTCACGGTGATGCGCGAGTCCGAGGAGGTGCTGCGCGCAGCCAGGGACGCCGCGCAATCGGCCAGCCGCGCCAAGAGCGATTTCCTGGCGAACATGAGTCATGAGATCCGCACACCGCTCAACGGCGTCATTGGCATGACCGGACTGCTGCTCGAGAGCCCGCTCAATGCCGACCAGCGCGAGTTCGCCGAGATTGCGCGCTCCAGCGGGGAATCATTGCTGGCGCTGATCAACAACATCCTGGATTTCTCCAAGATCGAGTCCGGCAGCCTGGAGCTGGAATCGATCGATTTCGACCTGCGCGCGCTGATCGACGAGACGGTCGACGGGATCGCACTGGAAGCGGCGAAGAAGCGTCTGGAAGTGCTGGTCGACGTCGATCCGGCCTGTCCGCGCTATGTGCGGGGGGATCCGACGCGGCTGCGCCAGATCCTGCTCAATCTGTTGAGCAACGCGGTCAAGTTCACCAACACCGGGGATGTCACGGTGACGGTCGCGCCAGTTGCGGCGCCCGAGGGCAGGCTTGGCCTTGCGGTCACCGTGCAGGACAGCGGCATCGGCATTCCGCAGGATCGGATCAGCAGGCTGTTCACGCCGTTCACGCAGGCCGATGCTTCCACGACACGCCGACACGGCGGCACTGGCCTCGGGCTGTCGATCTGCCGGCGCCTGATCACGGCGATGGGAGGGGAGATCTCGGTCGACAGTGTTGCCGGGGTCGGCACCACGTTTCATTTCTGGATACTGCTCGAGCGCGGTGCCGAGACCGGCAGCGCGCACAAGCTGCGGGTGATCGCACCGATCCGGGTGCTGCTGGTGGAATCTCACGCAGTGAGCCGGCGGATCCTGAGCGCGCAGCTGCAGGACTGGGGAATCGCGGTGCAGACCGCCGGCAACGCCGCGGAGGCGTTGCAGCGCTGGGACGCCATGGCCACTGCCGGCGAGACCGCCGATGTTGCCATTATCGATCATCAGCTACCCGACCAGGACGCCGAATGGCTCGCGTGGCAGCTGCGCAGCCGCGATACTGAGGGCGGATGCAAGCTGGTGCTGCTGAGCTCGCTGACTTCGCGCTATCGCAACCGCGATCGCGGGCCGTTCGACCGCGCGCTCGCCAAACCGGTCAAGGGCGACGCACTGTTCCGGCTGCTGTCGGAACTGACCGCCGGCCAGCTGGCGTCGCCCTCGTTCGAGGCGCGCGAGGCGGCGCCGTTCCAGGGCTTGCGGGCACTGCTGGTGGACGACAACCCGGTGAACCAGAGACTGGGCGAGCGGCTGCTGGCGCGCATCGGCTTTCAGGTCACCCAGGCATGGAACGGCCGCCAGGCGCTGGAGCATCTGCGGGTGCAGCAGTTCGACGTGGTGCTGATGGATTGCCAGATGCCGGACATGGATGGCTACGAGACCACGCGCATGCTGCGCCAGGCAGCCAGCGGGGTGCTGGACTGCACCGTGCCAGTCATCGCGATGACCGCCAACGCGCTGCCGGGCGATCGCGAGCGATGCCTTGCCGCCGGCATGAATGATTATCTTGCCAAGCCGATCAACGCCTCGCAATTGCGCGCCGCGCTGCACGCGCTGCTGGCCGTGCCTGCGGCTGCCGTGCTCCCGGTGGCCGATCGCGGTAGCAGCGATGATCCGCTGGTACTCGATACCGCCGCGCTGCACGAACAGTTCGCCGGCGATCCGGAGTTCGTCGACGAGCTGCTGCAGACGTTCTCCGAGTCGGCACGGGCACTGGTGGCCGAGATTCAAGCCACGGCGGCGAGGCGCGACCAGGGCGGCGTGGCTCGACTTGCCCACCAGCTCAAGGGTGCCGCGGCCAGCGCCCAAGCCGGCGTGCTGGCAAGCGCCGCCGGGGCACTCGAGCTGGCCGACGACGAGCAACGCCCGGCGCGGCTCGAGTCGCTGACGCTGGCCTGGCTGGCGGTGCAGGCACGGCTGCGCTCGGTGCACGATGCAAAGCGCGACCTGGTGCTGCAATGACGGTGCTGCCATGAACCTGCGCGATGCCGACCTGCTCGCGAGCGTCGAGGTGCCGCCGCCGGCGTCGCCGCCGGCGCCTGAACCGCGACGGGTCCTGGTCGCGGATGATGATCCGGTGTCGCGGATGATCACCCAGCGCCTGCTGGAACGCGCGGGCTATGCGGTGACTTGTGTTGGCGATGGGGTCGCCGCGCTGATCGCGTTGCGGCGCGAGTACTTCCCGGTGCTGCTGACCGATTGGGAAATGCCGGTGATGGATGGTCTGGGCCTGATCCACGCGGTACGCCGCGGCGACTGGCCGGGCTACGTGTACACGATCCTGCTGACCGCTCAGGGCTCGCGTGCCTCGCTGCTGGTGGGGCTGGGAGCCGGGGCCGACGATTACGTGACCAAACCGGTCGACGGGGCGGAGTTGCTGGCGCGCATGAAAACCGCGTGGCGCATCGCCGAGCTCGAGCAGCGGCTACGCAAGGCGCACGAGCAGGCGGTCAGGCTGTCGCTCACCGACGCGCTGACCGGCCTGAGTAATCGCCGTGATCTGGACGCGATGCTGCTGCGTGAAGTCGCACGCGCGCGCCGCTTCGATCACCCGCTCGGCGTGGTGTTGTGCGATATTGATCACTTCAAGCGCATCAACGATGCGTACGGCCACGCTGGCGGCGATGCGGTGCTGCAGTCATTCGCCAGCGTGCTGTCGGCCAACCTGCGCAGCCACATCGACGGCGTCGCGCGCTATGGCGGTGAGGAGTTTGCGCTGCTGTTGCCGGAGTGCACGCTGGATGCGACGCGCGCCGTGGCGGAGAAGTTGCGCAGCGCCGTCGAGGCGCTCGAGGTTCGCCACGAGCAACGCACCATTCGCCTGACCGCAAGCTTCGGCGCCGCGGTGATCGAATCGGGACGGGGGACGTCCATGAGTGCCGATGAACTGCTGGCCGCGGCGGATCGCAGTCTCTACCAGGCCAAGGAGTCCGGCCGCAACCGGGCCTGCGTGCAGCTGGCGGCCAGGCCCTGATCGGCTGCGCGCTGGTCGGCTAAGGGGACCCGGTGCCGACGCCAATGCCGCGGCCGTTGAGCGCGGCGCGGATCTCGTCCAGCACGCTGGCATCGTCGATGGTCGCCGGCAGCGTCCACGGCTCGTTATCGGCGATCTTCTTGATGGTGCCGCGCAGGATCTTGCCCGATCGGGTCTTGGGCAGGCGATTGACGACGATCGCGAGCCGGAAGGCGGCGACCGGGCCGATGCGCTCGCGCACCAGCGCGACGGCTTCCTGCTCGATCTGCGCCGCAGCGCGCGTCACGCCGGATTTCAACACGATGAATCCGCACGGCTGCTCACCCTTGATCTCGTCCCTGATCCCCAGCACCGCGCATTCCGCGACGTCGGGGTGCGAGGCCAGCACCTCCTCGATGCCGCCGGTCGACAGCCGATGACCGGCGACGTTGATGATGTCGTCGGTGCGTCCGAGAATCGTCAGGTAGCCGTCCGCGTCCTTGAAGCCGGCGTCAGAGGTCTTGTAGAAGCCCGGAAACTCCGTCAGGTACGACTCCACCATGCGCTCATCCTGGCCATACAACGTCGGCAGTGCGCCCGGCGGCAGCGGCAGCCGGATCACGATCGAGCCCATCGTGCCGCTGGCCAGCGGCTGCGCGGCGTTATCGACGATCTCGATGTCGTAGCCGGGCATCGGCACGGCCGGCGATCCGCGCTTCACCGGCAGCAGCCCCAAGCCGATCGGATTGGCGGCGATCGGCCAGCCGGTTTCGGTCTGCCACCAGTTATCAATCACCGGGATGCCGAGCACGCGCTCGGCCCAGGCGACCGTGTCCGGATCGGCGCGCTCGCCTGCCAGGAACAACGCGCGCAGCGAGCGGGTGGAATGTTTCCT
>Ga0181525_10003467_pt1 | contig 12457 bp, 7 predicted proteins | sample PEATcosm2014_Bin_48_FD_121100 | JGI IMG/M metagenome (GOLD analysis project Ga0181525, IMG submission 121100) | Peatland microbial communities from MTU Mesocosm Facility, Houghton, MI, USA - PEATcosm2014_Bin06_10_metaG | ecosystem: Environmental > Terrestrial > Soil > Wetlands > Peat | place... | reverse complement strand
TTTCTCGGCACGCGCTTCGAGAATCTCCGCATCGCCGGGCAGAATATCGAGATCGATCCGCATCTCGATATTCTCGGCCCCAAGCCGGAGGACGATGGTTCCTACTTCAACGATGGCGGCGTCTTCAGCCGAATCGCTCACCAATACTCCAACATCAAGCGCATGGTCGGCCTTCCCCAGTGGGCCAGCGATCAGTTCAACTGGGACCCGGCTGAAGCGCAGAGCCAGAACCAGATGAATTGCTCCCTGGTCAACGGCGTGTCCGGAGCACCGGGCAAATCGTACGGCCACGTCATCGACATCCCGTTCTTCGGCAAGATCTTCCTCGCCGAATTAACGGTAAAGCGCACCCCGGCGAATGCGGGACCGAGGCTGGAACCCTCGAAAACCGAAGTGTACAACTACAGGTTCACGCTGAAGATGATCCGTACGGAGTTGCACGGCGGCGGGGCGCATGGGACTGCCCGTTGCTTGTACGTGGATCCGAACGGCCAAGGCAGCGGCGGCGGGAACACAGGCGGCGGGGGCTAGCAAGCGCGAAGGCAGCAGGCTGGTGTCGGCGCGTCAGGCGATGCGAGGATTGGTTCGGTCTACGGACTTTCTGATCCTCGTGTAGGCCAGATTCCGAGCCATGGTTAGTGACAGAAAATCGAAGGAAATAAACCAACCAAACATACGGTAGGTCCTCCTTAAAGCGCGGATTATTCGTCGGCTTGGCGGGGTTTCAAGTTAAAATCCTGCGACGGCTAAACCGAATGCTTTCCTCGTTTCATGGGCGAGATTGCAGTCGACGCGTAGACTGCCCACATGCGTGGGAGCTAAAGCCAAAGCTTGTCTTAACCATCCTGGCCGTAGCCTGCCTGTCGACCTGCTCTCGACATCGGGATCCGCAGGCCGCATACGACCACGCGCTCCAGACCTTCCGGCATGGCGATATGACGGCTGCCGGGGTTGAAGCGGAGAGGGACTACGAGGAGTTTCGCGGTGTTAGTGCAGAATGGGCCTGGAAGTTCACGATTCTCAGGGCGAGGGTTCTCTATGCACGTGGGATGTACGATGCGGTGCTGAAAATGCTCGCTTCCGAGCCGACCGCCCGACCCTCCGGAGAGAGCGCGGTTAGGGTGCTTTGGTTGGAGGGCCTCGCCTATACCTCCCTGGGCAAATTCCCGGAGGCGGAGCTTCATCTCGACGAATCGGAGCGGCTGTGCGGGGCATCGAACTCCGCCGCCTGCGCGAATGTGGTCAGCGCCCAGGGGACGCTGGAGATGCGGCAAGGGCGCTACGCGCAGGCCCAAGTGTTCTTCGAACGCGCATTGGGCCGTTCACGCGCAATCGGAAACAGGTCTCTAGAAGCTGACGCTCTCTTGGATTTGAGTTGGTCCGCACTCCAGCTTACACACCTTGACGAGGCTCTCGACTGGGCAAATGCTGCTCGAAGCGTCGCCCTTTCCCTGGGTTCCGCAGGCGCAGCACAGAGAGCACTCGGGAATATGGGTTGGGCTTATTACAAGCTTGGCGATCTCGAAAAAGCCGCGGGCATGTTTATAGAGGCCGAGGGACAAGCGGATAAACTTGGCCAGACATCCAGCCAAGTCGGATGGCTCATCGATGCCGGCTACGTCGACCTTGACGCCGGAAGGCTGCCCGCTGCTCAGCAGGCTTTCGCAACGTCACTCACACTTGCGCGCCGGATCGACGGCAGGGAAGATATCGTCACGGCTCTCCAAGCACTGGCTTTCGTTTCCGAACGAACTGACAAGCTTGACGACGCGAAGCGCTATGCTGAGGAAGCGCTCGCGATGGCGCAGGCTGACAAGAACGGGCGCGACATCGTTTACGCGCGGCTAGTCCAAGGGCGGGTTGCAGCACGACTGCATGACACTGTGCTTGCCAAGAGCAACTTCCGCTTCGTCGCGGATTCCAAGGACACTCCAGTCTTTCTAAAGTGGGAGGCCGAGCGTTCGCTCGCACGGCTCTATGAAGACCAAAATCAGAACGCTCCTGCCGAGCGCGAATATCTTGCCGCGCTCAACACGTTCGAAACCGCCCGCTCCGAACTCAAACACGAAGATTCCCGGCTGCCATTTCTTAGCAATGCTTCACGCATCTACGACGACTACGTTCACTTCCTTGTCGCTCAAGGCAAGCACGACGAAGCCTTGCGGATCGCCGACTACAGCCGTGGACGCACGCTGGCCGAGGGCCTGGGATTGCTGCAGAAGGACGAAACGTTATTCAAGCCGCCTGCTCTCGATGCGCCAGCGGTTGCGCGGCGGGCAGGCGGTGTCATCCTGTTCTATTGGCTGGGCGAGAAGCAGTCGTATCTGTGGGCGATCACACCGCAGAAGGCTAGCTTGCTTACGCTTCCTCCCGGCGCGGAAATCGATGCCGCGGTTAAGCGCTATCGCGAGGCTCTCGCCAGTCCGCAGGACGTTCTGGCATCCGCTGACAGAGATGGCCAGTCGTTGTATCGCATTTTGATTGCGCCGGCGCAAGCGTTGCTGAAAAGAGATGCGAAAGTTTTCGTCATTCCCGACGGCAGCCTGAACAATCTTAATTTCGAAACTCTGCTGGTTTCCGAAGCGAAGTTACCCGAAACAAAACTACTGGCGGCAAATGCGTCCGCGCCGAAACTCCACTACTGGATCGAAGACGTGACTATCACGTGCGCCAGCTCGTTGCGAATCCTGGGCGCGGCCAGAGCGGAGAAGGAAAAACGCGATCACACCTTGCTGCTCATCGGCAACAGCGTCGCGCCCAACGACAAGTATCCCCAACTCCCGCAAGCGGCAGCTCAAATGGAAAGCGTTGCCCGGCATTATCCGGTGGCGGTGGAGACGATGCTTACGGGGCAGGCGGCCACGCCTTCGGCATATTTGTCCAGCAGTCCGGAGCGGTTTTCCTATATCCATTTCGTGGCGCATGGCACGGCCAGCCGCCTGAGTCCGCTGGATTCGGCGATTGTGCTTTCGAAAAACAGCGCCGAAGACGACTCCTTCAAGCTCTACGCCCGCGACATCGTTGGCTACCATAAGCAGCATCCGTTGCGGGCTGAACTGGTCACGATCTCGGCCTGTTACAGCTCTGGCGAAGGCGCGTACTCGGGCGAGGGCCTGGTCGGGCTCTCCTGGGCGTTTCTCCGAGCCGGCGCCCATAACGTGATCGCCGCGCTGTGGGAGGCGACGGACACCTCCACCGAGCAGCTCATGGATAAGTTTTACGACGAACTGCAAAAGGGCAAGAGCCCGGACGCCGCCCTTCGCGCCGCCAAGTTGTCGCTCCTGCACAACAGCGGGTTTCACAATCCCTTCTACTGGGCGCCCTTTCAACTCTATGCGCGGTTGGGCTGAGCAGTTCCGCGCCGAGCGGCACGGAGAAGATTTCCGTATCGGCGATAAAAATATCTAATCTCCTGCAAAAAAATTATTGCTGGATTTAATGCTTTCGTTCCGCGGCGAACTCGCGTAGATTTCTGGATTCAATTATTTTGTCATGCGGACAAACGGGGCAAACCAGCTCTGCTGCCTACATTCGTAAACGCATAGTGTGCGGCCTGGCCGCCGGCCGCGGTCCGGACGAGCTTGCTTACAGACTGGCACGAGGTCGCTCGATGATCGAAAGCTTGGTGCTCAAGAGAAAAAGAATTGCACTCATCGCATTCCTGGTCGCGTCATCTCTCTGCATACGCGTTGTTCCGGTGGCTGAGGCGCAGAAAACTCTCGGTGGAATCACGGGGACGGTCACGGACAAAACTGGCGGGGTGCTGCCCGAAACAATCGTGACCATCGTGGGGGACCAGACACAACTCACGCGCGTCCAGAAAACCAACGCGAATGGCAGCTACGATTTCGTCAACCTGCCCATCGGCACCTACACGCTGACCTTCACGCATGATGGTTTTCAGAAAGAGAAAATTCCTTCCATCACAGTGCAAGCCGACCGGACGGCAACCGTCAATGCCACCCTGCCCGTCGGCACGGTGGGCACAGTGGTTGAGGTGCAGGCGGAGCCGCTGATCAACGCGGTCGATACTACGAACGGCTACGTTCTGGACAAGGCCCAGATCGACGCCGTGCCGCTGCCCACAGGCAGTTTCACCGGACTGGCCATTCTTTCGCCGGGCGTGAATGCGGAACTTCCCGGCGGCACCGGCGCCAACAGCGGCCTGGGCAACCAGCCGATCTGGGCCAACGGTCAGCGCGATACCAGCAACAGCTTTCTGCTGAACGGGGTCGACGCCAGCAACCTGTTCAATGGCAAGAGCACCAGCCAGGTGGCTTCATCGCGCATCGTCAACAATACTGGAGTGGCTGGTGTCGCCAGCACTAATGCGGCCCCGGTGCAGGGGACGGCATCGGTGTATTTGTCGGTGGGTCAGGCGTTGCCCACGCCGGCTCCAGAGACCATTGAAGAAGTGCGCGTCAACACTTCCATGTACGACGCGCAACAGGGCTCGACCAGCGGCGCGCACATCGACATGAGCACGGCCTCAGGCACCAACACGATTCATGGCCAGGCTTATTGGCACCGCGGCACGGACTGGCTGAACGCCGCGCCATTCTTTAACAAGCAGGACCCTAACATTATTCTCGCCCACGACGCCGTGCCGGAGTTGCATCGCGAGCTTATCGGCGGGGCACTGGGTGGTGCACTGATCAAGGACAGACTCTTCGGATTCGTCAGCTACCAGCACCTGCACGATTCCGACCAGGAAATCGGCCTCTCGCGCCTGATGGTGCCCATCGACTTCAACCCCACGTACTGCGGTACTTCCAGCCGCCAGGGCGCGGCGTTTTCTAACTGCCTAGTGAATATCGCGAACAACGATTTCCTCGGGCCAAACGGGTATCCCAACATGACGGCGGCGCAGATCAGCCCGGTCGCTCTTACTCTCTTTCAGTATCAGCTTCCCAATGGCCAGTACTTGGTTCCGTGGTCTAACGTTGGCGTCATGCCTTCGCCGGATTTTCCGGAAAACGCCACTGTCCCCGGCACCGCGTACTTCTTTGCCCACCAGGCCGTTGCCGATCTGGATTGGAACCGGAGCCCGAAGGATACCGTTTCGCTGAAATACTATTATCAGCACGATCCAACCACCGCGCCCTACGCCTACTCGAATGTCGCCGGCTTCACGCAACATCTCGACGCCGGCAGCCAGGTATTCTCGATCACCAATACGCAAACGTTGCGGTCCAATTTGAGCGTAGTCGAGGTTCTCGGCATCCTGCGCGAGAAAGTCTACAGCACCATCGATCAGCCCTTCACGCCGCAACAGTTGAACATCAATACCTTCGGGTCGAGTTATTTCCCCGGAATCAGCATCGTGAATATTCTTACCGCATTTTCTCCGGTGCCCAACGACTTTTTGAACATCGGTCAGGGTTCGGCTTCGCAGGGAGCCTTTACCGGAGTATTTCAGAATCGCATCATGCCTTCCGCCAATGCAGTCTGGATAAAAGGCAAGCACACCGTTACTTTCGGCGGGAGTTATGCCTACACTCAACTCAACACCCGCGACGAGAGAACGAACCAGGGCATTATTTCTTCCGCGGACTTCGGGCAGTTTTTGCAGGGATTCGTCAGCACCAACGATGATTTCACCACCACCAAATTCCTCCAAGGGAATGCCAACCGCTACCTGCGGGCCGGGCAATCGGGCGCTTATATCCAGGACAAGTTTCAGTTCCGCCCCAATCTCAGCCTGACTGCCGGGCTGCGCTGGGACTGGGATGGCGGCTTTACCGAAAAATACGGCCGCATCTACAACTTCGATCCTTCACTTTATTCCTACGACGACGCGACCGATTCACTCAACTCCAACGGCATCATCATTGCCGGCAACAACAAGTTGTTTCCCTCCAAAGGCGTGAGCAACACCACGCTCACTGGACGGCAATGGGGATTTGCTCCGCGTCTCGGAGTTGCGTGGAGTCCGAAGAAATTCAACGACAAGCTTGTCGTCCGCGCGGGCACCGGTCTGTACTACGATCGTGGCGAACTGTTTTCGTATCTTTCGCCAGGTTTTGCCGAAGGCGTCATCAACGGCGGACCGTTTGGCTTCAACCAGACTCCGCCGTATGTGAACGCGCAGTCTTGCGGCACAGACCCCGCCGCCAGCGGGTCCATTTCCTACTATCTTGGCTATGTTCCCACCTGCCCCTCGGGCATAGCCGGTGTTCCTAACTACAATCTCTCCAGCCCGTGGGGTCCCGCGCTCGGTCCCGCTCCTACCGGCAATCCGATGGACATCAACAATTACATTCCGAATACTGGAACGCCCGGAGTCGGAATTCAGCAAGGAATTTTTCAAGGGCAGCAACTCTTCTCCTTTGCCACCTATAACCGCGCCAACAAGCTTCCCTACACCATCAACGACACACTCGACTTTCAATGGCAGCCGCGGAATGATCTGGCCATCGAGGTCGGCTACGTCGGCAACTTCGGCCGGCATGAAGTCATTCCCATTCCTTTCAATCAGCCCGGCATCGCGAGTCCGTCGAACATCCTTCACCCGAACTCGCTGTACCCTCAGCAATACACGTACGGTTACACGGTGGAAGGCCCGACCACCTGCAACCCACTGGTCTACGGAAGCTGCAATCCGCTGAACTTGACGACCGGCGTCCCCTGCGCAGTAACCACAAATCAATGTTTCCTGGCCAATTACGAAGGCGGAAACGTCGACTTGCGCGTACCCTATCTTGGCTATTCGGCGGAATCGGAGAGCTACACCGCGGCCGGAGTTTCCGCTTACAACGCCCTGCAAACCCACATCGAAAAACGCATGAGCCACGGGCTGCAATTCGGATTCTCCTACACTTATTCCCACGCGCTCGATGAGCAGAGCGGCATGGGACTGTTCTTCAACGGCAACAATCCGCTGGATCTGCGTTCGGCCTATGGCTCCTCCGATTTTGACCGCACCCACGTCTTCAACTTCAGCTACAACTACGAGTTGCCCAAGTTCTTTGCCGCCTCCACGCTGAAAGGCAAACTGGCCAACGGATGGGGCATTCACGGTAGCGCCGTTTTCCAGAGTGGACAGCCCTACAGCGTGATCGACTACACCGGCGCGGTGGGCAGCATCTTCTATAGCGTCTACGATGGAATCACGAATCCCATTGTCCCGGTGATTCCCGGATGCAAAGCGGTTACCGGTTACTCCGGCGCCAACGCCTACTTCAATCCCAATCAGACCGCGCTTAATCCTGCTTGCTTCACTCTGCCGTTGCTGCAGCCCGGCGATCTGGGCGGCGCGATTCCCGCCAATGATACCTTCGAAACCAACTTCACCAATGGCCAGCGCAATATCTTCCGGCAATCCTGGCAAAGAGTCACCAACATTTCGCTGGTAAAGGTCATTCCCATCAAAGAGCGCTACTTGGTGAAGTACAGCTTCGACGTGTTCAACCTGACCAATACAGCGAGCTTTGATGTTCCCATCGACGATGTGTCACAGAACCAGTACTACGATCAATTCCCAGTAGTAGGTCAGCCGCTCTACAACCCGCCCGCTTCCCTTGGCGCGGTAAACAAGACTATCGGCAGCCCACGCCAGATCCAGATGACGCTGCGACTCGACTTCTAGGTTTTGCTTCGAGGGATGGAAGGCGCGGACGCCAAACGCGAACGCACGCTCGCCGCGCTTGACACGGACTTCTCCCGTGCATAGAGTCTCAGAGTTCGAGACCATGGTTCGAGACCGTTCGAGAACGGCAGCGAGGGCAGGAACTATGAAACGGGTTGCAGCTTATCGCGCGCCGTCTCCCGGCACCCAACCCGATCATCTGCATCCGCCCTATGTTTCGTCGCTCAAGCGCGCTCCAACGAAACCACAGGTAGCAATTCCTTACACGCTGTCGGAGGTCACGGGGCCGTTATTTGGAGCCGAAATTGTGGTGCCCAGAGCCAGCGATTTGACGCAGCAGCACTCCGGGGAACCGCTCGGGGAGCGGATCATTGTGAGCGGGCGCGTGCTCGACGAAGACAGCCGCCCGCTGCCTAACACCCTGCTGGAAATCTGGCAGGCGAATGCAGCGGGCCGCTACCTGCACGAGGTCGATCAACATAAGGCGCCGCTGGATCTGAACTTTACCGGCTGCGGACAAGCCGTCACTGACGCCGAAGGCCGTTATCGCTTCGTCACGATTCGTCCCGGCGAGTATCCCTGGCGCAATCATTACAATGCATGGCGGCCGGCGCACATTCACTTCTCTCTCTTCGGTCCGGCATTTGCTACACGGCTGGTGACGCAGATGTATTTCCCGGGCGATCCACTGCTTCCGTTTGACCCGATCTTCAACTGCACGGCGGATGAAAAAGCCCGCAACCGCCTCGTCTCTGTGTTCGACTGGGAAATTACCATGCCCGAGCACGCGCTGGGCTACAAGTTCGATATTATCCTGCGGGGGCGCGAAGCCACACCGATGGAGGAATAAGTGAGTTTGCAGGCGACGACGTCGCAGACGGTGGGGCCATATTTCAAGATTGGCCTCGAGTGGCTGAACCGTGACAATCTTGTGGGCAAAGGTGTCTCCGGCGAGCGGGTTACGATTCAGGGGAGAGTTGTCGATGGAGATGGAGCACCGGTACCAGATGCGATCGTCGAAATCTGGCAGGCCAATGCGCACGGGAAATATGACCATCCAGAAGACACGCAAGACAAACCGCTGGAGCCTGGGTTTAAGGGCTACGGTCGTATTGCGACAAACGCGGACGGCGTGTTTCGCTTCACCACGATCAAGCCTGGCCCAGTGCCTGGACCCGACGGCAAAGAACAGGCGCCGCATCTGGTAGTTTCTGTTTTCATGCGTGGAGTGCTGCGGCGTACCGTCACGCGAATTTATTTTCCGGATGAGCCGCGGAACGCCGCGGATTTTATTCTCAATCTGGTGGAACCGGCACGGCGCTCGACTTTGATTGCGAAGAAAGCAGCTGGCGATCCCGGCACGCTGGAATGGAATGTTGTTTTGCAGGGACCGGACGAAACGGTATTCTTTGACCTGGGATTGTAACCACTTGGATGGCCTTGCTAGATTCACTGTTCGCCTCAGCGGCAATGAGCGCAGTCTTCTCGGATGCCGCACGTCTCCAGCGCATGCTGGATTTCGAAGCTGCTCTTGCACGGGCTGAAGCCCGTTGCGGTGTAATCCCCGCCGCCGCAGCTCACTCGATTGCCGCGAAGTGCAAGGTGGAACTGATCGACGCGAACGCGCTCGCTGCTGCAACCGCTGTTTCACTCAATCCTGCCATACCTCTGGTCAAGCAGCTCACAGCGCTCGTTGCCAAAGACGATCCGGAAGCATCGCGGTTCGTTCACTGGGGCGCGACCAGCCAGGACGCAAACGATACTGGTCTGGTTCTGCAGATCCGGCAATCTCTCGACATACTCGACGCTGAGTTAGCTGTGCTTGGCGCGGGCCTGGCCGAACTAGCCCAGAAATATCGTTCCACGCCAATGGCTGGCCGCACTTTGATGCAACATGCGTTGCCTACAACTTTCGGCGCCAAGGTTGCGGGTTGGCTGGACGCGATGAATCGCCACCGTGAGCGCTTCGCGGAAACCAGGACACGCGTACTGGTTGTGCAGTTTGGCGGCGCAGTTGGAACCCTGGCGGCCCTGGGAGACAAGGGATTGCAAGTAGCGGAGGCATTGGCGGAGGAACTCCATCTAGCGCTCCCTGCCATGCCCTGGCATACGCAGCGCGACCGCGTAGCAGAAGTGGCAACCACGTTGGGCCTTTGCACGGGTACGTTAGGCAAGATGGCACGCGATATTTCTCTCCACATGCAAACTGAGGTCGCGGAGATTTTCGAACCTGCGGGCGAGGGCCGTGGCGGTTCCTCGACGATGCCGCACAAGCGCAATCCGGTGAGTGCCGCAATCGTGTTGTCGGCAGCGACGCGAGTGCCCGGACTAGTCGGTACCATGCTTAGCGCCATGGTGCACGAAGATGAACGCGGACTTGGCAATTGGCATGCGGAATGGGAAACGCTTCCGGAAATTTTTCGCCTGACCGCGGGAGCGCTTCATCAGATGGCGACGATTGTCCCTCATCTCGAAGTCGACGTGGCGCGCATGAGGCAAAATCTCGACGCAACTCATGGTCTGATTTTTGCCGAAGCGGTTGCGATGGCTATGGCAGAGCACATCGGCAAGCCGGCCGCGCATGAGTTGCTGGAAGCGGCGAGTCGGCGGACGCGCGAGTCAGGAAAGCATCTCCGCAAAGTGCTGAGTCAAAATCGAGTCGTGACCGAGCACTTGACTGCGGCGGACCTGGACCGACTTTTCGCTCCCGAGAACTACCTGGGCGTCGTGCAAGAACTGGTGGACCGAGTCGTCAATCCCAGCCGCAAGGATTGACAGCGAGCGATAGAAAGATCAAGCGATGCCATTTGTCGATGTTGGAGAACTGCGAACGCATTACACGCTCACTGGCGATAAGGAGCCCGTGCTGGTGTTCTCCAATTCTCTTGGCACCGATCTTTCAATGTGGGATCCGCAGATGGCGGAACTGGAACGGAGCTTTCGGATTCTACGTTACGATACTCGCGGGCACGGCAAGTCTTCGGTAACACCCGGCGACTACAGCATCGAACAACTGGGCCGCGATGTTGTTGGCCTGCTGGATTCACTTCGCCTCGATCGTGTACATTTTTGTGGACTCTCGATGGGTGGCATGATCGGCATCTGGCTGGGAATTTACGCCCCCAGCCGCCTGCATCGACTGGTGCTCTCGAACACTGCAGCTCGCATCGGCACAAAAGAAATGTGGAACGGGCGCATCGCAACTGTACGCAAAGACGGAATGAAGTTGGTAGCCGCAGTCGTGGTAGAGCGCTGGTTTATGCCGGAGTTTCGCGCGGCTTTTCCGGAAAAGGTAGCGCAGGCACAGCAAATGCTTGAGAACTCCCCGCCGGAGGGTTATGGCGCGTGTTGTGCGGCGATCCGCGATATGGATCAGCGGGACGCGGTGGCGCAGATCAAGGCGCCGACGCTCGTGATCTATGGCGGAAGCGATCCCGTAATCCCTGCCTCCGAGGCTCATTTTCTGAGTGAGCATATTCGCGGCGCCGAAGAGGTTGAACTCGCTGCCGCTCACCTCTCGAATGTGGAGCAGGCTGGCGCGTTTACGGAGGCGGTGAGCAAGTTTCTTTCCTGATGACCGACGGTCTATGAATAACAATGGATGACAACGGGCGATACAAGCAGGGAATGAAAATACGGCGCACTGTGCTAGGGGATGAATACGTAGATCGCGCCGTGGCTGCGACGACGGACTTCAACCGCGACTTCCAGGACTTTATTACGCGCAACGCCTGGGGCGAGATATGGACGCGGCCCGGCCTTCCCCGCCACACTCGGAGCTTGCTGACGCTTGCGATGATGGTTGCCTTGAACCGCGGTGACGAGTTTCGCATGCACGTCAAGGCCGCGTTTAATAACGGGGTGACGCGCGAGCAGATTAAAGAGGTTCTGCTGCAGTCTGCCGTTTATTGCGGGGTGCCGGCTGCGAATTCGGCCTTCCACATCGCAGGCGAAGTTTTCAAAGAGATGGATTTGAAAAAGGAGATGGAGAGCAATACCAAGAAAACTTACAAGAAGAGGAAACGATCATGACCGACGTACAGCTTCTGATCGGCGATCGCGCTGTCGCTGCAGCCAGTGCGGCCACGTTTGTGTTGCGCTAGGGTAGGATCCAGACAACTCCCCGGCGTCATCCTTCCTAGGTAGTTTTCGGAAATGCGGCGGGTTGGGATACTCAATTCATTGCCGATTTCATTGCGGACTCAAGTCGGGATTGTTGGCGCGGGACCTGCCGGTCTCGTGCTCTCTCACCTTTTGTATTTGCAGGGGATTGACTCCGTCGTAGTCGAAAATCGCAGCCGCCAATATGCGGAACAGCGCGTCCGCGCGGGCGTTCTGGAGCAAGGGACGGTTGACCTGCTCACTGAAATGGGCGTGGGCGAGCGGATGAAGGCTGAAGGCCTAGTCCACTATGGAATCGAGTTGCGCTTTGGCGGCCGCGGACACCGCATTGATTTTCAAGATCTCACCGGCGGAAAAGGAATCACGATCTACGCGCAGCACGAAGTTCTGAAAGACTTGAATAACGCTCGGATCGCGGCGGGCGGCCAGGTTCTCTTTGAGGTTGGAAATGTCAGCCTGCATGACTTCGACGGTAACGCGCCGAAGATCCGCTACCAGAAAGATGGAAACGCCTACGAACTAACGTGCGATTTTATCGCCGGGTGTGATGGTTTTCACGGCATCTGCCGCCCGAGCGTTCCTGCAGGAATACTCACCGAGTATGAGCGCGAGTATCCCTTTGGATGGCTCGGCATTCTGGCCGAAGCGCCGCCCTCCTCGAATGAACTGATCTACACCTATCATGACCGCGGGTTTGCCTTGCTCAGTATGCGGACGCCACGCATCAGCCGCTTGTACCTGCAATGC